>Ga0268386_10000035_pt1 | contig 64778 bp, 61 predicted proteins | sample RVTome_15_FD_200260 | JGI IMG/M metagenome (GOLD analysis project Ga0268386, IMG submission 200260) | Soil microbial communities from uranium-contaminated site in the Upper Colorado River Basin, Wyoming, United States - RVT150D86... ... | reverse complement strand
CGCGGCCACGCCGGAGCCGCCGCCCACCACCCTGGCCGCAGCTGCTCCAGTCACCACGCTGCCCGCGCCCGCGGTACGTGCCGGCACGCTCGTCAACCTGACCGACCCGGGTGTCGTCGCCCCGGTCGTCGACCGCGCTCCGACGCCGCAGTACCCGCCGATCGCGCTGCGCCAGAGGGTCGAAGGGACGGTCGAGCTGAACGTGCTCGTCGACGAGAAGGGCGGCGTGGTCGACGCGCAAGTGATCGCGGGTACGGGGGGGAAGGTCGGCCTGAACGAGGCCGCGATCGAGAACGTGCGCAGGCGCCGCTACCGTCCGGCCACCAAGGAAGGGGTCCCGGTAAAGGTCTGGATCCCCGTCCGGATCCGCTTCACCCTGCCGAGATGAGGCGGGGGGCCCGTGCCGGCCCCCCCTTGCGAAGTCGATCGTCGACAGTCGACAGCGTCGACCCTCGACCGTCGGCCGTTCCGGCTAGTACATCCCGCCGCCGTGGCCACCCATGCCGGCTCCGCCGCCCTTCTCCTCCTTCTCCTCCGGGATCTCCGAGACCAGGGCCTCGGTGGTGAGGAGCAGCGAAGCGATGGACGCCGCGTTCTGCAGGGCCGAGCGCACGACCTTCGCCGGATCGATGACACCGGCGTCGACCAGGTTCTCGTACCTCTCGGTCTGGGCGTTGAAGCCTTCCTCGGTGGTCTTGGCCTCGCGGACCTTGCCGATGACGACCGCGCCCTCGTGGCCGGCGTTCTGGGCAATCTGGCGCAACGGCTCTTCCAGTGCCCGGCGGACTATGGCTGCGCCGACCGCCTCGTCGCCTTCGACCTTCAGCGACTCGACCGCCTTCACGCAACGGAGCAGGGCGACGCCGCCGCCGGGGACGATCCCCTCCTCGACGGCCGCCTTGGTGGCGTGCATCGCGTCCTCGACGCGGGCCTTCTTCTCCTTCATCTCCGTCTCGGTGGCCGCGCCGACCTTGATCACCGCCACGCCGCCCACCAGCTTGGCGAGCCGCTCCTGGAGCTTCTCGCGGTCGTAGTCGGAGGTCGTCTCCTCGACCTGCGTCCGGATCTGCTTCACCCGGCCCTCGATGTCCTTGGACTTCCCGCCGCCTTCGACGATTGTGGTGTTGTCCTTGTCGATGGTGACTTTCTTGGCCCGCCCCAGGTCCTCGAGCTTGAGGTTCTCGAGCTTGATCCCGAGGTCCTCCGTGATGGCCTTGCCGCCGGTCAGGATCGCGATGTCTTCCAGCATGGCCTTGCGCCGGTCGCCGTAGCCGGGTGCCTTCACCGCGGCCACGTGCAGCGTCCCCCGCAGCTTGTTGACCACCAGGGTGGCCAGCGCCTCGCCCTCGACGTCCTCCGCGATGATCAGCAGAGGCTTGCCGAGCTTCGCCACCTGCTCCAGCACGGGCAGCAGGTCCTTCATGCTGGAGATCTTCTTCTCGTGGATCAGGATCAGCGCGCTCTCGAGGGCCGCCTCCATCCGCTCAGGGTCGGTCACGAAGTAGGGGGAGAGATAGCCGCGGTCGAACTGCATCCCCTCCACGACCTCCAGGGAGGTCTCGAGGGTCTTGGCCTCCTCGACCGTGATGACCCCGTCCTTGCCGACCTTCTCCATCGCCTCGGCGATGATGTTTCCGATGGTCTCGTCGTTGTTGGCGGAGACCGTTCCGACCTGCGCGATCATCTTGCCCTTCACGGGCTTGCTCAGCTTCTTCAGCTCGTCGACGACCGCCGAGACCGCCTTCTCGATCCCGCGCTTCAGCTCCATCGGATTCGCGCCGGCGGTGACGTTCTTCGAGCCCTCGCGGTAGATGGCCTGGGCTAGGACGGTCGCCGTGGTCGTGCCGTCACCGGCGACGTCGCTGGTCTTGGAGGCGACTTCGCGGACCATCTGGGCCCCCATGTTCTCCAGGGGCTCCTTGAGCTCGATCTCCTTGGCTACCGTCACCCCGTCCTTGGTGATGACCGGCGAGCCGAACTTCTTGTCCAGGACGACGTTCCTCCCCTTGGGACCCAGGGTGACCTTCACCGCGTCAGCCAGACGGTTGACGCCGCGCAGGATCGCCTGGCGGGATTCGTCGCCGTACGTGATCTGCTTCGCCATTTGGAACGATCTCCTCTCTTAGTGGACTTGGACCCGGATCAGGACGACAGCGGCGATTTTCAGCCGACTACGGCAAGGACCTCGTCCTCTCGGAGGATCAGCACTTCCTCGCCGTCGATCTTGATGTCCGTGCCGGAGTACTTCCCGAAGAGGATCTTGTCGCCGACCTTGACGTCCATGGCCAGCGTGGTCCCGTTCTCGAGGATCTTGCCGTTGCCGACGGCCAGGACCTCGCCCTCCTGCGGCTTCTCCTTGGCGGTGTCGGGGATGATGATGCCTCCCCGAACAGTCTCCTTCTCCTCGATGCGGCGGACCAAAAGGCGGTCATGAAGCGGACGAACCTTCAAAGCCATCCGTGTCGTCTCCTTTCGAATGGGGACTTCGAACCCATGGGTTGAGATTGCGTCCGGGCCGCAGGACGCGCACTATGCAGGACCCTGTTGGCACTCGACGTCTTCGAGTGCCAAATTATAATCAGCGGGACACTGGCTGTCAAGGCGGAGTCGACGAAGCGTCGACGGTCGACAAGTCGAAGGCCGAGGACATGGCTCGCGAGCCTGTTCGACTCCTGACGGTTCGCCACGAGGCTTCGCGCGTCGGTACGCTCTGGAGCCTCGCTACAGCTTGTACTCGTCGATCTTCTTGCCGAGGGTGTTCCGGTGGATCCGGAGGTCCTTAGCCGCCCGGGAGAGATTGCCCCGATGTCGGAGGAGCATCCGGGCGATGAAGCGTTTCTCGAACTCGCGCCGCGCATCGGCGAACAGGATCCCCTTGTCGATCATCTCCGACACCAGGGCCTCGAGCTGCTGCTTCACGGCGACGCTCCCCCCTCCCCCTCCGGCCCGGCCGGGGGCGAACTCCCTGAATTCTGTGGACACGGCAGCTTGAGCCCATGCGGCCGGCGGCGCCGTGAGCCCGGTCACCTCGGCTCCACCTCGGTCAGGCGCCGGTACGCTTCGAGGTACTTCTCCCGTGTCCGCGCGACCACGTCGGCCGGCAGCGTCGGCGCCGGCGGGTTCTTGTCCCAGCCCGATCCTTCGAGGTAGTCCCTCACGTACTGCTTGTCGAAGCTGGGCTGGGTGGCGCCGGGTCGATACCCGGCGGAGGGCCAGAACCGCGAGGAGTCCGGTGTCAGGGCCTCGTCGATCCAGATCAGACGCCCCTGCCGCACGCCGAACTCGAACTTCGTGTCCGCGATCAGGATCCCGCGTCGCTCCGCATGGGCGCACGCGTGTGCGTACAGGCGCAGGCTCACGTCACGCAGCTCCCCGGCGAGCTTGCTGCCGACGATGGACTCCATCTTCTCGAAGGGGATGTTCTCGTCGTGGCCGGTCTCGGCCTTAGTGGCGGGGGTGAAGATCGGCGGGTCCAGTAGTTCCGACTCCCGGAGGCCGGCCGGGAGCGGGATGCCGCACACTTGCCCGCTCGAGAGGTAGTCCTTCCAGCCCGAGCCGGCGAGGTAGCCTCGCACGACGCACTCCACCGGTAATGGCTCGGTCTTCACCACGATCATCGACCGGCCTTCGAGCTGGCTCCGGTGAGACGCCAGCTCAGGCCCGTACTGCGCGACGTCGGCGGTGACGACGTGGTTCGGCGCCACGCCCGCGAGCTTCTCGAACCAGAACCGGGAGAGCTGTGTGAGCACCACGCCCTTGCCGGGTATTCCGGTGGGCAGCACGGAATCGAAGGCGCTGATGCGGTCGGTGGCCACGATGAGGAGCCGATCGCCCAGGTCGAACACGTCGCGTACCTTGCCGCGGCGCCAGAGTGGCAGGGGCAGAGCCGCCTCGAGCAGGGTCGACGACGGTTCGATGGCGTCGCTCACGGGGGGGGTACCTCGGTCGGTCGAAGAGCCGAAGTCTAGCGGAAGCCCGCGCCGAGGCGCAAGGTGAAGAAGAAGATGGCCCGCGGCCTCAGGGATCCTTCGCCGCCACCGTGGGGAGCGGCGTCACCTTGATGTCCCCGTGGTCGGCAGCCAGATGGACGAGGCTGCCTCCTCCACCCAAGACTCCGGTGGCATGATCGCGGTCCACGAAGCTCACCGCCAGTCCAGGCACGTCGACGTCGAGGCTGCCACGCCGCGTCTCGGCGTCGAGCCGGAACCGGCTTCCCGGCGGGACCTCCAGCTCGATCCCCCCGTTGGACGCCTTCACCGAGACGGGCTCGGTGAGGGGACCGCCGGGCTCGAGTTGGACGCCTCCTCTCCGGGCCTCGACCGCCACCGCTCCACGGAAGCCCTGGAGGATCACGTCGTCCCCCGACGCCTTCACGCGCGCACCCGCCTCGAGACCGTCCGCCCTCAAGCCCCCATGCTCCACTGTCACCTCGACGTGGCCCTTGATACGTGCGAGGACCACGTCGTCGTAGCTGGCCTCGGCCACCATCGTCCCCGCCACGTCGCTTGCCTCGACCTCGCCGTGGGCGGTCTTGACCCGGGCGTCCCCGCCCACGCGGGAGAGCCGGACGCCACGGTAGGACGTTTCCACCTGGACGCGCCCGGTCACGTCCTCGGCCTGGACGGAAGCGTGCCGCCCCTCGACCTGGAGGTCCCCGCGCACCTCGCGCGCCTCCAGGTCGCCGTGTGCCAGCTTCAGGACGAGGCCGCCAGTCCGGGCGGTGGTGAGGTCTCCATGCGCCACGTCCAGGGAGCCCCGTCCCTCGACGTCCTGTACCTCCACGTTGCCGTGACGGGACGTGAGGGAGAGGCTCCCTCCGATGCGCGACGCGGAGACGTCGCCGTGGCTGCCCTCGATCACGGCGTCGCCGGCCACCCCTTCCACGCGCAGGGCGTCGAACGAGGCCGAGACCTCGGCGCGGGCCACGTCCCGTACCTCGACACGGCCGTGCTCGTTCGCGACCTTCACCGCCGTACGGGGAGGAAGCGCCAGGTCGAGGTGGGTCTCGAAGCCGACCTCGTCACGGCGATCGACCTCCTTGCGGTTGGTGCCGATTCTCAGGGCGGAGCCCGCCTCCGAGGACGTCAGCTCGACCCGCGACGCGAGCTGGCGTGCCTCCTCCTCGCGGGGCGCGTACACGACCTTGCGCAGCGTCACGCGCACCTCGCCCTCGGCTCCCTCGGACACGCTGACGGTGCCGAAGGCGTTCTCTACCTCGACCGACGACCCCGCGTCCAGCTTGTGGACCTGCTGCTCCTCGAAGGCGAAGGAAGGCCCGTGGAACTTCCCCCTCAGGATCCGGCAGCCGAGCGGTCCCAGGCCGAGGTTCTGCCGGACGCTCCAGGCGGTCTCGACGGCGGCGCCGAACCCGAGGATCAGGATCAGCACGAGGACCTTGGTGGATCTCACCTCCGAGCCTCCCCCTCACGGCGTCGAGTCAGCGTGCGGCCGAGCTCCAGGACGCCCCAGAAGACGAGCACCGACGGCCACCATGTCCGCACCGTCGCGAGGAGGTCGATGCGGCCGAGGTTGGCGAGGGTCCACAGCAGCCCGAGTGCGATCAGGCCCAGCCCGACGACGAGGCCCTCGGTCCTAAACCGCATTCCCGTCGCCGGGGGTCCCGGCCTTGCGCCGCTGCAGCGAGCCGTACAGGAACACGATCCCGGCCACGATCAGGAGAACCGGCCAGTATCGCTGGAGCGACGCGAGGCGCAGCCAGCCGAGGTTGTTGAGGAGCAGCACGAGGCCGAGCACGATGAGCCCGCCCCCCCATGCCGGCGACTCCGTCGTGTCCTCCTCGACCGCCGCGCCCGTGCCGCGCGAGTTGATGAGGCTGGCCGAACGCCAGGCGTCGACCAGGTTGTAGAAGTAGACGAACGGGATGAGTAAGGCGAAGGGGAGCGGGTGGATCTCGACCGCCCCGTAGATGCTGCCCACCCACGCGAAGAAGAACAGGAACGCCTTGGAGGGCTGGCCGTTGTAGACCTGCCCCAGGCCGGGGAAGAGCGACAGCGCGAGGGCCAGGCCGGGGCTTTTCGGGGGCCGCTGGGACACCGGCTCGGAGCCGGGGTGCGGCGGCGGCGGAATGCCGCCCTCTTTGCCGGCCATGTAGCTGCTCATCTCTCGCTCCTCGTCAAAGTGCCGTCCCTGCCGGCACGCTCCAGGGGACCCTCGCACGCGCGCGTCCCTCACCTCGTTCTACGAGAGGGTCGCCGCACAGGTTCAGGGAATGCGCTGGGCCCTCTGCCGAGCGCAGCTCGGAAGAGCTTCCCTGCTCGCCGCGGCTCCGCTTGGCCTCCTCTTCCGTCGCCCGGCGCTGCTCGAGCAGGCGGCGGTAGTCGTCGACCCTGTCGTTCATGCGGTCCAGCCGTCCTTCGAAGGCGGTGCCGATCACGATGCGGAGGATGCGCAGGTCTTCGACCAGGCGGTCCTTCCGTTCCGCGAGGTAGGCTCGGGCGTTGACGGTCCGCTCCACCAGCCGGTCGGCGTCCAGGTCCGGCCGGAAGCCCGCCTGGACCGACCAGAGGAGGACCCCGGTGGTGAGGAGGGCGAGGCCGGCGGCCAAAGCCTCGATCCGGATCGGCAGCCGCCACGAACGTGCGTCCGGCGCGGCGGCGGCGCGCCGGGCGCCCGCGAGCGCGGCCGTCGCCGCCCGGTCGGCCAGGTCCGCCGAAGGCTCCAGGAGGGGGAACGCGCCCAGCGCGGACACGACGTCGTCGAGGGCTTCCCGCAAGTCTCGGCATCCCCCACACGACGCCAGGTGCGCCTCCAGCGCGCTCTGGAGGACGGGGTCCAGAGACCCTTCGCGATGGGCGGAGAACAGCTCCTCCGCGCTGTGGCAGTCCATGGCGTTCATGAGGGCACCGAAAGCTCGCCACGCCGCCGCTGGAGGCGCTTGGCGAGCTCGAGGCGCCCGCGGTTGATCCGGCTCTTGACGGTCCCCAGGGGGATCCCGAGGGAGAGGGCGGCTTCCTCGTAGGGGAGCCCCTGCAGGTCGCACAGCACGATCGGCTCCCGCAGCTCGGCGGGAAGGGCCCTGAGACCGCTGTGGACGAGACGCACTCTCTCCTCGCGCTCCAGGCTCCGGAACGGCGTCTCGTCCGTACCCGGCATTCCGTCCAGGAGCGCGGGCTCCTCGACCAGCCGGAGCCGCTCCTCGCGCCGCCGCCGATAATGGTCGATGGCGTGGTTGCGGGCCACGGTCATGAGCCAGGTGGTGAACGAGCCCTCGGCCGGCCGGTACCGCGAAAGACCCTGGTACACCTTGACGAAGACCTCCTGGGTCAGGTCCTCGGCTTCGTCCACGCGTCCCACAAATCGATAGCCGAGGCCGAAGACCCTTCGCGTGTGACGCGCCACCAGCTCACGCCAGGCCGCCTCCTCACCCTCCAGGCAAAGCCCGACCAGGTCCGCGTCGGACCGTGTCAACGGGTCGTGGCCCTGTTGGACATCATGGGAGGGCCTCCTCTGAAGCGTGTCCGCCGCGGCCATCGAAACCCCACGGAGTCCGCGCCGGTCCCGCGAGCCGCAACGGCGCCTCGCACCTCCCCGGGGTGGGATCCTCACGAACCGGAGCCGCCGGAGATCGCCCCCCCCGTCCATGGCCACAGTCCGGCTGTCCAGAGCGGTTCACCCTCCCCCCTGGCACAACGGCCGCCGGCCGCACCGGGTTCGGAAACTTCCTTGCGGAGAGGAGGTGCACACTTGGTTTGACGCCGCGCGAGCATTGTATTAGAGTGGCTCTTCGCTATCAACTACATGATGAACAAGGATTTGTGGGGACTCGAGTGGGGTCCCGAGCGTTGGGCGGGAGGGGCGGGTTGATGGCGCGGCACCGGGGGCGCCTGGCCCTCGGGGGCCTGCTCGCCTTCGCTCTGCTCTTCCTCTTTTTTCGTGGCGTGGACTGGAATGCGCTCGTGGGCGCCTTCCGGACCGCAGATCCTCTCTACCTGCTCGGTGTCGTCCTGGCCACCCAGTCGCAGTACCTGGTCCGTGCCTGGAGATGGGGGTTCCTGCTCGCCCCCTTGGCATCGGTACCCTACGGCCGGCTCTTCTCGGCCACGACGGTGGGATTCATGACCGGGCTGCTGGTGCCCCGGGCGGGCGAGCTGGTGCGTCCCTACCTGGTGGCCCGCCGCCACTCGCTGCGGACGTCGGCCGCCTTCGCGTCCATCATCCTGGAGAGGCTCCTGGACCTCGTCACCGTCTTGCTGCTGTTCGGCCTCTATCTGTACGCCCTGCCGGCTCCCGCCGCCCAGGTGGCTGGTCCGCTGCTGGCGGTGCTCAAGTCGGCGGGGGCCCTGGCTGGCCTGGGAGCCGTGGCCGCGCTCGCGGTGCTCCTCGCCTTCCACCTCCGCGCCGACGCGGTCATGCTCCAGGTCGAACGCGTGCTGGGGCTCGTCCCTCCCCGTGCCGCCGCTCCGGTGAGCCGCGCGCTGCGCTCTTTCGCGGAAGGCCTGGAGGTGCTCCGAGCGTCTCCGATGCACCTCCTGGCGCTGCTGGGCCAGTCGGCCGCGGTCTGGCTGTTCATCGCCCTGGGCGTGTATCTCAACAACCGGGCCTTCGGCATCGACCTTCCCTTCCACACTTCGTTCCTGATTCTCGGGTTCCTCACCGTCGGCGTCGCCATACCGACGCCCGGGATGGTGGGCGGCTTCCACGAGTCGTATCTCCTGGCCATGACCGAGGCCTACGGCGTCGACCGGGACACGGCGGCCGCGGCCGGAATCGCTTGCCATGCCCTGACCAACTTGCCGGTGCTGGTCCTCGGCCTGCTGTTCCTCGGCAACGAGGGGCTCAGCGTGGGAAAGGTGACGAAGATGAGCGAGGAGATGGCCGGCTCCGACGCCTCGCCGGCGGCCTCGGTGCCCGAGGGCAGGCCGTGAAGTGCCCGTTCTGCGGCCACCTCGAGGACAAGGTGGTCGACTCGCGGGAGAGCAAGGAAGGAGAGGTGATCCGCCGCCGCCGGGAGTGCCTGGCCTGCGGCAAGCGCTTCACCTCCTACGAGCGGATCGATCAGATCCCCCATCTGGTCGTCAAGAAGGACGGCCGGCGCGAGCGCTTCGACCGTGAAAAAGTCCTGGCCGGGCTGCTCAAGGCCTGCGAGAAGCGTCCGGTACCCGTGAAGACGCTGGAGCTCGTCGCCGACCGCGTCGAGGCCATGGTCCACGAGACCCCCGACCACGAGGTTCCCAGCCAGCAGGTGGGAGAGTACCTGATGGAGCGCTTGAGAGAGCTCGACAAGGTGGCCTTCGTGCGCTTCGCATCGGTCTACCGCGACTTCAAGGACGTGGACCAGTTCATGGCCACGCTCAAGGGCCTGCTCGAGACCTCGAAGGAATGACCGCGGCCGCGGTCAGGCCGCAGCACCCGCCTCAGGCCCTGCGCTGCTCCGTCCGGTACTGCAACGAGGTCTCTCCGATCTTTATGACGTCGCCCTCGGATAGACTGAGCGGCCGGGTGACCCGCCGCTCGTTCACGTAGGTGCCGTTCGTGCTCTTGAGGTCGTGGAGGACGAAGCGCCCGTCCTCCGGGCGAACCCGGCAGTGCTCGCTCGAGACCGCGACGTCCGGGAGCACGATGTCGTTGACCTTTGCCCGTCCCAGCGAGGTCGCGCTCTGGAGGCTGAGGTCGTAGGTCTGGCCGAGGGCCGGTCCCCGGGTGACTGCGAGGACCGGGCGCTCGCGGAGCGTGACGGTCTTGTCGAGGTACTCCTCGGTGGCGCTCAGGCGGGCCAGAACGGTCGGCGAGAGGTCGGCGTCCACCACCCGGTCGCGGGGCGGACACGTCGAGCACTCGCCGCCGGGGGGCCGGGCCCGCCCGCAGGCGGGACAGCGGGACCTCGAGCGGCGCCTCATCACCAGGAGGGCGACACCGGCCACCGGCACCAGTGCCGCTACGCCGAGGCCCACCCATGAGAGCCTTCCCGCCGGCGCGGGGGCCTGGATGGGGGGGGCGGCGGTCTCGACCCGAGCGGTGACCGGCGGCGCGGGGACAGCCGCTTCCGCGGGGGCGGGTGGGACCCGGTCGAGTGCGGCGATCCGCCCGGCGATGGCGCCTCCGCTGGCATCCTCGCCGCGCACGTACTCCCCGCCGGTGAGCTTGGCGATCCGGCGGAGCAGCCGCTCCTGGGTCCGGCCGACGCCTACCGCGAAGACCGGGATCCCGGCATCGGTGGCGAGGCGCAGGCCGTCCTCGATCTCAAGCGCGCTGTCGGTGTCCCGCCCGTCGGTCAGCAGGACGATCGCCCGGCGCTGCCCGGTGGCCTGGGCGAGCTGGCGCCCGGCGTCGAAGAGCGCGTCGTGGAGGGCGGTGCGCCGGCCGGAGATGCGCAGGGCGTCGAGCGCCGCGCGGACCTCCTCGGGACGGGAGGTGCGCGGCAGGACGACGCGTGACTCGTCGTCGAAGGTGAGGACCGCAAACTCGCTCGACACCGGCAGCCCTTCGAGCAGCTCGACTGCCAGCTCGCGGGACCGCGCCAGACCCGCGGCGGTGACGCTGCCCGAGGTGTCAAGGACCAGAGCCACCACGGCGGCGGGCGCGTCGTTGGCCGACGCCGGGCCGGCCGCCCCCGCCAGGCCGGCCACGGCGAGGGCGGCCACGGAGGGCGACAAGAGCCGTCGGCACGAGAGTCTGTCCATCCGCGAATCCGGCAGGAGGGGAAGGCGGCACATCTGTACCATGGGAGGGCGCTGGGGTCAATGCCCGTCTCGGTGCCGGGTCGGGCGGGTGTCGCGGGCACGCTACAATGAGCCGCCGAACGACCCCGGCTGGACCCGATGACGAACCGTCCCAGCTTCCGCAACAATGCCCGCCTGGTCCTGGCGTCGATCCTGGGTGCCCTGGCCATCTTCCTGGCCATGGAGGTGATCCTCAGGAAGAGCCGCGACTTCTCACCCGACTTCCTCGCCTCCGTGCTCCTTTACGGGCTGACGGTCGTCAACCTGGCGCTCCTGCTGGTCCTGATCGTCGTGCTGGGGCGCAACCTGGTGCGCGTCCTGATGGAGCGCCGCCGCGGCGTTCAGGGCGCCCGGTTCCGGATGCGGCTGGTGCTGGTCTTCGTGCTCATGGCGGTGGCGCCGTCGGTGCTCCTCGTCCTGGTCGGCAGCGACCTGATCCAGCAGACGGTGGATCGCTGGTTCAACGTCGACGTCGAGCGAATCCTCTCCTCCTCGCAGGCCCTCGGCACCGCGCTCCGACAGTCCCTCGAGGACCGGAGCCGAACGCATGCCCGGGCCCTGGCGCGCGAGATCGAGGCCCGGGCGCTGCTGGAGCCTCCGGGCCAGCGTCGGCTGCGCCGCACAGCCGAGGCCCGGGCCCGCGAGCTCCGCATCGACATGGTCAACGTGTTCACCACGGAGGGGGAGCTGCTGGCGGTGGCTGACCCGCGCCTCCCCCCGGCGCCCCCGCCGGGGGCGTCGGGTGAGGTCCTGGCCGAAGCGGCCTTGAAGGGTGAGGAGGCGGAGGCCACGGTGCCCTTCGGCTCGGGCGAACTCGTCCGCGTCGCCGTGCCCATCGGCGCCTCGGGCGGGAAGGCCCGGGGCGCCGTGGTGGTCTCCACGTTCCTGCCGGGCGGCGTGGCGGCGGAGGCGCGCGAGGTCCAGGAGCGGTACACCAAGTTCCGCAAGACGGAGGCGTACAAGGGACCGATCAAGGCCGTTTACCTGTCTCTCTACCTCTTCGCGGCCCTGCTGATCCTGTTTGGCGCGGTCTGGCTGTCGCTCTACCTGGCCCGACGGATCACGACGCCGCTGCGCATGGTGGCCGAGGGTGCGGAGCGCATCGCCTCGGGAGACCGCGGGGTCCGCGTCGAGTTCCGTTCCAGCGACGACGAGTTCACCGCCCTGATCGCTTCCTTCAACCGGATGTCCGAGCGTCTCGCCCGCAGCGAGGAGGAGGTGGAGCACTCGCGGGCGGACCTGATCCGCAAGAACCGGGAGCTGGAGGAGCGGCGGCGCCTCATGGAGACGGTGCTCGAGACGGTTGGCACCGGTGTCGTGGTGACGGACGCGGAGGCGACGATTACCGCGATCAACGCGGCGGCCTGCCGGCTCCTCGATCTCGACGCGGCGGCGGTGGGCCGGCCGCTGGAGGAGGTGGCGACCGGTCGTGGGCGCGAAGAGGTGGTCGCACTCGTCCAGCGGCAGCTCTCGGGCCGGGGCGAGCGCCAGGAGAGGGAGGTGCTCCTGCCCGGCCGCGGGCGGGACCGCCAGCTCGCGGTGACCGTCGTGCCGCTGCCGGGGCCTCCGGGATCCTCCGCCGGCGCGGTGGCGGTTATGGACGACCTCACGCCGCTGATGAGGGCCCAGAAGGTGGCGGCGTGGGGAGAGGTCGCGCGGAAGCTGGCGCACGAGATCAAGAACCCCCTGACCCCGATCCAGCTCTCGGCACAGCGGATCCGCAAGGCATACCTGAAGGCGGCGCCGGACTACGAGACGATCGTGAACGAGTGCACCGGGGCCATCGTCCAGGAGGTCGAGGCGCTCAAGGACCTGGTCGACGAGTTCTCCCAGTTCGCTCGCCTGCCCGCCGCAAACCTCGTGCAGGGATCCCTGGACGAGCTGATCGACCAGACGCTCTCCCTCTACGACGGCCTGTTCGCGGGCGTCAGGATCGACCGCCGCCTCGCCGTGGATCTCCCGAGCCTTCGCCTGGACCCGGACCAGATGAAGCGCGTCCTCATCAACCTCGTGGACAACGCCATCGAGGCCACCGAAAAGAGGGGCACGGTCGTGATCTCCACCGAGTTCGACCGCTCGCAGGGAAGGGTGCGTTTGGGGGTCGCGGACGACGGGCCCGGGATACCGGTCGAGGCTCGGGACCGTCTGTTCGTCCCCCACTTCTCCACCAAGAAGAGGGGCAGCGGGCTCGGCCTCGCCATCGTGAGCCGCATCGTCCAGGAGCACCACGGCGTCATCCGGGTCGAGGACAACCGTCCCCACGGGGCGCGCTTCGTGGTAGAGCTGCCCGCATGACCAGCTTGCTCTCGACCGCCGACCATCGGCGGCCGGCTTCATCCGCGGGACCCTGATGCGCGAAACGATCCTGGTTGTGGACGACGAGCCCGGCGTTCGGGGCTCTCTCAGCGGAATCCTCGGTGACGAGGGCTACCTGGTGGAGGCGGTGGAGAGCGGCGAGGCCGCCCTCGCATTGCTGGAGGGCCGCCGTTTCGACCTCCTGCTACTCGACGTGTGGCTGCCGAAGATGGACGGGCTGGAGGCCCTGGCGCGCGTGCGGACGCTGGACCCGGAGCTGCCGGTGGTGGTGATCTCCGGGCACGGGAGCATCGAGACCGCGGTGAGGGCGGTCCGCATGGGTGCCCTGGACTTCGTCGAGAAGCCCCTGTCGCTGGAGAAAACCCTGCTGGCCGTCCGCAACGCTCTCCGCCAGCGCCGCCTCGAAGCGGAGAACCGGGCCCTCAAGGAGAGAGTGGAGCACGGCTTCGTGATGGTCGGGGAGAGCTCCGCGCTCCGGGCGCTCCGGGCGGACATTGCCCAGGCCGCGCCGTCCAACGGCAGGGTCCTCATCTTCGGTGAGAACGGCACGGGCAAGGAGCTGGTGGCGCGGAACATCCATCTTCAGAGCCTGCGCGCCCAGGGGCCCTTCGTGGAGGTCAACTGCGCGGCCATCCCGGAGGACCTGATCGAGAGCGAGCTGTTCGGCCACACCCGCGGCGCCTTCACCGGGGCCCTGGCGGCCAAGAAGGGGAAGTTCGAGCTGGCCGACGGCGGCACGCTGTTCCTGGACGAGGTCGGGGACATGACCCTCAAGACCCAGGCCAAGGTCTTGCGCGTACTGCAGGAGCAAAAGGTGGAGCCGGTGGGCGGGACCACCTCCGTGGCCGTGGACGTCCGCGTGATCGCTGCGACGAACAAGAGGCTGGAGGACGAGATCCGGAAGGGCACGTTCCGGGAGGACCTCTTCTTCCGGCTCAACGTCATCCCCTTCCACGTGGCGCCGCTTCGGGAGCGCCGCGATGACGTCCCCCTGCTGGCCCGACACTTCATCGCCCAGATCTCCGCCGAGTACGGCCGCCGCCCCAAGGAGCTGACCCCGGACGCCCTCGATGCCCTCACCGTCCTTCCCTGGCCCGGGAACATCCGCGAGCTGCGCAACACGATCGAGCGCCTGGTGATCATGAGCCCGGGAGAGCGCATCGAAGCGCGGCACCTCCCCTCACCGCTGCTGCCGTCGCTCGACGGCAACTCACCGAGCCCTGGTCCGGCTCCTTCCCTGGAGGCGTTCCCGTCGCTCGCCGCCGCGCGCGAGGACTTCGAGAGACGCTACATCTGGAGGAAGTACCGGGACTGTGGGGGCAACATGAGCCGGACGGCGGAGGCTCTCCAGGTCGAACGCTCCAACCTGTACCGGAAGATGAAGGGATACGACCTCCTGCCGTCGCGGAAGGGACAGGCTCAGGCTCCGGAGGAGTGACGATATTCAACCCGGGGAGGGCCCGTTCCCCGACCGCCCGCCCCGCTCCCATCGGGGATCGCCGTCGGGCCGTTCGGCGTTTGGCCTTGAAACGGAGCGTGGCTTTCCTGATAATTACCAGAACGACGGGAGGATCCGAAGCCCTTGAACCGCAGTGAGAACGACCGCATCCGGGGACTCCTGGCCGAGGGCCGCGGTCTCCTGGAGACGGGTCGGGCTCCCGAGGCCGTGGACGTCTTCGGTCGCGTCCTCCTCCAGCACCCCGATCACCTCGATGCCCGGCGGGGCCTCGTCGAGGCGCGCGTCGCGGCGACGGAGGCCCGGAGGCTGCTCGACGAGCGCCTCGACGAGGCACATCGGATCGCCGCCGGGCGGCCGGACGCGGCGCGGGGCATGCTGGAGGAAGTCGTGGCGGGCGGCGGTGATCGCGATCGGGCGCGCGACCTCCTCGACCGCCTGGATCCGCGTGGCGGGCGGCTCCAGGCGGGGGAGCAGCCCGCAGAGCCGCAGGCCCGGCTCCAGGCGCCGTCGAAGGGCTCGGCGAGCCACACCCGCCGGGCCTTCGTCGTTCTCTGCGCCATGGCCATGACCTCTTTCGGCGTCGGCGTGGCGTCGAGCTGGGAGCGTTTGATCGACAGCCTCGCCCGGACGCCTTCGCCGGCCTCGCCCGCGGCGCCGTCCTCCCAGCCCTCCAGCGGTCCGACCGCAGGGGAGCGTGCCATCTCCGAGGCCAGGCGGCTGGTGGAGCGCGGTGAGGAGGACAGGGCCCTCGCAGTTCTCGACCAGGTCCCTCCCGATGAGCCTGCCTACCCGTTCGTGCGGCAGTTGCGCGACCAGATCCGCGCCCGCACGGTCCGGAACGGGCCCCGGTGAGCTGTCCGAGCTGTGGCGAGGACGTGCCCGCCGGCGAGGAGCGCTGCCCTTCCTGCCGGGCCGTCGTCGCGCCCCACGTCGAGGGGGCCCTGGCCCCTGACCCGCGGCTGGTGACGCCGGCATCGCGCGGACGGTCCGAGCCGATCCGGGAGCTGCCCGGAACGCGGCGGCGGGAGCGGACCTGGAAGGACGAGGTTCGCGACCGTGTCCGCGACCGCAAGCGCGAGAAGTCCGGAGACGCGGACCTTCCGCTGTTCCGGGAGCCGACCGCCCTCGACAAGGTATCCGCGGGGGAACCTCCCACCGAGCCGAAGTTGCCCTCCCATGCGGCTGTCACGCGGCGTATGGAGATCGGGGACGTCGGCCAGGATCGGGCCGGGGATCCGATGGACCTCCTCCTGCGTCCCGATGCGGACGATCCCGCGGACCGGCTTCGCCATCAGGCACCCGCGGAGATCGAGCCCGGCCGCCCGTCCCTCGACGAGCCTCCCATCGAGCCCGGCGACCCGGCATTGGAGGAGGGGCTGGAACCGGAAGAGCCGCCGCCGGCACCCCGGCGCCTGGCCCTCGACGCGCCCGTGCGAGTGGAGGGAGTCGACCGGTTCTCCCTCGGGGACGACGAGGAGGAGCCGGAATGGGCGTTGGACGCGCCGCCCCGCGCCCAGCCGGTGCCGGTCGAACGCCCCGCGGACTGGTTCGAGCGGCTCCAGGCGGGGCTCGTGGACCTGGCCCTGCTCGCAGCCCTGTGGGCCATCGTCGTCTACTTCGCGAGCCGGGCCGCCCACGTACCCGTCGCCGGGCTGCGTCCCTCATGGCCGTACCTGCTCGGGTACCTCGCCTTCCTCGGCCTGGCCTACGCTGCCTACTTCACCGGCGCCACCGGCCAGACGCTGGGCAAGCTCGTCAGCGGGCTCCGAGTCGTCGACAGCGCCGGCCAGCCGCCTGGCTACGCCCGCGCGTTCGTCCGGGCGGGACTGGGTGCCGTGGGTATCGTGCTGTTCTTCGGGGGACTCGTTCCGATGTTCCTCGATCCCGCGCGGCGGGCCCTCCACGACCGGCTATTACGGACGCGGGTGGTCAAGGGCTAGACGCGGCCCGCCCGCTGCGGGTCCTCCGATCAAGACCATGCTCGACGCGATCAGCCTCGATGAGCTGTTGGAGGAGCTGCGGCCGCTACTGGTGGGGCGGAGGCTGGGTCGTCCGAGGGCTTGCGGGCGGGACGCGGTCTGTTTCCGGGTCCTGGGCGGGTCGCAGCTCCGGCTCGAGGCCGGTCGCGGACGGGCTGGGGTATACCTGCTCGAACCCGAGGAAGCCCGCGCGCTGGATGGGGAGGAGCCTTCCGCGCGCACGCGGCAGGCGCTGCTGCTGATCCGCAAGCACGCCGAGGGCCGCAGGATCGGCGGCTTCAGGCGGGTGGCGGGGGAACGGACCGTGCTCCTCGAGCTCGGCGCGTGCGTCCTGGCCTTGCGTCTTTCCGGTCGGGCTCCGGCCCTGACCCTCGCCGTGGACGGAGCTGCGGCGGCGACGCTGGGTGACGGCACCCCGGCCTGGCCCCCGGAGCCACGACCCGAATCGGAGTGGGACGTCGTGACGGCCTCGGCGGTCTCGGCCGCCGTTCGGGAGGCCCAGCAGCAGGGGCTCCGCCCTGAGCGCGGCATCCTCTCCGCCTGCCCCGCGCTGGGGCCGTTCCTGGCCCGGCAGACGGACGGGAGCCACGGCTCGTTCGAGGACCTCCGGGCGCGGCTCAGATGTCCGCGGCCCCGACTCCTGGCGCCCGCGCTCCCGGATGCCTGGACCGACCGGGAGCTGGCTCCCGCTGCGGCCTTGACCCTGACCCCTATCGAGCCGAGGTCCACCGCCGGTGCGGTCATCGAGACGGCGTCCTGGCGTTCGGCAACCTCGCTGTTCCTGGCCGGACGCGTCCGGGGCGACTCGTTCGAGGCCGCGAGGCGCCGCGCCGCCGCCAGCGCCGCCCGCGAGGTGCGCCGGCTGGAGCGGCTGGCGTCACGGCTGGGGGAGGATCACCTCGGTCTGCCGGAGCCCGGCCGGCTTCGCCGGCAGGCGGAGGCTCTCCTGGCCGCGCTGCCGAGCGTGCCCGAGGGTGCGGGCGAGATCGAGGTGCCGGATCCCTACGAACCCGGCCGGGCGCTGCGGGTGCGCCTGGACCCCAGCCTCGGGGCGGCCCCGAACGCGGACCGCCTCTTCGAGAAGGCCCGCCGCGTGGAGCGTGCGCTCGCGCGGTTGCACGAGCGGATCCTCGAGACGCGGGTCGGCCTCGAGGTGGCGCGAGCGCGGGAGGCGTCGGTACGGTCCGCCCGCAACCTCGGGGAGATCGAGCCCCCCGCCCTCGGTGGACGTGAGTCCGGGGCCGAGGGATGGACCGAGCCGCGGCACTACCTGACCAAGCGCGGTCTCTCCGTTCTCGCGGGTCGCGGCGCACGCGAGAACCACCGCCTGACGTTCGCGGTGGCGCGTCCCGAGGACCTCTGGCTCCACGCCCTCGACGTGCCTGGCGCCCACGTGGTCCTCCGCGACCCAGAGGGGCGGGCGGAGGACCAGGACGTCCGTGAGGCCGCCGAGGTGGCGGCGTGGTTCAGCGCGTCGCGGGGCGCCGCCACTGTCGACGTCCACGTGGCGCGCCGCAAGCACCTGCGCGCTTTCCGGGGGTCGCCGGGACGTGTCCACATCGGCCACTCCGAGACCGTTCGGGTGTCGCCCCGCGACCCCGAAGGGCGTCTCCGCCGGCGGGGGAGCCGCAAGGTATGATTCGGGAGGCTCCCGATCCCAGATGAATCCCACGCAAGCCGCACCGGCACGCAGCCGTGACCTCATTTCCCCGCTCGCTACCGCCGTTGCCACCGGGCTCGGGTCGGGCTACTCCCCGCTGGCCCCCGGCACGGCGGGATCGCTCGTCGGGCTTGCGCTGTTCTGGCCGCTGCACCGGCTCCCCGCGGCCGGGCAGGTGGCGGCGGCGGCGGCGCTGTTCCTGGTCGGCGTGGCCGCAGCGGGATCGGTGGCGCGCCGCGTGGGCGTCGAGGATCCCGGGATCGTGGTGGTCGACGAGGTCGTGGGCATGTGGGTGTCGCTCTTCTTCGTCCCCTTCGGCGCCGCTACCGCGCTCGGAGCGTTCCTCCTGTTCCGGCTGATGGACGTGGTGAAGCCCTACCCGGCCCGCCAGCTCGAGCACCTTCCCGGGGGCTGGGGCGTCATGGCCGACGACCTGATGGCGGGGATCTACGCCAACCTGCTCCTGCGGGTGGGCCTGCTGGTGTGGCCTTGAGCCTCAGGGCCGAGATCCTCGCTGTCGGCAGCGAGCTCCTGTCCCCCGGGCGGCTGGAGACCAACGCCTCCTACCTCACCGGTCGGCTGCTGGAGGTCGGCGTCGACGTCGCCGCCCGCCTCACCCTGGCCGACGATCCGCCGCTGCTGGAATCGGCCTTCCGCACCGCGCTCACGCGCGCCGACGTCGTGGTGTCCACGGGTGGGCTCGGGCCCACGGCGGACGACCTTACGCGGGAAGCCGCCGGCGCCGCCCTGGGCCGCCCGCTGCGCCGCGACCCCGCCATCCTCGACGCCCTGCGCGAGCGGTTCGCCCGGTACAACCGGGTCATGGCGCCGGTCAACGAGAAGCAGGCCGACGTCATCGAAGGGGCCCACGTGCTCGCGAACGCGCTCGGGACGGCGCCGGGCCAGCGCGTCGACGTGGACGGACGGCTGGTCGTGCTCCTGCCCGGCCCTCCCCACGAGATGAAGGCGATGTTCGACGGGCAGGTGCTGCCGTTGTTGCGGGAGAAGGCCGGCGGCAGTGCGATCGTCACCCGGATCCTGCGCATCGCGTCCATGGCGGAGAGCGACGTCGAGCAGCTGGTAGCGCCGATTTACGGCCGATTCGCGAACCCCAGGACGACGATACTGGGCGGCGCGGGGCAGGTGGAGCTGCACTTCACCGCGGAAGGGACGTCGGTGGCGGCCGCGGCCGCACGGATCGACGAGCTGGCCGCGGCGATACGCGAGGCGCTGTCGGGCCGTGTGTACAGCGAGGACGGCCGGGAGCTGCCGGAGGTCGTGGCGGGGTTGCTCCGGGAGCGACGGCTCACGATCGCGGTGGCGGAGTCGTGCACCGGCGGTCTCCTGGCCACCCGCCTCAGCGACGGGGCCGGCGCGAGCGAGTTCCTCGAGCGCGGCTACGTCACCTACAGCAACCGCTCGAAGGTGGAGCTGCTGGGCATCGATCCGGTCCTGCTCGCGCGGGAGGGCGCGGTCTCGGAGGACGTGGCCGCGGCGATGGCTGCGGGGGCCCGCCGCGCTGCCGGAGCGGACGTCGGAGTCGGGATCACCGGGATCGCCGGGCCGGGCGGCGCTACCCCGGACAAGCCTATCGGCCTCGTCTTCCTCGCCCTCGACGGGGCCGCGGGGACCCGCGTCCGTCGCGCGCACTTCCCGTACGGCGGGCGCGAGCGCGTCCGGTTCCAGGCCAGCCAGGCCGCGCTCGAGATGCTTCGGCGGGGTCTCCTCGGGCTCGCCCCCCTGTAGCCTCCCTCGCGCAGGGATGCCTCGGCCTTGACCCTCGGGCGAACACGGTGACGCAAAGCAGGCGGGGGCTGGGTCGGAGGTCCGGCGACTCCGGGTTCGACGGCGGGTCCGCCGCCGGGAGCCGGCTGCGCGCCTTCGTCGCCCTCGAGGTCGACGACGCGATTCGGACACGCCTCGCCGCCGCGATCGAGAGTCTGCGGCCGGTCTTCCCGGGCTTGCGCTGGGTGTCGCCGGCGCAGGTTCACCTCACGCTGCGCTTCCTGGGTCACGCCCATCCGCCGGCCCTGGAGGCGCTGCACGGCTCGCTCGCGGAGGCGGCGGCGGCATGCCCGCCGGCGTCCCTGCCCGTGTCGGGCCTGGGCGTGTTCCCCGCCGGCGCGCGGGCGCGGGTCCTCTGGGTCGGCATTGGCCTCTCCGAGGCGATCGTGGACCTGCAGGCGTCGTGTGAGGCGGCCGCGTCGGGGGCGGGGTTCGAGCCGGAGCGGCGCCCGTTCAGCCCCCACCTGACTCTCGGGCGCTGGCGTGAGCCGGCGCGCCGGCCCGAGCTTCCCGCTCTCGACCTGGGACAGGCCCGGGTCGAACGGCTGGTGCTCTTCCGGAGCCAGATGCACCCCGAGGGGGCGGTGTACACTCCGCTGGCGTCGTTTCCGCTGGGTCCGCACTCCGTTGGATGAAGGAGGTGCCGAAGGGTACTGGCGCGAGCGCTCGACGGCTGGCCGCATCCCAGCGCTCGGCCGTGGCGGAATGTGCGCGCTATTTCTCGGCACCCCGCTCAAGGAAGGAGTCAGGGCGGGCGTGAAGACCGCGCTGGTGGTGGCCACGTGCTACGTGGTCGGCTCGATCCCGTTCAGCTATCTGGTAGCCCGCTTCTGGGGCGTCGGCGACGTGCGCCGGGTGGGCAGCGGCAACGTCGGAGCTACCAACGTCATGAGGTCCGCGGGGGCGCTGCCGGGCGTGATCGCGCTCGTCCTCGACTTCGCCAAGGGAAGCGCGGCCGTGCTCATCGCGGGGCGATTCGGCGTCCCCTCCCTGGAGGGCGTGGCGGCGGCAAGCGCGGTCCTGGGCCACGTGTACCCGGTCTGGCTGGGCTTCCGAGGCGGGAAGGGCGTCGCCACAGGCGCCGGGGCGTTCCTTCCGATCGCCCCCGCCGCCACCGCCGCCGGAGTGGTGGCCTTTGTGGTCACGCTCGCCGCCACCCGCTATGTCTCCGCGGGCTCCATCGCCGGCTCGCTGGCCCTCGGCGTGGCGGCCTTCGCGACCGGCAGACCGCCCCGGGTCGCCTGGGCGGCGGCGGTGGTAGCGCTGCTCGTGGCGTGGAAGCACCGCACCAACCTGGAACGGATCGCCCGCGGGACCGAGAACCGGCTCGGCCGGGCAGGCCGCGTGAGACCGGCCGGATGACCGTCGCCGTCATCGGGGGGGGCTCCTGGGGCACCGCCCTCGCCTCCCACCTGGTGCGCTCGGACCAGGACGCGGCGCTGTGGGTACGGGAGCCCGAGCTGGCGCGACACGTGAACGATCGACACGAGAGCCCCGTGTACCTCCCCGGCATCGTGCTGCCCACCGGGCTGCGGGCCACCTGCGACCTCGAGGAGGTGGTGCGCGGGGCCGACTTGGCGCTGATCGTGATCCCCTCCGAGTTCTGCCGCGCCGTCTACCGGCGGCTCTCGCCTGTGCTGGCGCCGGCGGTGACGCTGGTCTCCGCCACCAAGGGCCTGGAGACCGAGAGCCTGCTGCGGATGAGCGAGGTTGCCGCGCAGGAGTGTCCCGGGCGCCAGCTGGCCGTCCTCTCCGGCCCGTCCTTCGCCCTGGAGGTCGCGCGCGAGCAGCCCACCGCCGTCGTCGTGGCCTCCACCGACCTGGCCCTCGCCGAGCGGATCCAACGCCGCGTCTCGAGCCGGACGTTCAGGGCCTACTCCAGCGAGGACGTGGTCGGAGTCGAGCTGGCGGGAGCGCTCAAGAACGTCATCGCCATTGCGGCCGGGATCCTGGACGGTCTGGGCTACGGCCACAACACGGCGGCCGCGCTCGTCACCCGCGGCCTGGCGGAGATCGCTCGTCTCGCGGTGGCGGCGGGGAGCCGCCCCGACACCCTGGCCGGGCTCGCCGGCCTGGGGGACCTGGTCCTCACCTGCACCGGCGCCCTCTCCCGCAACCGCCGCCTCGGCCAGGCGCTGGGCCGCGGTCAGACCCTGACCCAGGCCCTCGCCGGGAGCAGCATGGTGGTCGAGGGCGTCCGGACCACGCTCGCCGGCTGCAGCCTCGCCGCGCGGACCGGGGTCGAGATGCCGATCGTCCAGCAGATGAAAGCGGTCCTCTACGACGGCAAGCCGCCGGCCGAGGCAGTCGACGAATTGATGCTGCGCAGCCTCAAAAGGGAGTAGACTATTATGCCCTGGGGAGGGTGTCTCCCCCCTCCTCCCCTGGAGTTTTATGTTCCGGCTCATCTATCAGGACGGTGACACGCCGCAGGCCCATACGTTCACGACCGGTGAAGTCGTCATCGGGCGGTCTCCCGACTGTCAGATCGTGCTCAAGGACTTCGGCATATCCAGGACCCATGCCAAGGTGCTCGTGGACGAGGAAGGCGTCCGGATAGTCGACCTCAAGTCGAAGAACGGAACCCAGGTCAACGGCGTGCCCGTCGTCGAGGCGCCGCTCAAGGACGGCGACCGGATCCTCCTGGGCAAGTTCCAGCTCACCTTCAGCAAGACCCTGGAGGGCAAGGTCGTCCTCGACGAGGCGAAGCCCCTCTCGGAAGAGGCGGGGACGATCATCCGCAGCGTCGGCGAGCTGTCCAAGCTGCTCTCCGTACCGGACGCCGGCGCCGCCCCCGCGGCGGTCGACGCGCGGAAGGCACCGGCCGACCTGCAGGAGATCGAGAAGTCGAACCGCATCCTCAAGGTCCTCACCAAGGTGGCGGAGACGCTCATCGCCGTGCGTCCGGTGGAAGACGTTCTCCAGCAGGTGATGGACATCGTCTTCGACCACATCCCGGCGGACCGCGGCTTCCTGATGCTCCACGAGGAGTCCACGGAGAAGCTGGTCCCGATGGTGATCAAGCACCGGACGCCGTCGTCGTCGGGCGACTCGGGGAAGATCTCGATCTCGAAGACGATCGCCGACCGCGTCCTCAAGGACCGCGTGTCGATCCTCACCTCGGACGCCATGGTCGACCCCCGGTTCGGGGCGGGGGACTCCATCCGCTTCCACGGCATCCGTAGCGCCATGTGCGCTCCCCTCTGGAACAAGGAGCAGGTCATCGGGATCGTCCACGTGGACTCTCCGATGCTCACGAACTGCTTCACCCTGAACGACCTGGACCTCCTGACCGCGCTCGCCAACTACGCCGCGGTGGCCGTCGAGCGGGCGCGGCTCAACCAGAAGATCGTGGCGGAGGAGAAGAAGAGGGAGCGCCTGGGCCGGTTCCTGTCCCCCCAGGTCGCCAACCGGATCCTGGCCACCTCGGACTCTCAGGGCGCCGCCCTGGGAGTGCCGGAGGTGCGGGACGTCTCGATCCTGTTCGCCGACATCGTCGGCTTCACCACCATCTCTGAGAAGATGAGCCCGGCGGCGGTGGCCCTGTTCCTGAACGACTACCTGTCCCGGATGACGGACACGATCTTCAAGTACGAGGGGACGCTGGACAAGTACATCGGTGACGCGATCATGGCGGTCTTCGGCGCGCCCCTCGACATGCCGGACCACGCCTGTCGCGCGCTGCGCGCGGCCCTCGAGATGCGGGACCGCCTGGAGGAGTTCAACGCCGAGCGTAAGGAAGGCCCCCTGATCCGGATCCGGATCGGGATCAACAGCGGCAAGGCGGTGGCGGGCGAGATCGGCAGCATCAACAAGAAGGAGTACACCGTCCTGGGCGACACCGTGAACACGGCGAGCCGCCTGGAGAGCTCGGTGGCCACCCCGGGCGGCATCGTCATCGGTGAGAACACGTACGAGGCGGCGAAGGGCGAGTTCGAGTGCCGCTCCCTGGGGACGCGAACCCTGAAGGGCAAGGCGAACGAGGTGGCGGTCTACGAGGTGATGGGGCCCCTCCGCCCGCTCGACGCGGCGCCCGCCCCCGCCCATGGCGCGGCCTCCCGGGAGGCCTGAGGGGATGGCGGAAACGGCGCCGCGGCGGCGCGGCCGGATCCTCTACTCCCTCCTGCTACTCCTCTCGGCGGTCAGCGTCGTCCCGCTCCTGGCCACGTCCTACAACCTGGTCTCGCGGGCGCGCGAGACGCTGGAGGCGGACAAGAGGACGATCCAGCTCGACAAGGCGCGGAGCCTATCCGAGCAGGTCGCGGTCTACCTGCGCAGCCTACGCTCGCAGGTGACCGCCATAGCGCGCACGCTCGAGGTGGACACGGCCGCCGGGGGGTTCGCCGCCCGCGTGGGGCGGATCAGAGACGGCCGGGCGCTGGAGCGCTTCGTCACCGACCCCAGCGGCAGCCCCTTCATCTCGCTGAGCGTGGTGGACGCGCGCGGCACCGGTTCCCGGTCGGGGGTCGATCTGCCCGAGCCGGCCATCGCCCAGCTCGTCCAGGAAGGGTGGCTGAGGGGCCTCCAGGGGCAGTCGATGATGAGCCACCATCTCATCTCCTCGTCGCTGCAGGGGGAGCCGGTGCTCGTGCTCTCCGAGCCGGTGAACCCGGGGGGCGCCGGTGTCCAGGGCGTGGTCGTGGCGGTGGCGACGCTCGGCCCCCTGCAGACGATGACCCGGGAGATGGGCCTGCTCGGGAACATGGACGTGTACGTTGTGGACGGCCGGGGGAGGCTGGTCTCTCACTCGAACCCGGAGCGGCTCAAGAGCGAGAGCGACCTGTCCCACGTCGATATCGTCGAACAGTTCAAACGCTCGAGGGGTCGAGCTGGAGCCACGACGCCGTTCACCCTCATGACCGAGGACGGCCCGAAGCAGATGCTGGGGACCTACAGCCGGGTCCCGGACGACCCTGGCTGGGGCGTCATCGTCCAGGTGGATGTTGACACCGCGTATCACGAGGCCATCCAGATGAGGAACCAGTCGTACGGGCTGATCGCCGGGGTCACGATCCTCGCGGTCATCCTCGGCACGCTCTTCGCCGGCCAGATCACGCGGCCGATCCAGGAGCTGGCGCGGGGCGCCCGGCGGCTGGCCGGGGGCGACTACTCGACCCGCGTCGCCATCAAGAGCCAGAACGAAGTGGGCGTGCTCTCCGAGGCCTTCAACCAGATGGGCGGCGAGATCCAGAAGGCCATCGACGAGATCCGCCAGGCGGCAGCCACCAACAAGGAGCTCTTCATGGGCTCGATCCGGATGCTCGCCAACGCCATCGACGAGAAGGACCCCTACACCCGAGGACATTCCGAGCGGGTGGCTTACTACTCGGCCGTCATCGCCAAGCACATGGGGATGTCACCCGAGGAGGTGGAGAAGGTGCACCTCTCCGGGATCATCCACGACGTGGGCAAGATCGGGATCGAGGACAAGATCCTGCGGAAGGCGGCCCAGCTCACCGACGAGGAATACGAGATCATGAAGCAGCACCCCCGCAAGGGGGAGCACATCCTGTCGGCCGTCCCCATGCTCAAGCAGATGGCCGGGGCGGGGCTGATGCACCACGAGAACGTCGACGGCACCGGCTACCCGGACGGCCTGAAGGGCGACGAGATCCCGCTCCTGGGCCGCATCGTGAGCGTGGCCGACGCCTTCGACGCCATGACCACCGACCGGCCCTACTCGAAGGCCATGACCTTCGAGGCCAGTCTCGCACGCCTCCGGTTCCTGGTTGGCAAGAAGTTCGACGAAGCCTGCGTCACCGCCATGGAGAAGGCGAGCGCGGCGGGGGACCTGAGCCCCGCCAAGGGCCGCCGGGCCGCCTTCACCGCCCGCCAGCCTCCCCCGTCACCGGCCGCATGACCAGCTCCGCGGGCAGCTCGGCACGCTGCGCGTCGCCGCGGACGCTTCCCGAACTCCGGAGGACCCGATGAAGCACCCCTCCAGCCATCCGGCCGCGCTCGCCGTGATCCTCGTGACGGTGGCCATGCTGGCCGGCCACCCGCCGGCCGCCGCCGTCGAGTCCGCCGGCGAGGCGGAAGCGCGCTTCAACTCGGGGGTCGCCCACCTGAAGGGTGGTCGCCCGGCGCTGGCGCTCGAGGACTTCAAGAAGGCCGTGAAGGAGGACTCCAACAACCCCTACTTCCACAAGGGGCTGGGCCAGGCCTACGCCGCGATGAACCGGTTCAAGGACGCAGTGGCGGCGTTCCGCAAGGCGCTCGCGCTGAACCCTTACTACGTCGACGTGCGCAACGACCTTGGAATGGCCCTCATCAGCTCCGGCAAACGGGAGGAGGGCAAGAAGGAGTTCCTGGCCGCCTTCAACGACCCGACCAACCCATCCCCCGAGCTGACCTCCTGGAACCTGGGCTCGGCCTACTTCGAGGAGCGTAACTACGTCCAGGCGCTCGAGTGGTTCCGCACCAGCCTCGCCAAGAGCAAGACCGCCCCGGCCTACTTCGGTCTCGCCACCAGCCTCCAGAAGCTCGGCCGCCACGACGAGGCCCTGGCCGAACTCGAGGCCGGGGTGAAGGAGTTCCCGGACAACGCGGGGCTCCTCCTGAGCCTGGGAGAGGCATACTACCAGGCGGGGCGCTTCGGCGAGGCGCGCGACCGCCTCGAGGATGCCGCCCGCAAGGATCCCCGTGGCGCCGGCACCCGGGCCAACGAGCTCCTGAAGAACTTCCCGCGCTGAGGCGGGCCACGACCGTCGGGTCCGCGGAGCACCGGCACGCCAAGCCATGCCATACCAGTCACTCCTGGACGGCCTCGTTCGCTCGGTTGTGGGGGCGCGTTCGGCCCTCCTGCTCGACGGCACCGGCGAGGTCGTCATCGAGGCGGGGGCCCGCGGCGAGGCGCAGCGCCTGATCGGCGCCTACCAGGGGATCGTGCTGTCCAACGCCCGCCGGGCCGCCGAGAGGTGCGGCTCCGGGCGGCTCTCGTTCGTGGTGGGCCGGTACATCGGTGGCGCGGTCGTGCTGCGGCCGCTCAAGGACGAGTATTACCTGATCCTCTGCCTCGGCCGCGAGGCCAGCGTGGCCTTTGCGATCCAGCGCTCGGCCGAGACCGAGGCGAGCGTGAACGCGGCGCTCTGACATGGCTTCGCTCCGCGATCGCTTCAGGAAGGGCCTGAGCCGGACGCGGGAGATCCTCGACACGCCGGTGGAGGACCTGGTCCGGGGCCGGCGACTCCTGGACCCGGCGGCCCTCGAGAGCGTCGAGGAGGCGCTCCTGGCCGCCGATCTCGGCGTGCCCGCCGTCCAGGAGTCGATGGAGGTCCTGCGCGCGCGGTCCGGCGAGATCGCGGGCGGTGGGGCCGGCGTGATGCGGGCCGTCCTGCGCGAAGAAGCCCGCCGTGTGCTCGATCGACCGCGGAGAGTCGAGCCGTTCGCGAGCCGGCCCTGGGTGGTCTTCGTGGTCGGCGTGAACGGTGTGGGCAAGACGACGACCATCGCGAAGCTGTCGAGGGCCTGGATGGAACAGGGGCGCACGACCCTGCTGTGCGCGGCCGACACCTTCCGGGCGGCGGCCGCGGAGCAGCTCGAGATCTGGGCGCGGCGCACCGGAGCCCCGTTCCACCGCGGGGCGGAGGGCGCCGACCCGTCCGCCGTGATCACCGACGCCTTGCGGATGGCCAGGGCGCGCGGGCTCGACGCCGTGCTGGTCGACACCGCCGGGCGCCTGCATACGAAGGGGAACCTGATGGCGGAGCTGGCCAAGATGGCTCGGGTGGCGGGCCGGGAGGTCCCCGGCGCGCCGCACGAGACCCTGCTCGTGCTCGACGCGACGGTGGGCTCCAACGGGCTGCTCCAGGCGCGCGAGTTCGCGCGTGCCGGTGGTGTCACCGGCCTGGTGCTCGCCAAGCTGGACGGGACGGCCAGGGGAGGCGTGGCGGTGGCGGTCGTGCGCGAGCTGGGTGTCCCGATCCGCTACGTCGGCGTGGGGGAGTCGGCGGAGGACCTCCTCCCCTTCGACGCGGGCGCGTTCGCCGAGAGCCTCTTCGGCGAGTGATGCGAGCGCCGGGAAACGACCCGCGGCTTCGCGGGGCGAAGACGCAATCAAAGACGTCGCCGCCGCCCGGGCGTCGGCGTGGGGCAGCGCACGTGCCCCGGCTGGGCGGCGACGCCGGGCGCACCCGGGTGGATTCGGGCTGGATGCGCAGGGCCCTCGACCTGGCCGCCCGTGGCGAAGGAGAGACCAACCCGAACCCGATGGTCGGCTGCGTGCTCGTGAAGGGCGGGCGGGTGGTTGGCGAGGGGTTCCACCAGCGCGCCGGCGGCGCGCATGCCGAGATCGTGGCCCTGGAAAGGGCGGGCGCGCGGGCGCGGGGAGCCACCCTCTACGTGAACCTGGAGCCCTGCTGTCACCACGGGCGCACCCCGCCGTGCGCCCCGAGACTGGCCGCCGCCGGGGTCGCCCGCGTGGTCGCGGCGATGCGCGACCCCGACCCGAGGGTGCGCGGCAGGGGCCTCGCGCTCCTCAGGCGAGCCGGGATCCCCGTCACGGTCGGGACCCTGGAGGCCGAGGCCCTGGGCTTGAACCACCGGTTCGTGACCGCCGCCCGCAGCGGCCGCCCGTTCGTGCTCCTCAAGGCGGCTCTCACCCTCGACGGACGGATCGCGACAGCTTCGGGGGACTCCCGCTGGGTGACGAGCGCCCGCCAGCGCCTCGAGGCGCGCGCGCTCCGTCGCCGGCACGACGCCGTCGGCGTGGGCATCGGGACGGTACTGGTCGATGATCCCCTGCTGCTCCCGCAGCCCCGTGTCCGCCGTCCGTTCTGCCGCGTCGTCTTCGATTCACGGCTCCGTCTGCCCCTGGACAGCCGCCTGGTCCGCAGCGCCGGCCGGGGGCCGGTCGTCGTCGTCTGCTCCGGGGGCGAACCGCGCCGGCGAAAGGCGCTCGAGGCTCGGGGCGTTGTCGTGCTGTCCGGGCCTGGGCGCCGTGACCGGGTCTCGCTGCGCCGGGCGCTTCGCGCCCTCTGGAAGCGGGGCATCCGAAGCCTCATGGTGGAGGGAGGGGGCGAGTTGCTGGGCTCGTTCCTGGCCGAGCGCCTCGTCGACGAGGTCGTGCTCTTCCGGGCCCCGCTGCTCCTGGGCGGGCGTGAGAGCCGGCCGGCGTTCGGCGGGCCCAGCCCCCGGCGGATCGCGGACGCATTGCGCCTCGCGCGGTCGCGCCCGTGGCGTGCGGGCGCCGCGCCCGTCCGCGACCGGGAGTCGGCAGGCGGCGCGTTCGAGGTGTGGTATCCCGCAGCGCTGCTCCGCCGCAGACGAAGGACGGCCGCGGCGGAGCCGCGCAGTTGACAGCCGAGAGTCCAGGGCCGGAGGCTACTTCGCGTAAGGCGGTCCGACGCGACCCAGGCCATTCGATCGATCGTGGCAAAAGAGCGACAATCCGAGGTGCGGGACAGCCAGTAGGACCGGATCGGCCCGAGGGCTCAGGAGGAGCGTGACCGAGCTGGACTGGGTGCGTTGGGGACTGTGGGCTGCGGTGCTCGCGGGACTGCTCGGGACGGTCCTCCACGCCGCCGCGGCCGGCTCCACCCGCAACCGGGCGGGGGGCAGCGGGAGCGGCAACGCCCTCCACCCGCTCGCGGACGGCGCGAGCCGCGCGATCCTGCATGCCCAGACGGTCCTGGAGCCGGGGAAGGCCCACTGGGTCGACCAACTGCGGGAGCAGTCGCCGGAGCCGGAGGCGCGGGGCGGTCCGGGCCTCCCGCCGGGCGGCGGTCCCCAAGGGCCGCCCGAGGGCTGAGCGAGGGACGCCGTTGTTCACCGGCATCGTCGAGGAGACCGGGACGCTCCGGGCGGTGGGGCGCCGCAACGACGTCCTCAGCATCCGAGTCGCCGCCGGCACCGTGGCCGTAGGGTTGCCGGAGGGTGGGTCGATCGCGCTCAACGGCTGCTGCCTCACCGCCATCCGCGTCGAGGCGGGTGAGTTCACCTGCGAGCTCACCCCCGAGACCCTGGTCCGAACGGCCTTCGAGGAACGCCTGCGCCCGGGCGTGGTGGTGAACCTCGAACGGCCGATGAGGGCGAACGGACGCTTCGACGGGCACATCGTCCAGGGCCACGTGGACGGAGTCGGCCGCATCGCCGAGCTGGAGCGGACGGGCGAGGCCGCCGAGATGGCCGTGGAGGTTCCCCGTGCGATCGAGCGCTACCTGATCGAGAAGGGGTCCGTGGCGGTCGACGGCATCTCCCTGACGGTGGCTGGCCTGCGGCCGGGCGCCTTCAAGGTCGCCCTCATCCCGTATACACTGGAGCGCACCAACCTCCGGAGCGCCGCGGTCGGCGACCGGGTGAACCTGGAGGTGGACCTGATCGCCAAGTACGTGGAGCGGCTCCTGGGGGCGAGAGGGTGAGCGCGCGGTGGGGACCGAGACGAGTGATGCCCTTCAGCAGCATTCCCGAGGCGGTCGACGACATCCGTGCCGGCCGGATGGTGGTGGTGGTCGACGACGAGGACCGGGAGAACGAGGGCGACCTCACGATCGCGGCGGAGAAGATCACCCCCGACGCCATCAACTTCATGGCCCGCCACGGCCGGGGTCTGATCTGCCTGCCCATGACGGGCGAGCGCCTCGACGAGCTGCGCATCCCGCTCATGGTGCGGGACGAGCAGAACAGCGCCCGCTTCGGCACGGCCTTCTGCGTGCCCATCGAGGCCAAGCAGGGGACCACCACCGGGATCTCGGCGGCGGATCGGGCGCGGACGGTCCTCACCGCCATCGATCCCCGGACGCGACCCACCGACCTTGCCCGTCCGGGCCACATGTTCCCGCTGCGCGCGGAGGCCGGAGGCGTGCTGGTCCGGGCCGGCCAGACCGAGGCGGCGGTAGACCTCGCGCGGTTGGCCGGTCTCTATCCCGCCGGCGTGATCTGCGAGGTCATGGACGAGGACGGCACCATGGCCCGGGTGCCGCGGCTGGAGGCGTTCTGCCGCGAGCACTCCCTGCGCATGATCACGGTCAAGGACCTGATCCAGCACCGGATGAGGCACGAGCGGCTCGTCCGCAAGGTCGCTGAAGCCGCCCTCCCGACCGGGTACGGCACCTTCCGCATCCACGCCTTCGAGAGCCTGATCGACCAACAGCACCACGTGGCCCTGGTCATGGGCGAGATCCGGCCCGAGGACGAGGTGCTGGTGCGCGTGCACTCCCAGTGCCTCACCGGCGACATCTTCGTTTCCTCCCGCTGCGACTGCGGGGACCAGCTCCACCGGGCTCTCGAGATGATCGGGAGGGCGGGGCAGGGCGTGCTGCTCTACCTCCGCCAGGAGGGGCGCGGGATCGGCCTGATCCACAAGATAATGGCCTACCAGCTTCAGGACCAGGGCAAGGACACGGTGGAGGCGAACGAGGCCCTCGGGTTCAAGCCGGACCAGCGGGACTACGGCATCGGCGCCCAGATCCTGGCGGAGCTGGGGCTGCACCAGATCCGACTGCTCACCAACAACCCGCGGAAGTTCGTAGGGCTCGAGGGCTACGGCCTACGGATCGTGGCCCGTCTGCCGATCGAGGTGCCGCCCTCAGACGCGAACCGCCGCTATCTCAAGACGAAGAAGGAGAAGCTGGGCCACCTCCTGCGGAGCGTCTAGCCGGCCTCGTGATCCAGCAGCTCCTCAAGACCGTTCCGCTCTTCCGGGATCTGGACGACGAGGAGCTCGCCCTCGTGCTCATGATCGGCCTCGTCAAGCGGTACCCGGAGGGGGCCTGGATCCTCACCGAGGGCGCTCCGGGAGGACGGCTGCACGTGATCCACGAAGGCCAGGTGCGGATCAGCAAGGTCGTTCCCGGGCTGGGCGAGGAGGCTTTGACCATCCTGGGCCCCGGCGAGGTTTTCGGCGAGGTGGAGTTCCTGGACGGCTCGCCCGCCTCCGCGCACGCCATCGCCCACGTCGACTGCGAGGTGCTCGCCCTTCCACATCGGGACGTGGAGGCCCTCATGCGCACGCATCCCGGCCTCAGCGCCAAGTTCCTGTGGGCGTTCGGACGAACCCTCGCCAGCCGCCTGCGTGACGCGAATCACAAGATGGCGACGCTCTTCGCGCTCTCCAAGGCGTTCTGAGCCCCGGCGCCGAGGGCCTGGGGTGGCAGGCGACCCCGGGGGTTCCACCGGGCGGCCCGGGCCGCTAACCCACGCGCCTTCCGGGCTTTACGTTTTGACAACCCGACGTTCGTTGTCATAAGATCATTCGTTACTTCGGCTCCCCCGGGCGCGCAGTCGCAAGGTCGCGGGACGCCGGCGATTCGCCCCCCTGTGGGGTGTCGAGGTCATCTGGCGTGTTCGAGGCGCTGAGCGGCAGGCTCCAGGGCGCGTTCCGTTCCCTCAGGGGCCAGGGGACCCTGAACGAGGGGCACGTCGAGGCCGCGCTCCGCGAGATCCGCCTCGCCCTCCTCGAGGCCGACGTCCACTTCAGGGTGGTCAAGGAGTTCCTGGACCGCGTCCGCCTCAAGGCCACGGGGCAGGAGGTGCTCAGGAGCCTGACGCCGGACCAGGCGGTGACACGCGTCGTGCGCGACGAGATGGTGGAGCTCCTGGGCGGGGCCGGTGTCGCGCGTCTCCAGACTTCCGCGCGCCTCCCGTCCGTGGTGCTCGTGACCGGGCTCCAGGGCTCGGGCAAGACCACGACGACGGCGAAGCTGGCCCGTTGGCTGGCCCGGGACGGCCACCATCCCCTGATGGTCTCCACCGACGTGTACCGCCCCGCGGCGCGCGAGCAGCTCCGAAAGCTGGGTGAGAGCAACGGGCTCCCGGTACACCACCCGGAAGGGGCTCCCCAGCCGAAGGAGCTGCTTCGATCGGCCCTGGACGAGGCGCGCTCGGTGGGCCGCGAGTTCGTCCTTGTGGACACGGCCGGACGCCTCCACATCGACGACGAGCTGATGGCGGAGCTGCAGGAGCTGAAGGCGCTGTCCCAGCCATCCGAGGTCCTCTACGTAGCCGACGCCATGACCGGCCAGGACGCCGTGCGCAGCGCGGCGGAGTTCGAGCGGCGGGTGGGGATCACCGGCATCGTCCTCAGCAAGCTGGACGGGGACGCGCGCGGCGGCGCCGCTCTCTCGGCGGCGGCAGCGACCGGGCGGCCGGTGAAGTTCGCTGCCATGGGGGAGAGGGTCGAGGACTTCGAGCCGTTCGATCCCGCGAGGATGGCCTCGCGCATCCTCGGGATGGGAGACGTGCTCGGCCTCATCGAGCGGGCGGAGGAGGTCGTCGACCGCGAGAAGGCCGAGGAGATGGTCCGGAAGCTCCGGCGCAGCGAGTTCACGCTGGAGGACTACCGCGACCAGATGGCCCAGCTCCGGAAGATGGGGTCGCTGGAGCAGGTGCTCTCGATGATCCCGGGGCTGGGATCGGTGAAGGGGATCGACCCGGAGGCCGGCGAGCGCGAGATCCGGCGCTCTCTCGCCATCATCGACTCGATGACCCCGGTGGAACGGCGTGACCCGTCCGTGCTCAACGGCAGCCGCCGCAAGCGGATCGCCAGGGGCAGCGGCACCGGGGTGGAGGACGTGAACCGGCTGCTCAAGCAGTTCGTCCAGGCCAGGAAGCTGCTGAAGAGCGTGGGCGGCGGCGCCAAGGCCATGAGGCGCCTGGCCGCGCGCATGCCGAACTTCCGATAGGTGGGCGTCAAGCCCGGTTGAGGAGAGCGATATCGATGCTGTCGATCAGGTTGAGAAGGACGGGGGCCGCCAAGCGGCCGTACTACCGGGTCGTGGTCGCGGACGCGCGGGCGTGGCGCGACGGGCGGTTCGTGGAGGTGCTCGGCCACTACGATCCCCGCCGCCAGCCGGCGGAGGTGAAGATCGACGTGGAGCGAGCGAAATACTGGATCGGGCGTGGGGCGCGGCCTTCCGAGACGGTCAAGAGCTTCCTCAAGCGCAAGGAAGAGACCCCGGCGGCCGGTTAGGACGAGGCGAAGCAGTGGCGCAGGGAGGGCGACGGGACGGTGACGAAGCGCGGCTCACCGGGCTGGTGGAAGCCTTCGCCCGCGCGCTCGTGGACGACCCCGAGCGTGTGACGGTCGCGGCCTGGACCGAGGGCGGCGAGCTGCACCTGGACCTCTCGGTGGCCGGCGAGGACCGGGGCAAGGTGATCGGCCGCCGCGGGCGCACCGCCGACGCGCTGCGCACGCTCCTGGAGGCCGCCGCGCGGCGCATGGGCGTCCTCGCGGACCTCGAGGTGGTCGAGTGACCGCGCCCCGCCCGTTCGCCGAGCTCGTGGCCATCGGTCGCGTGGTGAAACCCCAGGGCCGGCGGGGGGAGGTGGCGGTCGAGCCGCTGAGCGATCGACCCGAGCGGTTCCCGGGGCTCCGCACCGCGTTCGTGGAGGCGCCGGACGGCGGCTCCCGCGAGGTGACGGTCGCCGGCTGCTGGCCGCACAAGGGCCGATACGTCCTGAAGCTCGAGGGCGTCGATTCCATCGACGAGGCGGAGGCCTACCGCGGGCGGGAGCTGCGCATCCCCGAGGAGGACCTGGAACCGCTTCCCGAGGGTTCGTACTATCACCACCAGCTCCGCGGGCTCCGGGTGGAGCAGCCCGGAGGGGCGGACCTGGGCCGCGTGGCCGACCTCATGGAGACGGGCGCCGGCGCCACCGTCCTCGTCGTGCAGGGCCCGTCGGGGGAGCACCTCGTTCCCCTCGCCGAAGACTTCGTCAGGGAAGTGGACCTTTCCGGGGGACGGCTCGTCGTCGAGCTTCCGGTGCCGGCCGATGCTGACCGTTGACGTGGTCACGATCTTCCCGGCCATGGTCCGTGCGCCCCTGGAGGACGGGATCGTCGGCCGGGCGGTGGAGAGCGGGCTGGTCCGGGTCGGCGTCCACGACCTTCGGGATTTCAGCGACGACCGCCACCGCACGGTGGACGACTCGCCCTTCGGAGGCGGCCCGGGGATGGTGATGAAGGCCGAGCCTTTCTACCGGGCGGTCGAGTCGCTGCTCCCCCAGGGGCAGGGCTCCGGCGCCGCGGTCCTCCTGCTCTCTCCGCGCGGCGTGCCTTTCACCCAGGCCACGGCCAGGCGCTACGCCGCGCTCCAGCGGCTCGTACTCCTGTGCGGCCGCTACGAGGGTATCGACGAGAGGGTGCGGGACGGCCTCGCGACCGAGGAGGTGAGCCTGGGAGACTTCGTCCTCACCGGAGGCGAGGTCGCGGCCCTGGCCGTCATCGAGGCCACGGTCCGGCTGCTGCCGGGCGCGCTCGGGGACGAGGGCTCCGCCGGCGCCGACTCCTTCGCGGCCGGGATCCTCGACTTCCCGCATTACACGCGCCCCGCGGCCGTCCGCGGGAGGAGCGTGCCGGAGGTCCTCCTCTCTGGAGACCACGGGCGGGTTCGGCGCTGGCGGCGCAAGGAGGCGCTCCGGGCCACCCGGGTGAGGCGGCCGGACCTCCTGGCCGCCGCCCTCCTCACCGCGGAGGACGAATCGCTCCTGCGCGAGATCCAGGACGAGGAGACGACCAGCCTTGCATGAAGCTTTTTTTCGGGTAACTTTGCCCCCGCGCCTGCCTCGAGAGCGGCCGGAGGCTCGGCGAAGACAAGGCGCGCGGCGCGGGGGCGGACGCCACGTGGCACGCGCGGGACAGGGACAGAGATGAACGCGATCGAGAGCATCGAATCGGGGGACCTGAAGAAGAACCTGCCGCGGCTCAACCCCGGCGACACCGTGCGTGTCCACGTACGGGTCAAGGAGACCAGCGTCAAGGAGGAGATCAAGGGCAAGCCCAAGGAGACCGAGCGCGAGCGCGTCCAGGTCTTCGAGGGGATCGTCCTCGGCCTCCGCGGGAGCGGCGCGCGCGCCACGGTCACGGTCCGGAAGATCTCCTTCGGGCAAGGAGTAGAGCGCATCTTCCCGCTCCACGCTCCCACCATCGACAAGATCGAGGTCGTCAAGCAAGCGCGCGTGCGGCGGGCGAAGCTGTACTACCTGCGCGAGCGAAAGGGGAAGGCCGGCCGGATGAAGGAGAAGCGGGAGGCGCCGGTCCGGGGAGCGTGAGTTCGAAAGGCCCGAACCGCAGCGGGCCCTGTCGGTGGGTGGCGGAGTTGGAGGGCCGATGGCACCCGAGGCAGCCCAGGGTGGTCGATCCCGCCGGCCCCTCGTGTACCAGGGGACGGCGCTGCAGTGCACGAGGCGGTTCGAGGACGAAGCGCGTGCGTCGGGCCACGCCGCGGTGGCGGGGCTCGACGAGGTCGGCCGGGGTGCGCTCTGCGGTCCTGTGGTGGCCTGCGCGGTGATTCTCGGGGAGCGTTTCGACACTTCCGGGCTCGACGATTCCAAGCGACTGACCGCCCGGCAGCGCGAAGCCCTCGCCACCCGGATCACCGCCTCCGCGATCGCCTGTTCCCTGGGCTCCGCCGATCCTCTCGAGGTGGACCGCATCAACATCCTGGAGGCCACCTATCTCGCGATGCGGCGCGCGGTGGCCGGGCTCCCGGCGGCTCCCGACGCCCTGCTGGTCGACGGCTTCGAGGTCCCCGGGCTCGCCGTTCCCCAGCGGGCCATCGTGAAGGGGGATGCTCTGTCCGTGTCGATCGCCGCCGCGTCGGTGATGGCCAAAGTGACGCGCGACGCGATGATGCGGGAGTGGGACGAACGGTATCCCGGCTACGGCCTGGCCCGCAACATGGGCTACGCGAGCCGCGACCATCGGGAGGCGCTGCGGCGGATGGGACCCTCCGCGATCCACCGCCGCTCCTTCCAGGGAACCCAACGGTGGCTGTTCTCTTGAACGAAGACTCCCTCCCGGACAGTCCGGTGACCCGGCCTGTCCGGTGCGCCCGTTTGCGGCGGGGCGGCGCCTGCCCGCCGCGCGGAACCGAGGGATAGCGTGGCCAAGATCAACCCCGTCAGGGTCAAGCAGGACGCGGACCGCGAGGAGAAGGCCGGCCGCCTCGAAAAAGCCATCGGCCTCTACCGGCACCTGGTGGAGGACAACCCCAGGGACTGGAACACCATAAAGAAGATCGGCGACCTGTACGCTCGGATGAGCCGGAACCGCGAGGCCACGCAGGAGTACGCAAAGGTCGCCGACTTCTACGCCAGGGACGGGTTCCTCCTCAAGTCGATCGCCATCTGGAAGCAGATCACCAAGCTCGATCCGGCCGCTCTCGACCCGTACCTGAACCTCGCCGACCTCTACGCGAAGCAGGGCCTCATGATGGAGGCCAAGAGCCAGTACCAGATCGTCGTCGACGAACACATCAAGCGCGGAAAGAACCGCGATGCCGGGGACGTCCTGAAGAAGATGGCGGAGATCGACCCCGGCGATCTCAAGATCCGCAGCAAGCTCGCGGACCTCTACACCCGCGAAGGCAACTCGGGGAAGGCGATCGAGGAGCACATCGCCATCGCCGAGGAGCTGAACAAGAAGGGCCACCTGGCCGAGGCCCTCCAAGTGCTCGAGAAGGGGCTCAAGATCGACCCCCGGAGCAACCGCCTCCGCATCGAGCTGGCCCGCGTCCACCTGGTGCAGAAGAACTACGACCGGGCGGGCCACTTCCTCGAGGAGGCGGTGCGGCAGAGCCCCGGGGACGCACAGATCCTGTCGCGGCTCGGTGAGGCGTATCTCGGGGCCAAGAAGATGGAGGAGGCGGAAGCCATCTTCAAGCGGCTGCTGGAGCTGGACCCGGAGAACAGGGACTACCGGACCCAGATGGGCCGGCTCTACCTCCTGCAGGGCGAGTTCGACCGGGCGTTCGGCGAGTTCGCGCCGGTAGTGGACGAGCACCTCGAGAGGCGGGAGGGGGAGAAGGCGGCGGCTCTCCTCCAGCAGGTCGTGCAGCGGAGCAGCTCCCATGTCCCCAGCCTCCTGAAGCTGGTGGAGGTCTACCGGCAGCTGAACAAGGACAGCGCGGTGGCGCAGGCGTACTCGCACCTCACGGAGGCCTACATCAACCAGGGCGACTGGGCCCAGGCGGCGTCGGTCCTCGAGGACCTCGTCTCGATGGAGCCCCAGCACGAGCAGCACCGCACGAAGCTGGAGTTCGTGCGGGGCAAGCTCGCTACCGGACGGCCGCCTGCCGCTCCGGCCCGGTCGGCCGCCACGCCATCCCGGCCGGCCGCCAAGCCCGAGGCCTTCTCCGGGCCGGAGCTGGTCGATGAGGAGTTCGACCTTCCCTCGGCGGAGCTACCGTCGGAGACGGAGGTGCCGTTTCCCGCCCCGCAGGCTCCGAGGCCATCCCCGGAGGAGGAGCGCCCCCGCATCGAGCTGAGCCCCGCCCTCAGCGACGAGGACTGCGAGTTCGTGGAGGAGCACCTGGCGGAGGGGAAGGTCTTCCGGAAGTACGGCCTCGTCGACAAGGCCGCCGACCAGTTCGAGTCGGTGGTGGCGCGCTTCCCAGACAACGTCGAGGCGCGGACCGAGCTGCGGGAGGTCTACAAGGAGAAGGGCCAGCCCGCCAAGGCGGCCGCACAATGCCAGGCCCTCGCGGAGATCCTCCGCCTCATGGGCGACCCCGGAGCCGCGAGGGCACACGAGCAGGAAGCCCAGCAGCTCATGCCGCCGGCGCTCGCGCCCACCGCGCAGCCCCCGCCGCCCGCCCGGGCGGCCACGCCGCCGCGAGTCGCCGAGCCGGCGGCTCCCTTGCCAGCGGCGGGCGACGAGCCGGACCTGGTGGAGGAGGAGATCGAGCTCGAGACCGAAGCAGAGGAGGACGTCGACCTCGAGACCGAAGCGGAGCAGGACGTCGACCTCGAGACCGACGGGGAGGAGGACATCGACCTCGAGGTGGAGGAGAGCGGGCTCGACGCGTCCGCAGAGGAGCCCGAGGTGGGGCAGGGGCTCCCCGGGTTCGAGCTCGAGGAGGACGCCCAGGCTGACGCGGAGCTGCCGGCGCGGTTCATCGACGAGGACTTCGACGAGGAGACCGCTCTCTCAGCCCCCGCACCGGTGGCCGGCGATACCCGGGAAGCTGACGAAGTCGGGTCCACATTCGGAGAGGAACTGGATCTCGAGGTAGCGGAGGAGGAGCCGGTCTTGCCGGGACCAGACGCTGCCGCCCGGGTCGCGGCGGCGGCGCTCGAGCCCCGTCCGGGTGGCAGGCCGGCGCCACCGAGCCTGGTTGCGCCTCCGCGGGCTCCCGAGAGGTCGACGCCCGCCGGAGAGGCGCTCCCTGCGGAGCTGCAGCGGGTGCTCGATGAGGTGGACTCGTACCTGTCGCTCGGCTTCGTGGACGACGCCAAGGACGCGCTCCTCGAGGTCGAGACACGTTTTCCGGGCCAGTCGGCCCTGGTTCGCAAGATGCAGGAGGTAGGCCTCGCGCCGGAGGCTCCCGGTTCCGGGGCCCCACGGGAGCCGGAGGCGGCAGGAGACTACGAGAGGTCCCGGGAGAGGCTCGCGGTCGAGGAGCTCGAGGCCGGGACGGAGAATGGCGGCCCGCCGCCGGAGCCCGCCGTCGCGGCGCCGCCCGTCTATGGCCCTACGGAGACGAACCCGTTCGGGGAAGCCGCCGCCGCCGACGACCCTCTCGTCGACCTGCGCCAGGAGGTGGCGGAGCGGCCGTGGTCGGCGGCGCCGCCCGGACCGGAGTCGCTCCTGGACGAAGGCCCGCCGTCGGCCGACTCGTTCCCGCCTGTCGACAGCGAGGGAGGCCTCGACCTGGGGGCGGAGCTGGGCGAGCTGTTCGGGGCCCAGTCCGCGGTCGAGGAGGCGCCCCTCGCCGGCAGCTCCACGGAGTTCGGGGACTCGGGCCTCGCCGACATCTTCAAGGAGTTCAAGAAGGGCGTCGACAAGCAGCTCAGCAAGGAGGACTACGACACCCGCTACAACCTCGGGATCGCCTACAAGGAGATGGGACTCGTGGACGAGGCGATCGCCGAGTTCCAGCTCGCGGCGAAGGACGAAGGTCGCATCCTCGAGTGCAGCAGCATGCTCGGCATCTGTTTCATGGAGAAGGGGCTACCCAAGCTGGCGGTGAAGTGGTTCGAGAAGGGACTCAAGGCGCCCGGTCGCGACGATGAGGAGTACCAGGGTCTCCGCTACGACCTCGCCATGGCTCTGGAAGCGTCCGGAGACCGGGACAAGGCGCTGAGCCTCTTCACCGACCTCTACGGGCAGGACGCGAACTTCCGAGACGTGGCCAGCAAGGTCCGCGAGCTGCGCTCGGCTCTCGGCTAGCCCATGCCGGGCCGTCGCCGGGCGCAGCCGCGCTAGGGATCGTCGTCGCGAGCCCGAGTCTGTTGGCGACCTTCCTCTCCGTGATCAGCTCGTTGCTCGTCGGCCTGATCCTGGTCATCGCGCCCTGGACCAGCCTCTGGGACTCGAATTACCTCCTTCACCCCCACCCCGTGCTCCGCGGGTTCGTGCTGAGCGGTTTCACCCGCGGGACGGTGAGCGGCATCGGCCTCCTCAACATCCTCCTCGCGGTCCTCGAGGCCCGGCAGCAGTTGGGGGGCGGTGGCCGCTGACCCCCTGCTGATGCTCGCGAGCCAGCGAGGGCTCCTCGCCGGCGCAGCCTGGCCCAGCTCACCCGCGAAGCGGCCGCCGCCGGCGTCCATGGCGTCCAGCTTCCCGATGACGGTCTGCCGGTCCAGGACGTCGAGCGGGCCTTCCCGGGCGTGACCGTGCGTGCCTCGCGGCATTCGGCAGGCGGCAGCGCCTGCGCCCAGGACGACGGCGCCGACCTCGTCGGGTTCGGGCCCGTCTTCCTCTTCCACGCCCGGCCCGTCTCCGCCGTCGTGGCCGGCCTGCGCGGACGGCCGGGGTGAGGGAGCCTCCGTCGGTCGACGCGCTCTTCGCCGAGCTGATGCAGGCCGGCGAGGATGCCCGCCGCCTGCGCGACTGGCTGGTCGAGCGCGATCCCGACGACGGCGTGCTCCGTCCGTTGCTGCGCCGGCCGGTGCCGGTCCGCCTGCTCGAGCTCCTGGCGGCGACCTTCCCGTGGTCCACACGCCCGCAGGTCCTCGGCGGCGTCGTCCTTAACCCGCGGACCCCGCGGCCTCTCGCCCTTCGGCTCCTGCCGTCGCTGTTCTGGCGCGACCTCGCAGAGGTCGCGGCGACCCCGCGGGTGGCCCTCGCGGTCCGGGTCCATGCCGAGGCGGCGCTCAAGGAGCGGCTCCCGGAGATGCGCCTCGGCGAGAAGGTGAGCCTGGGCCGCATCGCGACGCCGCCAGTCCTGGCCGCGCTGCTCGGCGACGTGGAATCGCGGGTGGCTCGAGCCGCGCTCGTCAACCCGCGCCTGCGGGAGGAGGACCTGCTCGCCGCGATCCGGCTCGATACCGTACCTCTGGCGCTCCTCGAGGCGGTGGCGGAGTCCACGCGCTGGGCCGAGCGCTACGGCGTCAAGCTCGGCCTCGTCCTCCAGGCGCGGACTCCGCTTTCCGTGGCCCTCGGCCAGATCAGCTCACTGGTGAAGCGCGATCTCGAGCGCGTGGCGAGTACACCCGGTCTCTCCCCTCTCGTCCGCGCCGCCGCTCGCCGGGTCGCGGGGTCGTGAGCCCGCGAGCCTCGCGTCGATGCGCCGGTTCTTGTTCGGTCGACGGGATTTGACAGCCCTCTGACCCCTGGCTAGAATCCCGACACCATCGAATCCCTCGGCGATCGACCTGCTCATCTCAACGGGACGCCATGGCCTCCTTCGGCGAGAAACTCCGCAGAGAACGCGAGCTCCGTGGCGTAGATCTGCACGAGATCGCCGAGTCCACCAAGATCAGCGTCCGCTTCCTCAAGGCCCTCGAGCAGGACCGCGTGGACGTGCTTCCGGGCGGGCTCTTTCGAAAGGCCTTCGTACGGCAGTACGCGGAGCACCTGGGCCTCGATGCGGACCGGTTCGCTGCCGAGTTCGTGGCCGAGCACCGGCGCGAGGAGGAGGCTTCACAGCCTGCGCCGGTCGACCGGGTCCCGCGCCGGCCCCGCCGCTGGAAGCCCCTGCTGGCCGCAGCCGGGGTCGTCGGGGCCGCCGCCGCGTACTCCCACTTCGAGCTCGGGAAGGAGCCCACGCCGCCGCTGGCGGCGGTGCCGACCGCGATCACGCTCCCCCCGGACCCGGTCTATCCGCCGCCGGCTGCTGAGGCATCGGAGGACACCAGCGAAGGGCTGGTCCTCACGATCAGCGCGCGCCAGAACTGCTGGGTGGCGGTGGAGGTGGACGGCGCGCCGGTGCTCAACCGGACCCTGCGCCGGGGCGAGACGGAGGTGGTGGAGGCCGAAGGGGAGATCGTGATGTCGGTCGGGAACGCGGGAGGGCTCGCCTTCAAGGTCAACGACCGTCCAGGCCTGTCCCTCGGCGCTGACGGCGAGGTCCGCAAGAACATCGTGATCACCAGACAGAGCCTGTCCTCGCTGGTGGAGGAGGCGCCGCCCGTCCGGACCTCCCACAGCAGCTGAGTTCCATGGGAGAGGCCCGGGCGACCAACCCGCTGGTCAACCAGTTCCGCCGCGGGGGGGTCCCCCGGGACCTGAGGCTGCTGGCCGCGCAGGGCGCGCTGCCCCTCAAGCCCACCGACCTGCTCGAGCTCCTCCACCACCTGCTCGGCGATATCGACCGGGAGATCCGCGACACCACCGCGGCCACCCTGGCCGGCATGCCGGTGGACGAGCTGCTCCCCATCTTCAAGGACCGGGAGACGCCGGCCGCCGTGCTCGCGTGGGGCCTCAAGGCGCGGGCGGAGCGGGAGCTGCGGGAGGTGGTCTTACAGAACACCTCGCTTCCCGACGAGGCGATCGAGGCGGAGGCGCCCACCCTGCCCACCGAGCTCGCGGAGCTGGTGGTCATCAACCAGATGCGCCTGCTCCGGCGGACCTCCCTGCTGGAAGCGCTGGAGTCCAACCCCGGCCTCAACAACGACCAGCGCCGGCGCCTGCGGGAGCTGCGCGAGACCTTCCGGATCGGGGAGCAGGCGGTGGCTCCGCCTCAGCCGCCGGCCGCCCCGGAGCCCGCCGCCGCGGAGCCGGAGCCCGAGCCCCTCGTCGAAGCCGACTTCGTCAGCGAGGACGAAGCGCTGGCCCGGTACCTCTCAGAAGAGGAAAGGCAGCACGAGGAGAAGGTGAACGCGGTCCAGCGGCTCTACCGGCTGAACACCGCCGAGAAGGTGATCACGGCCCTCAAGGGCACCCGCGAGGAGCGGGCAGTGCTGGTCCGGGACCCCAACCGCATCGTCGCCACCGCGGTGCTGGGGAGCCCGCGGCTGACGGACATGGAGATCGAGGGCTTCGCCGGGATGAAGAGCGTCTCCGACGAGATCCTCCGCCAGATCGGGACCCACCGGGAGTGGACGAAGCGCTACGGGGTGGTGCTGAACCTGGTCAGGAACCCCCGCACGCCGCTGGCCGTGTCGCTGGGCATGGTGGCGCGGCTCAACACGCGCGACATCAAGAACGTCTCGGTGGACCGCAACGTGCCAGAGGTCATCCGCAAACAGGCGCAGAAGTTCGTCAAGAACGTGCCCGGGGCCCAGCAGCAGAGGAAGTGACCATTGGCCGACTACTACGAGATCCTCGGCGTCGCCCGGGGCGCGAGCGCGATCGAGATCCGGAAGGCCTACGCGAAGCTGGCACGGGAGCGTCACCCCGACCGCTTCTCCGACCCGCAGGAGAAGGCGAAGGCGCACGACGTGTTCAAGGAGGTCACCGCGGCCTTCAACACGCTCTCCAGCGACCGCAGCCGCGAGCAGTACGACGCGGAGCTGGAGAGGCCGCGACCGAGCTCGCCGGAGGAGATCGCGCAGGACGCGTTCCAGCGCGCGCTCCAGGCGTTCGAGGCGCGGGACAATGAGCAGGCGGCGGAGCTGCTGCGGGCCGCCGTGCACCACGTCCCCACTGAGGCTCGCTATCACGCCGCCCTGGCGGTGGCGCTCTCGCGAAACCCGCGGTCCGCCCGGGACGCCGTGCAGTCCATGGAGAGGGCGGTCCAGCTCGCCCCCGCCAACGCCGCGTACCATGCGGACCTGGCCGCCCTGCTCCTCTCCCAGGGCCTGCGCCTCCGGGCGCGCAAGGCGGTGGAGACGGCGCTCAAGCTCGCGCCCGGCGATCCCAGGGTCCAGCGAGTCGCCGCCGAGGCATTGGAGGGCGACGATCCTTCCCCTCCGGAGGGCGGCGGGCTACGTGGCCTGCTCCGCCGCAAGCCATGATCGGCGGCCGCGCTTGCCGGGCGCGGAGGTTTCGGTGTCTACTTCCGCCTGGCCGCCGCCCCTCCGAGATCGGCGGGCCGATGACGGGGGGAGACCCGCCCGAAAGATGAAGATCGCCTGGCACTCCATCAGCGACGTCGGGCGCAAGCGCAAGGGAAACGAGGACAGCGTCCACGTCAACGCGGACCAGAACCTCTTCGTGGTGGCGGACGGCATGGGCGGCCATGCCGCCGGGGAGGTGGCCTCCAAGGTCGCGGCCGAGTCGATCAACGAGTTCGTGTGCCTGACCAGCGGCGACGAGGAGATCACCTGGCCCTTCGGGCTGGACGAGAACATCTCCTACGACGGGAATCGGCTCAAGACCGCGATCCGGTACGCCAACCGCAAGGTCCTCGAGGCCACCAAGGAGAAGAGCGAGTACGAGGGGATGGCCACCACCGTGGCCGCCGTGCTCGTGGACGGGGACACCGCCAACCTCGCCCACGTGGGCGACAGCCGCGTCTACCTCCTGCGCGGCCAGGAGATCACCCAGCTCACGAGCGACCACTCCTGGGTGAACGAGCAGATCCAGAGCGGCGTCATCTCCGCCGATCAGGCGCGCAGCCACCCCTTGCGGAACGTGGTCACCCGCGCCCTGGGAGGCAAGCCCGACCTGCAGGTCGACATGCAGTTCCACCGGATCCAGCCGGGAGACTTTCTGCTGCTGTGCTCGGACGGCCTCACTACGATGGTCCCGGACGACGAGATCGCGAAGGTGGTGGAAGCGGCGGAGGGGGACCTCGAGAGGGCGGCCAAGGGCCTGGTGGCGGCCGCCAACGCCCACGGGGGGGAGGACAACATCACGGTGCTGCTCCTCCACTTCAAGGAGTGACGGTGGTGCGCGCGCGGAGGCTCGCGGGCGCGGGCCCGGCGGGCGGGCGGCCCCGGCGATGACCACCGCGGGCCCGGCCGCCCGGCGCTCAGGCAAGCGCGTGGGCAAGTACCTGGTCACGGGCCGGATCGGGCGCGGCGGCATGGGGATGGTCTACCGCGGCTACGACGAGGTGCTCGAGCGGGAGGTCGCGGTCAAGACCCTCACCACCGAGGGGACCCTCGACGAGGAGAGCCGCAGGCGCTTCGAGATCGAGGCCAAGGCTGCGGCCAAGCTGCAGCATCCCAACATCGTGACCGTCTTCGAGCTGGGCGAGGACCGGGGCGTTCCCTTCATAGCCATGGAGCTGCTCCCCGGCGTGGACCTCGAGGCCCTCCTGCGCTCGGGCGAGCCAATGCTCGTGCAGGAGAGGCTCGAGACGATGATCCAGGTCTGCCGCGGCCTCGCCTACGCCCACGAGCACCGGGTGATCCATCGCGACGTCAAGCCCTCCAACATCCGGATCCTCGACGACGGCACGGCCAAGATCATGGACTTCGGTATCGCCAAGCTCGGAGCGACCCAGGTGACCAAGAGCGGGATGATGGTCGGCACCATCCACTACATGAGTCCCGAGCAGATCCTGGCCAAGCCCCTGGACGGCCGCAGCGATGTCTTCTCGCTGGGTGTGATCCTCTACGAGCTGTTGGAGGGGAGGCGCCCGTTCACGGGCGATGCCGCCACCGAGATCCTGTACAAGATCGTCCACGGGCCGACACCGCCGATCACCGCCGACCTGGGCCCATCAGGGACGCGGCTGCAGACGATCGTCGAGACAGCCCTGGCCAAGGACCCGGACGCGCGCTACGCGGGGGCGAACCGGCTGGCCGACGATCTCGGCGAGGTCCTGATGGCCCACACCCGCGCCGTCTCGACCGCGATCACCCCCGAGACCGCCGAGGCGGTGAGCGCATCCCGGCGGCTTCTCAAGGAGGGACACATCGAGGAGAGCCTTCGCCGGCTGAAGGAGCTCACGGAGAAAACGCCGGAGTCGCTGGAGGTCCGCCGCGCCTTGAGGTCCGCGACCCGGGAGATGCAGCGCCGTCACAGGCCTCCCGACGCCGAGCCGGACGATTTCCCCGAGTTGGCGGCCACGCTCCAGGTGCCGCCCACCCGGCGGGAAGAGGCGGAGACGGTGCTGCAGCCCACGCTGTTGCGTTCGCCCGCGCCGGAGGCCGTGCCCGCGCCCTCGGGCCGGCTGTCGGCGGGCCCGGCGGCCGAGCCGGCGAGGACCCTGGCTTGGGCGGGTGCGGCGGCGCTCGTGGCCGCCCTGGGAGCCGGCGCCTTCCTCCTGACGCGCGTGGGGACGCCCCCGCCCGTCCCGTCCCGACCGCCGGCGACCACGGGCCAGGCGGCCGCCGCCCTCAGCGCGGTTCCCGTCCCGGCGGCGGTGGAGAGCGCCGCTGCCGCGCTCACCAGCCTCAAGGTGGTGAGCGAGCCTCCGGGGGCGACCGTGGCGCTCGACGGGCGCCGGCTCGACGGAGCGACGCCGATGACCCTCCAGATCGACGCCCGGGCCGACCATACGCTCACCGTCGGTGCCGAGGGTCACGCACCCGCGGAGGTGCGCCTCAGCCCCGGCCGCATTCCACCTGAGGTCCGCGTCACCCTGCAGCCGGCGGGTCCTTCCGGGCGGGTCCAGGTCTCGTCCTTCTACCCGCTGGACGTCCTCTGGAAGGGGAAGGTGCTGGCCAAGGCGCAACCCTCGCCGCAGTTCCCGCTGCCCGCCGGACGCCAGACGGTGACGCTCGTGTCCTCCACGTACTTCCTGAAGCTCGACGTACCCGTTCAGGTGCGAGGCGGCGCGGTGGCCGCGGTGGACGCCCCTCCCCTCGGCAAGCTGAACGTTCGCGCCAACCCCGACAACTGCGAGGTGTTCATCGACGGCCGCTTCGTCGACTATCCGCCGATCCTCGATCGGGCGGTGGCGGCGGGAGACCACACGGTCGCGTTCAAGTGGCCGGACGGTACCCGGCGGGAAGAGGCCGTCCAGGTCTCCCGTGGCGCCCACGCTTACGTCATGGGACGGAAGGAGTGAGGCGGTGAGCCCGAGGAGCGCCAGCCGTCCCCGTGCCGCCTTCCCGCTCGTGGCTAGCCTGCTCCTCGGTCCGGCCCAGCCGGCCGTCGCCCAGTCTCCCGAGGAGCAGGCCCGGCGGCTGCTGGAGGAGGGGAGGAACTACCGCGCGCAAGGCAAGACCAAGCAGGCGCTGGACAACTTCAACACGATCGCCAGCGGCTTCTCGGGCACCGACTCGGTCGACGACGCGCTGCTGGAAGTGGGCCGCTTCCACCTCGAGGTGGAGAACGACGCCCAGAGAGCCCGCGAGGCCTTCGAGCAGGTGGCGCAGCGGTATCCCCAGAGCGACGGCGCCCCCGGCGCCTACTACTACCTCGGATGGATGTCGCTCGAGCGTGCCACCACAGCCGCGGAGCTGGAGGACGCGCTGGCTCAGTTCAGCCGCGTCCAGCTCCTTTATCCGCGCAGCGAGTGGGTGGCGAAGGCGCTGGCCGCCTCGGGCCTGGTCCACAGGCGAGCGGGGCGGCTGCCGGAGGCGGTGGACTCGTCGCGGCGCGTGTCACTCGAGTACCCCTCGAGCGAGGCGGCTGCGGGAGCCCACTTCCAGGTGGGCCACTGCCTCGCCCTCCTGGGCGAGTATCGCCAGGCCATGGAAGAGTTCCAGCAGGTGCGGAACCACTTCCCCCGGAGCGACTGGGCGACCCATGCGCTCAACCGGATCACCGCCCTGTACCGGCTCTTCGCCTCGGACAAGCCGGTCTTCGCGCTCGACCCGACCTTCTCTGTGGGAGCGGGCAACGTCCTCAAGGACGTGAGGGCCCTCGCGTTCACGCCGCAAGGGACCCTGTGGGTGGCCTCGGACAAGGCCAAGTCCGCGGTCCCGTTCGGACCAGACGGGAAGATGGGGCCGGGACTGCACGGAGAGGACCTGCGGACGCTCTCCCTGTCGCCGGCGCGGGACCAGCTCCTCGTGGCCTCGAAGATCGCGGTCCGCATCGGGCCCAAGGACATCCGGACCTTCACCGTCCCGATCCCCGACAAGCCCATCCCCGCCCCGGTCGACAGGGTGCTCGCCGCGGCCTTGACTCCCGGAGGGATGCTGCTGGTCTCGGACGAGGAGCGCAAGCGGGTCCTGAAGTTCGACGCGAAGCTCGAGTACGCCGGCCCGTTTCCGGACAACCGGGAGCGGGAGGTCACGCGGATGCTCGTCGACGACGAGGGCGGCATCGTGTTCCTCGACCGCGCCGAGAAGACGGTGAAGACCTACGACGAGCACGGGAAGCTCCTGCGTACCCTCGGTCCGAGGGGCGAGGGATTCGAGCTGAAGAAACCGGTGGACGTGGCTCTGGACTCCTTCCTGAACACCTACGTCGCAGACGAGGTGGGCTCCGTGCGGGTCTTCTCCCCGCAGGGCCGGTTGCTGACCACCCTGGCCGGTCCCGAGCTGAAGAAGCCGAAGGCCCTCACCCTCGACCCGGCGGGAGCGATCCTGGTCTACGACGACGGGAGCGAGCGGATCCTGCGGTATCGCTGAGCATCGGAGGTGATGATGGCGAGGGCGGGGGGACGGGGGGCGATGGCGGGCGCGCTCGTGGCCTGGCTGGCGGCCCTGGGCCCTTGTGCAGCGACCGTGGCAGCGGAGGCCCAGATCCCGGAGGCCCAGACTCCGGCGACCGAGACCCCGGCGGGCCAGGAAGAGCCGACGACCACGTCCACCTCGGTCGCCGACAACTTCGCCCAGCGAGAGCTGCAGGCGGTGCAGGAGATGCTGGCTCGGGCGACCGCGGAGTTCGACGGCCCGCAGCAGAGCCGGTCGATAGTGCGCTTCGACGAGGTCATCTCGCGCCTGGAGGGCCTGCGGCGCCAGGGGACGCTGCCTCCCCGCGGGCGCGAGATCCTGGTCCAGGCCTACGAGCTCCGTGGCCGCGCCTACTACAACATCGGCCTCCAGGAGAAGGCGGCGGACAGCTTCACGCTCCTCGTCCAGATCCAGCCCCAGTACAGCCTGAGCAAGGAGAAGGTCTCGCCCAAGATAGTCGACTACTTCAACTCGGTGAAGAAGGCGCTCGTGGGCTACCTAGCGGTCTCCTCGCATCCGGCCGGGGCGAAGGTCGTGCTCGCGGGCGGCGGAGAGACCCGCGACCTCGGCCTGACGGATTTCTTCCCCCTGGAGGTGCTGGCCGGCGACTACACCGTGGAGGTCTCGCGCGAGGGCTATCGCAGCGAGAGCCGCACCGTCAGCATCGCCCCGCGAGCCACCGAGACGGTCACCGTGGACATGACCCGCATCTCCGCGAGCTGCTTCTTCATCACCGAGCCCGCCGGCGTCGAGATCTGGGTCGACGGCGAGCTGAAGACCGCCACCGCCGGCTCGCTGTCCGCCGATCACTTCGAGCTCGCCCGGGCCAAGGGCCTCGATCCGTCGCGCGCTTCGGCCCGCACCGAGATCGCGAACCTCTCGCTCGGATCGCACACCGTCGAGCTCCGCAAGAAGTGCCACGAGACCGTGCGCCGGACCATCGACGTGCCGGAGCCACAGGACTACGACGCGGACCCGGTCCGGATGGAGGAGTCGTTGGCTTCGCTCCGGCTCACCTCCGACCCACCGGGGGCCAGGATCCTCCTGGACAGCGAGTTCGTGGGCCAGACTCCCAAGGAGCTGGACGCGGTCTGCTCGGGCAAGCACCGGCTGGAGGTCAAGCACGTCTCGGGCAAGTTCGTCCAGGACCTGGTGCTGGCCCGGAACGAATCGGTGTCCCTCGACTGCCCCATCCGGCCCAGCCTCGCCTTCCTGGGTACCGTGGCAGAGACCAGCGCCGGCGAGAGGTTCGTGGCCGACGCCGAGGAGAAGATCCTCCAGAACCTCTCCCGGATCACGAGCCTCAACTTCCTCTACGCGCCGCGGGAGACCGTGGACAAGGTCCTGGAAGGAGAGCGACTCACCCGAAAAGGGCTGGTGCCGGCCGTCGGCGGCGACGTGGACGCCATCCGCAAGGCGACCGAGAAGCTCGCCGAGGCCCTCGAGGTGGAGGGCTTCCTGGTGGCCGTCCTCCCGGAGGAGAAGCTCCAGCGCACCGCCGTCCTGCACCTGCTGGCAGCGGGGAATACGCAGCCCGACCGCTGGCACGTGAAGCTGGACGAGACCGCGTCGTTCCAGCGCTTCATCAACGCGGTGGACCAGAAGGCGACGGTCTACCGCTCCTGGTCGGGCCTGGTCACGGTGGACACGCTCCTGCACAAGGGCGTGCCGGTGCTGCGCGTCATCCCGGGCAGCCCCGCCGCGGACGCCGGCGTCGAGGTGGGAGAGATCCTTACCGCCGCAGACGGCCGACCGATCGAGCAGACCGCCGACCTCCTCGCGGTGGTGGAGGGCAGGAAGGCGAAGGAGCGCGTCAGCCTCCACCTCCAGGGCTCTTCGGGCGCGCGGACCGTGGACCTCACGTTGACCCAGACCCCCCAGGAGGTCCCGCTGAACGATCCCGCCCTGCTCTACAACAAGGTGATGATGGACCTGCGCCAACAGGTGGTAGGCTATCCGGGCACCGAGACCGCGGCCTTCGCTCGCCTCAACCTCGCCCTCTGCGCGATGCACTTCGGCGACTTCGGGGCCGCCCACGAACATCTGCAGAAAGCCAAGACCGAGCTGCCGCAGAGGCCCGGCATCTCGCAGGGCACCGCCTTCTACTACCTCGGGCTCTCGCTCGAGAAGCTCGGCTACGAGAAGGAAGCGTTGGAGTCGTACCGGGCCGCCGCCGGCTTCAAGGAGGCGACGCTGTTCAACAACGACGGCCCGGCGGTGGCGGCCATGGCGTCGCGGCGGCTCGGACCGTAGCTTGGCGCAGGCCCGCCTGGTCTGGAGGCGCGGGGACGGCACCTCCGTGGAGTTCACCCTGGGCGCAGACCCGGTGGTCGTCGGCCGCGACGAGGACGCAGACATCCGCGTCGACGAGCCCCTCGTCTCCCGCAGCCACGCCCGTCTCGAGCACCGGCCGGAAGGCTATTTCGTCGTCGACCTCGGGTCCACCAACCTCACGCGCGTCAACGGGGAGGCGGTGGGCGAGCGGCTGCTCCGGGACGGCGACGAGGTCCGGTTCGCCCGGGCGACGTGCGTGTTCGCGGCCGGCGGCTCGAGCGGAGCGGAGGAGGACCGATGAAGGAGGTCGCCGGCGAGCTCGTCGCGGTCCTGGAATCCGCGTGGCCGCGTCTGTCGTCCATAGGGGAGACCCATGCGGCGGAGCGCAGCGCTTCCGGGAAGTGGTCGCGCAAGGAGGTCCTGGGACACCTCATCGATTCGGCGGCCAACAACCACCAGCGTTTCGTCCGGGCGCAGGTCGCCGAGACGCTGGAGTTTCCCGGCTACGAGCAGGAGTCGTGGGTGCGCTTGCAAGCCTACCAGGACCGGCGCTGGCCCGACCTGGTCGCGCTGTGGGCGGGACTGAACGCGCACCTGGCCCACGTGATCGCGGGCATGGCCGCAGAGGCGCTCGATCGCCGCTGCGCGATCGGAGGGGAGGCTCCCGTAACCCTCCGTCACCTGGCCGAGGACTACGTGAGGCATCTCCGCCACCACCTCGCGCAGATCCTCGATCCCGAGGCCGCCGCCGGTGCGAGATGGCCTTCCCCCGCCGGCACCGGACCGCCCGCTCCGTGACTCGCCGGAGCGGGTGACCGGTCCCGCCTGCGGCCCGGCGGGCGTCGCGCTCCCGGCCCGGACCTCGTAGAGGACGTAGCCGCCGCCCTGGTACACGACCGGGTACGTCAGTTCGGGGCCACCCCGGGACAGCCGATCGACCAGGACGTGCGTGACGCGCCAGCGCACCAGGATGGCGTCGCGCTCCTGTTCGGACGTTCCCGGGGCCATGAAACGCTCTACGTCCGCGACGCGACGGCCGCCGCCGCCCTCCATGAGCAGGAAGAGATCGGGTCCCTCGGGCGCGACGATCTTGCGGCCGGTGAGGCCGGCGACGGCGTTCGAGGTCCTCGGGTCCGAGAGCACCACGGCGCCCGCCGGCGTGAGACGCGACACGAAGCCGAGGTCGATCAGCTCCTGGCCGAGCACCCACCGGATCCGGTGCGCCGCCGAGAAGGCCCCGGCGAGGAGGAGCAGCGCCGCCGCGGTCCGGGCGGCGCGTCCCCGCGCCCATGCGGCGGCCAGGAGGGCGGCGGCGCCCAGGTGCAGCGGCAGCGCCGAGAAAAGGAAGAAGCGCTGGCGAAGGGGCAGCAGGGGGAACGCCGACAGCAGCACGGTGACGAGGACCCACAGCAGGGGGAAGCGACGTCCACCGCGCGCGAGGACCGCACACCCGACCAGTCCCACCAGGGCGGGGCCCAGGATGCCCAGGTCCGGCAGGGGCGGTTGGGTGGGGAGCGTGGCGGCGATCGGCGTGCCGGAGGGCCCGGCCAGGCCGGGCAGTGGCTCCCGGAACGCAGGTACGGTGAAGGCCCTGAGCAGGCCGAGGACGGGATAGTAGGGCCAGAGCGCGGCGAGCGCGAGGGCGGCGAGCGGAAGGACCAGGGCGAGACGCAGCGACCGGCCCGCATGGCGGCGGCGCGGGACCTGGGCGAGAGCGTAGGCGACGAGCGCCGGAGGCAGAGCCAGGGCCGTGAACGGATGGCTGGCGATCAGGACTGCAGCGACCAGCGTGGCCAGGACCGCCCGCCTCCTCCAGGCGACTGCAGGGACGGGCTCGGCCTCTCCAGTCCCGTCCAGGCTCTCGCCGGAGCGGCGCCCGGCGGCCAGCAGCAGGACCAGCAGAAGCATCACGACCCCGGCGTGCTGGGGATAGAAGAAGTTCTGGGCGTCGGCCAGGGAGGTCGTCCCGGGCCAGCCCCAGGCCGACCAGCGCATCACCGGCGCGGGCCACGGGCCCCAGAGCAGGAGCGCGGCGAGGGCGGACCACTCGCCCGCGGCCGCGCCGGCGAAACGGACCGCAACCAGCCGGAACGCGAGCAGGAACGCGACCAGGTTCGTCACGCCCGCCGCGTACAGCACGGTCAGCGGCTCGGCGCCCGTCCACCGTGCCACTGCACCGAGCAGCACCAGGTAAGGCCCGTAGTGGCCCTGCGGCGTCTGGCTGTCCACGAGGTTGTGCCGGGGGGGTAGCTCGGCCTTGGCCAGCTCGCGGACGCTCGCCAGGTGGTGGAAGGCGATGCTGGCGCGCAAGGGCAGGTCCTGGGCGTACAGCCAGGCCAGCGCGAGGGCCGCCGCCACGAGGCTGGTGGCGAAGAGCTGTGGACGGAGGGCTCCGGACGCGGTCACTCGGGCGTGGGATCGGGGCGTGCGAGCAGGAACCCCTGGCCATAGTCGACGCCCATGGCCTGGAGCGCCCTCACCTCGTCTTCGGAGTGGATCCCTTCGGCGATGACGGTGGAGCCGATCCCACGGCCCATGGCGACGATGGCCTTGACCATCTCGCGGTTGACCAGGCTCGAGTGGACGTCGCGAACGAGGACGGTGTCGATCTTCAGGAAGGCGGGCTTGAGGCGGGCGATCGACTCCAGTCCGGAATAGCCCGCTCCCACGTCGTCGACGGCGAAGGACATCCCGAGGTCGGTGAAGTAGGCCATGACCTCACGGAACAGGGAGTAGTTGTCAATGACCAGCTTCTCGGTGATCTCGATGACGATGCGGTCCGGTGAGACCTGGGCCCGGTCCAGGAAATCGATCAGGGGCTTTCCCCGGAACTGGGGGTCGCGGATGGTCGCCGGCAGGGCGTTCACGAACAGCTTGGCGTTGGAGGGGATCCGGCCGGAGGACAGGAGGGCCCGGCGGCGGCAGAGGCGGTCCAGCTCCACCAGGAGCTGGTGCTCTCCGGCGGCCGCGAACAGGGCCTCCGCCCCCTCCAGCCCCGTCCCCTTCGGGCCGCGCGAGAGCGCCTCGAAGCCGAGCAGGGTCCGGTCCTTGAGCCGCAGGATGGGCTGGTAGCTGGTGAACACCCGCTCGCGCAGGAGGATGTCCTGGAGCCGCTCGCGCACCAGGAGCTGGTCGGACTTGCGCTGGTGCTCGGCCAGCTCTAGACCGTTCCGTAAGGCCCGCCGGACGATCCGCTCCGGGTTCACCAGGGGGTTGTGGACCGCCACCCCGTAGCCGAGGTCGAGGCGAGGGGGCGTCTTGAAGTAGGGGAAGGTGGCCCGCGCGATGTTCGGCACCATCGAGGTGGCGAACCGCGACTGCACCGCCTTCAGGTCGGCTAGGGTCGAAGGCTGGCCCCGCCGGCGCTTGCGGCCGAGGAAGAGCAGGAAACGGAGGCCTCCGGGACGGTCCAGGGCCAGGATGTCTTCGGCCCGGTAGTCCCGCTCGCGCTGCTCTTCCAACACGGTGACGATGCGGTTCCGCACCTCCTCGTAGGCTTCGGAGCCGTACTCGTACTCGATGACGCCGAGGCACGAAGCCTCGATGACGATGACCCCGAGGCTGCCCCGCTCCGAGAGCTCGCGGCTCAGCTCGGGGAGGCATGCGTGGTATGGGCCGATCGAGTCCATCATCCTCCCTCGCGGGTGGAGGGCACCGCCATCGGTGCCCCCAGGTAGCGTCCCTGGCCCAGGCGGACGCCCATGTCCCGGACGGTGTTGAACTCCGACTCCGCCTCGATGCCCTCGGCGATGACCTGAGCGCCGATCTTCCCGGACAGCTCCACCAGGGTCTCGAGGAGGCTGCGCTTGATGAGGCTGCGGTCGATGTTGTGGACCAGGGAGATGTCGAACTTGAGGTAGTCCGGCTCGAGGTCCACCACCGACTTCAGGGTGGAGTGGCCAGCGCCCATGTCGTCGATCGCGATCCCGAAGCCCTCCGCCTTGAGCTCCCGGAGTACCTCTCGGAACCCCTGCCCCTCCTCCGCCGTCACCCGCTCCCGGATCTCGAGTATCACGTCCTCGTGGCGCAGGCCCTGGGCGTCGACCATGCTCACGAACCCCGGCCCGGCCACGTCCGGGTCGCGCAGCGCCCGCGCCGAGGTGTTGAGGAACAGCTTGGCCGAGCCCGGCAGGTGCCGGCGCACGGACTCCAGCGCCCTCTTGCGGCAGAGGCGCTCCAGGAGCACGAGCCTGCCGGTGCGCTCCGCCATCAGGAACAGCCGCTCCGGGTCCTCGAACAGCCCCGCGGCGGGGCCTCGGGTGAAGACCTCGTGCCCGAGGACGTCGAGGCTTAAGAGGTCGAGGATGGGCTGGTAGAGGGCGTCGACCCGTTCCCCCGCGATCAGGGCGTCGAGGTCGCGGGCGATGCGGTCCTCGTCCCGCGCCCGCTGCCGGAGGCTCATGAACATCGCCTGGTCCAGCGCCCGGTGGATCGAACGCTCGGCCCGCAGCATCGGGTCGCGGTACATCAGGGCGTGTCCCATGTGGAAGGTGAACGGCGCCGCGGGGAGCGGGGGCAGGAGCCGGGCGAGCCTTTCCTGGAGCTGGCCCCCCAGTCGATGGGCGCGGGTCTCCATCGAGCTCGAGTCCGGCCGCAGCGCCTCGTTCCCGCGCAGGAAGACCAGGAACTTGTCGCTCCGCACGCTCATCACCGCCACGATGTCGCGGGAGCCGAGGAACCGTTCGCCCCGGAGGGAGACCAGGGCGCGGGCGAAGACCCTCAGTACCTCGTCGTAGGCCTGCCAGCCGTGGAGCGCCTCGATCTGCCCCTCCCCGCCCAGGTCGAAGTAGACGAGGCCCAGCGTGCTCCGCTCCTCCATGAGACGCCGTACGTCGTCCAGCACCGCCGCCAGGGTCGGCAGCTCCGTGTTCGAGTCGAAGACCTGGTTCTTGTATCGGAGCCACTCCGCTCGGAGGCGGAAGTACTCCTCGGTCTCCATCATCGTAGGGGCCTCGTGCTCAGCTCCTCCCGCGCCTCACGTCCGGCGGGGCTCCTCCGCCCGTGGCCCCTGCTGCGCGAAGATCGCCTCGATCTTCCCGAGGAGCTCCTGCAGCGAGAACGGCTTGCAGATGTAGTCCACCGCCCCCTCCTGGAGGCCCTGCACGCGGTCCTTGGCCTCGGTGCGCGCCGACAGCATGGCGACCGGGATGTCCGCGGTCTCCTCGTCCACGCGGAGCAGCTTCAGGACCTCCCAGCCGTCCATCTGCGGCATCATGACGTCCAGGAGGACGAGGTCCGGCGTCTCCATCTGTGCGCGGGTGAGGGCGTCGTGGCCTCCCGAGGCGGTCACCACCTCGTAGCCCTTCTCCCGGAGCACCAGCTCCAGGAAATGCAGGATGTCCTCTTCGTCGTCCACGATCAGGATCTTCCTCTTCAAAGATCCTCCTCGACACGGGAGCGCGGGGTGCGCTCGACCTCCGGGGCATCGGCGGTGGCCAGCAGCAGAGCGCTGTCGTCGGGCCGCACCCGGGTGGCCTCGCGGTCCACCTTGTCGACCACGGGCAGGCCGAAGCTGAACGTCGTCCCCACGCCTTCCTCGCTCTCGACCGTGATGGCGGCTCCATGGGCGTCTAGGATGCTCTTGACGATGGCGAGCCCGAGGCCCACCCCACCGAAGCGGCGGGTGGTCGAGCCGTCCACTTGGTGGAAGCGGTTGAAGATGCTGTCGATCTGGTCCGCCGGTATTCCGATCCCGGTGTCGGAGACCCGGATCTCGACGGCCGGGCGGCTTGAGCCGTGCACGCGGTGCGCCGCCACCGTGATCCGGCCGCCGGAGGGGGTGAACTTCAGCGCGTTGATGACCAGGTTCTCGATGACCTGCGAGAGCTTCTCCCGGTCCGCGATCACCGGCGCCAGCCGCGGAGTGAGTTGGGCCGCCGCAGTGAGGCCCTTCCTCTCGAGCTCCGAGCGCAGGGAGGTGAGGATCTGCTCGACCAGCGGCGCGAGGTTGAAGGGCTGAAGGCTGAGCGAGATCCGGCCCACGTCCATGCGGGAGAAGTCCAGCAGGGCGTTGATCGACCTCGAGAGGCGCTCCAGGTTGCGCTGGACCACCTGCAGCCCCTTCTCCTGCTTGTCGGTCACGCTGCCCATCTTGCGCTCGAGGATGTAGTCGGTGTACCCCTTGATGGCGGTGAGGGGCGTCCGGAGCTCGTGGCTGACGTTGGCCAGGAGGTCGGACTTCAGGCGGTCCAGCTCCTTCAGGTCCTCGTTGGCGGCGGCCAGCTTGTGGTTGGACTCCTCGAGCTGCTCCACGTTCCTCTTCAACCGCTCGGTCATGTGGTTGAAAGCCTCGGCCAGGATCTGCAGCTCGTCCCCGGACCGGATGGACAGCCGGCGCGGGAAGTGCCCTTCGGCGAGGTCCTTGGCTCCGGCCGTCAGCTCCTCGACCGGGCGGGTGATCCGTGTCGCCAGCGCCGCCGCCACCAGGACCGAGACCACGATCGAGAACAGCGTGAGTCCGGCGGTCGCGTAGACGAGGCGGCCGATGCCCGGGGCGAGGTTGCGATAGGACACGCGGTACAGCACCGAGAGCCGGTGCCGTCCCCAGTCCTCCACGTAGGGCGCGACGATCTCGAGGGTCTCCGCTCCGGCGTCGTCTCGGCCCCGGAACACGGTGTGCTCGAGCCGCTTGATGGCGTCCAGCCGGACGGGATCGGTGACGCGATCCTCCCGCGCCGGCCCGCGGCCCATGCCCCCGTCGAGCCGGGAGGAGTCGAAGAGCACCTGCCCGCCGACGCTCACGATGCGGATGCTCTCCACGTCAGGGTCGATCCTCATGTAGTCGCGCACCAGCTCGCCGAACTTGTGGAAGCCCGACTCGAAGTAGGCTTCGTACCCGGCGCAGAGGGGTTGACGAGTGAGGAGTGCGAAGGTCACCGCCCGCGCCTCGATGTCCTGCCGCAGCTCCCGCCGCTTCGCCAGGATGAGGTAGACCGCGTTGGCGACCAGGATGAACACGGTCAACAGCGAGATCGCCACGGCGGTGCGCGTCTTCAGGCTGTTCAGGCGGAGAGCCATGACCGAGGCTGCCCCCGGGGTACACCGGCCCGTAACCGAGAAGCGCGAGGAGATGCGGTCCCGCGAGGTTGACGGATCATAGCCCACGCTGGACGCGGTTGCCAGCGAGCCCCCCGATCCTGGGCCGCCGCCTCAAGCTCGTACCCGACTCCGCGGGGCGGGGTCTCCGTCCCGGCGGAGGAGGCGCTAGAATACACGCCCTCAGCGTCTTGAGGGGGTTTCTTGCCCATCCTGGCCCGGATCCTGAAGGACCGCGGGATCGTCACCGAGCGGCAGCTCCAGGAGGCCATCCAGCACCAGGTCCTCTACGGGGGGCGCCTGGGGACGAGCCTGTACGAGCTGGGCTTCATCACCGAGGAGCGGCTGCAGGAGGCCCTTTCGCGGGCTCACGGCGTGCCCTCGCTCGCCATCGACGTCCGGGAGATCCAGCCCGAGTCGGTGAGCCTGGTTCCGAAGGCCGTCGCCACCCGCCACAAGGTCTTCCCGTACCGGGTGCGGGGCAAGACGCTCTTCCTGTTGATGGTCGACCCCACCGACCACACCGCCGTGGCCAGGGTGGGGTATTCGCTGGGCTACATCGTGAAGCCGCTCGTGGTCCCCGAGTTCCGGATGGTCCAGCTCCTGAGGGACTACTACGGGGTCGACGAGCGCTGGCGATTCAACGACACCCATCGCCCGGCGGTGCTGGCGCCGCAGCCCATGGACCCCGAGGCTGCCGCCGCCCGCATCGACGCAGCGAGGACGCGGGACGAGGTCGTGGAGGCACTGCTGGCCCTGTGCCACTGCACGTTCCGCCGCGTGGTGTTCTTCATCGTCCGCGAGCCCTGGGTCGTGGGCTGGAGCGGGATCGGGGAGGGAATCGACCGGAGCCTCGCCGCCAGCCTGCGGATCCCCCTCGACCAGCCCTCCGTCTTCCAGACCGTGAGCCGGGACAAGACGATGTTCATCGGCCGCTTCGGGCCCGATGAGGAGAACCAGCGGGTCCTGCGGGCGCTGTCCAAGCGGCCGAACACCAATGCGGCCGTCTTTCCCATCGTGCTCCGCAGCCGGGTCGTCAACCTGGTCTACGGGGACAACGGCGGGACGGGCAACGTGAAGGCGAACATGGGGGGGCTGATGGTGAAGGTCCAGAAGGTCCCCCGCGCGTACTTGAGGATCATCCGACAGAGGGTGGCCGACACCCGCAAGGCCACCGCAGGCGGGAACGGCGATGCCGAGGAGGTTCGATGATCGAGCGCATGAAGGAGCTGCGTCGTCGTCGCAAGCGCCGCGAGAAGGCGCTCAAGGCGCGCAAGAAGGCGGCAGCGTCGGCGACGGGCAAGAAGCCGGCCAAGAGGTAGGGCCGGTCAGGGGCGGTACCAGCGGGCGAGGGCATAGAGCAGCACGATCAGGCCCAGGGCCACCGACGTGCCCCAGCGCAGCCAGGTCGACAGCCGGCTCCGCTGCGCCTCGTCCCATGCCACCTCGACCCGGCGGCGGGTCTCGGGGCGACCTGCGACCTCGACCTCGTACGCTAGGACGGGTCCACCGCCCTCGACGGCGCGGGAGCGCAGCAGGCTCCCGCATGACGGACAGCGCATCGCCCAGCCCTCGGGGCTGCGGTCGATGACGCCGGCGCAGGCGGGACAGGGGAACCCCACGATGGTTCGAGTATAGGGTGTGGAGGTTGAGCGCTTCCGGCCCGGACCGCGGGTCCAGCGGCGTCGGCGCCCTGCCCGGGTTCCTGGCCGCGCTGCAGTTCCGCAACTACCGGCTGCTGTGGCTGGGCGCGTTCCTGAGCAGCGTCGGCACCTGGACCCAGGACGTCGCCCTCGCCTGGCTGATCCACAGCCGCATCGGCGACCCCTTCTACCTCGGGCTGCGCGCATTCGCCGCGGACGCGCCACTGATGGCGTTCATGCTCCTGGGAGGCGCGGTGGCGGACCGCATCGACCGCCGGCGGATCCTGCTCACCTCCCAGCTCCTCCAGATGGGCTTCGCCGCCACCCTGGCGCTGCTCTACGCCGCCGGCTGGCTCGGCATCGAGGCCATCCTGCTCCTGGCTTTCCTGACCGGGCTCACCCAGTCGCAGTCCGCTCCTACCTACCAGGCCGTCCTCACCAGCGTCGTGCCGCCGCTCCATATCCCCAACGCGGTAGCGCTGAACTCGCTCCAGTTCAACCTCTCCCGGGCAATCGGCCCCGCCTTCGCCGCGGTACTGCTCGCCCGTGCCGGGATCGGAGCGTGCCTGGCTGCGAACGCGGTGTCCTACCTGGCGGTCATCGTCGCGCTCTGGCTCATAGAGGTCCCTCCCCGGTACGCCGCACCTCCGCAGTCGCTGCGCCGGAGCCTCCAGGCCGGGATCGCGCACGTCTGGGGGAGCTCCGTCCTGAAGACCCTCACGCTGCTCGGCGCGGCCGGGAGCTTCCTCGGCTTCCCGTTGATCACCTTCCTGCCCGTCCTCGCCGGAGACGTGCTCGGCACGGGTGCGGCGGGGTACAGCCTCCTGCTATCGAGCTTCGGCGCGGGAGCCATAGGGGGCGCCCTGGCCACGGCTCAGCGCGCGGGCGTTCCACGCCGAGGGGGCCGGGTGCTCCTGGCCTTCGCCGCCTACGGCCTCTTCACCCTCGCTGCGGTGTCGTCCCGCCGGCAGCTCTTCACGACGGCCCTTCTGTTCGCGGCCGGCTGGAGCCTGGTGACGGCCTTCTCGACCCTGAACTCGCTGGTCCAGGAGAACGCTCCCGACGTTCTCAAGGGTCGAATCCTGAGCATCTACGGCCTGGCGTTCCGGGGAGGCATGCCCTTCGGCAGCCTGGCGGCGGGACTGGCCGTCGCGCGCGTTGGGGCGCCTACCGTCATCGGAGGCTTCTCGCTGACCCTGGCGGTGCTGTCGGGCGTCGTCTACCTGCGCAATGCGAGGATCCGCGGGCTGTGACCGGCCCCCCTTTGCGGCGCCCCGTGGAGCGTACCCGCCCTCGCCGCCCTCGCCGCCCTCGCTACACGATCGATGCTATCGATCCATCGATAGGTAGTGGGTCAGTTTGAAACTGACCCACTACCCCATCGATACGCCCGCTTGACCATCCCGGACTCGGGGGCGTAAGCTGACGGGCCATCCGGCGGTCCCGTGGCCCGGGCGACGGGGGGGAAGGATTCGAGGACGATGAGACGGTCGGCCCCCCGCCCGGCACTCCTGAAACGTGGCCCTGGAACCTACCTGCGCTGCAGCGCCTGCGGCCGCCTCCTGAAGATCGAATGGGCCACCCGGAGCATCGTCTGCGCCTGCGGAGCGAGGGTGAGCCCGGACCCGCCGGAGCCGAAGTAGCCGGCGGGACGCCGGACGTCCGGCCGTCGGCGAGACTCCCGCTGGACGGCAGCCTCGTCCCGGCCCTCCTGCTCCTCGTCGCCCGGGACGTCCTCCTCTACGATCCTCACCGCGTGCTGGCGTGGAGGCTGCTCCACGAGCCTTCGCTGGCGGCCGTCCCGGGCTGGCTGGCGCCGCTGCTGCCGCGCCCCTCCGGCGGCTTCGATCGTGACCCCGTGGCGCTCCTGCTGGGGACCATCGCTACCGCCGCGGCGCTGCTCTACCTCGTGGCGGCGGTCGCCGGATACCGCGCTCGGGTCAGGGCCGTGATCCTGGGCGCCGCGGCCGTGCTCCTCGTGGTCGCGCCCACCCTGGCCTTCGTGGCCATGGGTTTCACCACCGGGCGGCCTTACGGGCAGGACGGCGGTGTCGTCCAACTGCCCCTGGCCCTCGACCTAATCCGGGAAGGGCGCACGCCCTACGGCGCCGACTACTCCCGGAGCATGCTCGGGCGGCAGGCGCGCGTCTCGGAATTCTGGGCCGACCACGGCGGGAACCCGATCCTGAGGCACCATGCGTACCTGCCTGGGACCCACCTGCTGATGCTGCCGTTCCACATGGCCCTCCGGCCGTTCGGGCTGTTCGACCCGCGGCTGGTGACGCTCCTCGCGTATGCGGCGGCGACGGTCCTGGCCGCGCGAGTCGTCGGGGGAGCGGGGGGGGCGTCACGCGGGCTCGCCGCCGCGGCGCTCGTCGCCGTGAACCCGCTCGTGTACTGGCATCAGATCTTCGGCGCCAACGACCTCTTGCTGGTCGCACTGCTCCTGCTCGCGCTGTGGCTCGGCGACCGAGGGCGGCCCCTGGCGGCGGCCGCCGCCGTCGGGCTGGCCTGCGCCAGCAAGCAGCTCGCCTGGCCGTTCGCGCCGTTCGTCGCCGTCCACCTCTCCGGCGTCCGCAGCTTCGGAGAGCTGTTCACGGCCCCAGGGCTGAGCCGCCTGGCCCGGCCGGTGGGTGTCATGGCGGCGGTCTGCCTCGCCGTGGTCGGGCCGCTGGCCGCTCTGGATCCGCGGGCGTTCTGGGGCGACATCGTGGCCTACAACGTCGGTCTCGCCGGCGCGGACGCCTACCCTCTCGGCGGAACGCCCGGCATCGGCTTCGCGAACCTCCTGGTCTACGCCGGCCGGGTCGCCAGCCTGCGCGAGCACGTCTCGTTCGCGGGCTTCTACCTCCTGCTCGCGCCGGTGGGCGTGCTCCTGCTGCGGCGACAGATGCGTCTCGGCGGCGCGTGGGCGGCGGTAGCGGCCGGCGCCGCCGCCCTCGTCGCCTCGCTGTACTTCTCGCGCGTCTTTCACCCCAACTACCTCGTGCTCGCCGCAGTGCTGCTCCCGCTCGCGGTGTTGGCTCCGCAGCGCCGTGGCGACCTCGCCGCGGTGCCACTGTTGCTCCTCGCCGTCGCGGTGGAGATCGCGGAAAACGAAGTCCTCCGTGCGGTCTGGGAGGACGCTCACGGGGAGGGGGGACTCGCCGTGCTGGGCCCCCTCGCACCGCTGGCGGCGCCGGCCCTGAGTCGCGACCCTCTGGGCCTTGGGCTGAGCGGCGTGCTCTCGGGCCTGGCGGTGCTCTACCTGGTAATCGCGTTCCTGGGGGCGCGAGAGGGCGTACGGCGGGCGCTGGCCGCCGTGGGCTTCGCCGCGGCGGTGGCGGTCCCCACCCTGGTCATCGTCGCCGCCGGGATGAGGGGCGGCGTTCCCGTCCGGGCGCAGGATCCCTGGCTCGCGCAGGTCCTGGCCGGCGGGCGGGCTGAGCGGGTGGTCGCGCAGGCGTGGAGCCCGAGCTTCCGGCGCGACCCTCCGGCCCCGCTGAACGCCGCGGATGGCCCTCCTGGGGCGGCGGCCCTCGGCGCGGCGGCCGCGCCGCTGGGGGGAGATCCGCGTTGGCTTCTGCTGGTGGCAGGGGCCGGCCTCGGCGGCCTGGTGGCGTGGCTGGTGCCGCCGGTACACGTCCCGGTCGCCTGGGCGGGGACGCTCCTGTCACCGGCGGCGGCGATCGGCGTCGTGTTCGGGTCGCCGGCGCTGCTGGTTGCGTGCGGGGTGGTCGCCGCGGCCACTCTGGCGGCCGGCCGCCGCACCCTCGCGGCGGCCCTCGTCCTGGGAGCCCTCGCCGCGTGTGTGCCGTGGGCGGTGTTCGCCGCCCCCTTCGTGCTGCTCGGTCGCCCCGACGCCTCGATCGGCCGCGCCCTGACGGGCCTCGCCGCCGGCTTCGTGCTCCTGGCCGCCCTCGGCGCAGCCTCGGGTGTGCCGGTCACGCTTGCCGGCCTGCTACCCAGCCGACTCGAGCCGGGCGTCGGCTTCGGCAACGCCTTGATATACGCAGGCGCGGAGGCTTCTCCGTTGACCCGGGCGCTCGGCTGGCTTCCACCGCTGCTCTGGCTGGCGCTCGGCGCGCTGGCGTGGCGTTGTCGTGGGGCGCTCGAGCCCTTGGCCGCCTCGGCGGCAGCCCTGCTCGCCGGCGCCCTGGTCGCCGGCCGTTTCTCGCCGCTCGACCTGGCGGCCCCCGTCGTCCTGCTCGTCCTCTGTGCGTTCACCGGCGCCGACCGGGGTCGATCCGATCGGGCTCCTCGGACTGTCGGGAGCGCGGACACTGGCCGCAAACCAGTCACTGACGACCTCGCCGGGCGGGGCTCGCTCCTCAGAGGGGCGGGTTCCGATCGGCTGGGGTTGGTGCCGGAGGCGGGACTCGAACCCGCATGGGTTTCCCCACACGCCCCTCAAACGTGCGTGTCTGCCAATTCCACCACTCCGGCGCGGGTGCGGTGGGTGAGGAATCGATTCTAGGAGGCGGCCCGAGGGCTGTCAACGCCGAGGGCCCGTGTTGCGGGCGCTTCGGGCGCGCCTCCCGACGAGGCGGCCGTTTTCCCGGTGCGGCCGGCAAGGTGCCGGGGAGATCAACGAGTTGTCTGATCTCCCCTGTGCACGGCCTTTGCTTCCCCGACGGCGAGGAAGGAGGCCGACATGGAGGCGAGGCAGTTCACGTTCATCGACGGCAGGGAGGTCGTGGCCCCGTCCGCGGTCGCCTTCTTCGAGAAGCTGCGGGACACGGAGTACCTGCCCCCTCACGACCTCGGACGATACCTCGACCTCATCCGCAGCCGGGGCGCCCTGATCTTCGGCGTCGACCTCGACGTGGGTGTGCGGGGCGCGGACATCCGGATTCGCTGCCAGCGGGCCCTGGCCAGCCTGATCCGCCACGGCTGGGTCCGCCTGCGCGACCGAGGCGGGAAGAAGCCGCCGGCCTGATCGGCGGTCGTGCTACCATCGCCGGTCTCCGCGGCGCGCATGAACTCCGATATCATTCTCGGCCTGACTTCGTACGTCGTCCTGCTGTTCAGCCTCTCGGTCCACGAGTCGGCCCACGGCTGGATGGCGTTCCGGATGGGTGACGACACCGCCATCCGCCAGGGACGCGTGACCCTGAATCCGCTGGTGCACATCGATCCCATCGGCACGCTGCTAATCCCGCTTCTTCAGTTGCTCGGAAGCGGCATCCCGCTGCTGGGCTGGGCCAAGCCCACGCCGGTAGGCGCCCACAACTTCCGGAAGCTGGCCCAGGGCCATATCCTGGTCGCGGCGGCCGGGCCCGTCTCGAACGTCGTACTGGCGCTCCTGTTCACCGCCGGGCTCTTCGTCACCCACCGCCTGGGGCTCCAGGCTGGCGGTGGAGGGCCGATGGAGTTCATTGTGGTGAGGGGGATCCAGCTGAACGT
>Ga0268386_10000034_pt1 | contig 64925 bp, 31 predicted proteins | sample RVTome_15_FD_200260 | JGI IMG/M metagenome (GOLD analysis project Ga0268386, IMG submission 200260) | Soil microbial communities from uranium-contaminated site in the Upper Colorado River Basin, Wyoming, United States - RVT150D86... ... | reverse complement strand
GGCGGTGTTCGGTGGTCGGAGGTCGGTGGTCGGAAGGAAATCGCGTGGCGGGCGACCGCCGACCTCCGACCTCCGACCTCCGACCTCTGACTCTCAACTCTCAACTCTCAACTCTCAACTCTCACAGGCGATCGGCACCGTCCAGGTCGATACCGGCCGCTGGGTCACCGCCCGCTTCGTCGGCGGGCTGCTGGGGATCTCGTTCGCCTCGGCTGTCGTGGGATTCGTGTTCTTCCTGCTCGTGCCGCGGCACTGGATCGGCCAGGTCGCCTGGGGGATGGATACGTCGCCGACCAGCGCCCTGTCGGGTTTCGGCGACTCGGTGAAGCTCGGCTCGTTCGGGACGCTGCTGGAAAGCCGGGAACGGGTGATGGAAGTCAGGCTGTTCGACGAACAGGACCGCCCGCTGGAAGTCGAGGCCTACTCGGGGGCGCTCGGTTTCGACAGCCCGTTGTTCCGCGGGAGCGTGCTCGACCACTATGAACGGGGCCAATGGTCGAAATCGGGCCGGGGCGGGCGCTGGCGGACGAACACGCTCCGCCGCCGGCAACGGCGGAATTCGATCCGGCAGGAGTACCGATTGAAGCCGGTCCGCTCCCGCATCCTGTTCGTGATGCAGCAGAGCCCGCTGCGGGAATTGCGGGGAGCGGCCGTCGACGCGGAAGACCCGGCGGTCGTCGTCAGCCCCATCGACGGGGTCATCCGTCACAACAACCGGCGGTTGTCGATCAGCGTCGTCGAGTACGAAGTCTATTCGGCGCCCGCGAAGGAATCGCCGCCGATCACGGCGGTTTCCATTCCTTCCATCTACCAGATGATCGCCGAACCGTCCCTGAAGGCCGCGCTGCGGGAGATCGCCCAACGTGAAATCGGCGTGAGGCGCGACGATTCCCCGCGGGAGAAGGCCCGCAAGATCGTCGCCTTTCTGAGGGATTCGGGCAAATTCACCTATACGCTGAAGCTGCCCCCCCGGCAACATCCCGAACTCGACCCGTTGCTGGAATTCCTGCGGCATCGCCGGACCGGGCATTGCGAATACTACGCGACCGCCCTGGGTCTGCTGCTGCGGGCCGTCGGGGTGCCGAGCCGGCTGGTCTGGGGATTCAAAGGGGGGCATCACAACGAGCTGTCGCAGTTTTTCGAGGTCGAACAGCGCCACGCCCACGCGTGGGTCGAGGCGCTGATCGACCGGCACTGGGTCACCCTCGACGCGACCCCCGCCGCCCGGGCCGAAACCGTCGGGCAGGGGCAAGGGCTGCTGCAATCGTGGTTGAACCTCAAGAACTACTTCACCAGCCTCTGGTCGCAGTTCGTGATCGGCATCACGTACGCCGACCAGAGCCGCACGATCTACTCGCCCCTGCGGACCACCGCGAACGACGCCTGGAATTCCATCAGCCAGGAACGGAAAAAGTCGGCATCCGGGCTGCGGGCGCTGCTCGATTTTCTCAGCAATCCCAGCCGCTGGTTCAGTTGGCAGGGGGGACTGCTGGCCTTCGTGCTGCTGCTGATGCTCGCCTCGCTGTACTGGTCGGCCAGAAAGGTCGTGGGGCTGCTTCGCAGTCTTTCCGGCGAACTGGCCGCGGCGCGTCGGCAGCAGATGCAGGTCGCCTTCTACGAACGTTTCTGCCGGCTGTGCGAAGCCCACGGCCTGCATCGGCGGCCCGCCCAGACGCAACGCGAGTTTGCCGCCGACGTCGCGGGACGATTCTCGTCGCTCCTGCAACCGGTAGCGGAACTCGTAAGAGTTCCTGCGTCGGCGGCAAATTCGTCGGAATTCTTACGAATTCCGCTACAACTTGCCGCGGCATTCTACGACGTCCGTTTCGGCGCCCGTGACCTCGACGACGCCCGATTGCGAGACATCGACCGCATGCTGACGGAATTCGAACGGCGGCTGCCCACTGGCAATGGGACGTCGAACACGTAGGACGGTTTTTCAAACCGTCCGTGTGGCAATTCGGATCGTCGGAAATCCATGACGAGGAGACGAGCGGCATGTGGAGCGAGGAGTGACTCGCGCTGACTCGCGAACTCATAGACTCCTCATCGTTGCGACAACACGGACGGTTTGAAAAACCGTCCTACGGGGCGGATGTCCCCGTCCTCGGCCGGCGCCGTCGAATTGACGACGAATTCCGAATTGCCGCGACGCATCTGCTGATCAGCAACCCGCACGCTGGGAACGTCCGGGTCGCTTCCGCATATCCCAAAGATCGGTTGAACGCCGAAATCCCCGGCGATTTCGGGCAATCCGAGAGGAAATCGCGGAATCCACCGTTTCCCGCGTCACAATCCGGCACGGTTCCCGCTCAGGGAGACAGAGAGGTTGAAGTCAAACCGACCACGACACGAGCAAGGGCGGAACAATGCCGGACGGACGCCGCAAACGAAGGCATTCCAGGAATGCCGCGAAGCGTCGCTGGTACGCCCACCATCGTGCCGTGAGGTTCTCCCGCCGACTGCTGGCGGCCTGACTCCCTCTTCCCGTCCGTCTCACTTCATTCAGCCACTCCCAACTCACCTCGCCGCCGCGTCCTCGGTTTCCGAGCCGCGGCGGCCTTCGTTTGGAGGCAGACGTCTTGTAAGACGGCCTTCCGAGGCCGTCTGGACTTGCACCAGCCGACTCGACGGCCTTGGAAGGCCGTCGTACTAAGCCGGAAATCCTTGACCGGGGTCTTGAACGGCGGACGCCTTTACGGGACAATCGCCTGACGGGACCGTGAACCGAACCGCGAAATTGCGTGTCACATCCCCGTAGGTCAGGCTTTCCAGCCTGACCGAACCTGTTGCGGTTTTGAAATGTCATCGAGTCTCAACCCGGTCAGGCTGGAAAGCCTGACCTACGTCCCGGATCGCGGCCGTAGTGAAATGGTATCACGCCAGCTTCCCAAGCTTGAAGTGCGGGTTCGATTCCCGTCGGCCGCTCTTGACCACCGCCCCCTGAGACGTCGCTTCCCATGCCGTGGCACCAGCACGAGGTGACGCTGCCCGCTTTTCGCCGCGGCTTTCATCTGATCACCGATGAAGTGCTCGCGGGCGTTCCCGAATTGCGGAACGTGCAAACCGGGCTGCTGCACGTGTTCATTCTGCACACGTCGGCGTCGCTGACGATCAATGAGAACGCCGACGCCGACGTCCCCCGCGATCTCGAGTCGGCGTTCAACGCGATCGCGCCCGAAGACTTCCCCTGGGTGCACACCGTCGAGGGTCCCGACGACATGCCGGCCCACGTGAAGGCCGCGATGCTGGGAAGCTCGGTCACGATCCCGATCCGCGACGGGCGGCTCGTGCTGGGGACCTGGCAGGGAATCTACCTCTGCGAGCACCGCAACCGGGCGTCACGCCGGAGGCTGGTGCTGACGCTGTACGGGGAAGGGATGAAGGATGAGGGATGAAAGATGAGGGATGAAAGATGAGGGATGAGGGATGAGGGATACCAAACCCAGTCGCCCCGTGTTCGCCCTTTCCGACGTTCGATCTCCGCCCTCCGCCCTCCGATCTCCGATCTCCGCCCTCCGATCTCGGCCCTCCGACCTCCGCCCTCCGGTTGCTGGCCTTCATCTTTCATCCTTCATCCCCTCCAGCTTCCCGTCCTTCAGCACCCGCCGCTGAGGGAACTTCGACGCCAGCTCCAGGCTGTGCGTCACGCAGATCAAGAGCGTCTGCTCTTCCCGTGAGAGCTCCAGCAGCAGCGCGCCGACCGATTCGGCGGTTTTCTGATCGAGGTTCCCCGTCGGCTCATCGGCCAGCAGAATCGCCGGCCGGTTGATCAGCGCCCGGCAGACCGCCGCCCGCTGCCGTTCGCCGCCGGAGATCTGCGCCGGCCGGTGCGACAGCCGGTCCCCGAGGCCGACCCGCTCCAGCAGTCCCTTCGCTCGCTGCTCTTCGTCCTTTCCCGCGCCCCGGCCGGCCAGCGCGGGGATCAGCACGTTTTCCAGCACGCTGCATTGCGGCAGCAGGTGGTGGTCCTGAAAGATGAATCCGATCGTCTCGTTGCGGAACGCAGCCTGTTTCGCCGGGCTGAGCTGAAAGGGGTCCTGCCCCAGAATCCGCACGCTGCCGGCGGTCGGCTCGTCGAGCGTGCCGATAATGTACAGCAGCGTGCTCTTTCCAGACCCGGACGGCCCGGTGACGACGAGGGCCTCGCCGCGTTTCATCCGCAGGTCGATCCCCCGCAGGATGGAGAGCGTCCCCGCCGCCCCGCGAAACTCGCGCGTCAGGCCGGTGACTTGCAGGTCGGATGCGTCGTTCATCACTGCTTTCCGTAGGACGGGTTTTCAACCCGTCCGGACGGTTTGAAAAACCGTCCTACGTTAACGATCCGCCGATCGCTACCAGCCGCTGACGCAGTTCTCCCGGAATCTCGATCGAAGCCATCGCTTCCCCCGGGCGAAACGTGCAGCAGACGGTTTTGAGCTCCCCGCGGCACAGCCGCTTGTCGTCCCGCCACGCTTCCCACGTTTGCGTGAGCGACTTCGTGCCGACGGTCATTTCCACCAGCCGGATTTCCAGCAGGTCGTCATAATACGCGGGCGCTTCGAACGAGCACGAGGCGGCGACCCGCGGCCAGCCGACGATCGACCCGTCCGGCTGCCGCTGCATGATGCTCGTCCCGCACGCGCGGAACATCTCATGCTCGGCTTCTTCGAAGTAGTTGAAGAACGTGGCGAAATGCACGATTCCCGCCATGTCGGTGTCGGCGAACTGCACGCGGCGGGTCGTCTGGAAGGCGGCGGGCATGATAAGAGTCGAGAGTCGAGAGTCGAGAGTCGAGAGAGACATTGCATGATGGCAGGTCCGCCGTTGGTGTCAACGTACCGCTGGTGTTCCGCGCCGTAGCAGAATTCGTGAGAATTCGCGCCGTAGCAGAATTCGTGAGAATTCGCGCCGTAGCAGAATTCGTGAGAATTCTGGACGGCATTTCCTTGACAGCAGAATTCTCACGAATTCTGCTACCAACTCGCCATTCGTTACACTGCATCTCATGACGAGCGACCCGCAACGCATCGTTCTCGGTTCCCGCTCCCCCCGGCGGTTGGAGTTGCTGCGGCTGATCGTGCCGCAACGACGGATCGACGTCGTGCCGCCGGAATCCGCCGAGGAGCCGGATTTCTCCGACGCCCGCGACTGGCCGGCCGTCGAACGCCGCCTGGCGGAGATCGCGCGGTTGAAATGCGACGACGTGTTGCGGCAGCTCGACCGCGACGACTTTGCGGCGGTGATCACGGCCGACACCGTGATCGTCGCCAGCGACGACGATGGCCGCCCGGTCGTACTCGGCCAGCCCCCCGACGACGACGGCTGGGAGTGGGTCGTGCGGAAGTGGTTCACGCGGTATCTTCTGGGCAGAGACCATGTCGCGGCCAGCGTCGTCTGCATTGCGGCCGACGGGCGGCGGCGGGAATGCACCGTCAAGACCCGCGTGCGGTTCGACGCCGCGGCGGAACGCTGGCTCGATTGGTACCTCGGCACCGGCGAGCCGCGGGGGAAGGCGGGCGGTTACGGAATTCAGGGGGCCGGGGGATTGTTCGTTTCCGAGATTGAAGGCAGCCTGAGCAACGTCGTCGGCCTGCCGATTCGCGAAACGCTGGAGATGCTGGAGGAACTCGGAATTGTCGACCGTTGAAGCCCTCGCGACAGCCGCACGAGCGATGCCCGTCGCCGGCGAGGAGCCGTCGATCGACATCGGCGGCCGCCGGCTGCCGACGCGGTACTTTCTCGCCCCGCTGGCCGGGTACACGCATCTGGCCTTCCGCCGGGCGATCCGCGAGCTGGGGGGAATCGGACTGTGCACCACGGACCTCGTGCTGGGGCCGTATCTCGTCCGCGGCACGCCGAAATCGCGGCGGCTGGTGAAGACCCATCCCCACGACCGGCCCCTCTCGGTGCAGATCTTCGCCAAACGCAGCGACGACTGGCTGGCCGCCGCGAAATGGCTCGAAGACCACGGCTACTCCGGCGTCGACCTCAACATGGGCTGCCCGATGGGGAAGATCAACCGCGGCGGCGGCGGGGCGCGGCTGCTGTGCGAGGCGACCGACGCGACGCTGCTCGTCGAGCGGGTCGTCGCGGCGGTCGGCATCCCGGTAACGGTGAAAATGCGGCTCGGCTGGGACCGCGAATCCCTCACCGCACCGCTGCTGGCCCGCGAGTTCGAGAAGGCGGGGGCCGCGGCCGTCACGATTCACGGCCGCACGCGGCAGCAGGGCTTCGGCGGGGCGGTCGATCTCGACGGCATCAAGGCGGTCGTCGACGCGGTCGAACGGATCCCAGTCATCGGCAACGGCGACGTCCGCTCGCCGGGGGACGCGCTGCGGATGCGGCGGATCACCGGCTGCGACGCCGTCGCGATCGGCCGCGGGGCGATGCTCGACCCGTGGATTTTCCGGCGGCTGCGGCAGATGACGGAAGGCGAGCCCGTCACCGAACCGACGCCGGCCGAGCAGATCGCGTTTCTCGTGCGGCACTTCACGCTGATGGCCGAGGAACGCGGCGACTACGCCTGCACGCTGTTCCGCAAGTTCGCCGGCTGGTACGGGGCGCGGCTGGGCATTCCCGAAGACCTCGAAGACCGCTTGCGGCGGATCGAACGCATCGCGGAGTTTGAAGACGTCGTGGCGGAAATCCGCGAACGGCACGGCCGGCGAACGTCGCCGATCGCCACCGCCGAGCTGAAGGTCCCCAACGGGCCGGTCGAGCGGTGGTGAAATCGTGGCGGATGCTGCCAGCATCCGCACGGACGCTGGCAGCGTCCGCCACGAGGACGGAAGGGAGTACGACACGTTGCCCAGTTCCGACGGATGGAATCGCCTCAACCGCCGCATCGTCGCGTGCGAACGCTGCCCGCGGCTCCGCGAGTATTGTCGCGCGATCGCCAATGAGAAGCGTCGCGCGTTCGCCGACTGTGACTACTGGGGCAAACCGGTGCCGAACTTCGGCGACCGCGCGGCGAGACTGCTGATCGTCGGTCTCGCGCCGGCGGCGCACGGCGCGAACCGGACCGGGCGGATGTTTACCGGCGACCGCAGCGGGGACTTCCTGTTCGCCGCCCTGCACCGCGCGGGGTTCGCCAACCGGCCGGAAGGAACCGATCGCGACGACGGGCTGGAACTGACGGATTGTGCGATCACCGCCACCTGCCACTGCGCCCCGCCGGGCAACAAACCGACGCGGGATGAGATCGACAACTGCCGCGAGTGGTTCACGCAGACCGTCTCGCTGCTGCCGGTGCGGGTCTTCCTCGCGCTGGGGCAGATCGGCTGGCGGACGATCGTGGACTACGCGCGGACGGCCGGCTGGTACGAAGGCCACATTCCGAAATTCGGCCACGCTGCGACCGTCGAGTTGGCAACCGGCCAATGGCTGCTGGGAAGCTACCACCCCAGCCAGCAGAACACGTTCACCGGGCGGCTGACGGAGAACATGCTCGACGACGTGCTCGCGACGGCAAAGACTCTCATCCGCAATGCATCAGCCGGCGGGCGCTAGCCCCCGGTTTGTGAAAAGGGGTCGGGTGCGCCGTGTTGTCGTACTAACCGTTCCACGCGCCGGCCAGCGGACCGCTCGGGTCGGCGACGGAACGCAGGCCGGCCAGCAGGACGGCGTCGCGGTCGCGAACCGACAACAGCGGCGTCAGACCGTTCGCGGCCAGCGCTTTCGCCGACCGCTCGGTCAGCCACGCTTCGCCGCACGGTTGCAGCTCGCGGTCGCCGTCCCGCTCGAAAACGTGCAGCGGCAGGCCGTCGAGTTCCATCGAAGCCTCCGCCCGCAGACTCCAGCCGGCTTGGGTGAAGCCCGTTCCCAGCAGCAACCCCCCGAGAATCGACGGGCTGCCCCACAGATAATCCTCGTGTCGCGGCCCTGGATCGCCGCGCCGCGACGCATCCTTCCGGGGTCGCGGCGATTGCGGCATTTCCTCGAACGCGAACGACTCCGCCTTGTCGGTCTTCTTTCCGTAGGGAAGCCGCAACAGAAACCGCGGGGCGATCAGCGATACATAGCGGGCCGCCGGCTGCCTGCGGAACTGCCGCCACAGCTTCGCGGCGTCGCCGTCGAGCGGCTGCTTCCAGTCATCGGGATCGGGCGAACCGGCGAACGACGCGCAGCCGGCGAACCGCGGGTGCGCGCCGGCCAGCAGCGGCGCGCCGAGCCGGGCGGCGATGGCCGTCAGGCCGCCGAACGTTGCGATGCTCTGTTCCGTGGGAGCGACCTCGAGCAGCCCGACCAGGCACGCGAACGGGTCGTTGCCGGGAGTGCCGATCGACTGGTCCGAGAGCAGCTTCCACAGGCCCGATTGCGACAGGTCGGCCCGGTCGGCGAAGTCGGCGGCGATTTCGGCCGGCGAGACGTCGAGCAGTTGCAGCTTCAAATCGGCGTCGGTTTCCAGCCTCCGCACCAGCAGGTACAGCCCCCGCCACGCGGTTTCCAGCGCCTGGAATTCGGGATGATGCAGCAGTTGCCGCATCTGCTCGCCGATCGCATCGTCGACGGCGGCCACGAATTCCGGCTGCCGCGGGTCGCTCGCCTTCTCGATGTACGGCGCGACGATCTGCTGAATGACGCGTTCGATGGGATTGGCCGCGACCGCCGCGGCGGCCGAATCCTCGGTCGCCGCCAGCGCCGCGTCGAGCAGGCCGCCGGCGGGAACGTCGACCGGCGTCGGCGGGGCGGCCGGTCGCGGCGCCGGTTTCTCCGCGGGGGCCGAGACGGCGGCAATGCGGCCGGCGGTCAGTTCGGCGGCGGCGGCGGCGAACGAATCCTTGTTCATCAGCCGCCGCCGCATCCGTCGGAGCTGCTCGAACAGCTCGACCCGCTCGAACAGCCGGTCGGGGTGAAAGTCGTCAAGTTCCTTGAACGCAATCGTCGTCGGCGCCGCGTCGGCCGCACCGAGCCGCAATTCCAGCGATGGCCGCAGGCGTTCGAGCACGTCGTCGAAGTTGTCGCGGTCGATCGCGACCAGCTTTCGCGTCGCGATGTTCGCGGCCTCGTTGACGCCGCGATTCGCCCGTCCCGTCAGGTCCCCGATAACGAGCATGCGAAACGGCGCATCCGCCCGCGGTTGCAGCGGACCCTTCGCGGGGGCGACTCCCATGTTGATGTCGAACGTCGTGAACGCGGGTCGGTCGGCCATCAGGCGGTCCTCAAGACGACGGTGTGGCGGGAATCGCGAATCGGCGGACATCATAGCACAAAGCCGGTTGAGGTGAGTGGTGAGTGCGGGATGAGGGATGAGGGATGAGGGATGAGGGATGAGGGATGAGGGATGAGGGATAACGGATAAGGGATGAGGGATGAGGGATGAGGGATGAGGGATAAGGGATAAGGGATGAGGGCCTTCATCCTTCATCCTTCATCCTTCATCTCTCATCCTTCACTCACCACTCACCAACGTCATCGTTTCGAACTCGCGGGCGGCGTGGTACAGTGCAACAAGTACTACCCGCCGCACTCCGCCCTGGAACAAGACGACTGCTCATGCATCGACGATTTCCCGCCCGCCTGTCGTTCGCTCTGTTGATCGCGTTGCTGTTCGCGCGCGCGGCCCGCGCGGCCGACGACCGCTTCCCGGCGGTACTGCCGAACACGAAGCCGTTGACGATCAAACAGCCGCTGCACGAGGTGATGGTCGCCGGCATCAACCGCTTCGCCGAGCGCGAGCTGCAACTCTCCGTCGAGCGCCGCCGCAAGCTGTGGAACCGCGACTACCGCAACCGCAAGGCGTACGAAACGAGCGTGGCGGAGAACCGGGAGCGGTTGAAGACGTATCTGGGGGTGGTGGATCCGCGGGTGAAGGAGCCGCGGTTTGAGGTGATGACGACGCTGCCCGAGAAAACGAAATCGGCACCCGTCGCTCGGGGAAGAATCGAGGCCACGTACATTCGCTGGAAGGTGCTGCGAGGCGTGACGGCGGAAGGTCTGCTGCTGAATCCCGATGGCCCTGTGAAGGCGCGCGTCATCGCGATTCCCGACGCGGACTGGACGCCGGAGGAGTTCGCTACGTCGATGCGAATGCTCGCTGTTGACGGATGTCAGATCGTGATTCCGACCATCATCGATCGCAAAGCGACACATTCCGGTCATCCCGACGTCGCCTTCACGAACCAGCCGCATCGCGAGTTCATCTACCGCATGGCGTTCGAGATGGGCCGGCACATCATCGGCTACGAAGTGCAGAAAGTGCTCGCCGCGGTCGATGCGTTCCAAGGCCTCAACAAGCGATCGAAGTCCGACCTGCCGATCGCCGTCGTCGGAGTCGGCGAGGGAGGTCTGCTGGCGCTCTACAGCAGTGCCATTGACCCACGGATCGATGGAACGGTCGTCAGCGGCTACTTCCGGCCGCGAACGCGGATCTGGGAAGAACCGATCTACCGCAATGTGTGGGGGCTGCTGACGGAATTCGGTGATTCCGATTTCGCCGGTCTGATTGCGCCGCGACGTCTGATCATCCAGCCCTTCAAGGCTCCCACGGTCGATGGCCCGCCGAAACCCGGAGCCGGCCGCCGGGGAGGGGCGGCGCCCGGAAAGATTCAAATCCCCTCGCTTCTCACCGTGCAGGAGGAGTTTCTTCCGGCACACGCCCACTATGCGAAGCTGAAGGCGCCCGACAATATCAGGTACGACATCAGCGGGATCGGCCGTGGACCGGTCGGTGCGGGCAGGCAGTTGATCCAATCGTTGGGAATCAAGCCGAACGACGTCGGTAGCAAGCCCGCTCCATTGAAGTTTTCGAAGGTCGACCCCGCCGACCCCCTCTTCAACCCCGCCAAACGCCACGAACGCCAGTTCCGAGAACTCGTCCGCTTCACGCAGGACCTGCTGCGGCAGAGCGCCCGCGTGCGCGACCGTTACTGGTCGGACGCGAAACGCACGTCTCTGAAAGACTGGATGACAACGAGCCGCAAGTATCGCAAGGCGGTCTGGGAGGACATGATCGGCCGGCTGCCGGACCCGACGATGCCGCCCAACGTCCGCACCCGCAGAATTCTCGACAAGCCGAAGTTCGTGGGTTACGAAGTCGTGATCGACGTCTACCCGGACGTAATCGCCACGGGCATTCTGCTGCTGCCGAAGGACCTGAAGCCCGGCGAGAAGCGGCCCGTCGTCGTCTGCCAGCACGGGCTGGAGGGGACGCCGATGGACACGATCACCACCGACCCCAAGTCGCGGGCCTACCGGCCGTACAAGGGGTTCAGCTCGGCGCTCGCGAACCGCGGGTTCATCGTCTACGCCCCGCAGAACCCGTACAAGGGGCGTGACAAGTTCCGCGTCATTCAACGCAAAAGCAACCCGCTGAAGCGCTCGCTGTTCAGCTACATCATCCCGCAGCACCAGCGCACGCTGCAGTGGCTGGCGACGCTCCCCAACGTCGACCCGAAACGGATCGCGTTTTACGGGCTTTCCTACGGCGGCAAGACGGCGGTGCGGGTGCCGCCGATTCTGGTGCCGCCGGAGTACCGGGGGGGTGAACCCCCCGGCTCGCCGAAGATCGACGACGCCCCGAAATCGCCCGGCTATTGCCTGTCGATCTGCTCGGCCGATTTCAACGAATGGGTGAAGAAAAACACCAGCAGCGAAGACCGCTACAGTTACATCTTCACCGGCGAATATGAAATCTTCGAGTGGAACATGGGGCACACTGCCAACTACGCGGAGCTGTCGTACCTGATGACGCCCCGCCCCTTCATGGTCGAGCGAGGCCACGACGACGGCGTCGCCCCCGACGAATGGGTCGCGTGGGAATACGCCAAAGTCCGCCGACACTACGTGAAGCTCGGTCTGGGCGACAAAACCGAGATCGAATTCTTCAACGGGCCGCACACGATTAACGGGAAGGGGACGTTCGCGTTTCTGCACAAGCATCTGCGGTGGCCGGAGCCGCGAGGATCAAAATGACCGGCGGTGTGCTACGCCAAATTGTCGCGCGCTTCGTTGGGCTCAAATCGGCAAACGCCCACGAACTCATTATCGTCCCACACCAGATACCAGATGTGAAGAATCTCGCCCGGCAGCACATGCGTCGGCTGAAAGCGCGGATGACGGCTGGGATCAAAAATCAACCGACATGGGTCGTCATGCGGAGCGTTGGCCAGAATGCGCCGAGCTTCCGTGAGTTCCGCAACGAGATCGTCCGGCGTGAACCAGGTCTCGTCGCTCTGAGCTTCAGTCATCAATCGCTGTAGCGTGCGCTTGACGTCTTCTTCATAGACGGCGGGCACCCAGACGGTGTAGAGCTCACCGGGCTGCCGTTTGGGCCGGCTGGGAAAGATCGACTCGAAACTCATCGAGAATTCACCGCCGCATTCTGAAAACTCCGACGGCCTATCCGCGCTGGCCGAGGACCTCTTCGAAAACCTCCTCAAAAGGTCTTGAACCTTTGAGAAACGTCTCCAGATCCATGTTCGGGTCGCCGACCGGTGGCGGCTGTTTGCGAAAATGGCAGACAACGGGCGTGAAGAAGCCCAGCACGTTGCCCTCGTTGTCGCAGATCGTCAGTTCCGACTCCCCTTCGGGGTCCAGCATGGATTTCGCCAGCTCCCGGAAAATGAATCGCAGGTCGTCGCGGTCCGACAGCGAAGCAAAGAGATGGCGCACGGCCTCCGCGGCGGCCGTCAGGTCTTTCTTCGCCGGCGGTCGCGCGGCGACGAGATCGGGTCGAGAGGTTGCGCTGGACATGGGCAAGTATCATCCTGCTGAGGTGGCTGGTTGTTTTATTGTACTTCCGTCCCATACAGGCGGCAACGTGCCATTCCCAAAATGCGCCGGATCCCTCGTCTCATCCGCGCGAATCCGCCTGATCCGGTCGATTCGCGTTCCCCGCGATTCGTTCGCCTGCGTCCCCACAGTTTTCGCGGTCCCTCACTTCCGCTTCAGGTGCTTGTCGGCGAACTTCAGGTACTGCTCCCAGTCGTAATCCGTCACGTCGTGCTTGCCGGTGCGGAGGTGGTAGCCGATGCGGCCCTGCACCGGTTTGTTGACGGCGGGCATTTCCTTCGCCGGCAGCCCCTCGGTGCCCAGCAGGCGGTACACCGGGTGGGCGTGCAGGGCGGAGAGGAATTCGCCGCGGGGGTCGGCCCAGCGGTCCTGCTCGGCGCTGGCGATGTACACCGGCCGTGGGGCGATGAGGGCCACGAGCATGTGCTGGTCGACGGGGAGCTTGGCCACGTTGTCGTTGTACTTCTTGAAGTTCCCGCAGAACCAGTGCGGGAAGGACGTATTGATGCGTTTGACGGTTTCCCCGAACGCCCGCCGCGACAACGCCGCCCCGCCGCAGCCGCTGTTGTTGGAGATGACCATCGCGAAATCGTCAAAGAGTGCCCCTGCCCACAACGCGGTTTTCCCGAGGCGGGAGTGGCCGATGACGATGACGCGGTCGGGATCAACGTGCGGCTTCCCTCTTTCCCGCGGAAAGCTGAAGTGATTGAGTGCGGTGCGCAGCCCCCACGCCCATGCGGCAATCGCCCCCCATTCGTCCGAAGCCGGCGAGGTACGGCCCTCCTTCAAATAGAAGCGATGTGGTCCCTCGGTCAGCCCGTCCTTGCGATCAGGAACGATGTCACCGTAGTAGATCGTTGCCAGTCCGTATCCGCGCCTCAGGATCTTCTTGATTGCCCATCGGCTTGCCGCGGCTCCTCGAGACTTCGCATTGGCCTTGTTCCTTGTCACGCGGCTTCGCGGATTATTTCGCACCCAAGACGTTGGAATCGAGATTGCCGGATCAGGATCGACGGTGTGGTTGCCACCAAAATTCAATCCGAGAAATGTTGGAACACCTCCCTTGGCAGCCTTTGGCAGATACACCAGCATCGTCATCTTCAGAAGAGGAGTATCCTGTCCGGCGCGAAGTGCCTGAATCTTGAATTCTGCTCGCAGTCCGAGACCGTCGTAAACCGACTGCCACTTCTCCCTGGGCGCCGCCAACGCCTTCGGCAACTTCGGACTTCGCCCATACACGTTCTCCTCAAACAGCCGCAGAATCTCCGGACGGCGTTTCTTCTCCCACGTCGCCTTGTCGGCCACCTTCGTCCCGTCCAGGCAGACCAGCGGGTCCGGCAGGGTGTATTTGGGGACTTTCGCTTCGTCGTAGTTGGCCTTCGGCTGCGCGATGGCGGGCAGCGGGGTCGCGATCAGGATGCAGAAAATCAGAGAGCGGCGGCGGTTCATCTCGCGGACTCCTCGGTTGTGCACTCACAGCCGCAGATGCACATCCGCGGTCGGTCTCACAACAGTCTGCCGCGCACCGGCCGCAAACACAACGCGCGAACTCGCAACGCGCGTTTTTCTGCGATACGATCCACCGGAAGGCGGAAAGCGGAAGGCGGGAGGCGGACAAACAGATCCCTCTCTCAACTATCAACCCTACCACGACTCACCACTCACCAAGGCACATACGTGACGCAATCCCCCATCGGCCGGCACAAATTCGACCTCGACACGCCGATTCTGTGCATCGATCTCGATGTCATGGAATCGAACATCGCGAAGATGGCCGCGTTCATCCGCGACCGCGGCAAGGCGTGGCGGCCGCATGAGAAGTGCCATAAGACGCCGGCCATTGCGTGGAAGCAGCTTCGAGCCGGGGCGATCGGCGTCACCTGCGCGAAGGTCTCCGAGGCCGAGGTGATGGCCGCCGCGGGGATTCGCGACATCCTCATCGCGAACATGATCGTCGGCCGGCCGAAATGGGAACGGCTGGCGTCGCTGTGCCGCTGGGCCGATCCCATCGTCGCCTGCGACCATTACGCGCAGGTGCAGCCGCTGGCGGAAATCTGCAAAGCCGCGGGGGTGACCTGCCGGGTGATCGTCGAGGTCAACATCGGCCTGAACCGCGTGGGGATCAAACCGGGGGTCGACACCGAGGAACTGGCCAAGGCGATCGACCGGCTCGACGGCACCGAACTCGTGGGCATCATGGGCTACGAAGGGCATCTGCTGCAGGTCGCCGATCAGGCCGAGAAGCGGGAGAAGATCATCGAGGCGATGAACGTTCTCGTGCAGTGCCGCGACCGATTGCTCAACGCCGGGCTGAACTGCGAGATCGTTTCCGCCGGGGGAACGGGGTCGTATCAGATCACGTCGGACTGCGAGGGCATCACCGAATTACAATGCGGCGGGGGCATCTTCGCCGACCCGCTGTACCGCCACAAATGCGGCCTGCAGGGGCTCGACTATTCGCTCTCGGTGCTGGCGACGGTCGTCAGCCGGCCGGAGAAAACGCGGGCGATCCTCGACGCCGGCCGCAAGTCGCAGTTCCCCGATTTCGTGATGCCGGAGGTGAAGGGCCGCCCCGACGCCGAGTGCGTCCGCGTCAGCGCCGAGCATTGCGAATTGAAACTCAGCGGGGAATCGCAGAACCTGAAGATCGGCGACAAGATCGAACTCATCCCCGGCTATGCGGACTTCACCACGGTGATGCACGATTCGTTCCACGGCTTTCGCGGCGAGCGGCTGGAAGTCGTGTGGCCGATTCTGGGGCGCGGGAAGATTCAGTAACGGCCGACGTTTTGCGATCTCCGCTTGCGGCTTAGCCGTTCGCAAACGGCTAAGCCGCAAGCGGACATCTCGACCTTCCGACTCATTGGCGCCATGAACTTCTCCGACCTCGCAGCGTCGCGTCGCGCCTGGATCGACGACGTGTTGATTCCGTGGTGCCGCACCGCCGAGCGGAAGGAATTGCTCAAGGCCGAAGCTGACTGGGCGAACGTCGCCGGGCAGGTCGATGCGGAGGCGACGCTGTGGACGTGGGCCTGGAGCCGGTTTCCGGGACTCGTGCATCCGGAGATGGGCGGGCTCGACGAATCGTGCGAGGTGGAAGTGCGGCTGAAGGACGGCCGCACATTTCGCGGCTATCCCGACGCCCGCCGCAGCGTGCGCGGGGAACTCGTGCTGCTGACCGGCGACGGTGACGCCGGACCGGTTTCGATCGACGACGTCGTCGACGTGCGGCCGGCCGGAATGTAGGTCCGGACGGCCCGTCCGGACCTCGGTCGGGCGGAAGATGGGATTCTTGCAATCGCTTGCAAGAACGGGGACAGGTCCATTTTTCGGAAAGAGCGATTTCCGGAGTTCGACGCCGAACGCCGAAAAATGGACCAGTCCCCTTTCCCACATCCAACCGTGCTACCGGCCCGGCCGCGACACCGGCGTAAGCCGGCTTCCACGCGGGCCCTGGCTGTAGTTGTATTGGTAGACGACGTTCGAGGGCAGCGGCACCGCGATGGGGACGCCGTAACCCTGCGCCGCGTACACCCGCCGGTCGCGGGGGTCGCTGTAGTTGATGTCGGCCGGGTAAACTCGCTGATATCCCAGCGCCAGGCGGAGGTAGTACCAGCGGTCGAACGGAACCCGCCCGAGGGCGACCGGGTCGGGCGGGCAGGCAGCGCGAAGGTAGTAGTCCCTGGCGGTCGTATCGACGCGGACGACCCCGTCTTCCGCGGCCGCCGGCGAGGCGCTGATGGCGTGCCATGCCAGGACGAGCAAACCGCAAACGGCCGCCTTCGGGAGCGCCGCGCGGAGCAGGGAATCGTTCAAACGAGTCATGTCTGGACGTCCTTTCGAATCCGGGACCCGGAAATAGGTCCGGACGGCCCGTCCGGACCTTGGTGGCGCGGAAGATGTGAATCTCGGGGCGGGTTGCAGGAACGGGGACAGGTCCATTTTTCGGAGCCACGGTTCTTCCGCGAAACACGTCATCCGCCGAAATAGGGACCAGTCCTCTTTGCCGAGGTCCGGACGGGCTGTCCGGACCTGCTTTTCACCTGTCCTGCAATTCGTCCTGCGCGGATCGTTCGGATCAATCATTCCGTAGCGATTGAACCGGCCGCAGCGGTCGCATCGCACGTCCGTCCGCACAATCGATACAACCTGCAGGACGGGAACGGGGCGAAGAGAGTTGAGGTCGCTTCGCGCGCGAACGGCCTAGACTCTCCATTTTCCCAACAGCGCCGGAAGCTGATTCCCACCCGGCGCGGGGCGCCATTGTTACATCCCGTGCAGTGGGGAAAGTGGGCGCGATGCGGAGAATCGACTCATTTCAGCGGGGCGGTTTCGCCGACACAATCACAATAGCCGTCATAAGCGGCACGTTCCCTACAATCGCTCCGCCTGCCTGTGTGCGTGGCGTGGAAATTCATTCCACGACGTGTTGCGGGGGGAGCGGGAGTCCATTGTGTGTGGAGATTGCGATGCGCCTGTTGCAGATCAGCCTCTTGGGGACGTTGCTGATTCTTGCCGCGTCGGTCGGCCCCGCGGCCCGGGCCGACGACGGGGTGGTGCGGCTCTCCGACGGGCCGGCGCCGTCCGACGGGGTCGTCGTCGCCACGTCGGTGCCGGGCTTGTACGACGAGACCTACATGGTCTTCCGCCAGGACTTCGGCGACGGGCGGGGTTACCAGGACGGGTTTACTTCGATTTCCGGCTTCGCACCGCTGTATAAGTTCAGCCCGGCGGAACTGGTCTTCACCAATTCCCGCCTGTTTTTCACCGCGGACGGGCAACTGGGGGGCAACGTCAGCCTGGGCTGGCGGCGTGAGCTTTCCAGCATCGGGAAAATCGTCGGGGCCTCGTTCTGGTTTGACACTGACGAAAGCGACAAACGCAGCCGCGCCAACCAGTTCGGATTCGGGCTGGAATTCCTCTCGACGAACTGGGACGTGCGGGCGAACTACTACAACCCCACGGCCCATGGCGATCACCCGCTGGGGATGGTGCGGGGGACCACGCCCTTCTTTCGCGCGCACCAGATTCTGTTCAACGACATCCTGATTTCCGAGTCGGCCCTGAGCAGCGCCGACCTGGAACTGGGGTTCGTCGTCCCCCGCGCCCCCTGGTTGAAGTTTTACATCGGCCCATACTGGTACAGCGACGAAAAGCGCGACAACAAGTGGGGCGTGAAGGGGCGCTTTGAAGCGCAGATCACCGATGCCGCGATGGGCCAGATCGCGCTGTCGAACGACCCGCTGTTCGGCACCAATCTCACGTTCGCGGTCGCGTATACCCTCGGCCCGAAGTGGCAGCCGCTGCGGCCGTTCCAGGGGCGGACGCTGCACCAGCGGCTGTTCGAGCAGGTCGCGCGGGCCAATCGCATTCCGTTCCGCTTCGTCAAGCGCGCGGCGGACACCCCGGCGATCAACCCGGTCACGAACCTGCCGTACTTCGTAACGCACGTCGATCCCAACGGCGGTCCCGGCGACGGCACGGTTGAGAATCCGGCGAACTCGGCCAGCTTCGCCAACGGTCCCAACGTCGACATCATCCGCGTGCTGCCGGGCAACTTCGCCAGCAACGGCACGATTTCGCTGTTCAACAACCAGCGTCTGCTGGCGGCGAACCACGCGCACACGTTCATCGCGGCCGGCCGGGGGACGTTCGCCCTGCCCGGCCAGGTGGCCGGCCCCAACCCGCTCCTCACCAACGCCCTGGGTGGCAACGTGGTCTCGCTGGCCGGCAACAACGAAGTTTCCGGGTTTAACATCGACGGCGGCGGGACCGGGGCGGGCATCTTCGGTTCCGGCATTTCTGACTTCAACCTGAACCGCCTCAATATCACCGGCGCCACGGAAGGCATCCAACTGTTCAATTTCGCGCAGACCGGCCAGTCGCCGCCGTTCGGCAACATGAACACGATTCAAGAGGTTTCGGTGACGGGCAGCGTGATGAGCGGCATCCACCTCCGCCAGGACGACGGCGGAACCGGCGTCGTGCTGATCAACGCCTCCAGCTCGGTCGGCAACGGGGCCGACGGCCTGAGGCTGACGACGGTCGGCGGATCGACGGTGAACGCGACGATCCTCGACAGCTCGTTCAACCTCAACGCCGAATCCGGCGTGCGGGTCAACGTCCGCGATCCCGGCTCGCACGTCTCGCTGACCGCGACCAACGTGGCCGCCCACAACAACACGCTGGACGGCCTGCTGTTCGACATCAACGCCGGCGGGTCGTTCGTCGCGAACGTTTCCAACAGCTCGTTCCAGTTCAACAGCCGCAACGCGATTCGCACCGTCCTGGCGGACGGGTCGATGGGGACCCTCAACCTGACCGACGTCCTCGCGCTCAGCTCCGGCGAGCACGGCGTGTTCGTGAGCGTCACCGATTCGAACCTGAACCCGTCGACGTTCCTGCGGGTCGACGCCAGCAACAGCGGCCAGTTGCTCGCGGCCGGCCTGCGGGACGCCTTCCACATCGACGCCTCGAATTCGACCGTCACCGTCTCGATCCTCGATTCGACCGGCGTGAACACCGGCGGCGGCATGACGCAGGAGAACGGCGTGCGGCTGATCTCCGATCTGGGGAGCATTCTCACGACGACCCTCAGCGGCGGCAACTTCTCGAACAACGCCGTCAGCGCGATCAACGTCCGCGTGCGCGACGCCGGCACGAACAGCATGCTGACCGTCAGCAACGTGCTGGGCAACAACAGCGGCGTCGACGGGTTCTTCTACGACGTCACCGGCGGGTCGTTCACCGCGATGGTCACCGGCAGCTCGTTCAACTCCAGCGGCCGCAACGCGATTCGCGCCATCGGCGGCACGTCGCCGGCCGTCATGAACGTCACCTTCGACAGCACGTCCGCCAACTTCAGCGGGGCGGAAGGCGTGTTCTTCGACATCGACGGCATGGGCGGCCCGAGCACGTTCAACTTCACGTACCTGCCGACGCCGCCCAGCGCCATTCTCGGCAGCGGCGGAGCGTTCGGCGTGATGGCCACCTTCATGGGCGCGGGAACGACCGGAACGGTCGACTTCAACGGCATCCAGATCGACGGCGGCATCAACGCGATCACCGTGGGAACGACCGTCACCGTGACACCGTGATGCCGCTCGTAGGACGGCCTTCCAAGGCCGTCCAAGGCCGTCCGCGGGTCGTAGCAGAATTCGTGAGAATTCTGCCGTCAATTTCTGGACTCCAGAATTCTCACGCATTCTGCTACGACGGCCTTGGAAGGCCGTCCTACGGAAGACGCGACGCCGCGGCCCCGCTCGCCGCGGGATCGCGGCGGCGGGGGCGGCATCGTCGTCGGCCCGCAGGATGCGTTCGGGCCGACGCATCCTTACAGGGTCGGCCCGCAGGATGCGTTCGGGCCGACGCATCCTTCCAGGGTCGGCCCGCCTAGACAGCGGAAAGCAGCTCGTGCATCGCGTTGTAGTCCGACCAGAGCTCGTGCAGCGAATCGACGTCGATCGGAATGGCGACCTCGGTCGCCTGCTCGGCCCACAAGCCGTCGCTGGCCGCGGACGACATGCCCTCGTCGTCGACTCCCGGCAGGTCGTTTGACGTCGTCAGGGCCGGCAACAACCCCGGAAGCGGCGGGGCCACCATGTCGTCGGTCCCCGTCACGGTCTCCGTGGTCGCCGTCGAGAAATCCCACAGCGGGATGACGGCGATCGTGTCGTCGGCCGTCCCGGCCCCATTGACCAGGGCCGCGTGCGACGCATTCGGCAACTGGCGGATGCCGACCGGCTGCGTCCCGGTCATCAGGTCGTTGGGAACCACGCTCGGGTCGAGGTCGCCCAGTCCGAGAATGTGCCCCAGCTCGTGCAGGACCAGCGTATACAGGTCCATCCCGTCGGCCGCCGTCCCCGCCAGCGCTTCGTACTGGCCGCTGGCGGCGTTGAAGGCGAATTCCTCGTGCATCGCCGGCGTGGCATCGATGAACCAGCCGTAGCCGGCCCCGTCGACGTCAATGCTGACGGTGCCGCTCGCGGCGGACGCCAATCCCAGCAGGTCGCCGGGCAGGTCTTCCACCTGGAACGTCACGCTTCCCAGCGACCCGTTGACGCCGAGCACGCCGTCCCACTCGGCAATCGCCTGCGCGATGATGGCGTCGAGCTGCGAGCGTTGCAGCAGCGGGGCGGCGGTTGTGGTTCCCCCCGTTCCGGCCGCCAGCCGCGGGGCGTCGTCGTCGTTGATGATCGTCGCGATCCCGGTTCCGTCGAGCAGGGACGCGGTCGTCGTCGACAGGATGACGACAAACGTCTCGTTCGGCTCGGGCGTTTCGTCGGCGATGATCGGCACCAGGATCTGCTGCGAAAGCTCCCCGCCGACGCTGAACACCAGCGTGCCGCTCTGGACGGTGTAGTCGACCCCGGCGGTCGCCGTCACGTTTGACGTCGCATAGTTGACCCGGATTTCGCGGGTCACCGGCTGCGACATGGTGACGGTGAAGACGGCGAAGTTGGCCTGCCCGATGTCCCCTTCCGGCACCGAGACGTCGTTGATCGAGATCAGCGGCTTCGCCAGGTCGGAGATCGTCCCCTCTCCCAGCTCGTCGAGGATCGATGAATTGCTCGACTCCCCGAACAGTTGCAGGAAGAAGTTCTCCGTTCCCTCTGGAATCGAATCGCCGACGATCTGCACCGAGACCTGCTGTGTGAGCGGGCCTCCCACGTCGAAGGTCAACGTTCCGACGACGGGGATGTAATCCTCGTTCGCCGTCGCCGAACCCGCAATCGTCGCGAAACTCACCGTCACCGGATCGGGGCCTTCGGGCGGGTTCGACAGGCTGACCGTGAACACCGCGGACGCCGGGACGCCGACGTCCGGTTCGTCGATCGTGACGTCGTCGACCGAAATCGACGGCGGGTCGTCGTTGACGATCGTGCCGATCCCCTGGTCGTCGCCAATCCGGGCGTTGGTCACGTTCGCCAGGTTGAGGAAGAACGTCTCGTCCGGTTCCCCGGTCGTGTCGCCGTTGACCAGCACGCTGACCGTCTGCGTCAGCGGGCCGCCGGGGAGGAACGTCAGCGTCGTCGTCGGGATCTCGACGTAATCGTTGTTGGCGAGCGTCGCGGTGCCGTCGGCCGTCGAAATCTCGACGGTAACGGGCGTGTCGGACGGTCCGGTGAGGCTGACCGTGAAGTTGGCCGTCACCTGGCCGGCATCCCCCTCGACCACCGACACGTCGTCGACCGACAGCTCCGATCCCAGGGCGATCGTGAACAGCACGGTCCCGTTGGCCTGGTTGGGCTGCAGGAACAGCCCGGCCAGGTCGCGCACGCCGTTGATGCCGTCGAACCGCGCGTCGGTGTTGTCAATCTCGATCGTGTACACCCCGACGCCGAACGGCCCCAGCGTCGATCGGAACGTGACTTCATCGCTGTTGGCGTTGTAGACGAACAGGTAATCGCGTCCCTCGACCAGCAGCGTGCCGTCCCGCCGCAGCTCGAACTGGTTGGACTGGATCGCGACGTCGTTGATGCCGATCCCCGTGTCGAACAGCTTGACGACGAACTCGCTCGGGAAGGTCGTCGACAGCACTTCCGTGAGGTCGAGATCGAAGTCGCGCGGGCCCTGGTCCAGCGGCATGATGAGCTGTGCCGTCGGCCCCACGAAGTCGGCCCGCTCGATCGCCCCGCGGTCTTTGAAGACCTGGAACCCGAGGCCCGGCGGCGGGGACTGCAGCGGGTCGTCCACCCGCAACTGACCGAACACGTCGTCGTTCGGAGCGAAGATGTCCGACGGCAGAATCCCCAGCGGCGACTTGACCCCCACGATCGCGGGACGGTCCTGCAGGCGGTTCAGCGAGCTGTCGATCGCCCGGCTTCCGGCGGCGAGGTAGAAGTTGCCGGCCGCCGCGTCGACGAACAGCGGCTGCCCCGCCAGCAGTTCGATGGCGTTGGAGCCGAGCTCGAGAGCCGACCGCGCCCCGTCGTCGCCGTTGTTCTGGAACACGGTCGTGCCGACAACGGAAGTCTGCGATGTTCCGTCGATGGTGATCGCGTTGACCGTGTTGGCCACGATGTTGTTCAGGATCGTCGGGCTGGCGTTCTGGTTGACCTCGATGCCGGTCCCCGTCGGGCTTGCCCCGCCGTAAACCGTGTTGTTGACGATCTTGTGGAACGGGACGACGGCGTTCGGGACGTTGCCGGCGTTCGAATCGCCGCTCAACAGGATGCCCCCGATCCCGAAGTTGCTGATCACGTTGTTCTGAATGATCGTCGCCGGAGCCAGCCGCTGGTTGTTCAGCGTCGGCAGCACGCGAACGGAACCCGGATGGGCAAGGTTGCTGCCCGCGTCGCGCAGGTCGGCGTCGACGCGGATGCCGTACTCCGACACGTTGCTGATCTGGTTCCCGCTGATGTTGATCACGCCCTGCTCGGTGCGGCGATCGAGGTTCTGGTCGCCGAGCAGCCCGTCTTCCGCGACCAACCCCGTGTTCGTGTCGAACGTGCGGAACAGGGTAATATCCGGGTCCAACCCATTGATGTTCTCCCCGTACTCGGTGCCGCGGCGAATCTCCAACTGGTAGGGGCCGACAAGGACCTCGGTGGGCGCCGGGTCGGCGGGGTTCTGCGGAACCGTGGTGAACGCGCTCTGGCTGGCGTTCGCCTCGGTGACCATTTCGCCCCGCTCGGCGAAGCCGATGATGAAATCGTCGACGAACAATCCTTCGAATTGCTGGTTGTTCTGCCCGCGTCTGTTGTCGAAGAAGTTGCCGTACTGGTTTCCGGGCAGGGCAGAGTCGTTCGGGCTGCCGGGCGCGAAGTTGATGATGGAGCCCGCGGTCGCAAAGTCGACCCGCAGAATCAGATTATTCTGTCCCGCGAATGCCGAGAGATCGACGCGGGCCTGCCGCCACGTCGGCGTGTTGTCGTACAGTTCCTGATTGAAGTCCCGGCCGTTGTCGGTGAAATTCGGGTTTTCGCTGGCGGTGTGAGTGAAATACGACGGCAATTCGCTGGTATCGCTTCGCACCGAGTTGTTCGTGGACACTTCAAAGAACGTCTGGCCGCCGTCGGCGGAGACGAACACGCGGGCGCTGTCGCGCATGGGACTGGCAGATCCCAGATCGGCATCCTGGTCTTCCGTCTCCAGGAAGTAGTTGAAGTACAGCGTGGGCCGGTCGGTCGAGTGATAGCCTGCAAGGCTGAACGAATTGGTCATCAGGCTGCCGTACGCGCCGCCGGGCAGATTGTAGTTGTCGCCGATGGCCGGATTCGATGCGAGATCCCGGTGAAACTCGCTGGTGACGATGCCCAACTGGCTGTTCGACGATTCGTACGACAGGTAGCGGTTCGACGAAACCGGAGTCTGTACCCACTGCTCGAGGCCGAAGTACAGGCTCAGGCCGCCGGCCGTTTGCGGGTTGGTTCGGGAGTCGGCGGATTCGCTGGCGATGTCGGGCGCCTCATTGCGGCTCTGGTCCGGAGCGGCGTTCACGCCGTGACCCGCATCGCTGCCGCGGTGCTCCGTGGGATGCCACAGGTTGAAGTCGAGCGGCGAGAACGCCAGGCCCGACGCACCGGGCGTCTCGGTCGTAGTGAAGAAGGTCCCGGAACCCTGCTGGTTCGGCGGCTGACCGTTGCCGACCTGGTGGTTCTGGATCGAGACGTGCAACGTGTAAGTGGCGCCCTGCGGAATGGGATCGGTGCCGGGAAACTCGGAAACTTCGATGAAGTACGTCCCCGGTGTCGTAATGACAAAATCGAGCAGCGAATCGAGGCTGGTGTTCGATCCGATATCCGTCGGAAACACGTCGTCGTCGGCAGCGACGAAGTTTCCGCCGCTGTCGCGCAAGGTGAGCCAGGTGTCGAAGCCGGAGCTGTTGTCGATGTCGAAGATGACGCGGCTGTTGGGGGTCGTCACCTCGAACGTGTAGACGTCCACGTCGTTGGGACCGTTCCCGCCCCCCTGAATGGTCAGGTGCGGAATCGTCGTCGACGTGTTGAAGCCCGCCTCATCCGTAATGGCGGCATCGAAATTCAACAGGAACTGCAGCGGCTCCAGGGGCTGCGCGCTGGGAAGCGTGTCGTTGGGTTCGACTTCGAGGAACCCGTCGATCCCGGTCAGCGAGCCGAAGATCCGCTGCAGCGGGGCGCCCGGCGCGTTCGTATCAAACGCCACGAGCCGGCCGTCGTCGCCCAGCGCGAAGATGAAGTTCTGATACGCCCCGTCGAAGAGGTTGTGCGGGCCGAGGGCCGCGGCGGTGAAGGCGATGTCGCCGCCCAACTGAGTGCCCTGGATGGCCGCGTCGATCACGCCGGCCGCGTTGGCCAGCGTAAACGATCCTCGTCCCAGCGTGCCGACGACCAGCGTGTCGTCGGTCTCGTCGTACTCCATGTCGGCGACCTGCGCGTTGGGCAGGTTCAGGCCCAACTGGTTCCACAGACCGGGGGCGGCCGTATCCATCACGAAGATGCCGCCAGTGCCGCCGACCACCAGGTAATCCCCGGAGACTGCTTCAATGAAGGAAATCGAGCTGAGGTCGGTCAGCGTTCCCGGCAGGTTGCCGGTGATGTCGGTCCACAGGTTGCCGGTGTCGTTGGTGACGAACACCGAGGTCTCATCGATCGCGAACGCGGTGTTCAGGTCTTCCGGATCGAGGATGATGTCCCGGACGTATCCGCCGAAGTAGTTGGTCAACGTCGGCAGGCCGGCGGTCGTCCGCACGAAGATCTGGCTGCCCGACCCCACGTAGAACACGTTGGGGACGTTGGCGCCGTTCAACCGTCCGCCGTAGGCGATCGCATCGGGATTCGCGCCGGTGTTGGTGGCGACGAGGTTGAAGCTGAGCCCCTGGTTCGTCGATTCGTAGATGTTGTTCAGACCGGCGACGAGCAGGCGATTGCCGTCGACGGCGTTGACCTCGATCGGCGTGATTTCCTGCGCATCGCTCGGAGCCGCCATGCCGACGCCCAACACGTGGTTCTGAATCGAGACGTGCAGCGTATACCCGGCCCCGGCGGGAATCGCCTGACCAGCCGTCGGCGACGCGCTGACTTCGATGAAGTAGGTGCCCGGCGCGAGGAAGCCGTTGAAGTCGAGCAGCGAGTCCAGGAACGTGCTGGAACCGGGATCCGGCGGGTTCTGATTGTTGTTCGTCGCGAGCACGACGCCGGCGCTGTCGCGCAACGTGAGGAAGGAATTGAAGCTGTTGCTGCCGTCGATATCGAAGATCGCGCGGTCGCCGGCATTGGCAATCGTGAACGAGTACACGTCCACGCTGTCGTCGCCGGTCCCCTTGATGCTGACGTGCGGAATCGTCGTCGAGGTGTTGTTCCCGACGGCGTCCGTGATGTTGGCATTCGGGTCCAGCGTGAACTGGAACGCTTCGAGGTCCTGCGCGGTGGCATCGGTATCGTTCGGTTCGACCTCGAAGAACGACCGCGGACCGGTGAGGAACGGGCTGGTGAGCAGCGTTTGCAAGACCAGACCGGTGGCGTTGTATTCCCGCCGGATGAAATCGGTGAGAAACGTGCCGCTGGTGTAAACGAAGGTCTGGTTGAGGCGGGAATCGTCCACCGCCACGTCGCCGCCGTCGCCGTTGGTGGTGGTCGTCGTGGTAATCGTATTCCAGATCGCACTGCCGGAGCTCATCTGCTCCAGGCTGGCGATGTCCTGCGCGCCGCCGAAGAGGACGTTGCGGAGATGGTCGTAGGCGATGTCGTGGAACTCGGTCACCTGCAGGTCGCCGATGAGCGAATTCCAGTCGCCGGTGGTGCCTTGTGGATTCGTCAGCTTGTAGATGCCGCCGCTGTCGACCTCAATCAGGTTGCCGGCGGCGTCGAAGGCCATGTCGCGCGAGCCGTCGTGCGGCGCGCCGCCATCCGCGGTGCCGTCGTGCGTAATCGGCGCGGCCTGCGATCCCGGCGCGAGCGAGGCGTCGACCCGGAACAGCCGGCCGCTGGGCTGCGTCGCCCCGACGGCGTTCGGGAACGGACCGGGCTGGCTGTCGCCGCCGACGTAGACGATCTGATCGTTCGTCGGATCGGCGACGATCGAGAACTGGATGTCGCCTTCGGAATCCGGGTGCAGTCCGGCACCGAGGTTGTCTGTCAGAAACGTGACATAGACCGCGCCGCGATCGGCTCCCTGGGAATCGTCACCACGTGCCCCGATGGCGAGATCGACGACGCCGTCGCCGTCGAAATCGCCCAGCGACGCCACAGCAATACCGTAATTATCTCCGTCCGCCAGCGACGGTCCGCCGTTGGTCCCGTTGGCGATCCTGGTACTGCTCTTCACAGTCCCGTCGGCATTCAGGAACAGCAGGTGCACGCCCCCGCGACCGGGGCCGCCGCTACCGACTTGTTGCGATGCTCCGACAGCGAGGTCGGCAACGCCATCCCCGTCCATGTCGCCCAGTGACGACACCGCAACACCAAAGTTGTCACCATCGGACAGGATCGGTCCAACGACGTTGTCGCTGGCGATCTTCGTAAAGTTCTTCGCTGTGCCATCGGCGTTGAGAAACATGATGTACGCGGCACCGCGGCTAGCGCCGCCGGTGTCATCGGAAAACGCCCCAACCGCCAGTTCCGTGACGCCATCGCCGTCGAGGTCGCCGAGGGACGAAAGCCCAACGCCGAAGTTGTCACCATCGGACAAGGTCGGTCCGCCGCCGGTATTGCTGGCGAGCTTGGTAAAGCTCTTCGCCGTGCCATCGGTGTTGAGAAACAGGATGTACGCTGCGCCGCGGTCGGTCCCTCCGGTGTCATCCTGTCGTGCCCCGACCGCCAGATCGATGACGCCATCGCCGTCGAGATCTCCGACCGATGTCAGACCAATTCCGAAAGCGTCACCCAGGGCCAGCGTTGGACCTCCACCGGTGCCATCGCTGATCGTGGTCGTGCTCTTGACGGTACCATCAGTATTCAGGAAGAGGACGTGGACAGCCCCCGTTCCGTTGCTAGGTTGGTCGGCTCCGACAGCCAGGTCGACGACACCATCACCATCGAGGTCGCCGAGCGCCCCTACGGCAATTCCGAAACGGTCTCCATCAGCCAGGGCGGGCCCGCCGTTCGAGCCGTCCGCGATCTTCGTCGAACTCCTGACCGTGCCGTCGGCGTTCATGAACTGGATATAGACCGCTCCACGGTCGGTATCATCGCCCGATGCACCAACGGCGAGGTCGGTGATGCCGTCCCCGTCCAGGTCACCCAGCGCAGTCACTCCCAGTCCAAACAGGTCGCCATCGGCCAGCGTCGGTCCGCCGTTCAAGCCGCTGGCGATCTTGATGGAGCTTGTAACCCCGGGGTTGCTGACGTCGTCCGTGGTTGGGTTGTCGAGTTCCACCCAGCTCGCGCCGCCGTCGCCGGAGCGGAACAGGCCGGCGAGCTGCCCGTTGTTGACGATGCCGACGTAGACGTTGTTGTTCGTTCCGACGGAAATCTCGATGTTGTTCGTGACGCCGCTGATGATCAGCGCTTCCATCGCCGCGTTGCTGACGCGGGTCCAGGTGTCGCCGACGTTGGCCGAGCGGTAGATGCCGTTCCGGCCGAGGTTGCCCCCGGTGTCGGCTTCGCTGAGACCGGTGTAAATCACGCTCGAGTCGGCGGGATCGCTCGCCAGGTCGAACGCAATGCCTTGCGGCAGGCCGGTGACGAAACCGTCGGTGAGGGAGCGCTGCAGGAACGTCGTCCCGCCGTCGGTCGAGCGGAAGATGCCGGTGTTGGCGAAACCGGCCGTATCGGCGTCGTCGACGGCGACCGTCACGATGTTTCCGCGGGCCGCGATGCCGGAGATTTCGCGGCCGTTCAGCGATGCGCCGTCTGCGTCGGTCCAGGTGACCCCGGCGTTGGTGCTGCGCAGCAGACCGGTGCGGGCGCCACCTTCGGCCTGTCCGAAGTCCTCGAAGTTGCTCTGCCGACCAACGCCGGCGTACAACGTCTGGCCGGATGGATCGGTCGGGTCGAACTCCAGCGAGTGGATCGAGAGGGAGGGTTCGAAGTCGGTCAGCGGCGTCCAGTCGGGATTGGCCGCCGTGGCGTTCAGCGTCCGCCAAACGCCGCCGTTGACGGTCCCGACGTACATGATGTCGGGATCGGTCGGATGGGCGAGCACGGCGTTGATCGCGCCGATGACTTCGCTGTCGGTGATGCCGTCCACCACGCCGTCGGTGACCGTTGTCGGTCCGTTGGGCACCCAGGTGGCGTCGATCGGCCCGGCGGGAATCGAACCGCCGTTGACGGAGTTCTCGACCGTCATCGGAATCGCGTGATTGGCCCCGGCCAATCCGAGGTTGGCGCCGGAGCCGTCGTCCGGGAACGACACGAATTCGCCGGCCGCATTCACGCCGTACAACGTCGAACCACCGAAGAAGTCGTTGAACGCCATGCCGGTCAGATGGCGGTCGGTGTCGAAGATCGGATCGCCGACCCCGCCGCTCGTGACGAGGCTGTTAAGCGGATCGAAGCCGAAGTTGTCCAGGGCATTGATGCCGCCACTGCCAACAAAGCCGACTTTCACGTACTGGTTGGCGAGACCGCTGGCATTGATCAGGTCGGCCATCTGCGCAACGGTGACGGTGGAATTGCCATTCTGGTCGATCTGGATGAAGACTTCGATGAGACCCGGCGTATTGACCTCGACCCGAGTGCCGACCGTCGTGGGTCGAACGTCCAGACGGATGCCGTTCCCTCTGTTCCCCGGCACGATGGCCTGCATCAACAGGCCCACCGAGTTGTTGTTCGCATCAGTCCTGACCACGAAGAACTCGGCAGATGTCACCGAAATGCCGGGGTCGGCGAAGTAGCCGCGGAAACCGGTGGCGGCGTTAACGGAGTTGGAGAGAGGATTGGGGGGGGCGTCGCTGCCGCCGCGGTACAGTTGTTGGAACGTTTCCTGAATACCGTCCCGGTCGCGGCCCATTTCCGTGACGGCGAAGGCAGCGCTGTACACCGGCCGATTCTGGGCAGTGGTGAACCCGACGCGCTCGAACGTCATCGCCTCGATGCCCTGGCGAAGCGTCTTGTGGTTCATCTCCGTCCGCACCGCCTGGGTGTTCGCCGCGTTGATCGGCGCGCCCCGGTTGGGCGTCGGGGTGTTCGTCGGAATGTTCGTCGTCCCCAGCAGCGTGACGTTCGACACGTTACCCGGTGTGCCGGCGGTGTCGATGGTGAGCACGAGGTTGCCGGAAATCCCGACCAGCATGCCGTCGGATCGCATGACGATGTCCGACATCGCGCGGAAGGGATTGCCCGCGACCGCCGATTCGCGCATCGCGCCGACGAACGTCTCGAAATCGCCGAACTGCGGGTCGACCGTGTTGAGGCTCGAACCCGTGTTCGTGAACAGGACAACGTCTTCCAGCGTGAACGGCGTGACGTGGGAGTCGATGACGAATGAGTCGAGGATGTTGAACAGTTGCGTCGTCGGCAACACCGTATTGAATTCGCTGCTGTCGATATAACCCTGCTGTCCGATGTGGTCTTCGGCAATCCGCTGCAGGGAATTGACCGGCTCCAGCCGGATCAGCGAGTTCGTCGAATTGACCCGCAGGAACGTCGAGTCGAGCGCCGTCGGCAACTGCGTATTGTTCGCGATGGCGACGAAGTAGCGCCGCGACGACCCGGCTGGAACGATGCCGGCGGGCAACTGGACCGTTCCCAGGAACGGGTCGAGTTTGCCGATGCTGCCGCGCGAAAGGTCGTCAAAGTCGCCACCCTGTCCCGGCGCGGGCTGGTCGTCGGCGACGTTGGACTCGCGGGCGATGTAAATCAACGCGCCCGATTCGTCGAAGACGGCGAGCGTCGAGTCGGGGCGGGAGATGCCGTCGGCGTAGTCGATGTCGAAGATCGTCGCCCAGGTGCGGTCACCGTCGCTACGGCCGGTGATCGACTGGATCAGATCGTAGTCGATCGTGAACGTGTAGAAGTCGATGTTGTCGAGAAGGCTGGACAGGTTGCCCGAGACGCCGATCGTGTTGCGGTCGCTCGCCAGCAGATTCCCCAGTTCCTGCGCCTGGCCGAACACGTTGTTCGCCGAGGCGTCCTCCGCGGATTCGCCCACCAACGGCGAGTGGCCCGGGACCCCCAGCACCTCGATGCCGTTGGTCGCGAAGCGGATGTCGGAGCTGCGGACGGTCGAGCCGGGGTGCTCGTCCTGCTGCCGCAGGCGGATCTGCAACTGGTATTCGCCGTGCGTGTCGCCGTCGCCGTCGCCGGTGACGTCGAAGCTGTGCACGCGGAGGAAGTAGGTGGTCAGCGTGCCGGGCGTGCCGGGCAGGATGACCCGCATGCCGGCGTCGTTGGGGTTGCTAGTGTAAAAGTCGCCGCCGAGATTGGGCTCTTCGGTCAGCGGGAACGCCAGACCGGACAGGACGTTGTTGTTGATCGACTGGGCGAGGACATTCCCCACGGGGTCGACCAGTTCCAGCACCGTGTTCAGGGACAGTTCGGTGCGGTCGATGTCCAGCCAGACTTCGGTGCCGCCGAAGGCGTTGAAGCTGTACACGTCGACGTCGCCGGGGTTGTTCCGCGAAATGAACCCGTGCACCTCGAACCCAGCCCGGCGGTTCTCGTCGGCGCTCTTCTCGGTAACGGAAAGTTCCCCGAGATGCTGCGCGTTTTGCGGCGTGCTGTTGATGTCGCCGTCAACCAGCGAGGCCTTCTCCAGCTCGTTGGCGACGGCCACGTTGCGGTCGTTGCTGAAGGCCTGCAGGCGGAGGCTCCGCCAGTCGCCCGCCAGCGACGGGGCGTCGGGTTCCGCGACCAATTCGAGGAACGTCGTGATCGTCGCGGTGTTCAAGTTCGGATTGACCGTCCACGCGAAGGCGGTCGTCACGTCGTTCGGCCCGAAGACCGGTCCCAGGAACGGATCGACGATCGCCGGCAGGTCGGTCAGGTCGATGTTCCCGGGGACGGTGTAGGTCGTGCCGGCGCCTGTAATGGCGCTGCGCAGTTGCGGGAACTGGTCCGCCGCCCATCCATCGTAGGTGGCGTTCACGAGATCGGGGCCGGCGGTGTAGATTCCGCCCTGGGCGAAGCCGATGCCTTCCGCCTGGTCCAGCGTGAAGGCGCGGAAATTCGCCTGCCCCGGGGTCCCCTGCAATTGCAGCACGTCGTCGCTGACGCCCAGCACGTCTTCGTCGAGATAGTTGATGAACCGCAGGTTGCCCAGCGGGTTGGCGCTGCTGAAGGTGATCGTGTTGAACATGGTCGCCACGCCGTCGTCGAACCGCGTTTCGGCGGTCCAGTTGACGGTGCCGTTGGCGCCCGTGAACGTGCCCGTGCTGCGGACGAGGTCGTCGGAAATCAGCGTCGGGGGCGAGGTGATCGTGGTGGAGCTGAGGCTGACCGCGTTGCCGTCGCTGCCGACGTCGACGAAGTTCAGGAAGTCGAAGATGAAGTTCTGGTTGACGAAGAGCTGCGTCAGCCCCTGGGCGGTGACTCCCGACGTGAAGAAAGAGATTTCACCGCCGGCCTGCGGAGTGGACTCGAAGTGCCCCGGAATGGTCGCCGCGACGTCGTTGTCGATGAGGGTCCCGTTGTTGACTTCGGGACCGGTGGGCAGCGTTCCGCCCCCCCCGCCGCCGGCGCCGCCGGGAATCGTGTCGTTCTGGGGCAGGCCGTCGAAATCGAAGCCGGCGCCGACGCTGCTGTCGGTGAGCGACGTCAACACGACGGGAAACAGCGGCTGGCCGATCACCTGCAGCGTGCCGCCGATGCGGTCGTCGATGTCCAGCCCGTTGCCGTTGGCCGTGACCCCGGCGTCGTCCCCTTCCAGCTTGACGACCAGGCTGGCGTCGGGCGCGCTCTTCAGCCGCAGCCCGCCGAAGGTATGGAAGTTCGGGATCGTGATTTCGTCGAACAGGACGTGCACGATGTCGACGTCGTCCCAGACCGACTCGGTGGTCAGCTCTTCGCCGCGGACCCTCAGCCCGTTGATGGCGTTGCCTTCGAAGCGATTCTGTCGCACCAGCGGACCGGTGTTGTCGACGAACAGCAGATCGCCGGTCTCCGCATCGGCGGCCACGGCGACGAGGCCGGTGCTGCGGCCCAGGTCGCGGACCACGTCGGACGACATCGCGTTCGCGTTGACGCTGGCCACCGAGCCGTCGTTGTTCAAAAAGACGTTGCTATAGACGACCGGCTGCGCCCCGCGGATGAACACGGTCGTCGCGTCGTTGGTTCCGCGGCCGTTGCGGTCGGTCTGCGAGGCGACGCCGGCGTTGCTTTCCAGCCGGCTGTTGGCCAGCCGGAATTCGGCCTGGTGCACCTCGATGACGTTGAAGCTGTCGAAGCCCCCTTCGATGGGCACGAGCCCGCCGCCGAACTCGATCCGCGTTTTGTCGATGCTTCCCGCGGAGGCGGCGTTGAGGACGAGGCCGGCCCAGTCGCCGGGCCGCGCGATCGCTTCGTTCGACTGCAGTCCGTCGTCGTCGTTGGTGTCGAAGGTCCCGCCGCGTCCGTAGCGGTCGTCGAAGATCGACGTGAAGTTGGCGCTGAGTTCGTTGGTGCCCGCGGTCCCCTGGTTGCCTTCGATGATCAGGTTCGCGTTGCCGACGCCGGCTTCGATCCGGGCGCCGCCGAGCTTGACGATCGTGTTGGCGTCGACCCGCAGGCGGCCGCTCATGCGGGCGGTCATCACGCCGCCGACGATCTGCGGCCCGCCGGCCCCGCCGTCGATCAAGACGTTTTCGGTGATGACGTGGACGATGTCCGTATCGTCGAACCGGGCGCCGAAGTCAATGACCTCGGTCGGGACGCCGAACAGCGTCGGCACGTTGACGAACAGGCCGTTGATGCTGTTGTCCAGCAGCAGGTTGCCGTGGATGTCCGGCCCGATGCGGGTCAGCGTGGCGTCGCGGTTGTATTGTCCGGAAATGTCGCGAATTGCGTCGTCGAAACTCGCGAGATTGGCCGACATGGCCGAATCGGCGCTGTGCCGGATGTCGTCGAACGCCACCGTCGGACGGGCGCCCAGCATGTGAATCGGGTTGAACACGCTCAACAACGAATCGACGAACACCTGGCCGCCGCCGTAAGACAGGTCGGCCTGGTAGACCGCGTTCAGGAACACGCTGGCCTCTTCGATGTCGGAATCGGCCCGGAACACAACGCCGCCCCAGTCGCCGGGATTGGCCCCGTCCGCCGCCGGACCGTCGGTGTCGCCGCCGATGCTGTCGTCGCCGAATGACGTCAGCACGACGCGGTTCTCGGGCGTGCCGAGAATCTGCAGCGCGGCGTTCCCGCGGTTGACGAGGACCGACGAGCTGCCGACGTCGATGACGGTCTTCTGCAGCTTGATGACGGCTCCCTGGTCGACCATGACGGTCACCCCCTTGGGGATGATGAACGTCCGGCCGTCCACGAGTGTGCCGCCGCTGTCGTTTTCGCCGACGAGGTACGGAATGGCGTCGCCGGGCGTGCTGAGGTCGCCGTCCGCCCCGCCGTTGCCCACGATGCGGATGATGTCGACGTTGTTGTTGGGGTCGGAGTCCTGATTGCGGGTCGTTGCAGCCGCCAGCGCGAGGTCGATCTCGCGGTACGGATTGGCGATGCTTCCCAAAGCCCCGGAGTTGGACGTGCTGGCCTTGTCGACGTAGACCGTGTTGCTCTGCGACGGGTCGGTCGCCTGAAACCAGAAGTCGAAAGCGCCGCCGGGCGTGCCGTCGGCGTCGCCGTCGAACGCGGTGCCGGTGTCATCGACCAAAATCTCGCCGGCCTGCGGCGTGGGCTGGAAGTTGATCCGCAACTGGTACTGCCCATCGGTGGTGCCGCCGGAACCCGTATCGGGGGCTTCGGGATTGTAATCGAGGTTGCCGGTGCTGGTGACGCCGACGAAGTACATGCCGGCGCCGAGCGTCAGTTCCAGATACGAATCGTTGCTGTAGTAGTCGTCGTTGCGGGCGACGATCGAGCCTCGGGTCAGGTTGAACACCCGGGCGTCGACGGCATGGGCGGCGATCGCCGTACCGTTGGCCGCGCGGCTGGCGGTGATGATACTGCCGGTGACGAGGGTGACCGTGAATTCCTCGTTGTCGATGAGCAGCGTATCGCCGACGCGGGCCCGCAGTGTGGCAGCGTCGCCGACCTCGAACGCGATCGATCCCGCCGTCAGGTCGATCGGCGTCCGGAGCGGCGTTTCCGCCGAGCGGAACAGCGACAGCGCGGTATTGAGCAGGCTGGGCGATCCCAGTCGCTCGGCGAACGTTTCGGCGGTGAACAGGCCGGTTTCGGTGAGCTGGAAGCGGTACAGGTCGATGTCGTTCGCGTCGGGCCGCCACAGCCGCATCAGGTGCACGAAGTCGACGTCGCCCGCGAAGACGGGTTCGTTCGCGCCGAGTCCGCCGCCTTGAATCGACGTCTGGTCGTAAGAGTGCCCCAGGCTCAGGCTGTGGCTGATCTCGTGCAGCGCCGTCTGGAACCACGAACCGCCGTATTCGTCGTTCCAGGCTTCGGCGTTGTCCATCACGACACGCGCTCCGGTGGAGACGCTCCCTTCGGAGATCCCGCCGACGCCGCCGGGACCGGTCGGCACCAGGGGATCGACGGCCCGCAGGTCGCCGGTGACGACGATCAGCCCGAGGTTTTCCGTTTCCACGGCTTCGATGCCGAGGTAGTAGCCGAGGAGCTCGAAGATTTCGCGCGTGCGCTGTTTCTGATCTTCGTTGATTTCGTTGAACAGGATGTTCCCCTGCGGGTCGGTCCCGTAGATATCCTGGAAGTTGTAAAAAATGGTCGCGATATTGCCTGGAAACGCGGGATCGGTCCCCGTGCTGCCAAAGTGCGCTTCGATCGGGATTTCGCGGTGCCCCGGTTCATCCAGGCCGCCCGGCAGCGGAGGCAGCGCGATCGGCTGCGGCTGAATCTGGGCGTTGATGACAATCTGCGCCGAGCCGTCCAGCACGCCGATGCCGGTGTTGGCCGTCAGGAACGTCGAGTTGTCGTCGCTGCCGGCGGCAATTGTGAGCGTCGTCGTGACCGGCGTGTCGGAGACGCCGACCCGCAGGCGGTACGTTCCGGCTGGAATCGCAGCGGCGAACGTGAGGGTCGCGGTGTTCGCGACGGGATCGTAGACCACGCCGGTCGGGTTGACGATCGTGTCGTCGGTGTGGTCCAGCGTCTCCTGCGTGTTGATGAGTTGGTAGAACGCGGGAGTCTCGGCCGAAGCCTGGTCCAGCGTGTCCTGATTGAAGTAGACGACGATCTGGTCCAGGGCCTGACTGAGGGCGCCTGCGTTCCGCGTGATTGGTTGCGGATCGACGGCGACGACCTGCGCGCCGAGGTCCAGCTCGAAGTTGACGACCTGGTCCACGCCGGCGTTGAACACCCCGCCGGAAACGCTGCGGAGCGGCTCCGCCAGGAGCAGAGAACCAAGGTCGAACGAGCCGATCCGCGTCGCCCAGTTGCCTGTCCCGTCGGTGTAGGCGCCGGTAAACCAAAAGGTCGTGCCGTCGACGGGATCGACGCTCATCGAGTTGTAGTCGCCCCAGCGATTGCTGTTGCTGAACCCGGTGCCGTTGATCAGCACCCGCTCGTCGAGCATGGTTCCCAGCGGGTCGGACGCGAGCCGCCCCGTGTACCGCAGCCCGGGCGAGACGGTCGTGCTGGTGATGTTGTAGCCGACCGCGATGTTCCCGTTGGCGTCCATCGCGACGGCGCTCATGAAGCGGTTGTCGGCGTCGGGGGCGATCTCCCCTTCCTGGTGCAGGGCCCAGACGCCGGAACCATCCTTCCGCAACTCGAACCACCGCACGCCGCCGTGGTCGGTGCCGTCCACGTCGCTCACGAAGCTGCCCACCAGCGTCTCGTGCGTGCTGAAGTTGCGATACTGCAACCGGTGCATGATGACTTCCCGCAGCGGATCGAGCTGGACCGAAGTCCCCGGCTGCGGAAACGCATCGAATGCCGTCAGCCCGTTCAGATCGGATTCGAAATCGGCGATTCCGATCGAAGTGATCATCGTAAAGGCGGAGTTGGCGGGAGTCGCGAAATCGACGTCGAATTGCCAGACCTCCAGAAAGTCCTGCGAGGGGTCGGCCGCGCCGAAATTGTGGGCCTCGTCGTCGACGTGCCGCAGGAAGTAGTTCGGCTCGTCGGTCGGCGGTGCCGGGCCGTCGAGGTCGGCGGGGGTCAACGCCTGGAACTGGAAGCCGGCCAGCGGTGGAGCGAAGAACCGCTGCGGGGTCGCGGCGGGGTCTCCCAGCAGCATCGACGTGCGGTCCAGAGCGTAGACCGCCGGCTCCAATTCAAAGGTCGACGGGTTGAACTCGTTCGTGGTGATGTAGTAGGCGTCCGGCCAGACGGCGAGCTTGGGATAATCCGGCAGGTCGGGCGCCGTCACCGTGTAGTGATTCCACTGGTTGTCGAGCAGGTCGGCGGTCGCCGAGACGTAGACGTTCAGCGTCGTGAAGTCGGCGATGTCCGTCAGCACCCAGCGGTCCGCGAGATGATCGTAGGTGACGACCGGGTCTCCAAGGCTGGTCGCCCCCGCCAGCGACGTGAATTCGATGTTCTGGGCGAGGGTCCCGTCGTTGAGTGTGGCGATGCTGCCGTCGGTTTTGTTGTAGATCGTGAACTGGGCACCGTCGGAGCTGTTGACGGCCTGGACGAAGTGCAGCAGCCCCACGTCCCCGTTGGGATCGGCGGGATTGACCCCGGTGAACGACTGCCCGGGAATGTTGACGGTCGGTCCGCCGGTCCCCGAAATCGTGATCCGGTACGAGTCGTCGGGCAGGTTTTCGGCAAAGCGGAAAATGACTTCGTGCGGCTGGTCGCCGATGCCGACGAATCCGGGAGTGACGACGACGTCGTTCCCGTTGTCGAAAATCCCGTCGAAGCCGCTGCGGACGATGCTGATGCCCCCCAGCGACGTCGGGTCGATCGCCTCGCCGGGGCTGAACCGGAACACGAGCTCGTTGGGCGCAGTCTGGCGGACGTCGCCGTCCTGCAGCGGACCGTCGATGTTCGGCAGGATTTGCACCAACTGAAAGCTGCCGGTTGCCGGCGCGTTCGCGGCGGCACCCGGACCGCCGGCGGGAACGGAGAACTTGTACCAGATCACGCCGTTGGACCACGCGATTCCGCCGTCGTAAATGGTCCCGACCAGATTTCCCCAACCAGTAGCAACGACTTTGTTCCCGCCGATAAACAGCCCGGGCGAACTGCCGCCGGTCTCGTCGACGAACGTGAGCCCGTTGCCGCTCTGCTGCACGCTGGTCTTGACCACGTCGAGCGACGGCGACGTTTCGGTGAGCCGATTGGATTGCGAACCGTCCGGTTCGGCCTGAGTGGCCACCTTGAGCGAATACTCGCCCGCGATGTTGGGCCGCGTCTGAAACTCGTAAACGAAGATGCCACCCGGAACGCCGTCGACGTCGGCGTCGACGGGGACGCCCGCGGCGGTCGCGAAGACCACCGGGGTGAAGTCGAGGTGCAATTCGTACTGCCCCAACGTCGTTCCGCCGGTTCCGGAATCGGAAACCGCCGGGTTGTAGCCCAGATTGCCCGCGCTGCTGACGCCGATGTAGTACGTGCCGGCGTCCAGAGCGATCTCGAAGGCCGAGTCCTGCCCGATCGAGTTGTCGGCGACGACGACCGCGCTGCCGAACGAGTTGAACAGGGTCAACGCGGAGTCCAGGCCGGACGTCCCCAGCCGCTCGGCGAAGACTTCCGCCGACAGCGTCCCCGGGGTCGCCAGCGAGAACTCGTACAGGTCGATGTCGGACGAGTCTCCGCGGCGGATCTGCGTCAGCGTGTGCTGCCCCTCGAAGAACGGCGTGGCCGGGCTGAGGTCGAACCCGCCCGTGGAGAGGGTGCTGCCGATGTAATTCAGCGCGGCCTGGAACCAGGTTCCGCCGGCCGTTTCGGTGAGGCCGTCGCCGATGTCGACGACGACCAGGCCGTCGAGTCCGCCGGTCGCGGCGCCGGTCGGTCCGCCGGGGCCGACCGCCAGCGCCGGGTCGATTGCCCGCAGATCGCCGGTGACGACCGTGATGCCCTGGTCCTGGGTCTCGACGAATTCGACGCCGAGATAAAACCCGTAAACCTCAAACGCTTCGCGGGCCCGCTCTCTCTCCTGTTCGGTCATCAGGTTGATCAGCACGTTCCCCTGGGTATCCGTCCCGTAGACGTTCTGGAAGTTGTAGGTCACCGTCGCGGCAACCGCGCTTTGCGACGGTGGAGGCGTCAGGCCCTGGGTCTCGATCTGGGCGCCGATCACCGCTCCGGTCGCCGGCAACTCGCCGAGAAAGCCCGTGGTCACAAAGCTCGAATCGTCGTCATTGGTCGGCGCGAACTGCACCGGCACGCCGGTGGGCGCTTCCGAATCGCCGATCTGCAGTTGATACGACCCGGCGGGAATCGACGCGAAATCGAGAACCGCCGTCTGGGTGGCGACGTCGTAAACGACCTCGATCGGATTCGTGACGGTGTCGTCGGCAGTGGCCGTGGTCCCCTTCGTGTCGACCAGTTGGTAATACTGGGTATCGACGGCCGTCGCCGCGTCGAGCGCGTTGACGAAATGGACGGTGATCTGATTGGAATTCGCGATCGGCGGATCGACCGTGATGATCTGCGAATCGTGATCCAACTGGAACAGACGGACGACGTTGACGCCTTCGTTGAACGGCGTGCCGGTGTGGCTCTTCAGCGGCGTGGGGCCGCTGCCGAAGATCGTGATCTGGTAGATGTCGTCGGGGAGGGTCCCGGCGAACTGCACGCGGACTTCGTTCGAGAACACGCCGATCGTCTTGGAGCTGGGCGTGATCACGACGTCGTTGCCGTTGCCGAACGCGCCGTCGAGGCCGGCGCGGATGATCTGAATTCCGCCCAGCGACGCGGGATCGATCGCCACCCCGGACGTGAACTGGAACAGCAGCTCGGCCGGGACCTGGTGCGTGATCTCGCCGTTTTCCAGCGGCGTGCCGACGTCGGTCAGGATCTGCTCGAGGTAGGTATTGACGGGGACCTGCGTCACCTTGACCCACGTCGAGCCGTTGGACCACACGATGTTGCCGTTGACGAGGTTTCCGACAAGCCCCCAGGCAGTCGCCTCGACCTGAGTGCTGCTGAGGAAGGTGCCGGGGGTGCTGCCCCCGTGTTCGTTTGTGAAAGTGAGCAAACTGGCGGACTGCGCGACGTGCGTCGGCTGCCCGTTGAACGTGTAATCGCCGGCGATGTCCGGGAATGTGATCGGCGGCGGAGGCGAGACGTCCTTGAACCAGATCGAGCCGTTGGACCACACAATGTCGCCGTTGGTCAGCGTGCCTTCCAGATTCCCCCAGTTCGTCGCCACAACGTGCGTGCTGTCGAGGAACGTGCCGGACGACGTGCCGCCGTTCTCGTTGGTGAACGTGAGCAGGTTCCCGTTCTGGGCGACGCTGGTCGGCATCCCGTTGAAGTTGTAGCTGCCGGAGATGTCCGGATTGGTGGGGGTCGGCGGAGGCGGCGCGCCTCTCAGCCACGTGGAGCCGTTGGCCCACACGATGTTCCCGTTGGTGAGCGTGCCGACGAGGTTCCCCCAGTTCGTCGCCACGACCTGGGTTTCGCTCAGGAACGTGCCGGACGAACTGCCGCCGTTCTCGTTGGTGAACGTCAATGAACTTCCAGACTGTGCGACGCTCGTCGGCTCGCCGTTGAAGCTGTAGCTGCCGGAGATGTCCGGGAACGTGGGGGTTGGCGGAGGCGGCGCGCCCCTCAACCACGTCGAACCGTTGGCCCACACGATGTTCCCGTTGGTGAGCGTGCCGACGAGGTTCCCCCAGTTCGTCGCCACGACCTGGGTTTCGCTCAGGAACGTGCCGGACGAACTGCCGCCGTTCTCGTTGGTGAACGTCAATGAACTTCCAGACTGTGCGACGCTCGTCGGCTTGTCGTTGAAGCTGTAGCTGCCGGAGATGTCCGGGAAGGTGGGGGCCGGCGGAGGCGTCGTCTGCTTGAGCCAGATCGTGCCGTTGGCCCACGCGATGTCCCCGTTGCTGAGCGTACCGGTGAGGTTCCCCCAGCCGGTCGCCCGCACCTGCGTTGGGCTGAGGAAATCCCCCGCGGAACTGTTGCCGTGCTCGTTGAAGAACGTCAGCACGTCGCCGGACTGCTCGACGCGAGTCGGCTGCCCGTTGAACGTGTACTCGCCCGCGATGATCGGATTGTGCGACAGCAACGTCCGGTCTTCGAGCCGCTCGACAGCGGTCGCCAGTGAGACGACGCTGCGCGCGCGCCCGGTGCGTCTCCTGGTTCGCGAAATCCGTTGGTGAGCCACGGAATGAAACGGTGCACGCAGCGAACGCAACCAGTCAAACATGAATGCAGCTTCCAGTGTGAAAGACGTACCGGATCATCACCCCATGGCCCGCAAAATCTGGGTGCATAAATAACGAGGCTAACTTGGCGGAGTAGGCCCTGTCTAGCAAAAAATGCCCCTGGCGCCCGCGCAAATTGGGAAAGGTGGGCAAACGAGACCCCGGCCAGTCGCGAGGGGCGATTCGCAGTGTGTCAACTCCCGCCGGCGATTTCTCCAAGCGTCACAAAGACCGCCCAGGCTGCCGGGAAGCGACCGACCCCTCTCGCGCGAGACTCTCCGGCCCGCATCAGGGGCGGAGAGCGACGAGGCGTGGTAGAAGCGTTCGCGGGACTCAGCGTTGGACGACCATGCCCCTCTCTTTGATGGTCGTGCGCGAATTCGGAGGATTCCGTCTGGATTCCGGTGGAACGTCGGCCCGCGGTTCGTCGTCCCGTTTCGTGGGACGGATTGGCAATCCGTCTTACGTTCGGAGTCCTTTCGCGCTGGAGACAATTCTCCGTCTATTCAAAACACCGTTTCCGCGCGTTTGATTCGAGTCTTTTTCTCAACCGCCGGAGTTTTCATTGGTCGCGACCACATTCTCTCGGCTGCGACCGCCGCAAAAATGGTGATGATGGAATGAGTGTAACAATAAGGAAACGTCCGATGCAAACCAGTACGACCCGCGAATTCAAAAATAATTCGAAACTCGCCCGGCCGGACGGAGAATGACTGATTGCTTCCCGCTTCGCCGCTCCGTACGCTGAAGAAATCAATCGCAGGCCGATGCCAACCATCGTCACCCGGAGGCGCGGCCTGCCACCCGCCATTCGAAAAGAGACCCGACCGTGAAAGCACCCACCATCGAGGACAAAGCCGTGGCCGACAGCAAACCGAAATCCAACGACGCTCCCCCCGCGGAAGACAAGCCGAAAGCAAAGCCCGCCGCCCTGGATGGCCCGGCGGCGGCGCACCCATCCAGGCCCGCCGCCCTGGATGGCCCGGCGGCGGCGCACCCATCCCGGCCCGCCGCCCTGGATGGCCCGGCGGCGGCGCACCCATCCCGGCCCGCCGCCGAGCAGCAGCCCATCACGACCCAGATCGACGATTCGCAGGCGGTCGCCGGCTACGCGAACTTCTGCCGCGTGTCGAGCACTCCCGAAGAGTTGATTCTCGATCTGGGCCTGAACCCGAACCCCTACGCCCAGGGAGCGACGACGATCAAGGTCACTCAGCGGATCATCATGAACCACTTCACCGCCAAAAGGCTGCTCAGCGCGCTGTCGATGGCCTTGCAACGTCACGAGCAGGCCTTCGGCGTGCTGGAGACCGACGTGCGGAAGAGAATTCAGGCGAGCTGATTTCGCCGTTCCGACGCGACGACACCGAACCCGGGGATTTCGAGAATCCCCGGGTTCTTTCGTAGTGCGAAATGAATTTCGCACTACGTTCATTCACCAGCCATCGCTCAGTTGTTGCCCTTCACCCGCTTGCGGACGTCCACTTCGAGCACGCCGAACGCCTGTTCGTGCCGCTGTAGCGAGACGGCCAGCGCGTTCAACAGCCGCTTGGCAGTGAAGTGGTTCATGATGATCCGCTGCGTGACGTGCACCGTCGTCTGCCCTTGCGCGTAGGGATTGGGGTTCAGGCCCAGGTCGAGAATCAACTCCTCCGGCGTGCTCGACACGCGGCAGAAATTCGCGTAGCCGGCGACGGCGCGCGAATCGTCGACCTCGATCGTGGCCTGCTGCGTGGGGGGCTGCGGATTGCCGGCGGCCGCTTCGTCCGCCGGTTTGTCCTGTCTGGTATCTGCCTTGCTCACGAATGTTCCTCCGGGATGGGTGGTTGGCCGCGTTGCATTCGACGAGGCCGCGGTTTGTGAATCGCGAAAGCAGGTCCGGACGGCCCGTCCGGACCTCGGTTGGCCGCAGGACGTCAATCTCAGCGGTTTGGCGTATTGAGGTCCGGTCGGGCCGACACGGACCTGCTTTTCTGGTACACACACGAGACTGTGGCCTGAGGATAGGTGGACCGCCGTGAAGAATCAACGTCACTCAGGCGGAGGCCAGACGACGCCGCAATTTTTGGAGTGTGTGATATCATGGTAGAGCCGCCGACGGAACTTCCCGAGGCGCGTTCCGTCCGTCTCACTGGATTTCGCTGAGGTCGTTTCCTTCATGACCGCCTTCTCGTGGCGCGAATCGCTCGTTCCGTCGTTTGCCGGCCTCGGCCGGTTGCGGGCGACGGCCGACCAGATCGTGCGGAAATCGGAGACGCTCGGGGCTCTCGCCGACGCCGAACTCCGCCGACGCAGCGACGAGCTGCGCTGGCAGGCGCAGACCGGCACGCCGCTGCGGCGGCTGCTGGTCGATGCGTTCGCCCTGGTCCGCGACTCCGCCCGCCGCACTGTGAAAATGCAGCACTTCCCCGTGCAGGTGATGGGGGGTATCGTGCTCTTCCGCGGGGACGTCGCCGAAATGCAGACCGGCGAAGGGAAGACGCTGACCGCGGTGATGCCGGCCTATCTCCGCGGACTGGTCGGGCGGGGCTGCCACATCGTGACCGTCAACGACTACCTCGCCCGCCGCGATGCCGAAACGATGGGGCCGATCTACCGCCTGCTCGGTTCCAGCGTCGGCTGCATTCAGACCGAAATGTCCGACGACGAACGCCGCGAGGCCTACGCCTGCGACATCACCTACGGCACGGCGAAGGAGCTGGGTTTCGATTTCCTGCGGGACCGCCTGCGGAAAGGGGACAACCGCACTTCCCGCCGCCGCAATCCGCAGACGAACGGTGCCGTCAAACCCGTGCAGCGCGGCCACTACTACGCGCTGGTCGACGAGGCCGACAGCATCTTCATCGACGAAGCCCGCACGCCGCTGATCATCGGCCTCACGCGGCCCAACACGGCCTCGAAGACGACGCTCGTGCGGTGGTGCAACCGGACGGCGATGAAGCTCCAACCCAACGGCGACTACGTCTTCGAGCCGGAAAAGCGAACCGTCTACCTCACCGACGCCGGCTGCCGCACCGTCCTCTTGCAGCCCAAACCGACCCTGCTCGACACGGTGAGCGTCGAGGAGTTCTACTCGAACATCGAGCAGGCGCTGACGGCGCGGCTGATCTTCGCGCGGGACCGCGACTACGTGATCAACGATGAAGAGGTCGTCATCGTCGACGAATCGACCGGCCGCATGATGGAAGGCCGCAAATGGCAGGAGGGCCTGCACCAGGCCGTCGAAGCCAAAGAGCTGCTGCCGATCACCCCCGCCACGGCGCAGGCCGCGCGGGTGACGGTGCAACGGTTCTTCCGGCAGTACGCGCACGTCTCCGGCACGACGGGGACGGCGTGGCTGGCCCGCGGCGAACTGCGGCGGGCGTACAAGTTGAAGGTGGCCGTCATCCCCACCAACCGCCCCTGCATTCGCACGGGACTGCCCTCCCGCGTCTTCGCCAGCCTCGACGCCAAGCAGATGGCCATCGTCGAGCAGATCGCCGACATTCGCGAGCAGGGGCGGGCCGTGCTGGTGGGGACGCCTTCGGTCACCGCGTCGGAAAGCCTCGGCGAGAAGCTGAAGGCGGCGGGCATTCCGCATGCGATTCTCAACGCCCGCTTTCACGAGCAGGAAGCCGCCATCGTCGCCCAGGCCGGCCAGCCCAGACGGGTGACGATCGCCACCAACATGGCCGGCCGAGGCACCGACATTGAGCTGGCCGAGAGCGTGCGTCAGGCCGGCGGGCTGCACGTCATCGCCACCGAAATGCACAGCTCCCCGCGGATCGACCGGCAGCTCGTCGGCCGCGCCGCCCGCCAGGGTGACCCGGGGTCGTACCAGTTCCTGCTCTCGCTGGACGACGAACTGCTGCGGTCGTTACGCGCCGGCGAGCGCGAACGGCTGAAGGCCGAAGCCCGCCCCAACGCCCGCGGCGAACTTCCCCGCTCGTGGCTGGGCGTCTTCCGCCGCGCCCAGTCGAAGCTGGAACGCATGCACCGCAAGCAGCGCAAACAACTGCTCAAGCGGGAAGACAAGCACGCCGAGACGTACCGCAAGATGGGGCTGGATCCGTTTACGGAATTGGCGGAGGAGGAATGATCCTGGAGTGCGGTGATTCTTCACCGCTTTGTTTTTCGGCGATCGGCATCGAGCGCTCCACACGCCCGATCCAAAGCGGTGATGAATCACCGCACTCCAAAACGCCACCTCACCACCACCACTTGCGGCGGACGAAATCGATCGCGTCGCCGACCAGCACGTAGCCGAGGCTTCGCTTTCCGCAGTTGATCTTCGCCCGCACTTCGGCCCCGATGCGGCGGACCAGTTCGGGGTTGTCGTCGGGAATCGAGGCGAACACTTCGACGAGGCTCCCCTTTTCCGGCATCCGTTTGGGGCGGGTGGCGATCGTTTGCAGCTTGCCGTCGTAGGTTTCGACCGGGTCGGTGGCGAGGATGAACTCGACCGGCAGCGGGTCGCGGCGATCCCGCTGGGCGCCGAGCAGGTGGCCCATGCGTTGCTCTTCGACGTCCAGCTCCAGCCGCCACGTTCCCTCGTCTCTGGCGATTTCCATCAGGACCTCGCCCCGCTCGGCCGGCCGCTGGTTGAGCAGCTCGCGAACGCGGAATGTGGTGACGATGCCGGAGATCGGGGCGCGAATCGTCAGCGCCGCTTCCCGCTGCGTCAGTACGCGGACCTGCGATTCAAGTCCCCGGATGCGGGCCTGCACCTCCAGCAACTGTCCCTGCAGCCGGATCAGGTCGGATTGCTGTGCGTTCCTGTTCGCGGATTCGATCTGGGCCTGAATCGCTTTCTCTTCCTGCTTCTTCGCCTTCAGCTCGGTTTCGGCTGCCAGCAGCTTTTCGTGCAGCTCGTCGTTCTTCAACCGCACGAGCGGTTGCCCCTGCTTGACGCGCTTCCGTTTGCCGTCGTCGACGAAGATCTCGACGATCTCGCCTCGATCCGGCGCGAAGACGGATTGCCGCACGGCCGGCATCAGCCGGCCGGTGGCTTCGACGCGGTAATCCCATTTGATCCAGACCAACGCCGCCGTCACCGAGGCGAGCACCCCCACGACGAGCAGCGTCTTGATCAGCCGCCGCCCGTGCAGCCAGTCCCGCGCCCCGCCGATCGCGCTGAACAGCGGTCGCAGAAACACCCGGTGGTGCTTCCGCGCGTTGGCCAGCGCGGCGGCGGCGTGGTCGGCGACGATCTCCGACCGCTCGGGCAGGTCGTCGCTCCCCTCGTTCTGCGAAAGCTGCTCGACGACCAGGCAACCGAACGGCTGTTTCTTGTCGCGGTCGGGGGGCTTGTCGGCGTCGCGCTTGTCGCGCTCCTGCACGATGGGGTCCGGCTCGAACAGCGGGACCACCACCAGCCGACGGGCCCCGCTCTCGGCGAGGAATTCCGCCAGCGGCTCCTTCAGCGTGGGAGGCGGTTCCTTGGCCGCTTCACCGAACGTAAACGTCTGTTTGCTGGGCATCACGCGGCGGCAGAGCTTGACCATCGAGCGGATCAGGTTCGACCGGTGATGCACCGCGTCCTGCCCGCTGACTGCCTCGACGGTCATCTTCCGCCCGCGAAGCAGCGCCACGCTCACCCGGTCGCACTTCAGCATCAGCCGGCCGTCGTTGGCGGCGGCCATCGCGACGTGCTTCGGTTTCAGGCTGCCGAGGAGTTCGAGGTTGAATTCCGACAGATCGCGCCAGAAGCGGTCGACGCCGGCTTCGGCCGAGCGGGTGCGGACTTCCGAGACGAACCGCGAGGCGTGGCCGGCCATCTGCTCGACGAACTGCAAGTAGCCGGGCCGGGCCTGCTCGGGGGTTTCGGGCTTGAGGAACAGCTCGACCGCCCCGACGCAGTCGTCCCCTTTATTGAGCGGGGCCAGCAGCGTCAGGCAGGGAATGGGGAACTGCGCCACCGACGGATGATCGGGCGCGACGTTGCGGGCCTGGCCGTTGGAAAGCACGTCCTGAATCAGCTTGCCGTTGCTGTCGGCCGCCGCGGGGTCCTGGAACACCTTCACGTCCGCCATGCGGAGCTGGGCGACGATCGCGGCCTGCCGGTTGGGGCCGATCAGCCAGACCGCGCCGGCCCGCGCCCCGACCGCGTTGACCAGCAACTGCAGGAAGCGGTCGAAGAAGGCCGACGGCTCCAGCTCGCCCTTGGCCAGCTTCTGGATCTCCGCCGCCATCTGCGAGACCCGGCGGCGGGCCTGCTCCAGAGCGGCGGAGGCGTCGAGGTTGGGGCTGGTCGAGGTGGACATGGCGCAAACAGTATATTCCGTCGCGTCCGGGAAACGAAGAGAGACTCTTCGGGAATCTGCGAGCGACTTCCTGGAATTCTACCGAACGAAACTGGGGACAGGTCCATTTTTCGTCCGGACGTCTGCTAAGCTGGGTAAACGTCTTCCCGAAAAATCGACCTGTCCCCGTTTTCGCCGTCCGCGCATGTTCGCGCTGTGCAAAACGATTGAATCGATTATCGTGATTGGTCAAGTGAACCGCTTGCGGCTTAGCCGTCGGTCGCCGGTTGCGCCCTCCGCTTTCCGCCTTCAGCCGTCTTCCAGGAGTCAGACCATGCTCAAAGCCACCCTCATTTCGGCGATCCTGCTGCTCGCCGCGTTCGATTCGCCGGCGCAGCAGGGCGCCTCGCGCAGTCGCGCTCGGAACACGGTCGCCGCCCCATCGACCATCGAGGTCGCGCGGTGCCGCATCAAATTCGTCAAGGAGGCGACCCTCGCCGCCGGCGAGTCGGGGATTCTCAAGTTCGTCGCGCGGGAAGAAGGGCAGACGGTGCGGGCCGACTCCCTGGTCGCCGGCCTCGTCGACGAGAAACCGAAGGCCCAGCTTGCCATCGCGCAGCAGGAAGCCACAAACCACATCGACATCCTCTTCGCTCAGAAAGCCGAAGAGGTCGCCCGCGCCGAACTGGAAAAGGCCAAGTCCGCCAACCTCGGCACGCCCGGCACCGTCCCCGACGTCGAAATCCTGCGGCTGAAGCTCGCCGCCGAAAAGGCCCGCTTGCAGATCGACCTCGCGAAGCATAAAGACATCATCAACGGCCTGACGGTCAAGCTGCGGGACGCCGAGCAGAAGTCGCACGAAATCCGCGCCCCGTTTACGGGCGTGGTGACCAACGTGTTCAAGCACAAGGGGGAAGGCGTCCGCCAGGGGGACCCGATTCTGGAAGTCGTCGACCCCACGCAGGTTCGCGCCGAGGCGCAGTTGCCGCTCAGCGACGCCCTGTCGGTCAAGACCGGCGACAAGGTCGTGCTGCTGCTCGACGCGCCGGGCCTGCGGCTGTCGTCGGAAGACCGCACGTTCTACGGCCGCGTGACGTTCGTGGACGCCGGCGTGAACTTCGCGACTCAGAAAGTCCGCGTGTGGGCGACCGTGCAGAACCGCAACAACCTGCTCCGCTCGGGCCAGGAAGCGCGGCTGCGGATTTATCCGTCGCGACGGTGAGCGGCGCCGTAGCGTGGACTTCAGTCCACGCGAGTGAACGTAGACGCTGGCGCCCGGAATCCGTGACGCTCGCGTGGACTAAAGTCCACACTACTTTCTGCTTTTCTTCTTCCGCCCTTTCGCCGGCCACGGCAGCACGTTGGCCCGCTTCGCGTACGCCGTCCACATCGCGGCCATCGCTTTCAAGCGGTCGGGATGCTTCCCCGCGAGATCGCGCAGTTCGGTGCGGTCGGCGGCCATGTCGTACAGTTCCCACGGTCCGCGGCGGCCCTTGGCGACGAGTTTCCACTTCCCCAGCCGCACGGCGCGGTTGCCCTCGTGCTCCCAGTAGATCGCGCGGTCGGGGAACGGTTTGTTGTCGATGACGGGGACCAGGCTCTTGCCTTCCATCGGCTGAATCTGCTTGCCCATGAATTCCGTCGGAAATTTCGCCCCGCTGACGTCCACACAGGTGGCCATGATGTCGATCAGGTGCCCCGGCGTGTGTCGCAGCTTTCCCTTCGCGGCGATCTTCGCCGGCCAGTGCGCGATCAGCGGCGTCGAGATGCCCCCTTCGTGCACCCAGTGCTTGTACTCGCGGAACGGCGTATTGCTGACGTTCGCCCAGCCGCGACCGTAGGCGATGTACGTGTCGGGGGGGCCGGGCATCACGTTTTTTCCCATCAGCACCGGCCATCCGTCGCGGGTCTGGCGGGGGATGCTGCCGGTCTGCAGGTCGGTCGGCTTCAGCGGGGGCAGCGTGGGCTTGGCAGCCCGCGCAGATCCCAGGGTTTTGGATCCACGGGATCTGCTCGTGCGGCCGACCCCTTCCGCGCAGCCGCCGTTGTCCTGCAGGAAGAAGACCAGCGTGTTATCGAGCCGCCCGTTTTTCTTGAGCGACGAAACGATCTTCCCGATGCCGCGGTCCATGCGGTCGATCATCGCCGCGTAGACTTCCATGCAACGGGCTTCCCATTTTTTCCGCTCGACGGCGTCCCAGCTTTCGGCCTGCGGGGAGAGTTTCCAGTCGGGCTTGATAAGGCCGAGCTTGCGGGCCTTTTCGAGCCGGGCCTTGCGGATCGGCCCGTAGCCGCCGTCATACTTGCCGCGGTACTTCGCAATGTCTTCTTCGAGGGCGTGCATCGGCCAGTGGGCGGCGGTGTAGGCGACGTAGACGAAAAGCGGCTTCTCTTTGCTCGCTTTGCAGTGCTCGTCGATGAACCGCACGGCGTGGTCGCTGATGGCGTCGGTGTAGTAGTACCGCTTCGGTTTGTACTCCGGGTCGGAAGCGACGGAAATCTGCGTGTTGTCGCGGGTCAGCGTGCTCGGGTCGTAGAAGCTGCCGGCCCCGTGGATCGTGCCATAGAACCGGTCGAACCCCCGCTGCCTCGGCCAGTTGTGCTTCGGCCCGTCGGGAGCCGTATGCCGGGTGACGTGCCATTTGCCGGCCATGTAGGTCCCGTAACCGGCGGACTTGAGCACCTCGGCGATCGTCACGCAGCGGCGATTGAGGTCGCCGCGGTAACCGTCGCTGCCTCGGTCGTTCATCATGTGCCCCACGCCGGCCTGGTGCGGGTAGAGGCCGGTCATCAGCGAAGCCCGCGTGGGGCAGCAGCGGGCCGTGTTGTAGAACTGCGTGAATCGCAAGCCGTTCTTCGCGAGGGCGTCGAGGTTCGGCGTCGCAATCTCGCCGCCGTAGCAGCCGATGTCGGAAAAGCCCATGTCGTCGGACATGATGAGCACGATGTTCGGCCGGGCGGCCGGCGCAGATCCCAGGGAATTGGCAAATCCCTGGGATCCGGGGCCGGCGGTGAGCAGCGCGATCGCGGCGATCGCGATGAGTCGTTGGAGACTGTCGTGCGTCATGGGGAAGGTCCTCGAAGAATCACGGTGAACGGTCCCGGTGGGGATGGGCCGGCAGTTTAACAGACCGAGAGGCTGGGAGTCCAAATCGACCGCCGGCGGACCGCGACGGAATTGGTCCCAGCCTCCCGCGATCGGTTTCCAGCGGGTTCTGAGTAACCCAGATGGTTTTCCCCGGTTTCGCAGTTTTTTTGGATTTGGGTTGAAATTCCAGAAAAAACCGGCAATCATCGAGACACCGATTCCGGAGGTTCCGTGAACCTCCGTATTTTTCTCCCAATCACAATCCGAGGCCTGTCATGAACCGCAGAGACTGCAGGGGGCGTCCGCCGTTGCGCCGGCGCTGGCGCGGCTTTACGCTGATCGAGTTGCTGGTGGTGATCGCGATCATCGCCATTCTGATTGCCCTGCTGCTGCCTGCCGTGCAGCAGGCCCGCGAAGCGGCCCGCAGGTCGCAGTGCAAGAACAACCTGAAGCAGATCGGGCTGGCGCTGCACAACTACCACGACATCTACAAGCAGTTTCCGCTGGGCGCGGTGTGCGCCGATGGACCCAGTACGACACTGGGCGGCGGAGGAAACTTTCCCAGCAATAGCTGCGGCAGTTCCTATCGCCACGGGAACTGGGGAACTACCTGGGCGATTTCCATCTTGCCGTTCCTCGATCAGAAGCCGCTCTGGGACCAATGGGACTCCCGACTGAACAGCGCCTGCCACCCCCAGGTCACCGGGACGCCGCTGTCCGTGATGAAATGTCCCAGCGACAGCGATGCTCCGCCGGCAATCGGGAACGGCGCCGCGGCGCCGACCACGTCAGGCAATCCGCCGATGTGCGCCACGACCGGCCAGAACAGCCGGTACGACAAGGGGAACTACGCCGCGAATTACGGCGGGGGTTGGGCCAACGAAAACGGGGGGCAGAACGGCGTTGATGGCACACTCAATTGGGCCAACTCCGCAAACCTCGGCGTGTTCCACAGCCGCGGGAACCCGAATAATCGCTGGGGGGCGGCGATTCGCGACCTGCTGGACGGCACCAGCAACACGATTGTGGTGGCGGAGATCCTCAAAGCCAACAGCAACGGGGACTGCCGCGGTTGCTGGGGGACCACGCACGGGGCCGCGTTCAGCGCGTTCGGGTGGGCCGCACCGACAGACGGACGACAATGGATCTGCACCCCGAACTCCAAGACCGATTCGCAACCGGGAGGGCACCGCAACTACCGCGACGGCACCCCCTTCTGTGACAATAACCTGCGCGGGGAGTTGCACTGCGACGACCGGTCGGGCGATGGCCGGGGAGGTACGTGCGCCCGCAGCCGGCATCCCGGCGGCGTGCAGGCGCTGCTGGGGGACGGTTCGGTGCGGTTCGTCAGCGACAACATCAACAAGGTGACATGGCGGGCACTGCTGACGATTCGCGGCAGAGAGGTCATCGGCGAGTTCTGAACCGGCCAGGCCACAAACGCCGACAGCCACAAACGCCGACAGACAAATGTGACGCCCTTTTTGAAAGGAGGAAACAAGCCATCTTCCTCGTTGAGGCATCCCCTCCCTGGCGGTGATTGAGAACACCGCTGGAAGCGTGAGCGGACTGCGCAAAATTTGCGATTTGGATTGATTTTTTCCAGACCGCAGGCGATGATGGAACGGCATCCGGCGGCCCAGCAATGTTTTTTGTTGGGACCATCCGCCTTTTTCCATCATCATCCCATTCTGGAAAGGTCAATCATGGGGACATTGTTCGCGCCCACCCGGCGCAGGAGGCTCGGCTTCACGCTGATCGAGTTGCTGGTGGTGATCGCCATCATCGCCATTCTGATCGCTCTGCTGCTTCCCGCGGTCCAGCAGGCCCGCGAGGCGGCCCGCAGGTCAACCTGCAAGAACAACCTGAAGCAGATCGGCCTTGCCCTGCACAATTACCACGACGTCTCCAAACAGTTTCCGCTGGGGTCGGTCTGCGTCGGCGACGCGAATGCCAACATCTGCGGCGGGAGTTACCGGCATGCGAACTGGGGGACGACGTGGGCTATCTCGCTCCTGCCGTACCTGGACCAGAAACCGCTGTGGGACCAGTGGGACTCCAAGGTTCCGTCCAATCTACAGCCCAACGTTACCGGCACGGAGCTGGAGGTCATGAAATGTCCCAGCGACACGCCGGTTCCGGCCTCGGTACCGGTCGGGGGATCGCGGTATGCGAGAGGGAACTACGCAGCGAACTACGGCGGCGGTTACGCGAACGAGAACACCAGCGGGAACGGCGTCGACGATATTCCCACGAACTGGACGACGTCCCCGAATCTCGGCGTATTCCACAGCCGCGGGGCGCAGAACCAGCGCTGGGGAGCGGCCATTCGCGACGTGTTCGACGGGACGAGCAATACGATTGCGGTGGCGGAGATCCTCAAGTGGAACACGAACGCCGATTGCCGCGGCTGCTGGGGACGCACCCACGGCGCGATCTTCAGCGCTTATACAGTTCGGGCGCCCCAGAACGGCCCGTCGGGAATCTGCACACCGAATTCCAAGACCGACCAGCAGGGAGGCTCGTCGTGGTTCCGCGACGGCGCGGTCTATTGTGACAACAACGCGACGCTGGAGATGAAATGCGATGACCGCACCGGCGACGGCACCGGCGGCCTGTGCGCCCGCAGCCGGCATCCCGGCGGCGTTCACGCCCTGCTGTGCGATGGGAGCGTGCGGTTCGTCAGCGACAACATCAACAACATTCTGTGGCGGTCGCTGCTGACCATCCGCGGCAGGGAGGTCATTGGCGAATTCTGATCGCTCTTCGAAACCGTGAAATACCGCACCGCAGCCAGGGGCGATTTCCAGTCACCCCGGCTGCGGTTCGCTTTCATAATGTTGCCCAGAAATCCATAATGCGAGGTTGGAGTCGAAATCATCCGCTCGCGAATCCATAATCGAGGAGACAATGATGAAGTTCGGGGTGTTCGTGTTGTGTGTTGCAGCGGTCGTGGCCCTTTGCGGTTGCGGTGGCAAGAAGGGGGCGGAAGGCCAGGTCCCGCTCCCCGTGCAGTACGGTGATTCCATTCGGCAATCAATTAACGAACTCGACTCCGGCGAACCGGGGTCGCTCCCCGGCAACGTCACCGGCTTCGTCGAAAACCTCGACGGCTACAAATCCAGCGACTTCGGCGACGCCTCCGGCACCTTCGAAGAGATCAAAACCAAAGCCGGCGAACTGCAGACGCTCGTCGAGAGCAAGGCTTCCCAGGCGGACATCAAAAAGAAAATCGCGGAACTGAAGGAACTGGCGGACAAGCTGCCCAAGGGAGAAGGGTCCGACGCCGGAAAGAAGAAGTCGTAGCACAACCCGCGCTGCATACGGAGGGGTTGCCGCGATGCCGATCCTGCTGGGCGCCACAGCAACCAGCGGCTGGGACGTCGTCCTCTGCCTCGTGTTGCTCGTGATCGCAACGCTGCCTCTGTTCACGACCGGGCTCGGCCGCTGGATCGCGGGTATCGCCTGCGCCGTCTCGGCCGGTTGTTTCGCGGTGTCCGTCGCCGCCCGTCCGCCCGTTGACGGTCACGTGCCGGCAAAAAACCTGCCCTCGCGGGAGTCTGACGACGGCTACGTTTCGTCCCGGGCCTGCCGCAGTTGCCATCCCGCCGAGTACGCCAGTTGGCACCGCACGTTCCACCGTACGATGACGCAACCGGCCACGCCGCAAGCGGTGCTCGCTCCGTTTGACGACGTCCGCCTGCAAGCGTACGGCCGCAGTTGCCGGCTGTCGCGCGAGGGGGACGCGTTTTTCGTCGAGATGGTCGACCCGGACTGGGAAGTCCGCTGGATTCGCCGCGGCGCCGATCCGTTGAAGGACCCCGACCCGCCCCGCGTCAAACGCCGGATCGTGATGACCACCGGCTCGCACCACTACCAGGCGTTCTGGACGACTCAGCTGGAGAGCACGATGCTGCGGCAATTGCCGTTCGTGTATCTGCTCAAGGAACGCCGCTGGATCCCCCGCGAAGATGCGTTTCTGCGGCCGAACGTCGGGCGGCAGTTCGTCGAATGGAACACCGTCTGCATTCAATGCCACGCGGTCGCCGGCCAGCCGCGGCACGACATCGAAACGAACCGGCTCTACAGCCGCGTGGCCGAGCTCGGCATCGCCTGCGAATCGTGCCACGGCCCGGGCGAAGTGCACGGTCGCCGCTATCGCAACCCGCTGGCCCGGTACCAGCGGCGGCTGGCCGAAGCGAGCGACGACGGCATCGTCAATCCCAAACGGCTCGACCACCGGGCCTCGTCGGAAGTCTGCGGACAATGCCACGCGACGTTCTTCCCCAAAAGCAACGACGACTGGTGGGATTACGGCTACAGCCGCAGCTACCGTCCCGGCGAGCCGCTGAAAGACTCCCGGCACCTGCTGCATTTCGAAACCAAGCCGGCCGACCGGAAGATGGCCGAATGGCTGAAGAAGACCCACGGCTCGATGGAGAGCCATTTCTGGCCGGACGGCACGTCGCGAGTTGGCGGGCGGGAATTCCTCGGATTGAAGGCGTCCGGATGCTACCAGCGTGGGACGATGTCGTGCCTTTCCTGCCATTCGATGCATCACAGCGATCCCGACGACCAGTTGTCCGCCGGAATGCGCGGCAACCGCGCCTGCCTGCAATGCCACGAGAATTACGTCGGCGAGCGGCTGCGGGAGCACACGCACCATCCGGCGGGCAGCACCGGCAGCCTGTGTTACAACTGCCACATGCCGCACACGACGTACGCCCTGTTCAAGGGCATCCGCAGCCACCGCGTCGACAGCCCAAGGGTCGCGGCCGACGTCGCCAACGGCAAGCCGAACGCGTGCAACCTCTGCCACCTCGACCAAAGCCTGCAATGGACGGCGGACAATTTGAAGCGATGGTACGGTAGGCGACCCCCCGAGTTGCCGAAGAACGACCGCAACATCGCAGCCGGCGTCGTCTGGCTGCTGAAGGGGAACGCGGCCACGCGGGCCATCACGGCGTGGCATTTCGGCTGGCGCCCCGCGCAGCAGGCGTCGCGGACTGTCTGGATGGCTCCCTTTCTGGCCGAGACGTTGAACGATTCCTATTCCGCCGTGCGGATGGTCGCGGGCCGCTCGCTGAAGACGCTCCCCGGCTTTGGCGACGTCCCCTGCGATTTCCTCGCGGCGGAGCCGGAACGCGTGCGGCTGCGGGACAAGGTGCGTAAACTGTGGAAGGCGCAGACACCGGCGCGAAAGCGGCCTCCCGCCCTCCCCATCCGGCCCGATGGAACGCCGGACGCGGCCATCATCGAGCGGCTGCTTCGGGAACGCGACCGGCGGCCGATCACCATCTCCGAATGACCGATTCTCCGACCGACCCAGCCCTCCCGCCCAGCGCGGAGCCGATCGCGGACAGCGGCGATCAGTGCTTGCGGCTGCACCTCGTGGTCGGCTGGTGGTCGCTGCTGGTGTTCGTCGTCCTGGGGGTCGTGCTGGAAGGAATGCACGCCTTCAAGGTGGGATGGTATCTCGACGTCGGAAACGATTCGCGTCGCCTGACGTGGCGGCTGGCGCACGCGCACGGCACGTTCCTCGGCCTGGTGAACATCGCATTCGCCGCGACGCTGTTGCTTGCGCCGGACTGGATCGGGACCGGCCGCCGGGTCGCTTCGCGGGGCCTGCTGGCGTCGACGATCCTCATTCCCGGAGGTTTTTTCCTGGGGGGCATCTGGATTTACGACGGCGACCCGGGGTTGGGTGTCTTTCTCGTTCCCGCCGGCGCCGTGCTGCTGGTGATTGCCGCCTTTCTGACCGCGCAAGGCGTGCGCGGACCGGAGAAGTAGGTCCGCGTCGGCCCGACCGGACCTCGGTGCGCGGAAGGACGTGGATTGGCCGTTCGAGGTCCGGACGGGCCTTCCGAACCTACTTGTGCCGATACGGGCGCGCCTGGACGTAGTTTTCCAGCCGCCCCGCGTGAGCGGCGCGTCGACCGGCCGGGAGCAGCTCGATCGCCGCCCGCTGCCATTTGACGGCGTTCGCGAAATCGCCGGTTTCCGCGCAGGCGGCGGCGAGCACTTCCAGCACATCCGCCCGCTTGTAGGCCGTGCGCCGCGCACACCGCGTCGCCAGAAGCACCGCCACCTTCCCGTTCCGCAGGGAGGCCGACGGGTGGGTGGCGTAGATTTCCGCCAGCAGCATCGCCGCTTCGAGATTGCCGGGGCTGCTGCGGAGGGCGGCCTTCAACGACTCGATAGCCTTTCCCGCTTCTCCTCGCGCCCGTTGAACGCGCCCCAGGTTGAGCAGCGAAACGGCGTGCCGGGGGTTCGCCTTCAGCGCCGCCCGGAAATGTTTCTCGGCCTTCGTGTAATCCTGCTTCTTCGCGGCAATCACCCCCAGGTTGTTGTGGCTGTTGAAATCGTTGGGGTTGATCCGCAGCGCCTCGTGGTAGTGCCGGATCGCCAGCGGTTCCTCCCCGCGGGCGGCGAGCAGGCCGGCGAGGTTGTAGTGCGAGTTCGCGAAATCGGGGTCGTGTTTGAGCGACTGGCGATAACTCGCGACGGCCTTCGCGAAGTCCGGCTTCGACTCGTACGCCAGCCCAATTCCGTAATACGCTTTCGCGGACTCCGGACGGATCTTCAATGACGCCGTAAACCGCTCGATTGCCTTGTTGAATTGCCGCAGGTGAATGTACGCGTTCCCCGCCTGATGCTGGGCCTCCGCATCATCCGGAATCAACTCCACGGCCCGCAACGCCAGCCGGTGCGCGTCATCCTGTTTCCCCGCCCAGCCGAGCACTTTCGACAGGTTCTTCAGCGCCTCGGCGTGGGCGCGGCGGTCGATGCGGCCCTCGACGCGGGCGATGATCTCCCGCTCTTTTGCCGCGCTCAACTCGGAACCGGCGGGGAGCACACCCGCGGCGGCGAGGATTTTCAGCAGCCGTTCGGCCAGCAGGCGATGCCCTGCGATCGTGGGGTGGACGTGGTCCAGAAACCAGTCGTCCCCTGGAACGGCGTGCTCGGATTTCGAGGCAACGACCTTTTCGAAATCGACGAGCGGCGTCCCGCTCTGTTTGGCGACGTCGCGAACGACGTCCGTCATCGAAGACAGGGCCCGCAGCGGGCAGACGTCTTCGTCGCGGGCGCGGGTGAAGGCGGCTCTGGCTTCGGCCGGCCGTTTCAACCGCCACAGCAATTCGCCCCGCAGGTAGTGCAGGTGGGCGTGGCGATCGTCGACGGCCAGGGCCGCGTTCGTCAGTTCGAGGGCCTCCGCGGGGCGGTCGTCGCGGAGGGACTTCGCCGCCGTGTACAGTTCTTCGACGCGGCCCAGCTCGAGTTCCCCGAGTCCGTCGCGGTGCTGGCTCTTGAAGGGGGAGCAGGCCCGGAGATTGCCCGCCGGCACGACCAGCACGACCCGCGCCCCCGCGGACCGCGCGATGTCGAGCATCCGGTACAGGTTGAAGCGGAAATGGGCGATGACTTGCCGCTGCTGCTCGTCGTCGCGCGAGTAGGCGTCCGGACCGATTGCGTCATCGAGCACGGCCTTGACTTCGGCGGGCAATTCATAGGGCTTGCTGGAATCGTCCCGCTTTCCCTTCGCCGCTGGCCGTACAGGGTCGCGATGCAGCAGCCGCCGCAACAGCGTGTACGTGCGGCTGCGGCCCAGCAGCGCGGTCGCGTTCCGCAGCGTTTCCGGCGTCTCGATGATCGACGAATACGTGCGGCGTTCGAGAAACTCGTTGTGCCCGCAATAGATGACGAACAGATCGGGCTGGTAGCGGACCAGCTCCTCCATCAGCTTCGCGACGCGGTAGCTGGCGTAGCTGATTCCCCCGGCGTTGACGACTTCCCACTCTCGCGAGCCATCCGCGGCCGGCAGAAACTCGCGGAGCCAGCCGGAGAACGACGTGGCGTCGCTGTAGGGCCGGCCGTAGGTCGTGGAGCCTCCCAAGCAGAAGATGCGGAAGGTCCCGGCCGGTTTGGGCGTGTGGAACTGCTGGCGGTTGAACCATTCGAGCTTGTTCTCGGCGGTCGCCCTCTGCCGGCGGTCCTCGCCGGACGACTCCTCGACGAACAGCGGACTATAAGAAGAAAACCCGACGTAGGGATCGCTCGTGTAGCCGACGGGCCGCACGCCGCAGGCGATCAGCAGCAGTTCCAGCAGGACGAAAAAGCCGGCGGCGACGAGCAGGCCGAAGAGCCCCTTCTTCCACCACGGCCGCCGTCGGCGCGGCGGCTTGCCGGCCTCAGAGGACGAATTGCCGCGACGGAACATTGCCTGCCCTGGGGTTTGAGTGCGTCAAGGCTGGGGATGGCAAGCGGGACAGACTTCACTGTATTCGATCGACGTCGACCGGCTCAACAGAATGGCTGAATCAAGTGACGGGGCCTCGATTCTGATGGACGTCGCACACCTAGCCGTCGGGATTGTCGATGAGCTCCTGCAGCCGTTCGGCGAGTTCCGTCGGCAGCCGCTCGCACCAGGAATCGTCGATGAGCTCGACGTCGATCATGTCGCGCAGGTGCATCCGGTCTTTGTCTCGGAACGACGTCAACTTCATCCGCACCAACGCGTCCAGCCGCAGCGTGCGATGGTGCTGAATCTCTTCGGCCTCGGAGACGTCGGGGGCCGGCACCGGGTCGTCCTGGCGGACTTTCTCCCCCGCGAACAGCACATGCACGGCGTCGCGGGCCTTGGAGCCGGGACCGTCGAGAAACATGTCGATTCGGGCGACGCGACGATGGACGAACCCGGCGGCTTCCATCGCCGCCACCGCCGCGGGCCAGTCGGAACGGCGGAGCAGGATGTCCACGTCGCGGGTGGTGCGGACGGCGGCCTCATCGGCCTGGGCGACCCATGCGCGGACCGCGTTGCCGCCGATGATGGCGTAGGGGATGCCGGCCTGTTCGAGCGTTGCCGCCGTTCGCTCCAATCGTTCCCGGACTTTCTGCACTGCGCGCTCCATGCGTTGCCACAACGCGTCACCGGTGAGATGAAAGGAAACCATCCGCTGCTCCGCGATCGGATTACGTCGCGACAACGATCGTACGACGGCCATCCAAGGCCGTCGTGAAAACGCTTCCATCATACCGCCTTCAGGAACGCTCCGGAAGACGCCGCCCCGCGACCCTCGCCGCTCAATTCCCCGACGACTATACTTCCCCGACGCAGGACAGGCTTTCCAACCTGACCGTAGCAGAATTCGTGAGAATTCTGGCGTATCGGAATCTTCACGGCAGAATTCTCACGAATTCTGCTACCAGCCAGGTCAGGCTGGAAAGCCTGACCTACACAGACGCACCAGGATCCCACGTGCCGACGACGACAGCCGTCGATCTCGAAGCCGCCGTCGAGGCGGAGACGCAGCGGATCGGCCGGCATCTGTTCCAGCATCTGCATCGCCGCAAGCCGTCGATTTTCGAGCGGCGGTGGTGGGACGACCGCATCATGGACTGGGCGATGTCCGACGAGTCGGTCAAGGTGCAGATGTTCCGCTTCGTCGACGTGCTGCCGATGCTCAAGACGCACGAGCAGATCACGCGGCACATGCAGGAGTATTTCGACGACGTGCGGCGGCATCTGCCGTGGGCGGCGCGGCTGGGGCTGGATATGTCGCAGCCGAATACGCTGTTCGGCAAGGCGGTCGCGTGGAATGCCCGCACGAACGCCCGGCGGATGGCCCAGCGGTTCATCGCCGGCACGAGCGTGGAAGAAGTGCTGGCGTCGGTCGCGAAGCTGCGGAAGCAGGGGTTTGCGTTTACGCTCGACCTGCTGGGGGAAGCCGTCATCACCGACGTTGAGGCCGACGCGTACCAGAAGGCGTACCTCGACCTCATCACCGGGCTGGCGGCGACCGTCAACAACTGGCCGGAGAACACGCAACTCGACCGCGACCACACCGGGCCGATTCCCCGCGTGAACGTCTCGCTGAAGCTCTCCGCCCTCGACAGCCAGTTCAACCCCGCCGACCCGCGAGGCACGGCCGCCGCGGTGAAGGAACGGCTGCGGCCGCTGCTGCGGACGGCGATCGAGCACGACGCGTACATTCACGTCGACATGGAGCAGTATTCGTACAAAGACCTGACGCTCGACGTCTTCAAACAGGTGCTGCTGGAAGACGAGTTCCGCGCGTACCCGCACTTCGGAATCGTGATTCAGGTCTACCTCCCCGAAGCCGGCGACGACCTGCGGGGGCTGCTCGACTGGGTGCAGGAACGAGGCACGCCGATCACCGTGCGTCTCGTCAAAGGGGCGTACTGGGATTACGAAACGGTCGTCGCCGAATCGCACGGCTGGCCGGTCCCTGTGTACCGGCAGAAGTGGCAGTCGGACGAAAACTTCGAACGGCAGTCGCGGTTCCTGATGGAGAACCACCAGTGGCTGCGGCCCGCGCTGGGCAGCCACAACCTGCGAAGCCTCGCCGCCGGGTTGGCGTGGGCGAAGCTGCTGAACGTGCCGCGCGGGGCGTTCGAAATCCAGATGCTGTACGGCATGGGGGCGGATGAGGCCCAGATCTTCACCGAGATGGGACACCGCGTGCGAATCTATACGCCGTTCGGGGAACTGATCCCCGGCATGGCGTACCTCGTGCGGCGGCTGCTGGAGAACACGTCGAACGATTCCTTCCTGCGACAGAGTTTCACGGAGACCGTCTCCGTCGAGGAGTTGATGATGAACCCCACGAAAGCCGGCGAAAAGTCGGGTAGCAGAATTCGTGAGGATTCTGCTGAGCAGGAATCAGACGGCAGAATTCTCACGAATTCTGCTACGGGTGGCTCGCGCTTCAAGAACGAGCCGCATACCGACTTCAGCAAAGCCGCCAACCGCGAGGCGATGCAGGCCGCGCTGGACGACGTGGCGGAGCAGCTCGGCCGCGAGTACCCGCTGGTCATCAACGGCCGCGCGGAGCGGACGAAGGCGACGATCGTCTCGCGGAACCCGTCGCACAGCGAGCAGATCGTCGGGCACGTGGCATCGGCAACAACCGACGACGCGACGAAGGCCATCGACGCCGCCCGGCGGGCCTTCAAACGCTGGTCGCGGATGGAACCCGCCTACCGCGCCGAGTACATCGAACTCGTCGCCAAGGAAATGCGGCAGCGAAAGTTCGAGCTGGCTGCGTGGCAGGTCTACGAGTGCGGCAAACCGTGGGCCGAAGCCGACGCCGACGTCGCCGAGGCGATCGACTTCTGCGAGTACTACGCGCTGCAAATGCGCGAGATGGCCGTCCCGCGGCAGGTCGATCTGCCGGGGGAAGAGAACACGTATTCGTACCGGCCGCGCGGCGTGGCGGTGGTCATCGCCCCGTGGAACTTCCCGCTGGCAATTCTCACCGGCATGACGGTCGCCGCCCTCGTTACCGGCAACACGGTCGTGATGAAACCGGCCGAGCAGTCGCCGATCATCGCCGCGAAGCTGATGGAGATCTTCCAGAACGTCGACATCCCCGCCGGCGTGGTGAACTTCCTGCCGGGGGTGGGAGAGGAAGTCGGCCCCGAGTTGGTCGGCAGCCCCGACGTCGACCTGATCGCCTTCACCGGCTCCCGCCAGGTCGGCCTGGACATCAACCGCACGGCTGCCGACACCGACCCGCGGCAGAAATCGGTCAAGCACGTCATCGCCGAGATGGGGGGCAAGAACGCGATCATCATCGACGACGACGCCGACCTCGACGAAGCCGTCGCCGGCGTGGTGTACAGTGCGTTCGGTTACTCCGGCCAGAAATGTTCGGCCTGTTCCCGGGCGATCGTGCTGGAAGCCGTCTACGACCAGTTCCTCAACCGCCTCGTCGAAGCGACCAAGAGCCTGAAGGTCGGCCCCGCGGAAGACCCCGGCACGAAGGTCGGCCCCGTCATCGACGAAGAGGCCCGCGACCGCATCCGCGAAGCGATCGAAGCCGCGAAGGAAACGTGCGAACTCGCATTAGGCGAGCCGGAAGGTAGCAGAATTCGTGAGAATTCTGCAGGGCGCGAACCCGACGGCAGAATTCTCACGAATTCTGCTACGGGCAGCGAACTGGACGGCTACTACATCCCCCCGTATATCTTCAAAGACGTCGATCCCAAGTCCCCGCTGGCCCAGCAGGAAATCTTCGGCCCGGTGCTGGCCGTCTTCAGAGCGCGGGACATCGACCACGCCATCGACATCGCCAACGACACCGACTACGCCCTGACCGGCGGCGTCTTCAGCCGCAGCCCCGGCAACCTGAAACGCGTCCGCCAGGAACTGCAGGCCGGCAACCTGTACCTCAACCGCGGCTGCACCGGCGCTCTCGTGGAACGGCAACCGTTCGGCGGCTACAAAATGTCCGGCATCGGCACGAAAGCGGGGGGACCGGATTACCTGTTGCAGTTCGTGATCCCGGTGAACGTGACGGAGAACACGCTCCGGCGGGGGTTCGCGCCGCCGCCGGATGACGAGGCGTAACGAATCCGGAGCACCGAGTCATTACTCAAACTCAGGAAGTCCGGCCGGAAATGCGCCAGCCAGCGCGCGTCGAGTGCCGTCGACTCCCAGGACCGGCTCGTGGCACACGCCGCGTTCGCAGACGAATACGGTCGTTCGACCGTCCCGCGCCCGCTTGCCTTGCACCAGGTTGCGTAACGATTCCGGCAGTTCGTCGTCCGGCGTCCCGGCCGGCCTGCGGAGGATGACGCGGTTCGGCAGGAATGCGGAATGCACCGCGGCCGTCACCGCCGCCGCTTCCTGCGCATCGTCGCCGTCGACGATGACGATCTCTTTGGTCGGCCCCAGCAGGAAGTCGACGGCGAGCAGCGCCTGGCCGCCGGACATCGGGTGTTGCCGGAGCTGCCCCGCCAGCGTTTCCAGCGTGCGGACGGCGGTTTCTTCGAATTCGCCGCGGCCGGTGATGCGGGCCAGCTTCAGCAGCGCCGTGGCGGCCATCGCGTTGCCGGACGGGGTCGCGTTGTCCTGCGAGTCCTTGTAGCGGGCAATGAGTTGCTCGTGGTCGTCCGACGTGTAGAAGAACCCGCCGGCGGTTTCGTCGTAGAAGTGTGCCCGCATCGTTTCCGCGAGAGTCGCGGCGGCGTCGAGATACCGTGAGTCGAAGACGGTCTGATAGAGTTCCACCAGAGCGTCGATCAGGCAGGCGTAGTCGTCGAGATAGGCGTTGAGCGCCGCGCGGCCGTCCTTCCAACCGTGCAGCAGGCGGCCGGATTCGTCGCGGCCCTGGATGGGTCCGCCGCGACGCATCCATCCCGGATCGCGGACGTTTTTCAGCAGGAAGTCGGCGGCGTTGCGGGCGGCGTCGGCGTAGCGTGAGTCGCCGAGCACCTGCGCTCCGCGGGCCATCGCGGCGATCATCAGGCCGTTCCACGAGACAAGCACCTTTTCGTCCCGCGCAGGCGCGATGCGCTGCGAACGCACGGCCAGCAGCTTCTCGCGGCAGCGTTGCAGCACCTGCGACAGCTCGTCTTCCGCGACACCGAGCATCTTCGCGGCCTGGGCGTGGGTCTTGACGCGGTTGAGGATGTTGTGCCCTTCCCAGTTGCCGCGGGGGGTAACGTCGTAGCAGTAGTTGAACAGCCGGGCGTCGTCGGGGCCGAGCTGTTCGACGATTTCGTCTTCGGACCAGACGAAGAACTTCCCTTCGACCCCTTCGCTGTCGGCGTCCTGCGTGCTGTAGAAGCCGCCGTCGGGAGAGGTCATTTCCCGCAGCACGTAATCGAGCGTTTCGCGGGCCACGCGGGCGAAGTCGTCGTTGTGGTAGCAGAATTCGTGAGAATTCTGCTGTCCAGACTCACCCGGCGGAATTCTCACGAATTCCGCTACCCGAGTGGCTTGATACGCTTCGAGATAAACCGGCACGAGCAGCGCGTTGTCGTAGAGCATCTTCTCGAAATGCGGCACGAGCCAGTGGGCGTCGGTCGAGTAGCGGTGGAAGCCGCCGCCGAGGTGGTCGTAGATTCCGCCGCGGGCCATCTTGTCGAGCGAGAGCTGGACGACGGAAAGCGCGTCGTCGCTGCCGAACCGTTTCCAGCAGTGCAGCAGCAGCCGCAGGTCCATCGGATGGGGAAACTTCGGGGCGCCGCCGAAGCCGCCGTGCTGCCGGTCGGCGGAACGCAGCAGGGCGTTCATCGCGTTGCGCAGCAGGTCTTCGGCCGGTTCGCCCCGCTCGCCGACCGGGCCGCCCATTTGAACGACGGCCTGCGTCAGTTCGTCGGCGCCCTGAAAGACTCGCTCGCGGTTCGAGTCCCACGCTTCGGCGACCTTCGTGAGCACGTCGCGGAAGCCCGGCATGCCCATCCGCGAGTCGGGGGGCCAGTACGTGCCGCCGAAGAACGGCTTCAACTCGGGCGTGAGAAACACCGACATCGGCCAGCCGCCGCGCCCCGACAGCGCGATGACGGCGTTCATGTAGATCTGGTCGAGGTCGGGGCGTTCCTCGCGGTCGACTTTGATGTTGATGAACCAGCGGTTCATCAGCCCGGCGATGTCGTCGTTCTCGAAGCTCTCGTGCTCCATCACGTGGCACCAGTGGCAGGCGGAATAGCCGATCGACAGAAAGATCGGCCGCTCCCGCTCCCGCGCCGCTCGCAGGGCTTCCTCCCCCCACGGATACCAGTCCACCGGATTGCCGGCGTGCTGCCGCAGGTAGGGGCTGGTTTCGTTGGAGAGACGATTGGGCATGGGGTCCTCGATCTGGAGTGCGGTGATTCTTCACCGCTTTGGATCGTATGCGCGTAAAATCCA
>Ga0268386_10000033_pt1 | contig 65476 bp, 49 predicted proteins | sample RVTome_15_FD_200260 | JGI IMG/M metagenome (GOLD analysis project Ga0268386, IMG submission 200260) | Soil microbial communities from uranium-contaminated site in the Upper Colorado River Basin, Wyoming, United States - RVT150D86... ... | reverse complement strand
TTAAAAAACCCACCCCTATTTTTTTATTTACCCCCCCCCGACCCCGAACGCGCCGTGCCAATGAAAATTGCCACGCCCGTCCGGACGGCCCGTCCGGACCTCGGTGAGCCGGAATGCGTCGATTCACGCGGTTTGCCACATCGAGGTCCGGTCGAGCCGACACGGACCTACTTGGCAGAGACGGGGACGCGGTGCCAGGCGTTGTACATGTAGCCTTTCATGTTCCACGGAACCGTGCGCGGCTGCGCGTGGCCGGCGGAATCGACGCAGCGGACGATGAGCTGCGTCGTCGTCGCCGACACCGGCACGTCCGCCGACCACAGCACCCAGCAGTATTCGCGGCGGGCGGAGGTAATCGTTGCCGGTCGGAACGTCCGGCCGTCGTCGGTGGAAATCTCGACGCGAGCAACCGACCGGCCGGGCCGCCCCGGGGGCAGCGCGTAACCGGCGACGCGGACGGTCCCCGATTTCAGTTTCGCCCCGTCCGACGGCGCGCAGATGACGGAATTCAGCGGCATCGTGTAGATCGGCCCCGCTTCCGCCAGTTCGAGCTTGTCCCCCTCGGTGACGATCTTGTAGGCATCGGCCACGTAATGGTTCGGCGACGGCCGATCGCTGACGACGATCCGCCCCAGCCATTTCACGCTGCGGGCGCCGATGTAGCCGGGCACGACGGTCCGCAGCGGCGCCCCGTGCGCGGGGGTGAGCGGTTTGCCGTTCATCTGCGTGCACAGCAGCGTGCCGGGCATCGCTTTCGTGTCGGCCATCGCTTTCTCGAGGGGGATCGACCCGCCGAAGACGATCGTCTTCCCCTTGTGGTCGATCTCGTCGAGGCCGTCGAACCAGACGTGCCTGGCTTCGGGTTTGAGTCCGGCAGCTTTGAGCACGTCGGAGAGCCGCACGCCGGCCCAGCGGGCGTTGCCGATGGCCCCTTCCCGCCACTGCACGCCGCCGACTTTCTTGACCTTGCTGTGTTCGTAGCGGCGGTTGCCGGCGCAGGTCATCGTGGCGACGGCGGCGGCGGCGGGAAACCGGCCCGCCAGTTCCCGCAGCGACAGTTCGAGCGGCTTGCGAACCAGCCCCTCGACTTTCAGACGGAAACTCCCCGTGGCAAGCTTCGGAATCGAACCGTGATTGCGGATGTAAAACGCCGGCGTCGGCGTGATCCAGCTCTGCACGAGGTCGGCCAGCGCCGGTTCGGCGTTCAGCGGGGATTTTTGGCGGACGATCAGCTTTCTTTGCGTCTGCTTTCGCACCTGGCCGGGGGCCGCGAACGAGTTCCACGCGCCACCGCACACCACTCCTGACCAGACGAGCGACTCGCGCAGAAAGGAACGGCGGGAATCGTCGATTATCGCGTGAAGCATCAACTCGGTCATCGCTGCGTTTCCTGCTCTGAGACAACGTGGCGGAAGGGGTCGGGTGTCCAGAATTCAGTTTTCCGCCAACCGACTCGCGAGCAAGATTGCGTCTCCAGCGGAAAACTGAATTCTGGACACCCGACCCCAGCCAGCGAAAGAAAACGAACCGCGGAGACCGCCCCGCGGTTCGTTGGGGATGTCGAGTATTGAGAGTACGCATTCCTCAACCACTCACCACTCCTATTCCTTGGTCTTCTTCAGCGGGATCGTCCACAGGTAGACCGTGTGCTCGGCCCCGTCTTCGCGCGACTTCAAATGGATCGTCTTATCCGGCTTGTAGCCCGCGATGTCGTACTCGTGGGAGACGATTCGGGAACCCGGCTTCATCTTTTCCAACTGGGGAACCAGCTTCTTGTTCAGACTGGGAAGCAGGTACAGCGTGATGACGCTGGCCTTCGACAGGTCGGTTTTGAAGATGTTCTGGTCCTTGATCTGCACCAGCTTTTCCACCTTGTTCTTCTTGACGTTCTCGCGCGATTCCTTGAGCCGCTGCGGATCGATGTCAAAGCCGATCCCCTTGCAGCCGTACTTCTTCGCGGCGGTGACCACGATGCGGCCGTCGCCGCAGCCGAGGTCGTAGACCACGTCGGTTTTCTTGACTTTCGCGGTCTTGAGCATCTCGGCGACGACGTCGTTGGGAGTGGGGACGTAGACCACGTCGGGGGTCTTGTCGTCGGCGGCGATGAGGGACCGCCCATCGGCCCCGAAGTGCCAGGCCAGCAGGCCGATCGATGCGATCAATCCAGCCACGATCGCCGCAGGAAGCAGGAAGCGTTTCATCGGTGTTGCTCCAGAGAAATCAGTAGGGACCGGGGTGCCGTCTCGGAATCGGTGAACACGGGCGAACCCCATTCTCACCCCCCGCCCCGTCATTTTGCAAGCACGTCGCACGTTCAGGTGGAAAACGGGTGTATCCGGCGAATGGTGGGGAAGCCGGCTTTTCCGTGGCGGACGCTGCCAGCGTCCGCGCGGATGCTGGCAGCATCCGCCACGACCCCCCAACTGCCGGACACCCCCTGGAAAAACCGCGTCCGTCGTGCGAAATCAATTTCGCACTACGGACGCTGCGATCCTCGCGACCCGACCCCGGTTCGAGGTGGCCGGCTCATCGGCGGCGATTCGCATTGCGGGCGCAGCCGTCACATCCCGCAGGCCGGATGCGATCTGCGGCGACTTCCTTCAATTCGCGGAATCCGGCGGCGGATTGCGATCCCCGTCGCGTGGCGTGACTTAGAACTTGAACGAATCCCACGGTGGTGCAGCGGAAGGCGGAGAGCGGAAGGCGGTGGTCGGAAATCGGAGGTCGGAAGCGGTCCATCCCTCATCTTTCATCCCTCTTCCTTCATCCCGCATCCTTGATCCCTCATCCTTCATCCCTCATCCCTCATCCTTCCTTCGCCGGCGGGAACAGGAACGCCGTCTTCAGGAGTTACTTCATGGCGGTCACGCCCGAGTTTCTGCTGGTGCTGTTGGGGGCGAACCTGCTGGTCGGATTGGCGATCGGCTGGATCGCGCACGCATTCGCTCATTCCGCCCCCGAGCCGCTCGGAAAGTCCTCCCCCCGACAGCAAGGGGTCAAGGTCAATCATGACGAATTGCTGGAGGAAATCTCCCGCAAGACGACGAGCTGCAGCGAAGAATTGCGGCGCTACGGCGAGGAGTTGGAATCGGTCGACGACGACGGGCAAGCAGAGCTGGTCGATCGCATCAAGAACAGCGGAACGGCCTACGAAGAATCCCTCAATGCCGACGTGGCCAGGTTTTCCGACGTGACGTCGCACGGGGACGCCGTGCTGCGGCACGTGCTGATCGAATTGATCAAGCACACCGGCCACGTGCAGAAATTCACGAAGACGCTCGACGAAGTGGTCGCTCCGCGGGTGCCGGACGATATCAAAGTGGCGCTGGGCCTGGCGATTTCGGAGCTGATCAACGCCAACCGCAAGCTCGAAGGCGAACTGCACTCGGCGCGGCGGGACATCGAACGCCAGCGGGAACAGCTCGCGGAAGTGCAACGCGAAGCGCGGATCGACGGCTTGACCCGGATCGCCAACCGCCGCTACTTCAACGAGCGGCTCGAAGCGGTCCACGCACGGCACCAGCGCAACGGGGAGTCGTACGCGGTCGCGGTTCTCGACCTGGACCATTTCAAGGACCTGAACGATACGTACGGGCACGCGGCCGGAGACGCCGCCCTGCGGGTCTTCGCGCGGATTCTGGAGGACTGCATTCGCAAGTACGACACGCCGGCGCGAATCGGCGGCGAGGAGTTCGCGGTGATTCTGGATTCCGCCGGGGGCAGAGAGGCCCGGATCATCGCGGAGCGGATTCGCGCCCGGACCGCCTCGGTCAAGGTGCACTACCACGGGCAGGAAATTCAGTTCACGACGAGCATCGGCGTGGCGGTCGTCCGCGACGGAGAGGAAACGGACATGGTGCTGCACCGGGCCGACGCGGCCCTCTACAACGCCAAGCACGCCGGCCGCGACCGCGTCGCGCTCGCGTGGGACGACGAGTCGACGGCAGATGCCGAGACGCCGGAGATGGCGCCGGTTGCGTGAGGGGTGGAGTGTTGGAATGTTGGAGTGATGGAATGGTGGAGTGATGGAATGATGGAATGGTGGAGTGATGGAGTGATGGAGTGATGGAGTAATCGAGTGTTGGAAATACGGCTCTGCTTACTCCACTACACCACTACACCACTACACCACTACTCCACTACTCCACTACTCCACCACTCCACCACTCCACCACTCCACCACTCCCCTCATCCTTCATCCTTCATCATTTCCTTCAGTGTCTTGACCAGCTCCGGGTAGTTGATGGGTTTGGTGACGCAGAAGTCGTCGCAGCCGGCGTCGCGGGCCTGTTGCAGCATGTCTTCGTAGGCGTGCGCGGTGACGGCGAGGATGCGAATACCGGCCCCCTCGGGCAGCTCCTTGATCTGCCGGGTTAACTCGATGCCGTTCAGCGGCGTGTTCCAGTGCTTGTCGAGCGTGAGGTCCATCAGCGCGATCCTGGGGGCCTCGCTGCGGGCCAGTTGCAGCGCATGGTCGGGGTCGTCGGCCAGCAGCACCTCGAACCCCGCCCGTTTCAGAAACCGGTTCATCAGGTCCCGGTTCGCCGGGTCGTCTTCGATGACGAGGATTTTCGACACGGATATCTCCGGTTCAGGTGGGGGAACCGCTGATTGTCGCTGATGCGCGCTAATGAAGAAAGATGAAGGATAAGGGATGAGAGATGAAGGATGAAGGATGAGGGAAGGATGAAGAATGCGGTTGATTCACCACTCACCCACTCACCACTCACCACTCACCCACTCACCTCTCCACCCGATCCAGCAGATGGTGCACTTCCCGCAGTAAAACGGCGCGGTCGAAGTTGCCCTTCCGCAGGATTTTCTCCACGAGGCCGTTCAAGCGTTCGCGCTCCGACGGCGTGGGGTCTTTGGCCGTCATCACGATGATGGGGACCGAGAGCGTCCCGGACGCCGGCAGCGTCCGGGACGCGTTCTCCGCCAAGTAGTTCCTTTTCCGCAGCTCCTCGACGAATTCGAAGCCGTCCATCACCGGCATCATCAGGTCCAGCAGGATCAGCCGCACGTCGTGCCCGTCGCGGTCGAGCGCGTCGAGGGCGGCCCGGCCGTGTTCGGCTTCGACGACCTTCCAGCCGTCGCGCTCGAGAATCCGCCGCACGACTTCGCGGTCCTGGGGGTTGTCGTCGACGGCGAGGATCGTCCCACAGGGCCGGCCGCAGTACCGCTCGACGATTCGCGCCAGGTGCGCGCCGTTCACCGGCTTGGTGATGTAGTCGCTGGCCCCCAGCGCGTACCCCTTGCGTTCGTCGTCGAGCATGGTGACGAGGATGACGGGGATGTCGGCGGTCGTCTCGTCGGTTTTGAGGGCCGCCAGCGTGGACCAGCCGTCGATGCCCGGCATGACGACGTCGAGCATGATCACCGCCGGGTGCGTCCGCTTGGCGACGTCGAGTCCTTCGGTGCCGGAGTGCGCCACGAGAATCTGCAGATTTTCCGACGCCAGAAACCGCGACAGCATTTCGCAGGCCTGGGGGTCGTCGTCGATGATCAGCACGGTGCGCGCGCCCTTCGCGGCGGCGGGTTGTTTGGTTTGACCGGCTTCCGCCGGTCCCTGGACCGGCGGAAGCCGGTCACTACGAACGTTGACCGGCTGAAGCCGGTCACTACGAACGTCGTTTTCCTGGTCCGGCGCGGCTGCCGCCGCTTCGCCGTCGGACATCGCCCGCTGGATGGTCATCGTGAACGTCGAGCCTCGGCCGGCTTCGCTTTCGACGGTGACGTCGCCCCCCATCCGCTCGGCGAGCTTCTTGCAGATGACGAGTCCCAGGCCGGTCCCCTCGGGATTGATGGCCCGGTCGGAGATCTTGCAGAACGGCTGAAACAGCTTCTGCAACTGCTCCGGGGTCATGCCGATGCCCGTGTCGCGGACGGAAATCGAAACGAGGTCGGCCTCGGCGGCCGAGAACCCAGGGATTTCCGAAATCCCTGGGTTCTGGCTCGCGCCGGGCCCGCCGAAGATCGTGATCGTGCCGTCCTTCGTGAATTTGCTGGCGTTGGAGATCAGGTTGATCAGAATCTGGCGAAACCGCTGCGGGTCGGTCCGCAACGTCCCCAGTTCCCGCAGGTTGTCGAGCCGCAGCGTGTTGCGGTTGCGGCGGACCATCCCCTGCATCGCGTCGGCGACTTCGCGAATCAACTTCGTGGCATTGAACGACTCGGGGTGAATCGGCAGCACCCCCATCTTGATCTTCTGCACGTCGAGGATGTCGTTGATGATGTTCAGCAGGTGCTCGGCCGCCTTCTGCACCTTCGTGAGGTCTTCCCGCTGGTCGTCGTCGAGGTCGCCCATTTCCAGCAACTGGCAGTACCCGCCGATGTGGTTCAGCGGCGTGCGGAGTTCGTGGCTGACGGTCGCCAGAAAGGCGTCGGTGGCCTTCGCCGCCGAGAGCGCCTGGTCGCGGGCGGCCCGCAGTTCCTCGGCCTGCTCGAGCAGCGCGATCGTGCGTTCCTTGACCTGGTTGTCGAGATCGGCGTTGAGCCGGTGCAGCTCTTCTTCCCGCGCGCGAACCTGCCGGGCCATTCCGCCGAAGGCCCGCGCCAGCACGCCGATCTCGTCCCCGCGCGATTCCGACTGCCGCGGCAGCTCGACCTGGTAGTCCCCCTGGTGGATGCCCTCGGCCGCCATCGTCAGCCGCTTCAGCGGGTAGGAAAAATGCCAGTACGCGATCGCCCACGCCAGCAGCAGGGCGACTGCCGTGCCGAGGATCGCCACGAACAGCGCCTTGCGGGTGGCTTCGGTGATGTCGAGCACGACTTCCCGCAGGCCGAACCCCATGATGAACCCCAGATGCCGCCGGGGGTTCTCCGGGTCGAACGGAATGCGGTGCATCTGAAAATCGAATTCGTCGCAGACGATCGTCTGCGTGAATTCCGCCGCCGGCTCGACGGCTGATTTCGTCGCCTCGCGGAATTCCTGCTTCAGCAACTGTTTGACCCGCAGCAGCGCGGCGGGATCGGCATTGCGGAACTCGAACAGCCGCGCCCGCACCAGCATGCGGCCCTCGCTGGTCGTCGCGTACCGGTCGGGAATCGGCAAGTCGAGCTCGACCCCCGCGGCATCGGCTTCGCGCGTCAGCCGCGTTTCGAGAATCTCCTTTTCCGGGATCGGGCTGGACTTGATCTCCCGCAGGGCCTGCTCTTTCCGGCCGGCGTACCAGGCTTTGTACGACTTGAACGGGACCTTCGCCTCGAAATAGCGGAAGTCGTACCGCGGCATTCGGATCTTGCTGCTGTTGACCGCGGTTTCGATCGAGAGGTACGTGTTCGGCGCATCGGGCGACTGCTTCGGTTCGGGAGCCATCAGGCGGCGGTACTCGATGCGAAACGTGTCGGATTCGCTCGACGCCGTCGGCTTTGCAGGCTCGGAGTGGTACGCGTCGTCCCGCGGCGGCACGCGCCCGATGTCGTCCTTCAGCGTGCCGACCAGCACGCGGTCGCGGGAGTCGGTCAGCAATACCACGTGCCGCCGCGACCGTCGCAGGAAGCGGTAAATGCCGGCGACGTTGATATCCAGCGCGACGTAGCCGACGTTGCCGACCCGCGCGTAGGCGGAGAGCGCGACGGCTTCGCTCCATTTCATCGCCCCGGGGGTCATCGCGGGGGGCTCGGGGAGGAACACGGCCCGCATCGCATCGCCGTTCTTCTTCCCGCCGCGTTCCGCCTGGAAATACGCGGCCGCTTCCTGAAACGGAGACGCCTTGTATTTCAATCCGCCGGGTTTGTTCACTTCCATCACGCTGTTGCCGTCCCGATCGAGCAGCCGCACTTTCAGATAGCCGATATCGGACCCCGACCCCGAGTTGAACAGGTTCAGCAGCGAGCCGCCGTCGTGAATCAGCTTCTGGAGATTCCGCCGGACTTTTCTGGCGTTGTCGTCGTCCGGCGGCGGCCCGTCTTTCGCGGCCTGCAGCACGCCGTGGGTCTCGGGCCAGTTGGCGACCACGAGGCAGTCGGCCCGTAGCGACTGGTAGGCGTCGAGCAGGCCGCGGGCGTTCGATTGCGCTTCATCCGCCAGGTCGACGTGCTCGTGCTCCGACAGAATCGCGATCGCCTCGTCGTACAGCAGGAACTTCACCAGCACGGCGACCAGCGCCACCGGCACCACCATCGCCAGCAGCGTCTTCCCGTTGACGTTCGGCTTCAGCCAGCGAAAGAAGCGGTGCATGGTCTCACTTCGGGAACCATCGGTTGACGGTGACGGCAACGGCGCGCATCCGGGGGGCAGGGCCGATTCTATCGATTCGGCCCGCCGTTGCCATGAGAATCCGCAAAGGCGGAAGGCGGAAAGTCGACAATTCCGTGGCGGACGCTGCCAGCGTCCGCGCGGATGCTGGCAGCATCCGCCACGTCCACCAACCAGCGAACACTTCCGGTCGCGACAGCCCGGCCGCACGCGAGTCACGGCTTCGGCGGGACGGCGATCTTCAGCACGCCGGAAATCGCCACGACGATGGCCGCCAGCACGATCGTCACCAGCAACCACGTTTTGTTGTTGCGGCGGATGCCTTCGAACGCGGCCGAGCGGCCCGTCAGTGCGGACGCCAGGAAGAACACCGCGAACGCCAGCAGAATCTTCGTCCCGATCAGCGGGTGGTACAGCCTGTCCCCCTTGTGCGCGGGAATCGACACCACCAGGTAGTTGTAGAACCCGCTGATCAGAAACAACGCGATGCCGGCCATCACGAACTTCTTCCACCGCCCCATCACTCGCTGCCGCAGCGCATCGTGTTCCGCGTCGGGCAGCCCGGCCGCCGCGGGCATCAGCACGAACCGCATGAAGACGCTGCCGCCGAGGACGACGATCGCCGTCCCGACGTGAATCCAGCGGGAGAGAACGTTGAGCGCGGTGAGGTCGTCCATGGAAGTCCTCGCGAGGAATGGAGTAATGGAGTGAAGGAGTGTTGGAGTGCTGGGGTCTTGGAGTGTTGGAAGCGCAGTTGTGTTGATTCCATTACTCCAGCACTCCATTACTCCAACACTCCATCACTCGTCCACCGTGTTTCTCGAACGAATCATGTCTTACCGTGGCCGGTCGAGCAACTCCTTGAACCGCTCATACGCCGCATCCCACGCCGCCGTTTCGCGTGGCTCGTAGCGTTTCATTTCCGAAGACGCCCGCACCACGTCGCGGATTTCCGCCAGCGAACCGACTTCGCCGGCCGTGCGGGCCTGCACCAGCACGTTGCCCAGGGCCGTCGCTTCCACGGGGCCGGTGATGACGGGGCGGCCGCAGGCGTCGGCGGTGAACTGGTTGAGCAGCTCGTTCTGCGTGCCGCCGCCGACGATGTGAATGACCGTCACGCGGGTTTCCGTCAGTTCCTCCAGCCAGCCGAGGACCATGCGGTACTTTAACGCGAGGCTCTCCAGCGCGCAGCGGATGAACTGGCCTTCGTTCTCCGGCGTCGGCTGGCCGTGCTCGTCGCAGTAGCCGTGAATCGCCGTCGGCATGTCGGCGGGAGCAAGAAATCGCGCGTGGTCGGGATCGACCAGCGAGCGAAACGCCGGCGCCGCGGATGCGAGCTGCGTCAGTTCGGCGTAGTCCAACGTCTTGCCGTTACGCACGAACGACCGCCGGCATTCCTGCACCAGCCACAAGCCCATGATGTTCTTCAGCAGCCGGTACGTGCCGTCGATGCCCCCTTCGTTGGTGAAGTTGCGTTCGAGCGCCTTGTCGGTGAGCACCGGCTGGTCGACTTCCGCCCCCATCAGCGACCACGTCCCCGAGCTGATGTACGCCCAGTCGGCGCGGCCGGTGTTTTCCGTCGGGACGGCGGCGACGGCCGAGCCGGTGTCGTGCGTGGCGGGGGCGACGACCTGAATCCGCGGCAGCCCGGTCCGCTGGGCGACGTCTTCCCGCAGCGGGCCGAGCTTCGTGCCGGGGTTGACGATCTTGGGCAACATGTCGGTCGGCACGCCGAAACGGTGCAGCAGGTCGAACGACCAGTCGCGGTTGGTCGGGTGGAAGAACTGCGTCGTCGTCGCGTTGGTGAATTCAACGACCCGGCTGCCGCACAGGCACCAGTGGAAGAAGTCGGGCATCATCAGAAACAAGTCGGCCATCCGCAGCAGCTCGGGGTCGCGCTGGTGCATGGCGAGCACCTGGTACAGCGTGTTGATCTCCATAAACTGCAGGCCGGTGGCGGCGAAAATCTCCCGCCGCGGCACGTGCGTGAGCGCGTGGTTCAGCAGCCCGTCGGTGCGTTTGTCGCGGTAGTGATACGGCTGGCCGAGGAATTCGTTCTTTCCGGTGAGCAGCACGTAGTCCACACCCCACGTGTCGACACCGACGGAGACGACCGCGTTGCCGTACTTCTTCGCCGCGGCGGCCAACCCGGTTTGAATCTCGTCCCACAGCCGCAGCACGTCCCACCGCAATGTCCCGCCGATCGAGACGGGACCGTTCGGGAAGCGGCGCAGGGGATCGAGCGTTACGGTTTTTCCGTCGAACAGCCCCGCGATGACGCGGCCGCTTTCGGCGCCGAGGTCGACCGCGAGGAAGACGTGGTTTGGCATATCGTCACCTTCGTTCCTCCGTTTAGCCGCGACTCGGAGTCTTCGGAGAGGAGCGCGGCGCGCGCGACATTCAACGCCGCGCTCCTCTCCGCAAAGCCTTCGAGTCGCGGCTAAACAATTCGATTTGCGAGGCGGTGCAGTATACCGCGCTTCGCCGCGTTTACCCTTGTGCGGCGCGGGCACTTCGCCGAAATTGGAGGGCATGTTCACCGGACACGAAATCGTCGATCTGTTGCGCCGCCTCGATACGACGCACGTCGTGTGGCTGCCCGACAGCACGCTGGGGCAGTGGGAAGACGCGCTGCGCCACGCGAACGGCCTGCGGGTCGTCACCGTCTGCCGCGAAGGGGAAGCGTGGGCCGTCGCCACCGGGCTGCATCTCGGCGGGGCGCGGCCGATGGTGATGATCCAGTGCACCGGGCTGTTCGAATCCGGCGACGCGCTGCGGAACGCCCTGCACGACTACCGGCTGCCCCTCTCGGCGATCGTGGGCTACCGCAGCTACCTCAACCAGGAAACGCTGCCGGGCGACACCTGCCTGACGTTCGCCGAGCCGATTCTGCGGGCGTGGAACATCGACTACCGGCTGATCGTGAAGCGGGGACAGTTTGAGGAAATGGCAAGCCACTTCGAGAGTTGCCGCCGCGAGTCGAAACCGGGGGTCGTGCTGCTGGCGGAGGGGAAGGCATGATGTCGCTCGTCGAGGCGCTGCGGGCGCTGCATTCCGAGCGGCGGGACGAAGTCGTCGTCACGACGATGGGGACCGCCCGCGAGTGGATGAAGCTGCCGCAGCATCCGCTCGATTTCGTGCTCGTCCCGTCGAGCATGGGGCAGGCGACCTCGCTGGGGCTGGGAATCGCGCTCGCCCAACCGTCGCGGCGGGTCGTCGTCTGCAACGGGGACGGCTCGATGCTGATGAACCTCGGCTCGCTGGTCACGATCACCGCGCAAAGCCCGCCGAACTTCACGCTGCTGCTGTTCGACAACGGCGTCTACGAGATCACCGGCGCGCAACCGACGGCGGGGAACCCGGCAATCCGCAGCGGCGCCGGTGAGATCGACTTCCCGACAATTGCCGCCGCCTGCGGTTTCGCATCGATCTACCAGTTCGCGGACGTCGACGACTGGCGGTCGGCGGTGCGGGACGTCCTCGCCGAGACGGGTCCGACGTTCGTCCATCTGCCGGTCGCGCCGATTCCCGGCGGCGTGGGACCGAAATCCCCCTCTCCCGGCCCCCGACGGGCGCGGGAGTTCGCGAAGGCTTTGCAACAGTAGCCGCGTCAGTAGGCGGAGGTCGGAGGTCGGAGGTCGGAAGTCGGAGGTCGGAGGTCGGAGGTCGGAGGTCGGAAGCGGTCCATCCTTCATCCTTTATCCTTCATCCCTTATCGCTCATCCCTTATCCCTTATCGCTCATCCCTTATCCCTCATCTCTCATCCTTCATCTGAGCTCAATCTGCCTCTTGACACGACCGCCGGACTCTTCTACCGTTTTGAAAATGACGCGGGTATTTGTCAGACACCTGTCGCTTCGCGGACTGCTGATTGCGGGCCTGATCGGCGTGATTGCCGGGTTGCCCTTTCTCTGCATCGCCTCCAATACGCAGCCCGTCGTGTTGTCGGAGACGGAGGACTCATCGGACGGCAAGACCGGTTTGATGAAGTCGGACGATTCCGACGTCGTCGGCTTTTGCCGGGTTGTCGGATCGGCTGCAGCGCGCGCCTTCCGGCATCGTGTTGCGGATGAGTGGGCGGAGACGGAGTCGGTTCTCACCGAGTCGCATCTGCAGCGCGGCCCGCCAGGCTGCTGAGGCCGCTTTCTGAATGTTCGTAGTGACCGGCTTCAGCCGGTCCTTGGACCGGCTGAAGCCGGTCACTACGAACCCTGTCTGCGATCGAGGCCCTCCCTGCCGCGACATCCCGCCAATTTCACTGCGCGCGATCCCTCCATGAGCGTCCAGGAACATTCCCTGCTGGACCGTCCGGTCCCGGCGGAATTCCCCGAATCGCCTGCGCTGCGCGAATTGCGCGCGGCGATCGAACATGCCGCGCACCTGTTGCCGGCGCAGGGACCGATCACGTCGTTCGTGCACCACAACACGCTGCACGCCTTCGAAGGCCTGACCTTCGATCAGGCCGTCCGAACAGGGGGCGCCATCTTCGGATGCCAGCCCTACCTGCCGGAAGCCGCATATCGCAAGCTGCTGGAAAGCGAGCGAATCACCCCCGCCGACCTGCGGGAAACCCTGCTGCTGGACCTGGGGGAATACGCCGACGCATTCGTCGGCCGGCTGGGGACGCGGTATCACCTGCGGCTGGCGATGCTGCAGTATCCGCTGCTGACGGCGTCGAGCGCCGAATTGCGGTGGTTCGTCGCCGAGACGAACGCATCGCGGCGGTTTCGCCCGGAGACGCCGGCGACCGTGCGGAAACGGACGATCGGCGAGACGCGTCATTGGGTGATGCGCGATCTGCGGAACGGAACGTCCCCCGCATCGCCGGGCGGTATCGCACTGGACGCTAGTAGTGACCGGCTTCAGCCGGTCCAGGGACCGGCTGAAGCCGGTCACTACGAACCTGAGACGCATCCTTCCGGGGTCGCCGCGGGGCTGATCGACCGCTTCGGCAAGTCCCGCATCGAGACCTGGAGCGACGCCACGTGGGAAGCGTTCTGTCTGCAAATGCTGTGGCGAATCTGCCGGCAGGGCGTGCACGGCGTTGCTCGTAGTGACCGGCTTCAGCCGGTCCAGGGACCGGCTGAAGCCGGTCACTACGAACGCGCGTCGCGGCATCGAGATATCCTGCTGCTCGCGACGGGCGAAGACAGCGACCTGCTCGTGCACGACCTGCTGATCCGATTGTCGGCGGCGTTTCTGGACCAGGGACTGGCAAGCTGGACGCTGCCGCAACGCTCCGGCGGATTCTTCCGGGCGTTCGTCGCGCTCTACGCGCAGGGGGGAGGACCGCCCGACCGCTGGTTGCGCGGCCTCTCCGCCGAGCTGCGGAGGCTTTCCGAGCCGGGAGTCAACGCGATCGAGTCCGTTGCCGAGTCGCTGGAGCTTCTGGGGGTCGAAGAGCACGAACGGGGGCGGTTCATCGGCGAGACGTTGCTGGCGCTGCGCGGGTTCGCCGGCATGATCTGGCAGTGCGAGTCGCGCGGCGACCGCGTCGCGCATCCCGCGCCGGAGGGAAGTCTGGTCGATTTCCTGGCAGTTCGCCTCATCCTCGAACGCTTCGCGCTGGCGCACGTGGCGCGAACGGCGCTCGGCTTTCGCGGCCCGCTGCGCGAATTGCGAAGCGTCGCCGCCGCGCAGGTCCCGAAACGCAAATCGTCCCATGTCGTGCACCGCGCGTTTCTGGTGTTCCAACTGGCCCAGATCCTGGGGTGGACGCCGCGGGAGCTGCATCAACTCAGCAAGGCCGAATGGTCGCTGCTCGTCAAGGAACTCGAAGCGTTTTCGAGCCTCGAGCGCCGCCGGGTGTTCCACCTCGCTTACGAGCGGCGGTATCGGATTCAGACGCTGGACGCCGTTATCGCCCACGAAAAACGGGTTTCCCCGAACGCGGGGACGCCGGGGCAGAACCCAGGGATTTCGGAAAATCCCTGGGTTCTGTCGCCGAAAACGCCGCGCTACCAGGTCGTCTGCTGCATCGACGAGCGTGAGGAATCGTTCCGGCGGCATCTCGAAGAAGTCGCGCCCGAGTGTGAGACGCTGGGTGCCGCCGGGTTCTTCGGCGTGGCGATGTATTACCGCGGGGCGGCGGAGGCGTATTTCACGCCGTTGTGCCCGGCGATCATTCATCCGCAGCATTTCGTGTGCGAAGAGGTCGTGTACACGTTCGAGGAATCGCACCGCCGCCGGGCGAAGACCCGCCGCGCGATCGGCGCCGCGTCTCACAACGTGCACGTGGGGAGCCGCACGTTTCTGGGCGGGGCGTTTCTGGCGGCGATGTTCGGGCCGCTGGCGTCGATTCCGCTGGTGGCGCGGGTGCTGTTCCCGCGGTTGACGGCCCGCATCCGGCGGTTGTTCGGTCGGTTTGTGCAGACGCCCCCGGTGACTGACTTGCATCTCGAACGCTCCGAGCCGGAGCCGGGCACGGAAGAGTCGAGAGTCGAGAGACCAGAGTCGAGAGCCAGAGAATCCGAATCGCTTGCGATTTCCGGCTCTGGACACTCCGCTGTCGAGTCTCGACTTCTCCACCACTCACCACTCACCACTCACCACTCACCACCCACCGTGGGATACACGCTGCCCGAGATGGCCGGCATTGTCGAGCGGCTGCTGCGCGACATGGGGCTGACGTCGAACTTCGCCCCGCTGGTGGTCGTCACGGGGCACGGTTCATCCAGCCTGAACAACCCGCACGAGGCCGCCCACGACTGCGGCGCCTGCGGCGGCGCGCGAGGCGGCCCGAACGCCCGCGCGTTCGCGCGGATGGCCAACGATCCGCGGGTCCGCGAGATCATCGCCGGGAACGGTCTGAAGCTGCCTCCGGGCGTGCACTTCCTCGGCGCTTACCACAATTCGTGCGACGACAGCATGGACTGGTTCGACCTGGACCGGCTGCCGGCAACTCACCGGGAACTGTTCGAAACCATCCGCCGCGACGTCGACGAGGCCCGCAAACGCAGCGCCCACGAACGCTGCCGGCGGTTCGAGTCGGCTGCGTTGAATCTCTCGACGGAAGCGGGATTGCGGCACGTCGAAGGCCGCGCCGAAGACCTCGCCCAGACACGCCCCGAATACGGGCACGCCACGAACGCCCTGTGCTTCGTCGGCCGGCGGTGGAAGAGCCGCGGGCTGTTTCTGGACCGCCGCGCGTTTCTCACCTCCTACGACCCGCGGCAGGACGACGCCGACTGCACGATCCTGACGCGGGTCCTCTCGGCGGTGGTTCCCGTGTGCGCCGGCATCAACCTGGAATACTACTTCTCGTTCGTCGACTCGACCGGCTACGGCTGCGGGACCAAGCTCCCGCACAACGTGACGTCGCTTCTCGGCGTGATGGACGGCGCCGCCAGCGACCTGCGGACCGGATTGCCGTGGCAGATGGTGGAAATCCACGAGCCGGTGCGGCTGCTGTTCATCATCGAAACGACGCCGCAGGCCATGCTGCGGATCATGGACCGCAACGAAGCGATCGGGCAGCTCTGCCGGAACGACTGGGTGCAAGTCGCGACGCAGGACCCGGCCACGTCGGAAATCCACGTTTTTCATCACGGGAGATTCGAAGTGTATCACCCGGAATCCCACAACCTGCCGACGGCGAAGTCGTCGCTGGACTGGTATCGCGGCTGGCGCGACCACCTGGGATTTGCGTCGATCGGGACTGGCAGTGGTGAGAGAGGAGTTTCGTAGCAGAATTCGTGAGAATTCTGCCGTCAGGATGCTGCCCTTCAGAATTCTCACGAATTCTGCTACGGACCTTCCGACCCTCGGGACTGAACTGCAATGGAACACGACACACTGCTTGCGTTTCTGGGCGTGCTGGTCGTCGCGACGCCGGCAGCGCTGGTGGCGTTGCTCGGGATTCCGGCGCTGGTCGGCCTCTCGTTCAGCGAGCGCGTCGTCAGCCGGCTCACGCAGGCGGCGGTCGTTGCCGGGCTGCTGTCCGCGGTGGCCATCCTGGGAATCATGTTGTCGACGGGCACGCGGCACGTTCCGGTCGAACTCGGCAACTGGGTCGTGCTGCCCGACCACGAGCCGAAAGCCGAAAGCGGAAGGGGGAAGGCGGAAAGCGGAAAAGCGTCTCTCAACTCACCTCCGGCTCTCGACTCTCGACTCTCGACTCTCGACTCTTCCACCACTCACCAGTTCCACTTCACGTTGAAATTCGTCTTCGACCGGCTGTCGGTGCCGTTTGTGATTCTGACGTTCCTGCTCGTGGGTGTCATCGGTGCGTTCGCGAACGTTTACCTTCACCGGGAGCCGGGTTTCAACCGGTTCTTCGTGTTCTACGCGGTGTTTCTGCTGGGGATGGTCGTCGCCTCGCTGGCGGGGACGATCGAGACGCTGTTCGCCGGCTGGGAGCTGGTCGGGCTGTCGTCGGCGCTGCTGGTCGCGTTTTTTCAGGAACGGCAATCGCCGGTGCGGAACGGGATCCGCGTGTGGACGGTGTACCGCGTCGCCGACGCGGCGTTTCTCATCGCCGCGGTGGCGTTGCACCACCTGACCGGCGAGGGAGACTTCGCTGGCCTGATGGGGACCGGACCGTGGCCGGAAGGGGAAGCGTCGCTGACGGCGGGGCAGGCGCTGTTCGTCGGATCGCTGCTGCTGATCGCGGCGGCGGGGAAATCCGCGCTCGTCCCGTTTTCGGGCTGGCTGCCCCGCGCGATGGAAGGCCCGACGCCGTCCAGCGCCGTCTTCTACGGAGCGCTCTCCGTGCACCTCGGCGCGTTTCTGCTGCTGCGGGTCAGCCCGATTCTGGAGCTGTCGGTCTGGCTGTGCGCGGCGGTCGTCGCGCTGGGAATCGTGACCGCGGTGTTCGCCGCCATCGCGGCACGGGTGCAGACCGACATCAAGAGCGCGCTGGCGTTCGCCTCGCTGACGCAGGTGGGCATCATCGTGGCCGAAATCGGCTTCGGCCTGCGGTACATCGCGTTGATCCACATCATCGGCCACGCCTGCCTGCGGACGCTGCAACTGCTCCGCGCCCCGACGTTGCTGCACGACTACCACTCGCTGGAAAACGCGATCGGCGGGCACCTTCCGCGGCGCAAGAACCCAGGGATTTTCGGAAATCCCTGGGTTCCGGCGGGTTTCCGGTCCTGGATTTACCGCTTCGCCCTCGAACGCGGTTATCTCGACGCGGTGCTGACGGACTACGTGGTTGGGCCGTTCGTCAGGCTGTTCCGGCTCTGCGACGCTCTGGAACGTAAGTGGACGGACCTGCTTTCCGGCACGAAGCAGGAAGGCGGAAAGCGGAAGGCGGAAGGCGGCGCCGCTCCTCTCGACTCTCGACTCTCGATTCTCGACTCCTCCACCACTCACCACTCACCACTCACCACTCACCAAACCGACGAACCATTGGAAGATCTCCTGTGAGCGCGCTGCATTTCCCCTGGCTGGAACTCGCGATTCTCAGCGCCCTGTTCGGGGCGATCTGGGTGGGACGGCTGCGCGAATCGGAACAGGCCCAGCGGGCGTCTGTCTTCTTCAAATGCCTGGCGCTGTTGTGCACGGCCGGCGCGTGGCTGGATTTCATCGGGCTTGCTTCCAGCGACCCGGACGCGACCGGCGTCCGCGTCGCTTCCTTCGACGCAGTTTCCGATTACCTGGGAAGCGACGCGCTGGTGATCGACGAATTGAGCGCGCCCCTGCTGCCGCTGGCCGCGCTCCTGCACCTCGCCACCGCCGTGGCGACGATGCGGACGAAGGCCAAACGGTTTTCGTTCGCCGGCTCGCTGGCGGCCGAGGCGATCCTGCTGGCCACGTTGAGCTGCCGCGACCCGTGGGGCATCGTCGCGCTGCTGACCGCGGGAACGATACTTCCGTTCCGCGAACTGCGATCGCGTGGCAAGCCGACGCGGGTGTACGTCCTGCACATCGGGCTGTACGTCGCCCTGCTGATCGCGGGGCAGGCGCTGATTTCGCTCAGTTCCGTAGGGTGGGCCGTGCCCACCAATTCCGAGTCGGCATGGTGGGCACAGCCCACCCTACGGTCGACCCTCGGCGTGGCGCTGCTGGCGGCGGCGGTGCTGATTCGCAGCGGCGTCTTCCCGCTGCACGTCTGGATGACCGACCTGTTCGAGCACGCCACCTTCGGCACGGCGCTGCTGTTCGTGACGCCGATGGTCGGCGCCTATGCCGCAGTGCGGCTGGTGCTCCCCGTCGCGCCGGACTGGATGCTGCAGAGCATCGCGTTGTTGTCGCTGTTCACCGCCGTGTACGCGGCCGGCATGGCGCTGGTGCAGCGCGAGGCGCGGCGGTTCTTCTGCTATCTGTTTCTCAGCCATTCGTCGCTGGTGCTGGTGGGCCTGGAAATCGCCACGCTGGTCGGGTTGACCGGCGCGCTCTCGCTCTGGCTCTCGGTGGGGCTGGCCCTGTCGGGCTTCGGCCTGACGCTGCGGTCGATGGAGGCCCGCACCGGCCGGCTGTCGCTGGCGGAGTACCACGGCCTCTACGAGCACACGCCGATCCTCGCGTCGTTCTTCCTGTTGACCGGGCTGGCCAGCGTCGGCTTCCCCGGCACCTTCGGTTTCGTCGGGATGGAACTGCTGGTGGAAGGAGTCGTGGAACTCTATCCGCTGGTCGGCATGGCGGTCGTCGTCGCGGCCGCGTTGAACGGCATCGCGGTCGTGCAGGCCTACTTTCGCGTATTCACGGGAACGAAGCACGTCGCCTCGATCTCGCTCCGCAGTCGCATGCCCGAACGACTCGCCGTGCTCGCGCTGGCTGCTCTGATTCTGGGGGGCGGTCTGTTTCCGCAACCGGGGATTTCCTCGCGGCACCACGCGGCGACACAGCTTGCCGAATCGCGGCACTCACCCGTCACGGCGGAATGACAAATGACGAAATCCGAATGTCGAATCAATGACGAAACCCGAATGACGAAGCCCGATCAACGGCAAACAACTCGTCCCTGCCTCGCATCGACTCCCAGGGACCGCGCGTAGCCGCAGTTGAAGGGCACGATGCCCCCATTCGGCCTGTTCAAATCGGAAGGCAGCAGAATTCGTGAGAATTGTGCCAGTGGACCAAAGACCGGCAGAATTCTCACGAATTCTGCTACGGCAGGAACCAGCGAATCAGCTCTTCAGCCTTTTCGGTTTCGGTGGGCTCGATGAACCCCTCTTCCTCGACCGATTCTACGGGATCCCATTTCAAATAGTGCACCGTGCGCGGTGCTTCAAATTCCAGTTCCAAAGTCCGCCCGCCGTCGTGCCATTCGAACTGCAGGTTCCCCTTTGCCATCGGGACGACCTTGGGCGCGACGATCAGATCGGAAGGAAGCTCGGCGCCGAACGCGCGGGCGGCGGCGATGAGAGTCGCATCAATGCGGCAGGCTCCCTGCGCGTCCCAATTCGGCTGCAGTCCGGCGAGACGGTCCAACTCGCCGCTCACAGTCCCGTGAAAATCCGCCTCGGCATCCGCAAGAACTTCCACGCGGACCGACGCCCCTTCGGGAAGCTCGACCGGCTCGTCTAAGACAACGACCCCCTTTTGAATTGTGCCGTAAAGTACCATTCTATCACCTCAACCATCATTGTACCGGAGTTGGGACGCTGGGCGAAGACCATCGCGTGCGAACGCCAGGGCTCGTCAGAGTTTCAAGTTATGAGTCGTCACCATCGGCCGCATCATCTGCCACAAGCCCCGCAAGAGTCGAAAGTAGGGGCAGGAATCCAGAATATCCCACCTCGGTGTGGGGTCGATCTTGAGCTTACAAACGACCTTTGTCACTCGCTTGTCCTTCTTGACGACTGCGATCATCGATTACTTTGACTTCGCGTCTTGAACCGTTCCCGCCAACTCCACGTTTGCGCCGTCGAATGTCAACTCGAGACCGCTGTGACGGATGCCCGACTCGATGATCGCACGCGCCAACTCCTCCGCGACTGTTTGATTCAGGTTTGGTATCCTGCCAATTTTCAGTTTGCAGACGACGCTCGTCACTCGCTTGTCTTTCTTGACGACTGAAATGATGGTGTGTTTTGACTTCGCGTCTGGAACCGTTCCCATTAACTGCACTTTTCCACGGTCGAATGTCAAATCGAGACTATAGTCACGGATGTCGGATTTTCGAATCGCGCGGGCCAAATCTTCCGCGGCCTGTTGATTCAGGCTCACTTCGGGTCGATTGGTGGCGCGACCGCTGGTCGTCACCGCATCATTTGCGTTTCGTGGTTCGCCGTTGTGCGACGCTGGCCGCTTCCGCTTCGTTCCCGATACGGTCGGCTGGCGGTCCTTCTGTGCTTTGGCGTTGTGATTTTGCGGCTGGCTCGTGCACGCCAGAATTGAGACGACGATGGACGAAACGAACCCAACAACATTGGAACTGAACGGCATGGAGTCCCTCCTTCAATCTGCCGGCGTCTCTGTCGATGATTGTATCATCACCGCCCCAGACCTCGCACGTACGCATACAAATCCGCCAGCTCCGCCGGCTTCAGCCCCTTCAGCAGCCCGACCGGCATCAGCGACGTGTTCGACTGGCGGCGGTCTTCGATGTCGGCGGCTTCGAGGCGGATCGTCTGGTTCGTGCCGGTCCGCAACGTCACGCCGTCGACCGACTGGTAGATCGCCATCCCCACGTGCGTCTTCCCGCGACTCGTGACGATCTGCGTCGTCTGGTACCGCGGGGAGACGTCGCGGCTGGGCTGCACGACGGCGAGGAAGAAATCGTCCCGCGAAAACCGGCGGGCGACGCCGGCCAGATCGGGACCCAGCGCGCGGCGGCTGCCGTGGCATTGGGCGCAGGACCGCTTGTGGAACAGTTCCCGGCCCCGTTCGGCGTCTCCGGCGGACCAGTCGACTTTCGCGAGGACGGCTTTGAACTGCTCCCAGTTTTTGCCGCCGGAAGCGAGTCTGGCGGCGCGATCGGGATACGTGCCCTTCAGCCAGGCTTCCCAGCGTTTCATGGCGAGCGACGGCGGCTGTTTCGGGTTGCCACGCGGTTTGTAATCGAAGTTCTGGCCGGTGTTCTTCCGCAGTCGTTGGACGAGCCGGTCGCGAACGGGGATTTCGTTCTTGTCGCGGCCGAGGCGCAGGGCGGCCTGGAACAGGGCGATCTGCTCGTCGGCGGATTTCGTCGCGGGGAATTTCTCCAGCGCCGAGAGGCAGGCGGCGATCACGTCGAGCTGCCCCGATTCCAGACCCTTCACGAAACGCGGGCGGTCGACGACGGCGGCGTGCTTCGCCAGCACCAGCAGCACCGCGTCGCGCAGCGAAAACGTCGAGAACTGCCGGCGAACGAGGTCCAAGTGCGCGTCTTTCTTCGATTCGCCGAGCAGGAACACGACCTCGGTCGTCCAGCGATAGTCCGGCTGCGATTCGATCTGCTTGACGACCGCGTCGATCGCGGCGGGCCAGTGTTTCTCGGCGAGCGTCTCCAGAAAGAGGATGTGGCCGGGGCGGCCGAAGCCGGGCTGTTTGACGATCGTCAGCGGCAGGTCGGCGTCGATCTTCGCGTGGGCGGCGACCATCTCGCGGATGCGGTCTTCCCAGTTGCTGTCCTGGTTCAGCTTGCGGGCGCGAATCTTCGCGTCGAGCCGCACCAGCGCCTCCGCGATCGCCTGGTTCTGTTTCGCGTTCCGCTCGGCGGGAATCCGCGAGGCGACGATCAGAAAATGGATGTCGTTGACGGGGTGCGAGTCGCCCGTGATGGTCGCCAGCACCTTGCTCAGCAGCTCGGCGTTGTACGGGGCGAACATCGCGATCAGCCGGGAAAGCTCCTCGTCGACGGCGGCGTCTCCGGTCGGGTAGACCTTCGCGATCCGCGCGCGGAACGGGTCGAGCTTGCGTTCGAACGGCTTCAGGTCCAGCCGGCTGGCGTAGCCGTCGTACACGGGCGGTCGGCCTTTCCGCGGGCCGAAGTCCCCCAAGGCGAGTTGCATCAGACGGATCGCGTCTTTCCGGACGGCCGGCGATTTCACGCGCTCCAGCACGTACATTCCCAGCGTGAGCGCAGCGAGATCGACGGTGTGCCGTCGTTCCAGCCGGCCGATCTCGTAGGCCACGGCCGAGGCGGCGCCGGTCTTCCGCACCGTTTTGCGCAGCGCGTCAGAAGCGGCCTGCGGCATGCGGCCGACGACGTGGGCGGCGAGCTGCCGCACGTAGCGGTCGTCGTCGCCGAGCCGTTTCGCGAGCAGCGGGATGAGCGCGTCCCAATTGGTCTTGTGCCCCGCGCCGAGCAGGGCTTCCACCGCGGCCCGGCGGACCTGATGGGCGGGGTCGTCGAGATACTTTTTCAGGAGCCCCACGCCGGGGTCGGCCCCGTGAATCCGCCCGTAGGACCAGATCGCCCGCGCGCGGACTTCGGGCGACTTCGCGTTGGCGAGTTTCGTCCAGGCGTCAGGAACAAAGGTGCCGCCCGTGGGAACCGGTCGCGATTGCGGCGTGTCGAGGCCGCCGAACAGTTCGGTGAGGATTTCGATCGCGCGGATGCGTTCCGCCGGGGTGCGCGTTTCATCGATCGCGGCCCGTTCGAAGTCCCGCGGGCCGACCTTCTTCGCCAGCCGCTCCCACTTCGCGCGGGACCAACTGCTCAAGGGCTGCGGAGCGTTGAGGCATTCGAGTAGCGGAATTCGTGAGAATTCCGCGGTGCGCGGCGCGGAAATCTCACGAATTCCGCTACCAGTTTCCTTGCCGGCATATCGCACGCGGAACACGCCGCCGCGCGTCCCGCGGCCGCCGACGCTGACGAACAGGCTGCCGTCCGGCCCGACGGCGGCGTCGGTGGGGGCGAAGCCGAATTCGCCAGCGCCGGTCATAAACGTGACCGGCTTGCTCTGCCACGTCGAGCCGTTGCGTTCCAGCGGGACCGCCAGCACGCGGCCGAACGTCCAGTCGAGGGCGAAGACGGCGTTGAAGTACTGCTTCGGAAACTGCCGGTGCCGGTAGCAGGCGACCCCCGTCGGCGACCCGCGGCCGAATGCGGCGACGACCGGCGGCATGTCGAGGTACGCGCGGGGGCGTTTCCAACTGCGGGTGATCCACCCCGCGTGGCTGCCCGGCAGCGCGTGGAAGACGCGGGTCGGCCGGTACCACGGCAGCGAAACGTCGCGTTCGCCGTCACTGTCGTAGGTGAAGACGTCGCCGTGGGCGTCGAACGCGAAGTCGTAGGCGTTGCGGAACCCGTCGGCGAAGATTTCCCCGCCGGAGAGATCGGGCTTCAGCCGCAGGATCGCGCCGGCTTCCGGCTTGCGAATCGGCGAGGTGGGCAGCGAGGCGAACTTGCCCGTGACGCCGGCCATGTTTCCCGCGATGAGATACCACCAGCCGTCCGGCCCCTTGCGGATGGCGTGCGTGTGGTGCTCGCCGCCGGTGCGGATTTTGAGGAACACGTCCGGCTTGCCGTCGGCCCGGCCGTCGCCGTCGCGGTCGCGATAGCGGATCAGCCCGGCGTCGCCGACGCAGATCAGGTCGTTGCCGTGGAAGTAGAGTCCCTGCGCGCCGGACTTCGGCCCGTCGGCGAACTGGATAAACGAGTCGGCCTTTCCGTCCCCGTTTTTGTCGAGCAGAATCCGCACGTATCCCGGCCCGGCGACGACGACGCGGCCTTTGGCGTCGATGGTCATCGCGTAGATGTTGTGCGCGAGGTGGTCGTCGGCGTAGAGCGTCGCTTCGAAACCGGGCGGGACCTTCACCCCCGCCGCTTGCGGCTTAGCCGTCGTTTGTGCGAAACCGCAAGCGACGATCGTCACAAGGATGACGATCCCTCGGACGCAATGGTCGTGATCGGCAATGCGGTTTCGGCGGCGGAGCATCGGCGTCCTTTCGGTGGCTGGAGGGGGATGCGCGTTATATTTCGCCAATCCATGCGGGCCGCTATAGTAACCCCGCTCGGCGAATCGCGGCAATGGCGGTTGTGTTGGTGTACCGCCTTCAGGCGACGCGGTGAACGTGTAGCAGAATTCGTGAGAATTCTGCCGGGCACCGCGATCGTGCAGAATTCTCACAAATTCTGCTACGCGCCGCCTGTAGGCGGTACACCAACAGCGTGACAAGGAGAAACTGTTGGCACCGGATCGTGACGTTCAACTCGACTCGAAGTCCGCGCCGCTGATGTCGCGGCTGCGGGCGCGGTCGCCGTTGAATTCGCCGGCCTTCTGGAAATGGGCCGCGATTGTCGTCGCGCTGGCGTTTGTGCTCGATGCCGTGCGGGGGACCGGTCGCGTCTGGGCGGACAGCGCCAAACCGCAAGCGGCCGCGAAGACGGGAGAGAAAGCGGGAGACGCGAAGCCGGCCGCGAAACCGGGGCACGACACCAGCCCCGGGGGACACTCCGACCCCGTGGCGCCGGTGCTGCTCGACATCCTGCTGATCCTGTTCTTCGCGAAGGTGACGGGGGACCTGTTCGAGCGGTACGGCATGCCCGCCGTGCTGGGGGAACTGGCGATTGGAATCGTGCTGGGCAACCTGAGCCTGGTCGGCATCGACGTGATGAACGAGTACTTCAAGCTGCCGAATTTCCAGTCACAGGAGTTCATCACCCGCTTCGAAGCCGATCCGGAGCACGTGGCGTACACGCCGTCGATCATCATCAAAATCCTGGCCGGCATCGGCGTGATCCTGCTGTTGTTCGAGGTGGGGCTGGAATCGACCGTGCGGCAGATGATGTCGGTGGGAAAGTCGTCGCTGCTCGTCGCGGTGCTGGGGGTCGTGGCCCCGATGGCGCTGGGCTGGTGGGTCGGCTGGTGGCTGATTCCGACGTCGGAATTTCCAGAAACCGACTGGCAGGTGCACGCCTTCGTCGGCGCGACGCTGTGCGCCACCAGCGTGGGCATCACCGCCCGCGTGCTGAAAGACCTCAACCAGTCGCAGCGGGCCGAGTCGCAGATCATCCTGGGGGCCGCCGTCATCGACGACGTGCTGGGGCTGGTCGTGCTGGCGGTCGTGGCGGGGGTGATTCAACAGGGGGACGTCGATGTTCTGAGCGTCGCGGCGATCGTCGGCAAGGCGTTGACCTTCCTGTTCGGGGCGATTTTCCTGGGAACGCTGGTCTTCGCCCGGCCGCTGTTCCGCGCCGCCAGTTATCTCCGCGGACACGGCCTGCTGGTCGCGACGGCGCTGGTGATCTGCTTCGGGTTTGCGTGGCTGGCCAACCTCATGGGGCTGGCGCCGATCGTCGGGGCGTTCGCCGCGGGGCTCATCCTGGAGAAGACGCATTACCGCGAGCTGGGCCAGAAGGAAGACCACACGCTGGAAGAAGCCCTCGCCCCACTGGCCGCGATGCTCGTGCCCATCTTCTTCGTGCAGATGGGAACGCAGGTCGACCTGAAGAGCTTCGGCGACACCAGCGTCTGGCTGCTGGCCGGCGCGCTGACCGGCGTGGCAATCGTCGGCAAGCAGGTCTGCTCGCTGGGACTCCTCGAAAAAGGGCGCAACCGGCTGGCCGTCGGCCTGGGAATGATCCCCCGCGGGGAAGTCGGCCTGATTTTCGCCGGCGTGGGCAAAGGGCTGGAAGTGCACGGCAAGCCGGTCATCAACGACGCGACGTTCTCGGCCGTCGTCGTGATGGTGATGATCACCACGATGGTCACGCCGCCGCTGTTGAAGTGGTCGCTGACGCGCGACGGCCGTTCGTAGTGACCGGCTTCAGCCGGTGGTTCGTAGTTCGTAGTGACCGGCTTCAGCCGGTCGATGGGCTGGCCAGCCGCGAATCAAACGAAGCACTCGACCGGCTGAAGCCGGTCACTACGAACGCACTACGAACGCACTACGAACGCCGGTCACCACTGCAGCGGCCGCACGACGTTCGTCGCCAGCAGCAGGCCGAATACGGCGGCGAAGAAGAAGAACGTCCGCACGTACAGCCGCGCCCGCGACTCGCCGCATCGCCGCGCGAGCCATTCCCCTTTCGTCGTGTTCCGCAGCAGCCAGTCGGTTTTCAGGAAGGCGACGAGGCTGAGCACGGCAACGGCGGCGCCCATCAGGATCTGATGTGTCGGAAGCATTGCGCCCACGTGTGTGTACCAGAAGCAGGTCCGGACGGCCCGTCCGGACCTCACCGCTTGCGGCTTAGCCGGCCGCTACGGCCGATTCCGAAATATGTGATCCCCAGCGACTCCATTTTTTGCGGGTCGAACAGGTTCCGCCCGTCGAAGACGACCGGGGATTTCATTCGCCGTTGGATCGTCCCGAAGTCCGGATTGCGGAATTCGCTCCACTCGGTGATGATCGCCAGCGCGTCGGCACCGTCCAGCGCGTCGTAGTGGTGGTCGCAGTATTGCAGACGTTCGCCGTACCGGGCGCGAACGTTTTCCTGCGCGACCGGGTCGTGCACCCGCACGGTGCAGTCGGCGGCCAGCAGCCGGTCGATCAACACCAGCGACGGCGCCTCGCGGATGTCGTCGGTCCCCGGCTTGAAGGCCAGCCCCCAGACGGCGATCGTCTTGCCCGCCAGCTTGTCTTCGAAATGCCCGCGGATCTTTTCGAACAGTACTTCCTTCTGGGACAGGTTGACGGTATCGACCGAGTCGAGGATCCGCGGCTCGTACCCGGCGCTGCGGGCGGTGTGAATCATCGCCCGGATGTCTTTCGGAAAGCACGACCCGCCGTACCCGACGCCGGGGAACAGAAACGAGAACCCGATCCGCTGGTCGTGGGCGATGCCTCGGCGGACGTCGTCGATGTCGGCCCCGACCCGCTCGCAGACGTTGGCCATCTCGTTGATGAAGCTGATCTTTGTGGCCAGCATGCAGTTGGCGACGTATTTCGTCATCTCGGCGCTCTCCAGCCCCATCACGAGAAACGGGTGGTCGGTTCGCAGAAACGGCTGGTACAGTTCGCGGAGCAGCTCGGCCGAGGCGGGCCGCTGCACGCCGACGACGACGCGGTCGGGCTTGGTGAAGTCGCCGATGGCCGCCCCTTCCTTGAGGAACTCGGGGTTGGAAACGACGTCGACGTCCCGCCCCGTCAGTTTCTTCAATCGCCGCGCCAGCTCGCGATTCGTCCCCACGGGAACGGTGCTCTTGAGCACGACGACCGCGTCGTCCGCGAGGTGCCCCGCCAGCCGTTCGGCGACGTTCCACACGAACGACAGGTCCGCCGCACCGTCGTCGGACTGCGGCGTGCCGACCGCGATGAACACGCACCGCGCGCGGGGGACGGCCTCGGCATAGTCGGTCGAGAACCGCAGCCGCCCGGCTTTCGCGTTGCGGCGGACCAGCTCCGCCAGCCCCGGCTCGTAGATCGGGACCTCGCCGGCGTTGAGGGCGGCGGTTTTCCGCTCGTCGATATCGAGGCAGACCACATCGTTGCCGCTCTCGGCGAAGCAGGTGCCGGTCACGAGGCCGACGTAGCCAGTGCCGATCATCGTCAGGTTCACAGGCGGTTCTCCCCGGTCGATTTATCGGGAAATGCGGACTCCAAATCTATAACTGGGAGAGATGGAGTAGTGGAGTAATGGAGTAATGGAGTGTTGGAGTGTTGGAGTGTTGGAGGTCAGCGTTCAGAAAAATCACTCCATTCTTCCATCACTCCATTCTTCCATCATTCCATTACTCCATCACTCCATCACTCCATCACTCCTCTACTCCTGTTTGAGCCGCTTCCCGTACTGCGACTCGTAATACGTCCGATACTCGCCGGACCGGACGCGTTCGATCCAATCGGGATTCGCGAGGTACCAGTCGATCGTTTCCCGCAGCCCGTCGCGGAACGTCGTCCGCGGCTCCCACGCCAATTCTCGCCGTGCCTTGCTGAAGTCGATCGCGTACCGCAGGTCGTGTCCCGGCCGGTCCTGCACAAAGCGGATCAACTCCGGCGGCTTCTCCAACAGCTCCAGCATCAGGTGCGTCAGTTCCAGGTTCGTCAACTCCGCGTCGCCGCCGAAATTGTAGACTTCGCCTGGTCGGCCGCGGCGCAGCGCGGCGTCGATCCCGCGGCAATGGTCGAGCACGTGAATCCAGTCCCGCACGTTGCTCCCCGTGCCGTAGACGGGAAGCGGCTCGTTCCGCAGACAGTTGGAAATGAACAGCGGAATCAGCTTTTCGGGAAACTGATACGGCCCGTAATTGTTCGAGCACCGCGTGATGACGCCCGGAAAACCAAACGTGTGGCAGTACGACCGCACCAGCAGGTCCGCGGCGGCCTTCGAAGCCGAGTACGGGCTGTTGGGGGCCAGCGGCGTCGCTTCGGTGAATTTCCCCTCGGACCCCAGGCTGCCGTAGACCTCGTCGGTCGACACCTGCACGTAGCGGCCGATTCCCGCGGCGCGGCAGGCGTCGAGCAGCACCTGCGTGCCGACGATGTTCGTTTGCACGAACGGCCCCGAGTCCTGAATACTGCGGTCGACGTGGCTTTCGGCGGCGAAGTTGACGATCGCGTCGGGCTTCGTTTCGGCAATCACTTTCCGCACGAACTCCGCGTCGCAGATGTCGCCGTGGTGAAACGCATACCGCGCCTCCCCCGCGCAGTCGGCGAGGTTTTCGAGGTTGCCGGCGTACGTCAGCTTGTCGACGTTCGCGATCGCGACGTCGGGGAATTCGGCCAGTTCCCAGCGGATGAAATTCGAGCCGATGAAGCCGCAGCCGCCGGTGACGAGAAGTCTTTGCATGAGTCGAAGGTCGGAAGGTCGAAAAGTCGCGCGTGGGTTGGGGTCGGGTGTCCAGAATTCAATTTTCCGCGACGCGCGTCAAAACGTTGGAAAGGCTTCGGCGGAAAATTGAATTCTGGACACCCGACCCCTTCCCCATGTCAGTCGTCGCAGTCGTAGAGCTCCGGCTTGAGGGAGAGTCGCATGCCGACGTCGTGCTGCTGGAAGCCGAAGCGTTCGTAGTAGCCGGCGGTGCGGGGGAAGCAGGTCAGCATCAATTTGTAGCAGCCTTGCACGCGGGCCGCGAGGATGGCGGTCTTGACCAGCAGCCCTCCGACGCCGTTTCCCCGCCGGCCGGCGTCGACGACAAGGTCTTCCAGATGGGCGGCGGTCCCGCAGCGGTAGCTGAGCTTGTGCTGCAGGTGCATCATCGCCGTTCCCACGGCCGCCCCTTCCGTCTCGGCGACCCACAGAAAGTAATCGGGGCTGCCGGCGATGCGCTCTTCGAACTTGCGCTCGGCGTCGGTGTAATCGTGCCGGTAGCCGAGCGGGCTCAACTGGCCGACGAGCGCGGCAACCACCGCGACGTCTCCCAGTTCGGCGCGGCGGACGAGCACGTCGGCGTTGCGGAGTTCATCGGCGAGCAGGACTGCGTCGGGCGTCAGCGGGCCGTTCGTTCCGACGGCGTTGCACAGCGCGTCGGTGAATCGGTCCATGAGTGAATTCCCTTCGTGGCAGAATCAAAGCGATGCCAAACGGTCGCGGATCAATTCAGCGAGAGACTCACAATATGCCGGCCTCCAGCTGTCCCACTTGTTGACCTGCGGTGCTCCCAAACTGGGAATAACGAAGATGGTTGGGTAGTAATCCGCGACTGAGCGTTCGAGGGGCTCAGGATCGTGCTTCTTATTCCGAGGATCGGGAACTTCGCAATTCCAGATCTTCTTGAAGTCTTTGGCGGTTCCGACACCGTGGCAGATCATCACCGGAGGTTTAATCATCTCAACGACGGTGCGAAAGATCTCGATACCACGTTGCTTACCTCCACGGTGTTCGGGATTGTTCAAAACAATCGAACTGCCTTCCGTCCCGTAACAGATCACATTCGTTTCAAGAGTGTCACAGATGCCACGTTCCGAAAGGGCATCGAGCAGAGGCTTGTACGCCTGCTTCGTCAACGTCGGCGAGTGACCGGTTACCTCGTTATACAAGTCAACACACGACTCTCCATTCCGGTTGAAATGAGCATCGATGAAGCGTCTGTGAGTTCCGACCTTCTTCACATAAAAAGGAGCGCCCCAATTGCGACCAATCAGGAACACACGACAAGTCGTCGGATCAGTTTGATCAGTATGCCAGGGGCGAGGATACTGCCCGTTGAACCTTCGTGTCAGAGGTCGAATGACGCGTTCAAGATCCGCAATCGACGTCATTTTTTTTCCCCGATCGACGGACATGCAATTCTCGCCAATTCTACGCTGTTATGTCCATTAAGATAGACGCCGCCAGCATCCGCGGACGCTGGCAGCGTCCGCCACGGATTTTGTGGCTTACGGTTCGGAAGGCGCCGGCACTTCATCCGTCTCGTCGTCGGCGATCTCCGCGGGGATGCGGGCCAGCGACACCAGTTTGTCGCCCTCGTCCAGCCGGATGATGCGGACCCCCTGAGTATTACGCCCCACCTGGCTGATGTCGCTGGCGCGGACCCGCTGGATTTTGCCGTTGGACGTGACCATCAGCACTTCGTCGTCGTCGGCGACCGCCAGAATGTCGATGACTTTGCCGTTTCGAGCCGTCGTCTTGATGTCCCGCAGCCCCTTGCCGCCGCGCCGCTGCCGGCGGTAGCGCATGTTGCCGGAGTACGCGGGGCCGGCGTCTTCCTCATCGGAAGCTTCGTCCGCGGGCGATGCGTCTTCCGCCGAGGCCGCTTCTTCTTCCGCCGGTTCGTCGTCGCCGTTGGCTTCGTCGCTGCTGCCGAAGGGGGTCCGTTTGCCGTAGCCGTTTTCGCAGGCGGTCAGCAGCGATTCCCCCTCGCCGGCGACGACCATGCCGATCACCCGGTCATCTCCGACCAGCGAGATGCCCTTCACGCCGCGGGTGGCGCGGCCCATCGGGCGGGCGTCTTCGTGGGAGAAGCGGATCGACATGCCGTTGCGGGTCCCCAGCACGACGTCGTCGCCGGGACCGACGATCCGCACGTCGATCAGCTCGTCTCCGTCGTCGAGTTTGATCGCGATCAGGCCCGATTTCCACGGCCGCTCGAACGCGCTGAGCACGGTCTTCCTGACGGTCCCATTGCGGGTGGCCATCAGCAGGAAGTGGTCTTCGTCGAATTCCATCACGGCCAGACAATTGCTGACCCGTTCTCCTTCGACGAGCTGCAGCAGGTTGACCAGCGCCCGCCCCTTCGCGGTGCGTCCCCCGGACGGCAGGTCGTACACCTTCTGCCAGTAGACCTTGCCCCGGTCGGTGAAGAACAGCAGCCAGGCGTGCGTGCTTGAAACGAAGATGTGCTCGATCGGGTCTTCTTCGTCGGATTTCGCGCCGGCGATCCCCTTCCCGCCGCGGTTCTGGGCCTGGTACAGGCTCAGCGGCGTGCGTTTGACGTACCCCCGCTGCGAGAGCGTGACGACCATCGACTCTTCGGTAATCAGCGCGTCGCGGTCGACGTCGGTCAGCTCTTCGTCGGTGATTTCCGTCCGCCGCGGGTTGCCGTACTTCTTCTTCAGCTCCAGCATGTCGTCGCGGATGACGGCCCGGATGTTCGCCTCGTCGGAGAGCAGCGCGACCCACTCGTTGATGCTTTCCAGCAGCTTGCGGTGTTCCCCCTGCAGGTTCTCGCGTTCGAGGTTGGCCAGCGACCCGAGCTGCATGGAGACGATCGCTTCGGCCTGGTTCCGCGACAGCCGGTAGTTCTCCTGCCGGCCGACTTCCTCGACGAAGACGGCGAACCCGTCGTCTCCCAGCGCCTCGCGGACCATTTCCGCGGGGACGTCGATTTCCTGCAGCCGCTCGCGCGCCTCGGCCCGGCTGGCCGAGTCGCGGATCGTCTTGATGACCAGGTCGATGTTGACCTGCGCCACGAGCAGCCCTTCGACGGTGTGCTTGCGTTTGCGGGCTTCGGAGAGCAGGAACTCGGTGCGGCGGCGGATGACGGTGATGCGATGCCGCAGGAACTCCTGCAGCAACTCGACGAGCGACAGCAGCTTCGGCCGGTTGCCCACCAGCGCCAGCAGGATGACGCTGCACGTGTTCTGCAGCGGCGAGAACTTGTAAAGCTGGTTGAGCACGACTTCCTTGTCGGCGTCTTTTTTGAGGACGACGTGCAGCCGTACCTGCCAGTCGGGGGTCTTGCGGTCGGTGTAGTCGGTGACCCGCGAGATGCCTTTGATGCGGTCGTCCTTGACGAGCTGCTCGAGCTTCTCCTTGATGCGGTCGCGGGTGTCCATGTAGGGGATTTCGGTGACGACGATCACGTCGTGGCCGCGCTCCGTTTCAAAGTGCGTCTTCGCCCGCAGCGCGATCGTCGAACGGCCCGTCATGTACCCCTGCTTGATGCCGAACTGCCCGCAGATCACGCCGCCGGTGGGGAAGTCGGGGCCGGGGACCAGCTCCATGATCTCATCCAGCGACGCCTGCGGGTCGTCGATCAGCCGCACGACCGCGTCGCAGACTTCCCCCAGGTTGTGCGGCGGAATGCTCGTCGCCATCCCCACCGCGATGCCGGTCGAGCCGTTGACGACGAGGTTCGGGAACCGCGACGGCAGCACGACCGGCTCGACCCGCTGCTGGTCGTAGGTGGGGATGTAATCGACGGTGTCGCGGTCGATGTCGGAGAGCATCTCCATCGCCACCGCCGACAGCCGGGCCTCGGTGTACCGCATTTGCGCGGGGGGCAGCCCGGCCAGCGAACCGAAGTTCCCCTGCTTGTCGATCAGCGTCTGCCGCATCACCCAGTTCTGGGCCAACCGGGTCAGCGTGGGGTAGATCGCCTGGTCGCCGTGCGGGTGGTAGCGCTTCATCGTCTCGCCGACGATGCCCGCGCACTTCGTCGTCGCCGAGCCGGGCGAGAGGTTCAGGTCGTTCATCGCGACCAGAATCCGCCGCTGGGACGGTTTCAATCCGTCGCGGACGTCGGGCAGCGCGCGGCTGACGATGACGCTCATGGCGTACGTCAGGTAGCTGCGGCTCATTTCGTCCTGGATTTCGAGCGCCTGGACGCGTTCGTCGCCGTTGGTTCCTTCCGCGGGAAGGTCGTCTGCCGGGGGCAGTTCGTCGCCGTTAGCCAATGTCGTGGTTCTCCGTAATCCACCGGGGATGGGATCGTGGTCGTCGGTGTCGCGTGGAAATCATTCCACGCGAGTTGTGGTAGCGTGGAATTTATTCCACGCGAGTTGTGCGTGGAACAAATTCCACGCGACATGACGCTCGCGGTCCCCGGATTATCGTTGATCGGCGCGCGGATGAAAAGCAACATCGCAGCGCGCAACCCATTGCAGGACAATCACTTTGAAAAACGCTCCGGGCCGCGGTCCCCGGAGGTCGCGCGGCGCCCGCAAACCGTCTGGAAGGCGACTCACCCCGACGTCTCGCGGGGCCTTGCCGCGTGTGGAGGAAGAGAATTTTTCACCCCCGATTTATAACCCGCCTCTGCTCGGAATCAGAAAGAAGCGGGTGAAAAATTGAGGGTGAAAATTGGCTGGGCTGAATGATTGGTTGCGGCTTCGGGGATTGCATTCCGGAGGCGATCCGTGCAGGATGAGCGAAGCCCTTTCCGGCGACTCGACCATTCTTGAAAAACCGCGCCGGTCCCCCGTTTGCCCGTGAACCGCGCCGCCGCGAATGCGTTGTCAGAACAGCGGCCCGACACAGCCGCCAGGAAACATCGCCATGACGACCCTGTTCCTCATCTGTTCCGTCGTGGGCGGCACCGTGCTGGTGTGCCAGTTCGTGATGACCGTCATCGGCCTGGGGGGCGACCACGATCTCGCGGCGGACGGGCACGTCGATGTCCCGCACGATGCCGGGGGGTTCGACGCCGACGTGGCCGACGCCGACCACGCGCAAGCCGCCGACCACGACAACTCGACGTGGTTTTTCAAGGTGATCACGTTTCGCACGATCGTCGCCGCGGTCACGTTCTTCGGGCTGGCGGGGATGGCGGCCACGGCCAGCGGCATGGGCCCCTGGCAGACGATCGCCGTGGCCGTGTGCGCCGGGGCGGCGGCGATGTTCGGCGTGCACTGGCTGATGCTGCAGATCGAGCGGCTGAACGCCGACGGCACAGTCCGCATTAACGAAGCGGTCGGCATGACCGGCATGGTCTATCTGAGAATCCCCGCGAACAACGCGGGGGCGGGGAAAATCCAGATCAACCTGCAAAACCGCACCGTGGAATTGCTGGCGTTTACAGCCGCAGAGGAGATCCCCACCGGAACCAGCGTCGTAGTATTAACCGTCGTCGGCCCCGATTCCGTCGCGGTCGAGCGGACTGCCGCGTCTCACGAGGTGACTCGCGCGTAGCAGACCCGTACGACGGCCTTCCAAGGCCGTCGTACAGCCTCGAAAGGTGAAGCCATGTTGAACACGCTCGTGCTGGCTGCGAATGGTCCGAAACTCACCGGCGAGGGAAGCGGCCTGATCTGGTACGGACTGATCGCCGTCTTCGTGGCGATCATGCTGTTCAGCTTCATCGCCATCCTGACGAAGCGGTACAGGCGCTGCCCCAGCAACCGCGTGCTGGTCATCTACGGCAAGGCGGGCCGCGGGCAGGCCGTCAAGTGCCTGCACGGCGGGGCCACGTTCGTCTGGCCGCTGATTCAGGACTACGCCTACCTGCGGCTCGACCCGGTGCAGATCGAAATCCCGTTGCGGGGGGCGCTCTCGGCGGAGAACATCCGCGTCAACGTGCCCAGCGTGTTCACCGTCGCGGTCGGCACGTCGCCGGAGGTGATGAACAACGCCGCCATCCGCCTGCTCGGCCTGAGTGAAGACGAACTCCGCAAGCAGGCGCAGGAAATCATCTTCGGGCAGTTGCGGCAGGTGATCGCCTCGATGCGGATCGAGGACATCAACCGCGACCGCGAAGCGTTCCTGACCCACGTGCAGAACTCGCTGGAGCCGGAGCTGAAGAAGATCGGCCTGGTGCTGATTAACGTCAACATCACCGACATCACCGACGAGTCGGGCTACATCGACGCCATCGGCAAAAAGGCGGCGTCGCAGGCCGTGCAGCAGGCCCGCGGCGACGTCGCCGACCAGGAAAAGATGGGCGAAACCCGCGTCGCCGAGGCGGGCCGCGACAAGTCGATTCAGGTCGCCAACGCCAACAAGGAACGCGAACTCGGAACGCAGACGGCCCAGCGCGACCAGTCGATCGGCATCGCCAACCTCAGCCGCGAGCAGCAGGTCGGCGAGCAGACGGCGGCCTTCGAACGCGAGAGCCAGGTCAAGGATAGAGAGCGCGAGATGCGCGTTCGCGTGGCACAGGCCAACGCGACCGCCGTCGAAGGCGAAAACCAGTCGCAGGCGCTGATCGTCGCCTCGAAGGCCCAACTGGCCGTCAAGAACGCCGAAGCCTATCAGCTCAGCGAAACGAAGAAACGGGAAGCCGAAGCCTCGGTGCTCGAAGCCCAGAACCGCGCGATGGCGAAGGCGGCACTCGCCGAAGCCGAGCGCGTCGAAGCCGAACAGCGGGCCAAGCTGGAAGCCCTGGCGAAGGCCGAGAAGGCACAGATGATCGTGAACGCCGAGGCCGAAGCCGAAAAACGGCGGATCGAAGCGGAGGGGGAAGCGAAAGCCATCTTCGCCAGGTTCGAGGCCGAAGCCCGCGGGCAGTACGAAATCCTCGCCAAGAAGGGGGAGGGCCTGCAGCGGATCATCGAAGCCTGCGGCGGCGCGCAGCCGGCGTTCCAACTGATGATGCTGGAGCACATCGACAAGCTGACGGAAGCCTCGGCAAAGGCCATTTCCAACATCAAGTTCGACAAGATCGTCGTCTGGGAAGGAGGCGGCCACAACGGAACGAGCAGCACCGCCAGCTTCCTGCAGAACATGTCCCGCAGCCTGCCTCCCATGATGCAGGTCATGCGAGATATCGCCGGCATCGAGCTGCCGGAGACGCTGGTCAAGATGGCCGACGACGTGGAGGACGGAGGTCGGAGGACGGAGGTCGGAGGTCGGAGGACGGAGGTCGGAGGTCGGAGGGCGGAGGACGGAAGTCGGAGGGCGGAGGACGGAGGGGAGAAGTCGGGCGGCGCGTCATCTGCCGAGAAGGAATCGCCCGCACCTGCGCGCACGGCCGGGGGCGGCCCCGCATCTGCATAGTCCGTTTGGGCGGGTGGTCGGAGGACGGAGGTCGGAGGTGGGTATGGATTCCGGTATACGAATCCGCGCGAAGGGAGGAAGAGATGCAGATCAATTCGGCCAAGGATCTTGACGTTTACAAGAATGCATACGCGCTGGCGATGCGGATCTTTGAGCTCTCGAAGCGATTTCCCGGCGACGAGAAGTTCTCATTGACGAGCCAGATTCGTCGATCATCACGGTCGGTCTGCCTTAATCTGCGAGAAGCATGGGCAAAGCGCCGCTACGAAGCGCACTTTATCAGCAAGCTGACCGACTGCGACGGTGAGAACGGCGAAACCGATTCATCGCTCGATCTCGCCAGAGATTGCGGCTACATCAACAAACAGGAGCACCGGGAACTGGCTGAGTCATGTGCTCGGACTGGCCGCATGCTCGGATCGATGATCAGCAACCCCGAAAAGTTCCTCATTCATCCTCCTCCAAAGAAGAATTCGAGACGACGACCGAACACCGATCCGTGACGACCTCCGACCTCCCGCCTCCATCGCGTCTGGGCGTCATCCCAACTTCCCGACAAAGTGAATCTGCCCGTCGCAGTGCTTGCAGCCGACTTTCTGCCCCATGTATTTGGGGGCGGCCCGCAGCTCCTGCTCGCAGTGGGGGCAGTTGGCGTAGAACGCGACCATCGTGATCTTCGAGTTGCCCAGGTCCAGCTTGAACTGCCCGCCGCAGTGCTTGCACTGCACCTGGCTGCCCACGTATTTCTTGTTGATCCGCAATTCGCGGCGGCAGGCGGGGCAGCCGACGTAGTACCCACGCAATTCCACTTCGACCATGGCGGCAATCTCCCGCAGCGGAATGAACTCCGGAACCTCGACGCTGTCGGATTCCAATTCCGGATTGAGCAGCGCACGGCACACCTGGCAATGCACGAGCTTGGCGGGCATCTCCTCGCCGCAACTGGGACAGGGTCCTCCGGGCCAGGCGGACATCGCGATTCTCCAGTTCCGATTGTACAAGGAGCAACGGGGGGAAATGCACGGGAATTCCGCGGAGACGCCCCGTTTGCCCGTAATATCATCCGCGGCGCGACCGGCCCGCGACGCGCCGGGATGCGTGGAATGGACGTGGCTTGCAGGGTATTCCAACAACTCGGAAGCCGGGCATCGGGGAACTCGCGATTGCAAGCTCAGGAAATCCCCGGCGTAGGGCGTGGCCGGGGTCGGGTGTCCAAAATTCAATTTTCCTTCGAAAGCGTTCGAACGCCGGGGAAGTCAACGTGGAAAATTGAATTTTGGACACCCGACCCCTTTTGCCTACCTTTGCGCTTCCAGACAGATCAAGTGACGAAACGTCCTGAGATAGAGCCGGCCGTGTGCGATCGCGGGGGTGGCGTGGCTGCCGTCTTCCAGCGACGTCTTGCCCAGCAGCTTGAACTCGGGCGACGCCGCCAGCACGACGACTTCCCCCTTTTCGCTGATGATGTAGAGTTTGCCGTCGATGCAGATCGGCGAGCCGCTGTAGCCGCCGCCGATTCGCTGCGTCCAGATGTTGCGGCCGGTCTTGGCGACGATGCAGCTCACGACGCCGTTGTCGTTCCAGAGATAGACGTGCCCCTTGTACGCGATAGGGGTGGGGACGTAAGGCAGCACGGTCTCGCGGCGGTATTTGATGTGGGTGGCCGCGACGTTGCCTGAACCGTTGGGATCGACGGCGATCAGGAGTTTCCCTTTGCCGGCGCCGCCGCAGGACTGGAGGATCAACCCGTCCGCCTGCACCGGCGAGGCGACGGTCCGCAGCGGGAACTCGCCGGTCGCCCAGTTCTGCCGCCCGGTGTAGGGGTCGAGACTGGTCAGCCCCATCGCGCCGCTGGCACAGATGAGCTGCGGGCGTTTGCCGTCTTCGCGGTAGATCATCGGCGTGGCGTAGGAGGCCTCGCGAATACTCCGCAGCGTGCTCCACACCGTGCGGCCGGTTCGATTGTCGAGCGCGACGATCGAGCTGGGGCCGTCCTGGTCGTTGGCGAAGATCACCAGGTTCTCGAACAGCACCGGCGAGACCCCCTGCCCGTGCTGGCTGTCGAAGGGGCCGAGGTTCTTTCGCCACAGAAGCTCGCCGTTGTGCGTGTAGGCGGCGAGATAGTTGGTTTCCTTGTCGCCGAACGCGGCGTAGACCCGCTCGGCGTCGACGGTCGGCGTGGCGGAGGCCCAACTGCTCTTGATGTGCTTGGGGCTGCGGTTGAGGCCGGTTTCCCGCGTCCACAGAATCTTGCCGCTGTCGGTGTTGATGCAGTGCAGGTACCGCACCGCACCCTGGTCGATGGCCGAGGTGACGAACAGCTTGTTCTTCCAGATCACCGGCGACGAATGTCCCTCGCCGGGGAGGGTGATCTTCCACTTGTATTCGCCGGGGCTGAAGGTGACGGGAACGCCCTTCTGCAGGCTGATGCCGCTGCCGTTGTCCCCCCGATAGCGGGTCCAGTTCTGTGCCGCCGCCGATCCGGCTGCGATGAGCGGAAAGAAGACAGCCGCCGCGAGGAAAAGCCGTCGAATCGTGGAAGATGGCTGCATATTCTGGTTCCTTGCATCCTCTGATGAATGTCTCAGTTTTTCGAGAGATGTGCCACTGCTTCGGACGGGCACGACAAGCGCCGAGCCCGCGTTCGGCACTGCTTGCCCGGCCGAAGCAGTGCCGAACGGCATAAGGATCGTCAATCTCGGCCGGGCAAGCAGTGGCACGACGACACGCGATTTGTTTATTCGAGACTTAAAATGACGAAATCTACGCGGAATCGCAAGACTGCTGCCATTCCCGCGGTGGAGGCGTTAACATGCATCGCACGATCTCGCGTAGCAGAATTCGTGAGAATTCTGGACGTTATTTCCTTGACGGCAGAATTCTTACGAATTCTGCTACCTGCCTCGATGATTCCACCCATGACTTCCCCCGACCCCGGCACGCCGTCCCGCGCGTGGTACCAGCTCATCGGCCCGGGATTGATCACCGCCTGCGTGGTCATCGGCCCCGGCAGCATTCTCACCAGCTCGAAGGTCGGATCGGCCAACGGCTACGGCATGGCGTGGGTCGTCGTGCTGGCCTGCGTGTTCATGCTGATCTACATGACGCTCGGCGCCCGTCTGGGCGTCACCGCCGGCGAATCGCCGGCCGACCTCGTCGCAAAGCGGGCCGGCCGCTGGCTGGCCGCCGTGATCGGCCTCGGCGTGTTCTTCATCTCGGCGGCGTTCCAGTTCGGGAACAACCTCGGCGTGGCGTCAGCTTTCGAGATATTTATCGGCGACGACAAGCCGTGGCTGCTGGGGACGATCGTCGTGCTGTTCAACGCGATGACGATCTCGTTCCTGTTCACGTTCAAAAACCTCTACAAGGCCGTCGAACGGCTGATGATGGTCTTCGTCGCGTTGATGCTCACGGCGTTCTGCATCAACCTGCTGTTCGCCCAGCCGCACTGGGGGGACCTGCTGCTCGGGTTCATCCCGGAGTTCCTTCGCGGCGTCGAACCGAAGGAAGGGGAGCCGCTGCTCGATCTCTCGGTGCTGGCGCTGGTGGGGACGACGTTCGTCATCACGGCGGCGTACTACCAGGCGTATCTCGTGCGGCAGAAAGGGTGGACGCACCACGAGCTGAAGGAAGGGGCGCGGGATACGCGGGTGGGGGCGGTCATCATGTGCGTCATCACGCTGATGATCATGCTCACCGCCGCCGCCCAGTTCCACAATTTCGACACCGGCAAGGCAAAGGAAAATCTCGGCGAGGTGGCCGACGTCGCGAGGCAACTCGAACCGACGCTGGGAACGCACGCCAAATGGCTGTTCGCGCTGGGAGTGTTTTCGGCCGCCTACTCGTCGTTCCTGGTGAACTCGATGATCGGCGGGTTCATCCTCGCCGACGGCCTCGGCCTGGGGAGCAAGCCCGAGGACCTCTGGCCGCGGCTGCTGACGGCGCTGGTGCTGCTGACCGGGATGGGGGTGGGGCTGTTTGTGATCAGCACGGGCATTCGTCCGGTGCCGGCGATCGTCGCGGCGCAGGCGGTGACCGTCCTGGCCGCCCCGCTGATGGCCGGCGCGCTGCTGTGGCTGACCAACCGCAAAGACGTCATGGGTCCCGACACGAACAGCGTGCCGCGAAACATCTGCGCCGGCTTCGGGTTTGTTCTGCTCGTCGCGATGGCGGGATACACCGCGCTGGTCAGCATTCCCAACAACATCGAGAACTGGCAGAAGACGCGGGCGGAAGCGAAGCAGACGGAGGCGAAGAAGCCGCGATGAACAAAGTCGACGGTCGGAAAGTCGAAGGTCGGAAAGTCGACGGTCGACGACGAAGCCGACGACGAAGAAGGAATTGAGGTTAGTTGCCGCTTGCGGCTTAGCCTCGCGAATGGCTAAGCCGCAAGCGGCGAACACCCCGGCGAAACCCATTCGCCGGGGTGCTCGCGTTTGACATTTCTTCGAAACGGATCAATTCTCCGTCTGGCTCAGCGACGCCATCAACTGGCCGGAAAGCTTGTCGCGCGGCTCGAGTTCGACGACCTTCTTGAGCGTTGCCTTGGCGGCGTCTTTGTGGTCCATCACCACGTACTGGTAGGCCAGCGCGAACAAGGCGGCCTTGTCGGTCGGCTTGCGTCCCACGTGGGCTTCCAGCGCCCGCAGGTCGGCCGTGTAGGCCGTGGTCGACGGGTAGCTGGCCTTCACGTCGGCCCATTCCCAGGGAGTGTCGCCGGTGAGCGCCTTGTGGGCCGCGGCGGCAGACGCCTTGTAGTCCTTGCGGGCGAAGTGGATCAGCGACCGCAGTTGATGGACGTCGCCGCTGTTGGGCTGCTCCTTGACCGCCAGGTTGATCTGCTTCAGGGCCGTCGCGCTGTCCCCCTTGCGGAACGCGGCCAGCGCGAGGTCGAACGCTGAGGCCGTTTCGCTGGCCGCGTCCACGGGAACGCCGTCCGTTCCATCGCCACCCTGGCCGTCGTCAGCGGGGGGAATATCGGCTCCCCCGTCACTGGGCGGAAGGTCGGTTCCCCCGTCACCCGGCGGGACATCGGCTCCTCCGTAACCGGGCGGAACGTCATCTCCCCCGCCTCCGGGGGGAACATCGGCGCCGCCGTCTGGTGGAAAATCGGTTCCCCCGCCACCGTCGGGCGGGCAGGTCTGGCAGATTGGCTGCGAGTCGATCGGCGTGCCGGCGTCACAATACGGGTTGTAGTAATCGGCGACCGGGATTCCGGGTCGGGAATTGACGATCTGCACGATCCACCGCCGCCAGAACCAGTTTCGCCATCCCCGCGGACGACGCGGGCGACGGACGATGATCGGGCGACCCGGCCGATGCGGACGGTGCGCGCCCGGACGGTGCGGCCGATGCGGGCGATGCGTACCCGGCCGATGCGGGCGGTGGCCACGATGCGGTTCCCGCGTGCCGGGCCGACGTCCGCGATGACCACGGTGCGGTCGGTGTGTTCCGGGGCGATGCCCGCGGTGGGGTTGATGCGCTCCCGGGCGACGCCCGCGATGCGGCCGATTTGCTCCGGGCCGGTGCCCACGATGAGGTTGACGGGTCGCCGGTCGCTGCCCGCGATGGCCGCCGACTCTGTGCACCGGGCGATGCACAACCGGGGGACGACGAACCGGGCGGCGCACCACCGGCCGCTGAATGACCGGCTTGCGAATCGGTCGCCTCACGGCGGGCCGGCGAACGACCGGCCTGTGAACCGGTCGCCTCACGGCGGGCCGGCGAACGACCGGCCTGCGAATCGGTTGCCTCACGGCGGGCCGACGAAAGACCGGCCTGTGAACCGGTCGCCTCACGGCGGGCCGGCGAACGACCGGCCTGTGAACCGGTCGCCTTACGGCGGGGTGGGCAATCCTGGGCAATCCTCGTCGCAGAGGAACCTGGGCTTCTGCATCGAACGGCGCGGCCAGTATGCCGGCTGCTCCCACTGACAAAACACCGAAGATCGTTGTCAAGCGCTGCATTCGTTACTCCTTATTCCAAGAGGGGTTGAGAGGGTTGGTCGCGGGTGAATGAGAATCGCGTGCCAAACCCTGGGAATACTCGAAAAACGGCTGTACGACGCGGAACAGCGACAGAACGCGACATCAAATCGTCAAGTGGGAGCCAGCTTGTGATGCGGAAATGAAACACATGAATCAATTTGATTCGCCCCCTCGTTCCCAAGCTCCGCTTGGGAACGCACTCGTCGCCAGGCTCTGCCTGGCAACGCGCGGGGCGTCGAGCGATTCTCATCGAGCCGGTCACGACGTCAAAGACTCGGTAACGCGTGCGTGGGATTGGGGCGGCCTCCGGTGGGAAGCGGCGTCGAATCGACATCGAACGCGTTGCGAAGCGGAGCTTCGCGAGAGGGCGTTCCCAAGCGGAGCTTGGGAACGAGGGGCGAGTTCCGTCCTTTCCGCACCACCGGCGAATTCGCGACCTATGCTTTGTTTGGCCGAATGCATATTTCCAGACTCATTCCTGCCCCGTGGCATGCGGGGACTTCATTCCGGCCTCAATCGCTGAGAGGTGCCGTATTTCCAGCTCGCATTCCACCGTCGAGCCGTCCGGCGCGATGCCCCGGACGCCGCTCGACTGCACGTCTCGGAATCCGTCGAACCAGTCGTTGTCGCAGCCGCTGATCACCGCCACCGATATCCGCTTCGCGGAAGTCGTTGCGGCGATGTCGGTCGGGCTGGACTTCGCCCAGGGGCAGCCGCGGGGGCACTGCATGCGCACCGCGCTGATCGGCATGCGCCTGGCCGAGGAGCTGCGCCTGCCGGCTCCGGATTGCTCCGCGCTGTTCTACGCGCTACTGCTGAAGGACCTCGGCTGCTCGAGCAACGCCGCGAAGATCAGCCATCTGTTCCATGCCGACGACCGCGAATTCAAGCGGTCGCGGCGGATGATCGACTGCACGAAGCGCAGCCAACGCCTCGCGCACGCCTGGTCGCACGCCGCGCCGGACGGGTCGCCGTGGGAACGGCTGCTGCGGAGGCTCGTTATCCTTCGGAAGGGGCCGGACGCCGCCCGGCGGATTTCCGAAATCCGCAGCGAGCGCGGTGCGGAGTTCGCACAGATGCTGCATCTGCCCGAAACGACGGCGCGGGCGATCTCTGAACTGGACGAGCACTGGAACGGCGCCGGAACGCCGCGGGGGTTGAAGGGAAGGGAAATCTCAGTGTTCGCGCGAATCTGCGGCCTTGCGCAGGCCGTGGAGGTCTTCTTCACCGCATACGGACTTCCGTCGGCCTGCACGATGGCGCGGAGTCGCCGGGGCCTGTGGTTCGACTCCGTCGTCGTCGACGCGCTGTTGTCGTGCCGCAACGACGCCGACTTCTGGCGACGGCTCCGCGTGTCGGAAGCTGCCGGCTTCCGCACCGACGCTGGCAGCGTCGGCCACGGCGACGATCTGATCGCCGAAGTGTGCCGCTGGGAACCGCGGGACCACGTGCTGTTCGCCGACGACGCCTGTCTCGACCGCGTGGCGGAGACGTTCGCGCGGGTCGTCGACGCGAAATCGCCGTGGTTCTGCGACCATTCGACGCGGGTGGCCGTGATTTCCGTCGGGCTGGCAAAACAATTCGGCTGCTCGGCGGAACTGCTCCGCGACGTTCGCCGCGCCGCGCTGCTGCACGACGTCGGAAAGCTGGGCGTGTCGAACCTGATCCTCGACAAGCCGGGCAAACTGACCGACGCCGAAACCCGCCAGATCCGCAAGCACCCGGAGTACACGCGGCAGATTCTCTCGCAGGTGCCGGCCTTCCGCGAGCTGGCGGACGTTGCCGCCGCCCACCACGAGCGGCTCGACGGCCGGGGCTACCACCGCGGCCTCGACGAGCGGCAGATTCCCTTCGTGACCCGCATCATCACAGTGGCGGACATGTTCGAGGCGATGTCGGCCCGGCGGCCCTATCGCGACGCGCTCGACTGGGAGCAGATCGAGCCGATCATGGAACGGGACGCCGGCCCCGGCATCGACCGCGATTGCTTCGAGGCGCTCCGCCGCTGGCGCGAACGGGACTTCGTCGCGTTACGGGCCGAGGTCCAGATCCGCGAGGTCGACCGGCTGCTCGCCGAGCTCTAACGCGATTCCCAGCCAGTTCGTAGTGACCGGCTTCAGCCGGCCGCCGGACAGCTCGCACGTCCCGGACGATTCGACCGGCTGAAGCCGGTCACTACGAACCACAACCTTGATTCCAGTCTGCGCGGCCGTCAGAATGGGGTTGGTGAGTGGGGAGTGGTTGTGCATCAACACCACTCACCACTCACCACTCACCTCGTTCCACATTTCGCACCACAAGGCCACAGCAATGAAGTTTCTGGACGGGAACACGGTCGGCATCGATCTGGGGACCACCTACTCGGCGATTTCGCAACTCGACCCGGAGGGGCATCCCCAGGTCATCCAGAATTCCGACGGCCGCACGATCACGCCGTCGGTCGTGCTGCTGGGGGACGAAGGGCACGTGATGGTCGGCCCGTCGTTCGAACGGATTTCGATCGAAAACCCCGCGCACATCGTCGAGGCCATCAAACGGGAGATGGGGAGCAAGGAGTACTTCAAGGTCTACCAGAACAAGAAGCTCACCCCGGAATTCATCTCCGCGCTGATCCTCAAGAAGCTCAAGCAGGACGCGGAGAAGCACATCGGCCCGGTCGCCAACGCCGTCATCACCGTGCCGTACTACTTCAACGACATTCGCCGCAAGGCAACCCAGGACTCGGGGCGGATTTCCGGCCTGAACGTGATCGACATCATCAATGAGCCGACCGCCGCCACGCTGGCCTACGCCTGGAACCGCGGCGAACTGGGCCGCACCGACCTGAAGCAGACCGAGCGGCGGATTCTCGTGTACGACCTCGGCGGCGGGACGTTCGACGTGACCGTGGTCACCTATACGCCGACGCACTTCCGCGTGCTGGCCACCGACGGCGACGTGATGCTCGGCGGGCTGGACTGGAGCCGCCGGCTCGTCGACCACATGGCCGAGCAGTTCCAGCGGAAGTTCGGCGAAGACCCCCGCGAGACGCCCGAATCGCTGCTGTCCTTCACCCAGGAATGCGAAGACGCCAAACGCGAGCTGAGCGACAAGGCCCAGGTCCCCGTCACCGTGTACCACAAGGGGAAAACGCTGACCGTCGCGTTGACCCGCGGCGACTTCGAACGCATGACCGCCGACCTGCTGCAGCGCACCAAAGACACGACCGAACTCGTGCTGAAGCAGTCCGGCGTCGACCCGAGCACGCTGGACGAAGTCATCCTCGTCGGCGGGTCGACCTACATGCCGGTCGTCGAGCAGATGCTCCGCGAGGTCGGCCGGCGCGACCCGTCGCGGTCGGTCCTGCCGGAAGAGGCGGTTGCCCAGGGGGCGGCGATTCACGCCGCCATTCTCGAAGCCCGCACCGGCGGGGCCGAAAGCCGGCTGGGGGCCGCCGTCCTCAAACGGCTGCGGGCCGTCAACACCGAAGACGTCAACTCGCACTCGCTGGGGGTCAAAATCACCGACCCGAACGAGCGCACGCGGAAGATCAACCACATCATGATTCCGCGGAACACGGCCATCCCGTATTCCGTCAAGCAGCGGTTCGTGACGACCTCGCACAACCAGCAGTCGATACACATCTACATTCTGGAAGGGGAAGCCTCCGACCCGGCGGCGTGCAGCCTGATCGGCGACTTCCGCATCATCGGCCTGCCCCCCAACCTGCCGGCCGGCTCCCCGGTGGAAGTGGAATACAGCTACGACGCCAACGGCCGCATCCACGCCGTCGCCCGCGAGCTGACCGGGAATCGCGCCGCCAACACCCAGATCGTCCGCGACATGGGCCTGGACGACGCCGGGCTGGAGTCGTTCCGGTCGCTGGCGACGGAATACCAGGTGGAGTAAATGTCGAAAGTCGAAAGTCGGAGAGTCGAAAGTCTCGCTGACCTTCGACCTTCGAATTACCGACCTTCGACCTTCGTACCAGTCGGTTGAAAACCCGCCCCCGGTGTGTCATCTTTGGTCCGGATTTTCCTTCCGGATGCGACGACATGACCTCCTCCATGCAACTCGACGTCTACAAGGAGTGGCTCGGCATCCCCGAAGGGGAACGCCCGCCGGACCACTACACGCTCCTGCGGCTCGTCAAATTCGAAGACGACGATCAGAAGATCCGCCGCAACTACACCAAGCTGAACGGCCACGTCCGCAAGTATGCCACCGGCCAGTACTCGAAAGAGTCGCAGGCGCTGCTCAACGAACTGGCCAAGGCGATGCTCTGCCTCACCGACCCCCAGCGCAAACGCGAATACGACGCCTCGATCGGCCGCGTCGAGGAGAAGAAGCCCGAAGCCGTCGAGCGGCAGACCCTCGGCAAAGTGCTCGTCGCCCAAGGCACGATCTCCGACGACCAGCGGAAGGAAGCCGAAAAGTTCGCCGACGCCCGCGGCCTCTCGATGCGCGACGCCGTCGTGCAGATGAAGCTCGTCGACGCCGAGACCGCCACGAAGGCCTTCGCGCAGGAACTGGGGTACACCTACGTCGACCTCGCCGACACGATCCCCGACGACAGCGTGCTCGACAAGGTGCCGCGAAACCTCGTCAAGCGGCACTCGATTCTGCCGCTGTTCGTCGACGACGACACGCTGATCGTGGCCTGCGTGCACGAACCGACCCCCGACCTCGAAGAAGAGCTGCGTCTGCGGTACGGCGTCCCGATGCGCCCCGTGCTGTCCACGCCGTTGGCGATCAACCAGGCACTCACGAAGTACTACGCGCCCGGCATGCGCGACGAAGCGGTCGTGGAGGAAGCGGCAAAGCCGAAGGACAAGGGGGGCAAGGCCCGCACCCGCAAAGAAAAGCCCGCGAAGAAGACGGCAATCCGCAACGAGAAGACCGCCGCTACGTCGAATCCGGAAGATGCGAAACAGCAGATGTGGATCGGCGTGCTCATCATCCTCTGGGCCTTCGGGGGCTGCGCCCTGATCGACGCCTTCGTGCTGATGCCGGTCTTCCGCTTTGCGCTGGTCAAAGGGTATACGCTCACGTTGTTCATTCCGCCGATCGTTGCTGTCCTGGCGTATTTCAAGTACATCCGGCCGTATTTCAAAAAGTAGGTCCGGACGCCGCTTGCGGCTTAGCCGACGTTGGCGGACCGAGAGACGGGCTAAGCCGCAAGCGGCGAGTTCCGGACGGGCCGTCCGGACCTGCTGCTGATTGACAATTCACGCCGGATGGGAAACAGTGGCCGCATGGACGCATTATCGCTGCTGCGGGACCTGATCGCCCTTCCCAGCGTCAATCCGATGGGGCGGGACCTCTCCGGCCCGGAGTATTATGAAACGCGGGTGACGGAATACCTCGCCGCGTTCTTCGCCGATCTGGGCGTGCCTTTCGAGACCATCGAAGTCGTCGACGGCCGCTGCAACGTGATCGCCGAGTTCCGCGGGGCCGACGGCGCGCCGGTGATTCTGCTCGACGCCCACCAGGACACCGTCCCCGTCGACGGGATGGTCATTCCCCCGTTTGATCCAACGGTCAAAGACGGCCGTGTGTACGGCCGCGGGGCCTGCGACGTCAAAGGGGGCATGGCCGCGATGCTGGCGGCGTTCGCGCGGCTCGTTCGTAGTGACCGGCTTCAGCCGGTCAAGGGACCGGCTGAGGCCGGTCACTACGAACCCTCCAGGGCGGCGACGGTCATCATGTCCTGCACCTGCGATGAAGAATCCGGCGCAAAGGGCATCGAGCATCTCGTGAAAAGCTGGGAACGCGGCCGCAAGCCCGACTTCGCCGTCATCGCCGAGCCGACCGAGCTCGACGTCGTCGTCGCCCATCGCGGGGCGTTCCGCTGGAAGGCCCGCACGACCGGCCGGGCCTGCCACAGCTCGCGTCCCGAAGACGGCGTCAACGCCATCTACCGCATGGCTCACGTGCTGGGCGCTCTCGAAGAGTACGCCGCCGGGCTGGCCGACCACATTCCGCCGCATCCGCTGTGCGGGCCGGCGACGCTGAGCGTGGGGATCGTCGCCGGCGGCAGCAGCGTGAACACCGTCCCCGACGAATGCCACATCGAAATCGACCGCCGCTGCATCCCCGGCGAAGACCTGTCGCGCGTCATTCCGGACGTGGAGGAATTCCTGAAAGACCGCGTCGACGTCCCGTTCGAATTCCTCCCGCCGTGGATTCGGGCGATGACCCTTTCCGACGAACACAACGGCCCGCTGGCCGACCGGCTGCTGGCCGTCATCGCGGAAGTCGCCGGCCCGCACAAGAAAGTCGGCGTGCCCTACGGAACGCACGCCTCGCGCACCGCCCAGCCCGGCGTGCCATCGGTCGTGTTCGGCCCCGGCTCGATCGCGCAGGCCCACACCGAAGACGAATGGATCGCCGTCGACCAGTTGGAACAGGCGGCGGAAATCTATTACCGTTTCATCGCGACGCCCGAACTCAAATCCGTTTAGCCGCGACTCGGAGTCTTCGGAGAGGAGCGCGTTGTCAGTCCAGATCGCGCGTCGCGCTCCTCTCCGCAAAGCCTTCGAGTTGCGGCTAAACAGTTCGTTGACAACGAAGGAAAGCATCATGCCCACCCAAGCCGAACTTCTGCAGCGCGACCTCGGGCATCTCATTCACCCCCTGCACAACCGGGCCGCCCACGAAAGCGGCGGGCACGTGTGGGTGAAGGGGGACGGGGCGATCCTCACCGACGCCGACGGGAAGGAATACATCGACGGCCTCGCCGGCTTGTGGAACGTCGTCGCCGGCCACGGGCGGACCGAACTCGCCGAAGCCGCCGCGAAGCAGATGGCCGAACTGGGCTACTGCTCCGGGTACGCCGGCAGCTCGAACGTCCCCGCCATCGAGCTGGCCGAACGGCTGAGCGGGATGACCTATCCGAACATCACGCGGTTCTTCTTCACCTCCGGCGGCGGGGAATCGGCCGACTCGGCCTTCAAGACCGCCCGCTACTACTGGAAGCTGAAAGGAAAGCCGGAAAAGACCAAAGTCATTTCCCGGCAATGGGGCTACCACGGCGTGACGCTGGCCGCGATGAGCGCCACGGGGATCGCGAGTTACTGGCCGATGTTCGAGCCGCGCGTGCCGGGGTTCGTGCACATTCCCTCGCCGTACCCGTACCGTTACGTAGGTCAGGCTTTCCAGCCTGACCGGAACAACTCCAGCGCAACGCAAGCACCGGAAGCGTCCGGTCAGCCTGGAAAGGCTGACCCACGGATCACGCAGGGGGTCGCCGCCGCGAACGAGTTGGAGCAGGCGATCCTTCGCGAAGGCCCCGACACGGTGGCGATGTTTCTGGCCGAGCCGGTGCAGGGCGCCGGCGGGGTGATCGTGCCTCAGGACGACTACTTCCCCCGCATCCGAGAAATCTGCGACCAGTACGACGTGCTGCTGGTCGCCGACGACGTCATCACCGGCTTCGGCCGCACGGGAAAAATGTTCGGCCTCGAACACTGGAACGTGCAACCCGACATGATGCTGTTCGCCAAGGCGATCACCTCGGGTTACTTCCCGCTGGGGGGCATCGGCCTCAGCGAGGAAATCGGCCGGACGCTCGACACCGGCAGCATGGTCTGGATGCACTGCTACACCTACAGCGCCCACCCGGTCGGTTGCGCCGTCGCGTTGCGGAACCTCGACATCATCGAAGGCGAGAACTTCCCGCGGCAGGCCGCCGAGAAAGGCGCGCATCTGCTGAACGGCCTGAAGTCGGCGCTGGCCGACCATCCGCACGTGGGGGACGTCCGTGGCCTGGGGCTGATGTGCGGCGTCGAATTCGTGCAGGACCGCTCGACGAAGGCCGAGTTCGCGCCGGAGGACAAGGTCGGCATCCGCATCCACGCCGCGGCGCAGCAACGCGGCCTGTTCAGCCGCCTCCGCGGCGACGTCTTCTGCCTAGCCCCGCCGGTGGTGACGCCGACTCAGACGCTGGAGCGGATTGTGGAGATTCTGCGGGAGTCGGTGGGGGAGGTGCTGGGGTGGTGAGTGGTGAGTGGTGAGTGGTTGTGGAAGAATGTAGTGCGAAATTCATTTCGCACGAAAGGTGGACGTGCGAAATGAATTTCGCGCTACAGTGGCGCCATCCTTCGAACCTGCGACGGTTCAATCACTGCGGTTCCCGGCCCCTTCGGACCGGCCTAATTCCCATCGGCGCCGCCAGGCCTGAAGAGCCGCCATGCCCGACCCGCGCCTCCTCATCACCCTCTGCACCTACAACGAGCGGGAGAACATCGAGCAGATCGTGCCGGAAATCCTCGCCGTCGCCCCCGACGCCCACGTGCTGGTCGTCGACGACAACTCCCCCGACGGCACCGGCCGGCTCGCCGACGAGATGGCGGCGGCCGATGAGCGGGTGCGGGTGCTGCATCGCGAGGGGAAGCAGGGGTTGGGGACGGCGATTCTGGCGGGGTTTCGTTACGGCATCGAGCACGGGTACGACCAGCTCGTCAACCTCGACGCCGATTTCAGCCACCACCCGCGGTACATCCCCGCCCTGCGGGACTGCATGCACCGCGTCGACGTCGGCGTCGGCTCGCGGTACGTCAAGGGGGGCGGCGTGGTCGGCTGGGGCTGGCATCGCCACTTGATGAGCCGCGGCATCAACCTCTACGCCCGGCTGCTGCTGTGGCTGAAGACGAAAGACAACTCCGGCAGCTTCCGCTGCTACCGGGTCTCGAAGCTGGCCGAACTCGATCTCGACCGGGTGCGCGCCCGCGGTTACGCCTTCCAGGAAGAAATCCTCTACCGCTGCCGCCGCCTCGGCTGCACTTTCGAGGAAGTGCCGATCGTGTTCGAGGACCGGCGTTACGGGGAATCGAAGATCGGATTGAGCGAAGTGTTTTCCGCGCTGTGGGTGATCTTTCGGCTGGGCGTGGAGAACGTGTTTCGCGTGCGAGTGGCGAAGAGTCGAGAGTCGAGAGACGAGAGTCGAGAGCCAGAAGAATAGTCGAGAGACGAGAGTCCAGAGTGCAGAGCCAGAAGAAGGAAGAGTCCGCGTCAAGACTTCTTGGAACGAGTGAGGCTGGATTTGAGGCCGCTGAGCATGCGGGCGAGTTCGTCGGCGCGACTGTAGATGTCGTTAAACGCCTTCTGTGCCAGGAACCGCTGCCGTAATGCGACGTGTGAGTGCGAGACGGTTTCCATCAGCGATCCGTAACCGATCTCCAAAAACCGTGAGAAGTCAGGATCCGACGCACGGCTGCTGCCTTCAGCGATGTTTGCCGACACCGAAACGGCGGACCGCCGCATCTGGCTGGTCAGCCCGAACCGCTCATCATCCGGGAGTTTCCGGGTGCTGGCATAGACGCTGTCAGCATGTTCGATCGCCTTCTGCCAAACGCCCAGCTTCTCGAACCGGAACATGATCAGTCCTCCATTTCGTAGCTCATGGCCAAAGATTCCGTGCATTCACTTCCAGAACTCACTGTCTCTCGCCTCTGGACTCTCGCCTCTGATCTCTCAATTCTGGCTCTCGCCTCTCGCCTCTCGTCTCTCGACTCAAAACAAAGACCGGCAGTCGATGACGGATCGACTGCCGGTCGGATTCGGACGATCGACTTTGCGATCGCAGGGAACAGGGGCGTCTGTCGGCCGCGTGGCCTTCCCTGGCGGGAACACGGCCGCTGCGGCGCCCCGGTGACTCAAGCGAGCTGTTTCTTGCGTCCGATGAGCGTGCGGATGCGTTCGGCCAACAGGGCGTTGTCGAACGGTTTGCGGAAGGTCTCGTTAAACAACGTGCGGTCGAATCCGCTGGCGTTATCCTCATCGGTGAGGAGTCCGATCAGCACGGTTTCGAGGTACTCGTTGTTCCGTCGAAGGTTCTGGGCGATCATCAGGGCTTCCTGACGGCCCATCGAGAAGTCGACCACCACGCAATCCGGGTGCAGGGATTCGGCCTGAATGCCGGCTTCGAAACCGCTCACGGCCGTCTCGAGTTTGAAGTCCTCGGCGCCCATGTATTCTTCCAGAGAGTTCTGGATCTGCGGCTCGGCTCCGACGAGCAGGATTTTGCCCATGGCTTCGTCTTCGAGTTCGCCGAGGGGCATACCGTGTTCCTTGAGGAACCGAATCAGGTGCTCGCGGGGAATGCGGCGGTCCTGGGACCCGGGAATGCGGTAGCCGCGGAGGCGGCCGGAATCGAACCATTTGCTGACGGTACGGGGAGCGACTTTACAGATTTTTGCGACTTGTCCAGTCGTGAAGATCGTCCTCATCGCGGGCTTCTCCAATCACTTTCGCTTGGCCAACGTCGGGAGGTTCGTCGGGCCTCCCAGATCTTCACCCCTACACGGCGGTCGGCTCTTCCTGGCCATTGGGTCCGTGACTTACGAAAACCGCCGTGATCATCGGGTTGTTCATCGTTCAGGGTCGACGCGGCAGAGGCTGCGCCAGAGCGGTCGGACTGCGACGTTCCGTGCGAAACCCAGCCCTTGGAAGGAGGGCATGGATTCCCGGCGAAAGAAGCCGCCCGGCGTCCTCGCGGTGAGGACGACGCGCGCAGTCTCGAGAAGGGTAGCGGAAACCGTTCGCCCGGCTGCCGGCCAATCGAACGAACTTCGGCCTCTTCGGCCCCCCTGTCGACTGCTGAAACTTCAATCGCCGAATGCGTCCCTGCAATCGCTACGAAACAAGTTGCGGAACGTTTCAGTTCCAGCCGTCTGACCTATACTTTCGACTTCTGCGGTCCAATGACTTTAGGATGATTATCCGGGGGAGGGGAAAGCCGATGGGCCGTTGGTACAATCCTTGCAACCGGCACGTACTACGGCAGGCTGATGGCAGAACCCGCTCGCGGGCGACCGGGTTTGCGGCGTTTGCCGGAAATTCCCGCTATCGGCTCTACACCAATCGTAGGTCGAATTCCCGATGCGGGCGCGACGTTTTTCAGGATTCTGCGAACTGCAACGCTTGGCGCGCGATGCACGCCTGGGGGAATCGCGAGGAATTGAACGGCCGGGGTGGGGCTAATACCGATACGCCGCCTCCGGCAGATACCGCTCCGCCGCTTCGCGCGCGATCAACCCCGCGGCCAGCAACTGCTTGACCGATTCGGCGAGCGGCCGCATGCCGTCGGCCGACCCGGTGAGGATGTTATTGTCGATCGATTCCAGCTTCCCCAGCCGGATGCCGCTCGAAATCGGCGAGTTGTTGAACAGAATCTCCAGCGCCAGCTCGCGCTTCTCGCCGGGCGCGATGCTCGGCAACAGATGCTGCGAAATCACCGCCCGCAGGCTGAAGGAGAGCTGCGAGCGGATTTCGCTCTGCGTCGTCTGCGGGAACAGGTCGACCAGCCGCGAAATCGCCCCTTTCGCATCGCGGCTGTGCAGCGTCGAAAACACGAGATGCCCGGTCTCCGAGGCGCTGAGCGCCATGCGGGCGGTGTCGCGGTCGCGGATTTCGCCGACGAGCATCACGTCCGGGTCTTGCCGCAGGCCGCTGACGAGCCCTTCGGCAAACGTCCGCACGTCGACGCCGACTTCCCGTTGCGTGACCAGCGAATTCGCCGCGGGCGGAAACAGATATTCGACCGGCTCTTCAATCGTGATGATCCGCTTCCCGCCGCGCTGATTGATGAGGTTGACGATCATCGCCAGCGAAGTCGTTTTTCCGGACCCCGCGACGCCGGTCATCAGCACCAGCCCGTTGCGGAACCCGGCGAGCCGTTCCGCCAGGGAAACCGGAAAGCCCGCCCATGTGAAATCCGGAATCTCCGACGGTATGAACCGGAAGCACGCCCCGACCTGCCCGCCGCTGTGAAACAGGTTCACGCGAAACCGTTGAGATTCGCCGTTCAATTCCAGCGGCAGCGAAAAGTCGACGTGCATCTCGTCGCGAAACCGCGCGGCGGCGGATTCCGGGCAGAGCGGATTCAGCAGCCCGCCGAGTTCCGACCCGTCGAGCAGCGGCTCGCCGATCTCGCGCAGCACGCCATGAATCCGCAACACCGGCGGCCGCCCGGCAACGAGATGCAGGTCGGATGCGTCGTTGGCGAGTCCGGCCGCCAGCCAGCGCGGGATTCGGTCGTCCATTGAATTCTCCAAACCGCTAATGGACGCTGATGAACGCTAATGGTTGGCTTTTCCATCAGCGTCCATTAGCGTGAATCAGCGGTTCCCCTTCCACGATAACGCCAGGCCGGTCGCATTCCCATGTCGTCCCTTCCGACAGTCGTTCTCAAGCCGCGCCGCGCGCTGCCGTTTTTCGGGCGGCATCCGTGGGTGTTCGCCGGGGCGGTGGCGAAGGTCCGGGGGAATCCGCAGCCGGGGGACGAGGTCGTCGTGCGTTCGGCCGACGACGAATTCATCGCCCACGGGCTGTTCAATCCGCACAGCAACATCCGCGCGCGACTCTTTACGTGGAACGAAGACGAACCGCTCGACGAGGCCTTCTGGGCGAAGCGGATTGCGGCCGCGATCGATGGCAGGCGTCGGTTGTTCGCGAGCGGAAACGGGGACAGGTCCATTTTTCGGCCGGGAGCCGGTGACGATTCCGGCGCGTCTGCCCGAAAAATTGACCAGTCCCCTTTTTCGCACGACACCGCCTGCCGGTTGATCAACAGTGAAGGAGACGGCCTGTCCGGCCTCACCGTCGACCGCTACGGCGACTGGCTGCTGGTGCAGTTCACGAGCCTCGCACTGTTCGAACGCCGCGACGCGATTCTCGCGGCGATGCAGGAACAATTGCAGCCGCGCGGCATCTGGCTGCGGACGGAAAAGGGCATCCGCCAAGCCGAGGGACTCGAAGCCCGCGACGGGCTCGTCGCCGGCGACGAACCGCCGCGGCCGCTGTTCGTCGACGAGCACGGCGTGCGCTACGGTGTGGACGTTGTCGAAGGCCAGAAGACCGGCTTCTTCCTCGACCAGCGTGAGAACCGCCGCGTTGTCGCGGGTTACCTGCACGGCCGCGTGCTGGACGTCTTCAGTTACAGCGGCGGGTTTTCCCTCTGCGCGGCGATGCTCGGCGGGGCGAAAGAAACGCTGGGAATCGATTCGTCCGAAACGGCGATCGCGCTGGCCAGCGCGAACGCCGAGCTCAACGGCGTTGCCGACCGCTGCCGCTTCGAGCGGGCCGATGCGTTCGAGAAACTCGAACAACTCGCCGCCGGGGGGGGGCGCTTCGACGCCGTCATCCTCGACCCGCCGAAACTCTGCCGGCATCGCAAAGCCGTCCCGCAGGCATTGAAGGGGTATTTCAGCCTCAATCGGCTCGCGGTGAACGTGCTGAATCCCGGCGGGCTGCTCGTTTCGTGCAGTTGCTCCGGGCTGGTCAGCCGCGACGAGTTTGAAGAGATGCTGGCCACGGTCGCCGTGCGTTCCGGGCGGGAAATTCAGATTCTCGAACCCCGCGGGCAAGCGCCGGATCATCCGGTGGCGGTGACGTGCCGGGAAGGGGCGTACCTGAAGTGCTACGTCTGCCGCGTCGTTTGATTCCACGCGCGTAGGACGGGTTTTCAACCCGTCCGTGTGTGAAGCCTGAAAGTTGATTAGCGGTCAGGCGCGGAGCAACTGATTCTGTATCGCTGCACGGACGGGTTGAAAACCCGTCCTACGTAACGTATTCGTCGCCGCCTCGCCGCGATAAAATCGGCGGCGTCCCTTCCCCCACCAACCGGAGGCCGCCATGTCCGATCACCCCGCCGACCTCAGCCGTCGCGAACTGCTCGCTTACACCGCTGCGTTCGGGACGTCGTTTCTGGCCGCGAATGGGATCGTTTCCGAAGCCGACGCGGCGCAGGAGAAACGGCTAAGCCGCAAGCGGCACAAGAAGTACGATATGAAGAAGTCGATCAACCTGTGGGCGTTCCCGTACCCGCAGAAGTGGTCGCTGAAGGAATGCTTCGAGCTGGCGAAGGCCGCGGGGTTCGACGGCGTCGAGATCAACTTCAACCTCACCGGGGAATTCTCCGCCGAGTCGAGCGACGCCGAAATCAAACAGGTCGCCGCGCTGGCGAAGAAAGCCGGCATCGCGATCAGCGGCGTGTGCACGTTTCTGTACTGGCCCTACTCGATGACCAGCAACGACGCGGCGAAGCGCAAGAAGGGAATCGAGCTGGCGTCGCGGATGCTGGAAGCAGCGGCGTTGCTGGGGACGGACAACCTGCTGGTCGTCCCCGGGGCCGTCTACGCACCGTGGGTGCCGGACTTCGACCCGGTCCCCAACGACGTCTGCGACCGCCGGGCGAAAGCGGCGATCCGGCAACTGCTTCCCAAGGCGGAGAAGCTCGGCGTCTCGATGAACATCGAGAACATCTTCGCCAACGCCTACCTGTTCAGCCCGCAGGAGATGAACGCCTTCGTCGACGGCTTCAAGAGCCGGCACGTGCAGGTGCACTTCGACACCGGCAACATCATGCACTACCAGTTCCCGGAGCACTGGGTGCCGATCCTGGGCAAGCGGATCAAGAACATCCACTTCAAGGAATGGGACAAGCGCACGCAGGAATTCAACCTGCACACGTTCCGCACGCTGCTGGACGGCACGACGAACTGGCCGGCGGTCCTCGAAGCGCTGGACAAGATCGGCTACCGCGGGTACCTGACGTTCGAGTACTTCCACCCGTTCAACCACTACCCGGAGGCGCTGGTCTGGCAGACGTCGGACGCGCTGGACCGGATGCTGGGGCGGAAGGGGTGAGAGCCGTGCAGGTGTCTTGTCTGTTCTGGAACGCGTATCGGAAGGACCTGCGGGAACTGGTCGCGGAAGCTGCCGCGCGCTATGAATTGGATATCGTCATCCTGATCGAGCCGGGTGCCGACCCCGACGCAACGCTTCGTAGTTTGCGCGATGTCGATGCGTCGTTTTTCGAAGCCGAAGCGACCTCGCCTCGATTTCAATTGTTTGCAAGGCGGCCCGATTTCGATCTCACCGAGGTCGTAGGCGATGCGTCCAGCCGCCTGACAATTCGGCTGCTCAAGCTCGGAGACCTGGAGTTGCTATTGGCGGCAGTGCATTTCCCGAGCAAGATCAGCCATTGGGATTCCATCGATCAGGCGGCCGAAGCGGTCAATCTCTCCGGTCAAATCCGCGTAGAAGAATCGCAGCGAGGCCATCGTCGCACGATCGTCGTGGGCGATTTCAACATGAATCCGTTTGAACCGGGGCTGATCCAGGCAAACAGTTTTCACGCCGTCATGACTGTCGTGACGGCGAAGGCTGGCAGCCGCAAGGTGCAAGGGCGCGGGTATCCGTTTTTCTATAATCCGATGTGGAGTTTCTTCGGCGACCGCACTTCAGGACCACCCGGCACGCATTACTTCCGAGCCGGTGGAAAGCCGGTTTCCTACGACTGGAACATGTTCGATCAGGTGCTTGTCCGCCCCGATGCGTTAAAATGGTTTGAGGTGGACGTTGAGATTCCGACAGCCATCGGAGATTTCGATTTGCGCGATCGCCACGGACGACCGAATCGGAATCTCGCTTCGGACCATTTTCCGGTTTTGTTCCGGCTATCGTCCATTTCATGAAGAGGGACTCGTGCAATGCCGACTTCGACTCGTGACCTGTGGCCGGATGATATTCAGACCGCGGACGTTGTTACTCCTGAGGAGTTTCTGCGGGAGCAGGCCGAAATCCTCGAAGCAAAAACGAACGGCCTTCTGGTCGGACGTTTGATGCACACCGATCTTGAGGATCGAGTGCTCATCGGATTTGAGGTGGAAGCCCCGCGCATCAAAGCGAGAACGCGCTTGTTCGAAGTCGTTCATCGAGTCGAATTTGAATACCCGGTTGCAATCGTCGTTCCGGATCAGACGCTTCCAAGTTACCTGACGGGAAAGGTCTATCGGCCGTCCGCAGGCGATCTGCTCCGTGGCTCGGTGTCGGCAGGGCAGGTGTTCTCTGAAATGATGGCAAAGAAAGGAGAATGGACTGAGAACGAATGGGTCGCGACTTCTCCAGTTGCCTTCAAAGAGAAGTTGCACAAGGCACTCAATCTCCCGCTCGTCAAAGCCGCCGTGCTCTCGCTGATTTCGCGGGCGAATCGCAACAAGACGAACGGCGATGATCGATCGACTGACGACTCTGCTTCATAGTCTGTTGTCATCACCGCACAAACAGAAACTCATAAGAATTCAACAACGCCCACAGAAAATCCTCCGCCCCCGCTTGCGGTTTCGCGCGCCCCGCGAAGAGTTTCGAAGCCACATGCCGCTCCTTCTCGCCGGGGAACCGCCCCAGCGCGATGAGGCAGAGCGATTCGACGATTTCCTTGCGGGCTTTCCCGGCTTTGATCAGCTTCGCAATGCGGCCGCGCGGGTCGGAAATCTTCGCTTCAATCTCCGGCGCGTTCATCAGGTGCAGCGCCTGGGCCATCGTCGGCGCGTCGGATTTACCGCATTCGCAGGGGGACTCGCGCTCGCTGCGGCCGAACGTGTCGAGGAAGTAGCTCGGCAGGCGGTTGTCCCAGAGCTGGATCGTCCGCGTGCCGGCGGGCATCCCGGCGAATTTCTCCGGCGACCCGGCAACCTGCGAGACGGCGTCCAGCAGCACCTCGGCCGGCAGCCGCTTCACCGTGTAGTGCGAGAAGTTCTGCGAATCGCCGGCGTTCGTTTCGTTGGGAACGCTGGAAAGCTGATAGACCCGCGAGTTGAGAATCAGCCGCATCAGGGCTTTCAGGTCGAAACGCCGAATTGCGGATTGCGAATTGCGGATCGCGGATTTCCGACCTCCGACCTCCGATCTCCGACCTCCGATCTCCGACCTCCGACCTCCGACCTCTGACCTCTCGCCTTGAATCAACGATTCCGCCAGGAACGCCAACAACGGTTCATTCGTCGCCGGGTTCGTCGACCGCAGGTCGTCTTCCGGCTCGACGAGGCCGCGGCCGAGGTAGTGTTTCCAGAGGCGGTTGGCGACGAGCCTCGCGAAATACGGGTTCTTCGGCGACGTGATCCAGTTCGCCAGTTGCACCCGCGGGTCGCCGTCGTGGAGGTTCATTGCTTCCGGTCCGCCGGGCGGTTTCGTCGGAGCGGGTTTGTTGACGAGGGGAATCGTCGTCGGCTGATACCCGGCGTGGTAGATCAGTTCGCGATCGCCGGGGAGTTTTTTGCGCGTCAGGCCGTTGAAGTAGCCGGCCATGCCGTAGAAGTCGTCCTGCCCCCACTTCTCGAACGGGTGGTGATGGCACTGGGCGCAATCCATGCGGATGCCGAGAAACGCCTGGCTGACGGCCCGCGTGAGGTCTTCCTTCGTTTTGAGGGCCTTGTAGAAGTTGGCCGGCCCGTTGCGGGCGGTGTCGCCGCTGGCGGTGAGCAGCTCGCGGGCCCATTCGTCGTAGGGCCGGTTTTCGGCGAACTGTTTTCGCAGCCAGCGGTGGAACTGGTACGCCCCCCGCTCGCCGAGCTTCTCGCTGTTGACCAGCAGCACGTCGGCGAACTTCAGCGACCAGTAATCGGCGAACTCCGGCCGATCGAGGACGGCGTCGATCGCCCGCCGGCGTTTGTCCTTTCGCTTGTCGGCGAGGAAGGCGCGGACTTCCTGCTCCGTCGGCAGCGTGCCGATCGCGTCGATGTAGAGCCGCCGCAGGAACGTCGCGTCGTCACACAGCCCGGACGGCGTGATCCCCAGCTTCTTCAGCTTTGCCCAGACCAGCGGGTCGATGGTGTTGTTCTCCGGCAGCTTCGGATACGGCGACGGGGCGTTCGGCCGCGGGACGAGGACCTGCACGGCGGCGACCTGCCCCATGTAGTTGACGGTGATCGCCGCTTCCCCGGGATTGCCCCCCGTCCGCACGTGCCCGCCGTGTTTGACCTCGGCGATGACCTCCGCGTTGCTGGTGTAATCGGCGGCGTCGGTGACGTCGCGGCGGGAACCGTCGGAATAGATCGCCGTCACCAGAATCTGCTGCGGCGACTTGGGGGCCATCACGCGGCTGCGGGGTTCGGCTTCAATCCGCACGAGTTTGGGGGCATTATCCCGTCCCCACGGAAGTCCCTGGCGAATCCACTCGGCGAGCAGTTGGTGGTCCGCGGAACCGGGCGGCGTGCGACGGCCGCCGCCGTGCGGGATCGCGGCGGTCGCCTTGCGAATCAACAGACTCTCGTTCGGAGCCGAGGGGAAGACGCGGCGACCGCGTGCGGCCTTTCGCAGCGCGGAATAATCCGCCCGCGGTTCCGACCCGAACACCGACAGCCGGAACCCGTTCTGCCCGGATGCCTTCCCGTGGCAACCGCCGCTGTTGCAGCCGAGCTTGGAGAACACGGGGACGACGTCGTTGACGAAGTGCACCGGCGGGTATTTGGCGGCGCCGGTGACGGTGATCGTCACCTGCGCGTGCAGTCCACCGTAGCGGACACGAAGCAACGTCTTCCCATCAGCCGCTCCGACGACGACCGGTGCAGTCCCGTGAACGGCTGCGATCTTGGGGTTTTCCGCACGAAGCTCCGCCCGATGCGTCACGTCAATTCGCCGGCCGGTGGACGTCACGGCGGTGATCAGCACCTGCTGCCGGCGGTTCGCGGCGGTGAGCCGGATGGACTGCGGAAGCACTTCCAGCCGGACGGCGTCAACTTCAGGCTCGGCCGCGAATCCCGGGGCGATCAACGCGAGGACGAGAGGCAGACAGATGAGGCGCGGCATGAATGACACTTCCCGAAATCTCCATTCAGCGGATCGCATCTGAGTGTACCAATTCGACGATCCGCAGATAAGTCCGCTGGTGTACCGACTTGAGTCGACCGTAGCAGAATTCGTGAGAATTCTGGACGCTTCGGCCGCCCGGCAGAATTCTCACGAATTCTGCTACCCCGCGACCGGGCCGCCTGAAGGCGGGACACCAACGGTTTTCGCGCGAACTTTCCGCCGACCCCGCGTGTCGCAGTGGCAAGTTGTGCGGCGGGGAACGTACACTTGCCGGTTCCAGCGTCGTCTCGCGCGCGGGGTGGGCTGCCCGGTGTGACTGTCTCGAGATAACGACACGGGGTCATGGGGTGTTGGGGAATGGGGTCCCCGTCTCCCATTTCCCCACCACCCCAATACCCCGCGCCAAACGCGCTCTTCGCTATGGATGCCGGAAGGATGTCGAGCAACGGCGAACTACGTCCGCACCCACCCGGCAGCCTGCGGGAGCTGCTGGCGATCGCGCTGCCGCTGGTGCTCAGCTCCGGCTCGCTGTCGCTGATGCACGTCATCGACCGCATTTACATGACGTGGTACTCCACGGAGGCCCTCGCCGCCTCGATGCCGGCCGGCGTGCTGCACTGGACGGTGATGAGCCTCTTCATCGGCACGGCGACCTACGTGAACACGTTCGTCGCTCAGTACGAAGGGTCCGGACGGAAGGACCGCGTCGTGGCCGCCGTCTGGCAGGGAGTGTATCTCTCCGTGGTGAGCGGGGTGGTCGTAACGGCGGTGTTCGTGCCGCTCTCGCCGTACATCTTCGCGGCGGCCGGCCATGCGCCGGAAGTGCAGGCGCTGGAAGTGGCCTACTTCTCGATCCTCTGTTTCGGGGCCGTGCCGATGATCGCGGCGGCGGCGATGTCCACCTTCTTCAGCGGCCGCGGGCGGACCCTGGTGCTGATGTGGGTCAACTTCGCGATCGCGGCGATCAACATCGTGCTGGACTACGTGATGATCTTCGGCGTCGGCCCGTTTCCGGAAATGGGCATCCGCGGGGCGGCAATCGCGACCGTCATCGCCCAGTCGTGCGGCGTGCTGATGTACGCGGCGCTCATCGTCCGCGAGCGGGACCGCGACGGCTACGCGGTGTTCCGGCAGCGCGGGTACGACCGGGAACTGTTCGGCCGGCTGCTGCGGTACGGGCTGCCGACGGGGTTTCAGTTCTTCAGCGACATCGCCGGCTTCATGGTGTTCGTGTTCCTGATCGGGCGGATCGGCACGGCGGAGCAGGCGGCGACGAACCTCGCGTTCAACCTGAACTCGATGGCGTTCATCCCCATGCTGGGCTTCGGAACCGCGGTGATGACGCTCGTCGGTAAACGCATCGGCGAGCAGCGGCCCGAACTGGCCGTGCGGACGACGTGGCTGGCGTTCGGGCTGTGCAGCGCGTACATGCTCGTGTTCTGCGCGATCTACATTTTTCTGCCGGACCTCATTCTGTACCCCTACGCGGTGAAACAGACGCCGGAGGAGTTCGCCCCGATTCGCGAGCTGGTGCACGTGCTGCTGGTGTTCGTGGCGGTGTATTCGTTCTTCGACGGGATGATGATCATCTTCGGCAGCGCGGTCCGCGGCGCGGGGGACACGCGGTTTTCGCTGGTGTTCACTCTGATCGCCGGCTGGTCGCTGATGGTCGCCCCCACTTGGATCGTCTGGACGTTCTTCGAACCCGACCTGCTCGCCGCCTGGACGGCGGTGACGGCGTACCTCGTCGTCGGCGGGTTCGGGTTTCTGGTGCGGTTCCAGATGGGGCAGTGGAAATCGATGCGGGTGATCGAGGATGATTCGCAACCTCTGCCGGAGGTCGTGATCCCGCCTTTCGCCATCGACGCTCCGGTGGAATCGGTTGCCAGTCCGCCGGAATCCGTTACCGTTTAACCGCAATCGTGGCGGACGCTGCCAGCGTCCGCGCGGATGCTGGCAGCATCCGCCACGTTGATCGCCATCCGATGACCGACATCTCTCCCACCGACCTGCACCTCGACGCGTCCCCCTGGAAGATGGAATTCCCGCTCCCCGCCGACGTCACCTACCTCAACCACGGGTCGTTCGGACCGTCGCCGCGGTGCGTGCGGGACGAACGGCAGCGGTGGAGCGAACGGCTCGAAGCGCAGCCGATGCAGTTCTTCGTCCGCGATCTGGAAGCGGCGCTCGATGCGGCATGCCAGTCGCTGGGCGAGTTCGTCGGGGCGCCGGCGAAGGACCTGATCTTCGTCGACAACGCGACCTACGGGATGAACATCGTCGCCGCGTCGCTCGACCTGCGGCCCGGCGACGAAGTCCTGCTCACCGACCACGAATACGGTGCCGTCGTCCGGCTCTGGAAACGCAAGTGTCAGGCCGCCGGCGCGAAAGTCGTCGCCGCGACGCTCGCGGTTTCCCACGAACAAGGAATACTGGATTCCCTGTTCCAGTCCGTCACCGGCCGCACGCGGCTGATCGTCGTCAGCCACGTCACGTCGCCGACGGCGATCATCCTTCCCGTCGCGGAAATCTGCCGCGAGGCGAAATCGCGCGGCATCCCGGTCTGCATCGACGGCCCGCACGCGGTGGGGATGCTGCCATTGTCGCTGCGGGACCTCGGCTGCGACTTCTACGCGGCCAGTTGCCACAAGTGGCTCTGCGGGCCGTTCGGCAGCGGGTTTCTGTACGTGTCGCCGCAGTGGCAGGGACGGGTGCAGCCGGCGGTCGTCAGTTGGGGCGGCAGCGTCGCGGGGCGGCAGCCGTCGTGGAAGGACGAGTTCCAGTGGATCGGCACCCGCGACCCGGCGGTGTTTCTCGCGGTGCCGGCGGCAATTGAGTTCCTGCAACGCGTCGGTCTCGACATGTTGCACCAACGGGGACACGCACTCGCAAAGGAGTTCTGCGAACGGATGGAAGTGTTCGCGCCAGATCCCAGGGGTTTTGGAAAATCCCTGGGATCTGATCGGTTCGGGACGATGGCGGCGATGCCGCTGCCGCCGGCCAACAGCGACCCGCCGAAGCCGGGGCAGCGCGACGCGCTGCAGGACGCGCTGTGGGAGCGTTGCCGCATCGAAATCCCCGTCGTGCACTGGCAGGGCCGGCGACTGCTGCGCGTCTCGTGCCATCTCTACAACGACCGCGCCGACCTCGACCGGCTGTTCAACGCGCTCGAAACGCTGCTGCCGCGGTTCAGCATGTAGGGTGGGCTGCGCCCACCAATACCACGACCCGGCGTGGTGGGCGCAGCCCACCCTACTGGACTGCAATTCCGATCGCGGGTCGCCTACCATGGTAATCGCAATACCAACCTCGAAGGACCCGCCGATGTTCGACCTTCCCGCCATCCAGTCCGCCCTTCAGGAATTCGGTTTCGACGCCTGGCTGCTGTACGACTTCCGGGGATGCAACGTCCTCGCGGACCGCGTCCTGGGAATCGGGCCGGACGCCATCGGCTCGCGGCGGTTCGCGTATTGCATTCCCGCGGACGGCGAACCGCGAAAGCTCGTGCATCGCATCGAAAGCGGGGCGCTCGACCATCTGCCGGGGGGGAAGACCGTCTATCTGAAGTGGCAGGAATGGGAAGCGGGAATCGCGTCGCTGCTGCAAGGCTGCTCGAACGTCGCGATGGAGTATTCGCCGCGGCAGGGCAACCCCTACGTCGCGAAGGTGGACGCGGGAATGCTTGAGATCGTGCGAAGCTGCGGCGTTGAGGTCGGCAGCTCGGGGGACCTGATTCAACTCTTCGAAGCCGCCTGGACCGACGAGCAATGGGCGCTGCATCTCGATGCGGCGAAGCGGACGGACGCGGCGTTCACGCAGGCGTGGAACTTCATCGCCGACCGCGTGCGGAACAACGGCGGGACCGATGAAACGACAGTCCGCAACCTGATCATGGCGCACTTCCGGCACGAGGGAATGGTCACGCACCACCCGCCGATCGTCGCCGTCAACGAGCACAGCGGCGATCCGCATTACGAAACCGGCTCCGGCCAGACAACCGAGATTCGCGAGGGGGATTTCCTCCTCATCGACCTGTGGGCAAAGATGGACCGGGAGCAAGCCGTCTACAGCGACCTGACGCGCGTCGGCTTCGCGGGGACGGAAGTGCCGCGGCGGTACAACGAGATCTTCCACATCGTCGCCGCCGCGCGCGACGCCGCGATCGCCCGCGTCCGCGAGGCGTTCATGAAGGCGGAAGGCGGAAGAGGAATAAACGCGGGCGTCCTTCAACTCTCAACTTTCAACTCTCAACCCTCAACTCTCGCGAACGAGCCGCTGCAGGGCTGGCAGGTCGACCGGGCCTGCCGCGACGTCATCGACCGGGCCGGCTACGGCGAATACTTCGTGCACCGCACGGGGCACAGCATCGGGCAGGAGACGCACGGCAACGGCGCGAACATGGACGACCTCGAAACCCACGAAGAACGCCGCGTGCTGCCGCGAACCTGCTTCTCCGTCGAGCCGGGCATTTACCTGCCGGAATTCGGCGTCCGCAGCGAGGTGAACGTGTTCGTCGACGCGGCGGGCGAGGTGCACGTCACCGGCGGGGAGATTCAAACCGAGGTGTTGCCGATCCTCGCCGCGTTTTGAGGCCGTGAACCGTGGGAGTAGCGGAATTCGTGAGAATTCCGCTGCGGAGGCTGTGATCGCCGGAATTCTCACGAATTCCGCTACGGGAGATTGGTGCCGTCGTTCGTAGTGACCGGCTTCAGCCGGTCGATGCCGGAAAACCTGGCGCTGCCGTGAAATGCCAGCAAAGTGATGCCTCGAGGACCGGCTGAAGCCGGTCACTACGAACCTCACCGGAAATTTCCACAAATCCGGAAAAGTCGCCGCTTTTTCGTTTGCACAATTCGCGGCGG
>Ga0268386_10000032_pt1 | contig 65673 bp, 46 predicted proteins | sample RVTome_15_FD_200260 | JGI IMG/M metagenome (GOLD analysis project Ga0268386, IMG submission 200260) | Soil microbial communities from uranium-contaminated site in the Upper Colorado River Basin, Wyoming, United States - RVT150D86... ... | reverse complement strand
GCGCCGAGACCGCCAATGGCAGCAGCAGCGCGGCGAGCAGGCCAATGCACAGCGTCGTCAACAGGAGTCGTCGTGAAATCCGCATGGTTTCTCTCGCATTTCGGGGGTGTCGAACGTCTTCCGCCCAGCGGGCACGCAGAACAGTGCGACGTTTCCCGGAGAAACCTCTACGCGAATTTCGGTTTTTTTCCGATTTCCCCAGAAAACCCGGCGCGCCGGGAGCGTCAGCGACCGGAGGAAACCAGCCGCCGGGCGCTAGCCCCCGGTTTCTCTGGTTGCGCGGGAACCGGTCGCTAGCGCGTGCCGGCTGATGAAACTGCGGATTCGGGACGGCCTCGGAAGGCCGTCCTACGAGTTCAGCAGAATCCGCAGGCGGCTTGCTCGGTGACACTCGGCATGTCGAGCGTGGCGGCGACGGCGGGGTCGTGGCGTTCTTCCAGCAGGCCGTCGAGAGGGCTTTCCAGGAAGCTGCCGTTGGCTTCGTGCGCCTCGATCAGGTTGACGACGGCCGACTGCAGCGCGGCATCGTCGCCGCATTCGTGCTCGATGAACTCGGCGCGTTCGTGCGGGGTGTCACTTCTCACGCAGGCGAAGAAGATTTCGCGTGCTCGATCCTGCAGATCGTTGGACATGGCTGGGACGCGATCGAAGAGAGGAAGGAAACACCCCGGCGGAGACAACTGCGCTCCGCCGGGTCGATGTTAGCGGGTTGGCGACAGCCGCCGCTACGGTTGGACGGGGACGAGGACTCGGGACCGTCGATGAACTTCCGAGCTATCGCCCAGCATTACGGTGTCAGCGAGGATGGAACCGCCAAAAATCCAATCTCAGATCCGTCGGACTGACGCAAGTGCCCGATGACCATGCCGAAGCCGGTTTGGTCTCGATCGCAGATCCACTGAACTTCGGGAGAGCTGGAGAACCAGATCGCCAACGCCTCCGGACTGCCCGTCACCAGGTTATCCAAATCGACCCACTCCCATGAATCATGGTAGAGGTATTGGCCACCAACGACGTCTCCTGAGGAGTTGATGTCCGTAGCGCCGCTGGAACCGGTAGGGTTGGCTGGGAGCACTTGGACGGAATCGGTGTAGCGAAACGCGCGGGAGCGGGTTTCCGTTTGTTTGCCTTTCGTCGCTACGCGCTGTGAGAGAAACCCGCAGATCGTCCCCACGTCGTTCAGTCCCCTCGCCGAAACCCGTTCCAGATCGGGAGCGTCAACGCTAAGGACCTCCGTAGAATCAGGCAGTGTGACGCGGAGCAGAGTCGTGCCGCCAAACCAGGAGGAAACCACCTGTGCGGGCCGTTCGCCCGAGGAATTGTTGAGACACATATCCCGGTTGCTGGCACCGCCGAGATTGAGGAATCTCAGAGAGTCCGTGGACAGGTTGTAAACGTACGCTCCGCCCTGAACTAAGAACCCGGCGTCATTGATCTCATCGTACCCACCGAGCACCAGGCCATCGTCGTTGATTCTCTGTGCAAAAGAGTACGCTGGCTCATTGTCGGGCAGCGTCCACAGAATCCAGGTATTCGTGTCCAAGATGTATCCCCTACGCGATTCCGTCGTCGAGTCGTCGGGAAGTTGGAGGAATCCGACGACGAGTCCGGATTCATTGATGTCGAGCGCGGCACCGATAACGTAACCGTCGGGCACGCCGATAATGTCGATGTCATTCAGATCGACGGCCGAATCTGGGTTGAGTTGCGGGTCGTACATCCAGGCCCGATACGTCGTCGTATCGTCGAATCCAAAAATCTGAAACCCGACGATTTGTCCGGAATTGTTTTTCCCATAGATGTAGCCTTCTCCGTCGAAAGGGAAGTCAAAAAGCTGAATCGTGTACTGAATGGGCGGCAGGGGCGGTGGCGGCGGCGGCTCTTCCGTGCCCGGCTTTCCTTTGCCGCCCCCCGGCGCCGAGACCGCCAATGGCAGCAGCAGCGCGGCGAGCAGGCCAATGCACAGCGTCGTCAACAGGAGTCGTCGTGAAATCCGCATGGTTTCTCTCGCATTTCGGGGGTGTCGAACGTCTTCCGCCCAACGGGCACGCAGAACAGTGCGACGTTTCCCGGCGAAACCTCTACGCGAATTCCACCTTTTTTGGAGAATTGCCGAAATCTCCGGTCGCTGACGCTCCCGGCTCGCCGGGCTACTCGGCCGCATTCAGCAGGACCCGCAGCCGGCTTTTCGCGTAGGACCAGTGCTTGTAGGCCGTCGATTCGCCCATCCCCAGTGCGTCGGCCGCTTCCTCCAGCGTGAACCCCGCGAAGCAGCGGAGCTTGACCAGCGCGGCGAGCCGGTCGTCTTCGGCGGCGAGATGGTTGAGGGCGTCGCTGACGGCGAGGACGAGCTCGGAGTTGGAATCGTCGGCGGGGTCGACGTCGTTCACGTCCAGCCGTTGCCGCGCGCCACTGCGTTTTTCGCGCTGTTTGGCGCGGGCGCGTTCGACGAGAATCCGCCGCATGGCTTCGGCGGCGGCGGCGAAGAAGTGGCCGCGGTTGTTGAAGTGCGGTTGCTCCGGTCGCTGACGCTCGCGGCTCGCCGGGGACTCGACGAGCCGCAGGTAGGCTTCGTGGACCAGTGCGGTCGCCTGCAGCGTCTGTCCGGGCTGTTCGTGGGCCATCTTCGCGGCGGCGAGCTTGCGGAGTTCGTCGTAGACGAGGGGGAGCAGCTCGTCGGCGGCTTGCGGGTCGCCGGCTTCGATGGATTGCAGAATGCGGGTGACGTCGGGCATCAGAAAGTCGAGGGTCGAGAGCGGAGCGTCGAGAGGAGCCTCTATGTTTGCGGCGTGGCGATTGCGATTGTAGCGAATTCCCACGCCAACGGGGAAACCCCTCTTGACGCCCCCCGCGTACCAGAGTCACCCTCTCGCCGGATTCTGAAACCTCGGTTCGGGCGCCGAGAGGAGGGCTTTTCCGATGCGACGGAACGGCGGCGGTCAGAGTGCGCGCGGCGGCGTGCGCGGCGGGGTGAAAGATGGGATGGCTGGGCGGGGGAGGACGGGAGCGTCGTTGTTCATGATGCACTCTTCGTTTTCGAGAGCAGCATCATCATGGATGATGACGCCCCCCACGTTCGAGGGGGACGAGGTGACGGTGAACCGTCGGCTTGGGTTGGGTCGTCTCCCGCACCGCGGACTTTGGGCCGGGCTGCAGGGTGATATTCGCTTCCGTCGAAGGTACAATCCGTTGTCCAAATGCCGCGTTGAGGAGAACCATCCAATGACACGTCGCCCGATTTCCGTCCGAACGTCCACACTTTTCGTGGCGGTCATGGCAGCCGTGGCCGCGGCCTCGCTCGCGCCCGCCGTTTCCGCCGCGCCGGCGACCGCCCGGCCGAACGTCATCGTCATTCTCTCCGACGACCAGGGCTACGGCGACGTCGGCGTGCATGGGTGTAAGGACATTCGCACGCCGCATCTCGATTCGATCGCGCGGGACGGGGTGCGGTTGACGAACGGGTATGTCAGCGCGCCGCAGTGCTCGCCGACGCGGGCGGGGTTGATGACCGGGCGGTATCAGCAGCGGTTCGGGCACGAGTCGAACCGGGCCGTCCCCGACAGTTCGCTCGACCTCAAGCAGACGACGCTGGCCGCCGTCCTCAAGCGGGCCGGGTATGCCACGGGGCTGGTCGGGAAGTGGCATCTGGGCATCGACGAGAAGCACCATCCGCAGAGCCGCGGGTTCGACGAGTTCTTCGGCTTTCTCGGCGGGGCGAATCCGTATCTGCCGCGCGGGCCGCGGAAGGTCGTGCCGCGAATTCTCCGCGGCCGCAAACCGGTCGGCGAGACGGCGTACCTCACCGACGCCTTCGGCCGCGAGGCGGTGGCGTTCATCGAGCGGCATCGGAAGCAGCCGTTCTTCCTGTACCTCGCGTTCAACGCGCCGCACGGGCCGCTGGAGGCTTCGGAGAAATACCTGCGGCGCTTCCCCGGCATCAAAGACCCGAAGCGCCGCACGTATGCCGCGATGGTCTCGGCGATGGACGACGCCGTCGGCCGCGTGCTCGGCAAGCTGCGGGCCGCGGGGCTGGAAGAGAAAACGCTGATCTTCTTCCTGAGCGACAACGGCGGGCCGACGGAAGTCAACGCCTCGAGCAACGCGCCGCTGCGGGGGGTGAAGGGGGAAGTCCGCGAGGGGGGCATTCGCGTGCCGTTCTTCGTGCGCTGGAAGGGCCGGCTGCCCGCCGGCAAGACGTTCGACCAGCCGGTGATCCAGCTCGACGTCTTTCCGACGGTGCTGGCGGCGGCGGGAATCAAACCGCCCGCCCTCGGTAGCAGAATTCGCGAGAATTCTGGAGGGGAGCGGCCTGACGGCAGAATTCTTACGAATTCTGCTACCCCCGCGAGGCTCGACGGCGTCAACCTGCTGCCGTGGCTCTCCGGCAAGCGGACCGACGCGCCGCACGAGGTGCTCTACTGGCGGTTCAACTTTCCGTTCCGTCAGCCGGCGCGGCACAAGTGGGCGATTCGCCAGGGGGACTGGAAGCTGTTCACCGACCTCGATGCCAACCGTCGGCGAAAGAAGCAGCAGGTGCCCGAGACGGGCCGAGTGATGCTCGTGAACGTCGCGAAAGACATCGGCGAACGGCGGGACCTTTCCGCCGCGGAGGCGCAGAAAGTCAAAGCGCTGCGAGAGCTGTGGGAGAAATGGAACGCGCAGCTCGCCACGCCGAAGGCGCCGGAACCGAAACGGCGCAAAAGGAAGAAGAAATCTCGCACGGATTGACAGTCTCGCATTCGAACAGGAGGTTCCGCATGCACCGCGTGGTTGTGATTCTCTCGTGCACGGCGTGCCTGCCTGGCGGGTGCTCCGAATCGAAAAGCGTCCCGGACGCTGTGAGCGTCCGGGACGCTGCGCCGGGGCCGGCCGTGCCACAAGTCGTCGGCCCGCTGGGATTGCACGACGTCGAGACGGTTCGCGGGAACGGGTTTCAGATCGACGTGCCGCGGTCGTGGCAGCGGGACAGTCGCAGCGCGGTCGAACGGTTGCGCGCCACGGGGCGGGTTGAAAAGGAGGGACCACCGTATCAGTCGTGGTCGGGCGACATTCTCGTGCAGCATACGCCCCTCAGCTCCGTGTTGACACTCGACAAAGTGGCGGACCACGCGCTGAGAGACATGCGGTTGAAAGTGTTCGCCGAACGGAAACACCTGAAGCTCGCCAACGGCGCCGAAGCGCTGCTCGTGTCGTGGGACGTCACGATGCCGGCGGAGTCACAGACGCGGGCCGTCAAGTACCTGATGTGGGTCAAAATCAAGACGGGGGGCCGTTGGCACGTGGTGGGCACGTTGCAGGCCACCGGCGACGAGGCCTTCGTCGCGCGGGACGGCGCGGCCGATCGCGCGATGAAGCGCTGCATCACGTCGCTGTCGTTCTGACGGCCGATCTGGATCGGCCGAAGTGCTGCGCGCAAATCAGCCGGCGGGCGCTAGCCCCCGGTTGTCACGGATCGCAGTGTAAACCGGGGGCTATCGCCCGCCGGCTGATCGGCCCACCGAGAGCCGGTCGGGCCGTCCGGACCTGATTACAGTTACGGCGACTCGAGCGACAGCGTTCCCAGGTCCAGCGGCTTTTCGCTGCGGCCGCCGGGAATCGGGGGGACCGTCACGCTTTGCTCGAAACTGCCGATCCGTTTGCCGCTTTCCTCGAATCCGCGGCGGACGACCGGTTCCCGCAGGTCGAACTTGAGGATGTATTTGCCCGGCGGGATATCTTCGAGGCGGAAGGAGCCGTCCGGTTTGACGTAGACCGAGTAGGCGGGAATGAACTCGGGCCGCGCGCCCGGAGGGACGGGCAGCCGCGGGCGGTCGAGCGTCAGGGAGTGGAAGCCGACGTTCCAGCGGACCGGCGTCTTCGTCCCCTTCGGGGTTGCGAGTCTGCCCACGATCGGCCGGCCGGTCCCGCCGATGCGGACCTTGAGCGTTTTGCCCGGCGTGAATTCCAGCGGTTGGCTGTGGGTCCAGCCGGTGGTCGTCATATCGCCGAAGCGGCGAAGAACGATCTGCCGGTACACGAACCCCGACATGCCGGGCGGGATCTTGTCGAACGTGAATTTCCCGCTCTTGTCGGCGGTGGCGCCGTAGTCGAAGAATACATGCGGCTGCCCGCTCTGGTTGTCCTGGTGGAACTGGATTTTGATCGTGGTGTTGACGGCCGGTTTCGTGCCAATCCAGGCCGTGCCTTCGACGCGGGCCCAGTCGACCAGCTCGATTTTCGTGTCGGCTTCGAATTCGGCCTGGGGAATGCGGGCGTAGCCTTCGTCGCAGATGACGAGCAGCGCATAGGTCTCAGTCTGAACGCCGAGCTTGAAGGTGCCGTCCTTCGCGGTCGTCAGCATGGCAATTTCCTGCGAGCGAATCGACGCCCCGTTGCGGACGTAGGCCCCGTTGGACGGCGTGCAGACGAAGACCTTCGCGCCGGCGACCGGCTTGCCGGCTCTGGTGACGACGCTGCCCACGATCGGTTTCGCCCGTTGCAGCTCGAACCGCAGGGAGACCTTGCGTTCCTTGTCGAGGACTTTGCGGGAAATCGCCGGCCGATAGCCGTCGGCTTCCACCCGGATGAGGGTCGCTTCCCGCGGTTCCGACCGCTCGATGACGAACGCGCCGTCCCGCGCGGCGATCGAGCGGCTCAGGTCCCAGTGCGTCCGGTTGTGCCGCTCCCAGCGGACTCCGGTGACGACGCGAAAGGCGGGCACGGGCTTCTTGGTTTCGGCGTCGACGACGCGGCCGGTGATCCGCAGCACGTCGGGCAGAACGATGACGTGCTCTTTGCCGTCGGCGGTGATCGCGTTCTTCCGGGCGCTCATGTAGCCGCGTTTGAAAGCGTCGTAGTGCACTTCTTCAGCGGGGGCGAACGTCCATTCCAGTCGGCCGTTGCGATCGGACTTGTCGGGAATGAGTTCCCGCAGCGACAGCAGCGTGCGATGGCCCAGCCAGCGGTCCGGCACGATCGTGGCACCGCGTACCGGATTGCCGTCCTTGTCGACGACCCGGAAGCGAACGGTCCTTCCCTTCTTCAACTGGAAATTGACGGCGTCGATGTCGTCGGTCACCGTCAACCGCCGCAACTGCGGCGCGAAGCCCTTCGCCAGCACGGTCAGCACGGTGCTCCCCTTGCGGACCGCGTTGAAGCGGTAAAGGCCGCGCTTGTCGGTCTTCGGCTTGTCGGCGTTGCGGTCGGCTTCCCAGGGCGAGTTGCCGAGGGCGACGGCGGCCCCTTCGATCGGCTTGCCGTCGGGATCGCGGACGAACCCTTCCACCGCGATTCCACGCTGCAGCACCGATTGCAACGTCAGCTTTCGCAGTGCCGCCAGCTCCGCTCCCTGCAGGAACCGCGAGTTGGCTTGCGGCACGAAGTCGGAATGCTTGAGTATCAAATACGCCGAGTCGAGCTTCGCCGGCGCGACCGGGCAGCGCCATTCTCCCTTCGCGTTCGTGACGGCCTGAAAGGCGGTCAGGCTCGCAAACCGCGGGTCGCCGGCGGTCCGCGGGCCGGAACCGCTGACCGTGACCGTCGCACCGGCCACCGGTTTGCCCTTGGCATCGACGACGGCGCCGCCGATCAAGGTGCCTTTGCCGAGGCGGAGTTCGACCCGATCCGGCACCCGGGGCGGCGGTTGTTTGCTCTGCCGGTCGGCCCGCCAGGTGGCGGCCATCGACGCGCGGCCCGGCGCGCTGCCGCGGAGATAGACGCTCGTCTTCAGGTCACGGGGAATCTCGACCTTGACCGTTCCGTTCTTGTCGGCGACGAGGTTTTTCCGGTCTTTGCCCGCGCGGAAGTACAGCTTCGCGTTCGGCACAGGCCGGCCGGAGACGTCCACGATCGTCACGACGACGGTCCGCTTCGCCTCTTTCGGGGTCGCCGCCGGCTTCGGCTTCTCCGCCGGTTTCGCTGCCTGCGGCGCAGGGAAGACACCCGGTGTTTGGGAAACTCCGGGTGTCTTCTCGGCGACGGCATCGGCCCGCGCGAGCCTCAGGCTGCCCAGCAGGCCGACGGAGACGATCCCGATCGCGATCGCCGCGACGAGTATGGGCCGCCGCACGGTCGCGGCGGGCATCGGGGCCTTCAAGAACGACAGCCGCCGGCCGATTTCCGACGTGCGGGCCATCGCCAGGCCGACGCCCGGCAGCAGTCCGTTCGTGGCCAGCGCGACGCGGGCCAACGTGCGGATGTAATCGGCCGACGACTCGAGCGACGCCGCCGAGTCGTGGTCGGCTTTCAGCTCGCAGGCGAGCACGTGGGCTCGCCGCAGACGCCACGCCAGCGGGTGGAACCAGAGCAGCATTGTCACCGTGTGAACCAGCAACTGCCACGCCAGATCGCGGGAGCGGACGTGCGACAGCTCGTGCGCGAAGACGCCCCGCCAGTCGGCCCGGCAGCTTTCGCCGCACATCCAGTCGGGCAGCACGATCGCCGGCCGAAGCACACCGTACAACACGGGAGACGAAATCCCGGCGTGCCGCAGCACGGCGACGTCCGACCGGCAGCCGATTCGCGCGGCGACCTCGCGGCAGGCTTCCGTCAGTTCCGCCCCGGCCGTTGTCGCTTGTTTCAGGAATCGCCGCACGCGAACCACACTACCCAACAGCCGCAACACGGCCAGCACAATGCCGGCGATCCACACGGCGGCCAGGAACGCCCACGGAGAGATCCGTTCCCACAGCGGACCCGCCGATGGCGCGGCTACGGAAGTTTCCTGCGTCGTCGCCGCTGCCGCGACCGTCGACTGTTCGGGCGACGCAACCGATTTCACCGTTTCCGTCGAAGGACGTCGCGTCGGAACGGTCTTAACGGACGGCGTTCGATTCGTGAGTTTCGCTGCGGCGTGGGATTTCACCGGTGATTCGATCGGCACGGTTCGCCGCGCCATTTCCGCTGGGTGCCTTGAACCGTCGGTAGCAGAATTCGCGGGAATTCTGCCGTCGGGTCCTTGCACTGCAGAATTCTCGCGAATTCTGCTACCACCAGGAGATGCCGGCTGCGGTGGATTCGCCGCGACCAGAATCGACAGCCGCGGCAGCAGCACGGTCGCGGCGCAGAGCAGCGCGAGGGCGCAGATTGTTCCCCGCCACCAGTAGAGCCGGTATCGCGGCGCCGCCTTCGCCAGCGCGGCGTGCCCCAGCCAGCCGGCGGCGAGGATGACGGTGACCTTCAGCAGCAACAACGACCACGTGTTGCCGAGACCGTCGAGCAGATGCGTGGGAAATTCGAGGCCGTTCATGGGTCGGCTCCTGTGGCGGGTGGCTGGTCGGCGCCCCCTTCGGCGAGGCGCTTGAGTTCGAGGAGTTCGTCTGCGGAGAGTTTCTCGCTGCGAATCAGATTCAGCAGCAGCGATTCAGTCGAGCCGTCGCAGAAGACGTCGACGAGTTCCCGCAGCTTCGACTGGAATGCCGAGGTCTGCCTGGTCTTCGCGCGGTAAAAGAACGCCTTCCCTTTCTGCCGGCGGGAGATGTGCCCCTTCTCCAGCAGAATCGAAAGAAAGGACCGCAGAGCGGAGTTTTTGATTTCGCGCGGGAACTTCGCCTGGATTTCGCCCGGCTTCTGTTCGCCGTGCTCCCAGAGGATGTGCATCACTTCGAGTTCGCCGGGTGTGAATTGCGGCATGCGAGTGCGGCTCCTGCAGCGGCGCGTTCGTAGTGACCGGCTTCAGCCGGTCCCTTGACCGGCTGAAGCCGGTCACTACGAACTTTCAGGACGGCGATGACATGCAGATTAACCTGCACGTCGTGCCGCGTCAAGCGATGTGCAGAAATTTCTGCACGTTGGGATCTGCCTGCCGTCGGTGTTGCATCCGGCCGCCGCGTCTGGTGAGATGCAGCGGCAAACGTTCGAGATAGGGGTCGGGTGTGGAAAATTCAAAATTGCCAGGATATCGTCTCTGATGGGCGTTCAAGCAGTCACGGCAATTTTGAATTTTCCACACCCGACCCCGGCCTTGGAGGCGCCCATGCGAATCGCCATTGCTGCCGCGTTGCTCGGTCTCGCCCTTTGCTGCGGATTCGCGGCCTCATCCGCCGCGGCCGCCCCGCGACCGCACGTCGTGTTCCTGCTGGCCGACGACCTCGGCTGGCGGGACGTCGGTTATCACGGGTCGAAGATCAAGACGCCGAACATCGACCGCCTCGCGATGGCCGGCGTGCGGCTGGAGCAGTTCTACGTGCAGCCGCTCTGCTCGCCGACGCGGGCGGCGCTGCTCACCGGGCGCTACCCGCTGCGATACGGCCTGCAGTGCGGCGTCGTCAGGCCGTGGGCGCAGTACGGGCTGCCGCTGGACGAGCGCACGCTGCCGCAGGCGCTCAAAGCCGCCGGGTACGCGACCGCGATCGTCGGCAAGTGGCACATCGGTCACGTCTCGCGGGAGTACCTCCCCACGCGGCGGGGGTTCGACCTGCAATACGGACATTACAACGGCATGCTCGATTACTTCACGCACATCCGCGACGGCGGCCACGACTGGCACCGCAACGACAAAGCCAACTACGACAAAGGCTACACGACCGACCTCATCGCCGACGAAGCCGTGCGGATCATCGCGAAACACGACGCCAAGAAGCCGCTGTTCCTCTACGTCCCCTTCAATGCCCCGCACACGCCGCTGCAGGTGCCCGAAACGTGGCTGAAGCCGTATGCCGGGATGCAGAACAAGCAGCGGCAGATCTACGCGGGGATGGTGAGCTGCCTCGACGACGCGATCGGCCGCATCGTCGCCGCCACGGGGAAGCACCTTCCGGCGGAAAAAACGCTAATCGTCTTCTGCAGCGACAACGGCGGCGTCCCCCGGCTGGGGTCGAACGGCAAACTGCGGGCCGGCAAGGGAACGCTCTACGAAGGGGGCGTCCGCGTGCCGGCGGTGATGGTCTGGAAGGGAACGCTGCCGCCCGGAAAAATCGTCAACGAGCCGCTGCACCTCGTCGACGTGTATCCGACGCTGGTGAAACTCGGCGGCGGCACGCTCCGTAGGACGGGTTTCCAACCCGTCCGTGGAAAGCAGCCCAAGCCGCTGGACGGCTACGATCTGTGGCCCACCATCACCGAGGGGAAACCGCGGCCGAGCGCCACGATCGTGCACAACGTCACCCCGTTTCACGCCGCGATCCGCTTCGGCGACTGGAAGCTGATCCACAACGGCCAGGTCGGGGCGAACACGACGACCACGTCGAAGAAGGTGCGGCGGGCGAAATGGGAGCTGTTCAACATCAAAGACGACCCGTCGGAAACGAGCGACCGTTCCAAAGACGGGCTGCCCGAGTTCGACCGGCTCAAACAGCAGATCGCGAAACTGCGACGGGAGATGGCGAAACCGAACATCCCGCCGAACCGCCAGCCGCGCGAGTTTCGCGTGCCGAAGGTGTGGGGCGAAACGGACTGATTTCGCCTCCCGGCACGTAGGACGGTTTTTCAAACCGTCCGGACGGGTTGAAAACCCGTCCTACGGGATGTGCCGCTATCCGGTCGCGCGTTGCGGTTCCATCGGTAGCGTCTCCGGTTCCGCCGCACTCACGCCGCCGAGCTCCGCCAGCCGTTGCATCAGCAGGTCGGTCACTTCTCGCAGCAGTTCCTGCGACTTGCGCTGGCCGTAATAGGCCGAGAGGTCGATCGGCTCACCGTAAACGATCCGCACGCGGCTGGGCGTGCGGAACGGTTCGACCATCGTGTTCCCCTGCGGCGCGCCGTGAATGAAGACCGGGTAGACCGGCGCTTCCGACCGCAGCGCCAGCCAGGCGATGCCGCTGTCCGCCGGGAGCAGTTCCGATCCGCGATTGATGCGGCCCTCCGGGAAGACCCCCACGAGTTCCCCCTGCTTCAACGCGGCCAGCGCTTCGCGGGCCCCCTTCAGGTCGCGGCCGTCGCGCTCGACGCCGATGCACCGCACGTTGCGGGTGATCCAGCCGACGCCGGGGACGTCTTCGTACTCGCGGGCCATCAGAAAGCGGATCATGCGAATCCGCCGCCGCGGGCCGGCCAGGTGGTTGTTCATCCACAGAAACAGCGGGTCGACGGGCGAGCGATGGTTGGCGACGATCAGCCCCGGACCGTCGTCGGGAAACGGGCAGCGGCGGCTCGCCCGCCAGTGGAACATCAACGGCAGATAAAGCCGCTCGACGACGTACAGCCCCCAAACCGGCCACGTCTCGCCGGAGCGCCGCCACTGCCAGACAACAGCCGCCACGGCGATCGCGGTATAAGCGGCCAGAAACAGGATTGCGATGGTGTCGGGGTTCAAAGTGATGATAACGAGAGGGGCCGTTGAAAGGCCGATCGAATCAAACTCAGATCGAATCGCCGAAGGGATGCAGGCTGGATTATAGTTGGGATGTTCGGTGTGACAAAAGTGCGGAAATCTCGCCAAGGCGTCTGGGAACTCGTTTTCGGGAAGTCTCGACTCGTCGAAATGAACCACATTGCTTTAGTACCGTTCACCGGATTTCGCATCCGTGAATTGGAAATGCGGGATCTGGGGATGTCGCTGCCCGGGTTGCAGCAACGCGGCGCGGCGATCGGCCAGTTGCCGGCGTTAGGTCTGCTCACGCTGGCGGGATTGACTCCGGAATCCTGGACTTGCAGTTATCGCCCTGCAACGGAAGCGACGGACGACTTTGTAGCGGCGATCGTCGCAGAGCGGCCGGACCTCGTCGCCATTTCCGCTTTGACAGCGTCGATTGACGAAGCGTACCGGTTCTGCGATCAACTTCGCAGCGCAGGAATACCGGTCGCCATCGGCGGACTGCACGCGACGGCGTGTGCGGCGGAAGCGCTCGGGCACTGCGACGCCGTCGTGGTGGGCAGCGGTGAATCCGTGTGGCTGCAATTGCTGCGGGACGCCGCGACGGGACGCTTGGTCGGCGAATATCGCTCGCCGCGCGGGCCGGTCGATACCATTTGGCCGATGCCGCGGTTCGACCTGCTCGGTCCGTCGCCGCCGCGATTCACGCTGCAAACTCAGCGCGGCTGCCCGTTCGCCTGCGAGTTCTGCGGAGCGAGCCGGCTGCTGGGAGGCTTTCGCGAGAAACCGCTCGAACGAATCCGGGCTGAATTGAATGCCATCTGCAAAATCAATCCGAATCCGCTGATTGAACTGGCCGACGACAACACATTTGCGGGCTCGCGCAACTTCGGAGAGTTCTTTGGCGCTTTCAGAAGCTCGAATGCGCGCTGGTTTACGGAATCCGACTGGCGAATCGGCGAACGTCCCGAAGTTCTCACGGGACTCGCCGAATCCGGCTGTGTTCAGGTTCTGGTCGGCATTGAGTCGCTGGTGTTCCGGTATCCCGGCATGGGGGCGAAACAGGCGGAACTCGACCGCATCATGGATGCCGTCCGCGCCATTCAGGATGCCGGCGTGGCCGTGAACGGCTGCTTCATCATCGGGGCGGACGGCGAGACCCGGCAATCGCTGGACCGGCTGGTGGAGTTCATCCTGGAAAGTCCGCTGGCGGAAGTGCAGCTCACGCTGCAGACGCCGTTTCCCGGCACGGCGCTGTATGAGAAACTGAAACGCGAGTCCCGTTTCCTGCCGGACCGCGGCTGGTCGCACTACACGTTGTTCGACGTCACCTATCGACCGGACCGCATGAGCGTCGAGGAGCTCGAAGCCGGGTTCCGTGACGCCCTCGAGTGCGTGTTCTCCGAGGCGGCCTCACAGCGACGGCAGCGAATCCGGCGGGAAACCTGGAAGAGGAACGCGAGACTGCGGCCATGACGATTCGAACGATTGTCGCATATCTCTTCGGCAGCCGGGCTGCGATTCGCGAGATTGCCGCTTGCCGCAACGCTGTGTGGTTGGGCTTTCTGTTCGTGCTTTCCGCCGGTTTTGCGCGGGAATACGACGGCGAAGACCTGCTGCACGAACCGTGGCATCTGGGGATTCCGCTGGTCGCGTCGCTGGGGACGTCGTTTCTGCTGTACTGCCTGCTCCCGACGCGCGGCAACGCGGAACTGGCACCCGAGTTTTCGTTCTGGCGTGGCTATCGTTCGTTCCTGTCGCTGTACTGGATGACCGCGCCGCTGGCGTGGCTTTATGCAATTCCCGTGGAGCGATTGCTCTCCGCGGGCGAGGCCACGCGCGCGAATCTGTGGCTGCTGGGGATCGTCGCCGCATGGCGGGTCATTCTGATGATCCGCGTCGTCTCGGTGCTGTTCAACGTGAAATTCCGGCATGCGCTCTTTCCGGTGATGCTGTTCGCCGACACTGTCGCACTCGTGTTGCTGTTTCTGACGCCGTTGCCGGTCGTGTCGATCATGGGCGGCATCCGATTGACGGAAAGCGAGCAGTTGATTCAAGCCACGGTGTTCCGCGTCGGATTCACGGGGGTGCTTACGTGGCCGGTCTGGCTGATCGGAATGGTGGCGGTGCGATCCTCCGCCACAGGACCGTGGATACCTGGCTTTGGGGCGAGCTACGATCGGCGCATCGCTCTTTCTGCCTGGGGACTCGCAGTATGCGCTCTGGTTGTGTGGATACCAATCCTGCCGGTCACGCAGACCGAACAACAATTGCGCTGGCGAGTCGAATCGGACTTGCGGGCAGGGCGAATCGACTCGGCGTTGGACACCATGTCCTCGCATAGCCGAAGCGACTTTCCCGCACACTGGGAGCCACCGCCGCGGGTCGGGTACGGGGAAAAGAAACCGTCGTTGGTTTCCGTTCTGACGGTTGTTTACTTTCGTGAACCGGATTGGGTCCGAGCAGCGTACTTCGAGAAACTGAATCAGCACGAGGGCGGTTGGGCTTGGTTGTGGTTGAGCGCGGACGATGAGGATGTTGACCGCCTTCTCGACTTTCTGGAACGCCTTCCGTCCGATTCGCCGGTTCTTCGATCCATCCGAGGAACGTTGAAGTCGGAGTTCGAGCACGATTTCAGAACACCGACGGCCAACCGGAAAGAACGAATTCGGCGACTGCTGGAGCGATTGCCACGTGAGAAGAAACGCACCCGCCCCACCCTTGAATGACGGAACCGCCGCGCTCACGGATGAAACGGCGGTATCGCCTCCACGTACTTCCCGTCGATCACCTGCTTCGCGAACGCCGACACATTCGTCACGATGTGCTCGACGTGAGAAGTCATGATTCAACGAGAAATTGGTCAATACTGCGAAGGATTTTCGCCCGCGTGCGTGATTCTAGCATCCATTTCGGCAATGCGTAGAAACCGGATCGGTTTCGGTCGAGATTGCCTTCCAAGTAGTCGCGCAATGCCCGAAGATGCGATTCGTTCCGCGCCCAGAACTGATGACCGTCCACCGCGAGCCGGAACCAGTATTCGAATGACTGCGATTCTTCCGGCGGAACATCCTTCGCGTATCCGCAATGTTCGCAGGTGACGCGTTTGACGCCGGGAATAATCTGCGCTTCCCGATAGGTTCCGCGCACTCCGTCGGGAAATGTCTCGCCGAGACATCGTTTTGAACATTGAGGACAAACGAGCGCTAACGAATCCACTTTCCCCTCACGTGTGAAACGCCGGAATCGCCTCCACGTACTTCCCGTCGATCATCTGCTTCGCGAATGCCGACACGTTCGTCACGATGTGCTCGATCAGCACGGCGCCGGCTTCGGCGGTGGCGGCGAGGGAAATCTCACGTCAGATGACAGGGATACCTGCTGCGTTATCGGGATGAACGACGACGATCTCGCTGAACCGGGAGAAGTGACTGTCATTGAACGTGAGGATGTGTGTGACGCCGTGACGTTGCATCGCCGCGACGAGGCGGGTGTCGTGAGCGTTCTTGCCTTGGACGGCGTGGTCGACCACGAGTCGCCGCCAGTGGTCAAAGACCGCCCGTTCGTCGCGGAGGAGATGAAACTGATCGATGATCTGACTGACTTCCACGTCCACTTCCGACGTCGATAGCCCGAGTCCGTTCTCGGCGAGAGGGCGGGTTGCGACCACCCAATACTCGTAAATGATCTGAGGAACGATCGTGGGAGCGTAGCCGCGCATTCGAACCTCGGTAACCGCTGCGACTGCGGCTGTATGGTGGGAGTGCGCGGGTTGAGCGCAGCGAAGCAGGACGTTGGTGTCAATCAGGATCATTCCCCACGTCCCGCGTAGATGCTCTCGCGGCTGTCATCTGCTTCACGCGGGAGCGCTCGGTGCCCGGCAGCCCATGCCTGGAATCGCTCGCACCATTCGGTCGCGGATTGCACGCCATTTCCCTGTCCGTTCATCGGAAGCTCATCGCGCAACATTCGGACCGCTTCGTCGAGCGCATCGGAGCGAGACTCAAATCGCCCCGCGGCGATTAGCCCGTCGATGAACTGTTCGGCTTCAACGGAAAGTTCTGCCATGCGATACCTCTCCAGAATTGTAGCACGGTGCGACCTGATTCTCCGCCGAATCACGGATGAAACGCCGGAATCTTCTCCACATGCTTCCCGTCAATCATCTGCTTCGCGAACGCCGACACGTTGGTGACGATGTGCTCGATCAGCGCGGCGCCGGCTTCGGCGGTGGCGGCGAGGGGTTCGCGGTCGGGCTGGTCGCGCATTGCGTCGTAGCGGACGTTCTCCGGGAAGGCCGCCAGCGCGAAGGCGGTCTCGAATTCCTGGGCGTGGCCGGGGCAGCGCTTCGTGCTGAGGTGCTCGTCGACGGCGGACTGCTCGATGAAATCCCAGTACGACCGGAACACGACGTTGCATTCGAACCGCTGCAGAAACTGCCCCCACACCCCCTGGCAGGGGGCGACGTTGCCCCCGTGCCCGTTGAGCACCAGGATGTTCCGAAACCCCGCGTGGTGCAGGCTGCGAATGCCGTCGCCCAGCATCGCCAGAAACGTCCCGGGCAGCGCCGACAGCGTGCCGATGTGCCGCATGTGGTGCTCGCTGATCCCCACGCTCATCACCGGCGCGACGATCGCGGCCGGCTGCAGGCGTTTGGCGACCTCGACGGCGACGTGCATCACGCTGGCCCAGTCGTGTTCCATCGCGAGATGCTCGAGATGCTGCTCGGTGGCGGCGACGGGCAAGATCGCCAGCTTCAATTCCCCGGCCTGCATCCGCTCGCGGAACTGGCGGCGGCTGTGTTTGGTGAGGAGCACGCGGTGGTCGGTGATGTCGGGCATGCTGTTCTCCAATGGCTATATGGTCAACGATCACGGTCCTGCAATACTGTGATACACCGATCGACAACGCATGCGGTGTCACAGGTCTTCTAACGTGAGCGGCTTCTGTCCCGGACCGCGAATACGCAGGACCCGTGCTTCTTCGCCGGCGACCGTAAAGACACCGCGATACATACGGCCGCGGCGGGTCTTGAAAAGAAACTGTCGCAATTCCAGTTCCGGGATGTCGTGATCTTCTTCTGCCAGCGCGTAATCCGTTGGGTTTTCGGAAAGCGATTCCAGCGCGGCGTCGAGTGCGGCAAGCCATTTCCGGGCCCCGTCGGGCGACCGTTCCGAGATCCATACGGCAATGGCCGTAACGTCATTGGACGCGCGGCGAGATACGTGAACGCGGTACGGCATGATCGGCTCTACAGTCCAAGTCGTCCACGAATCTCGTCCAGCACCTCCTTGTACGGCCGGCCGTGATCTCCCGCCTCCATGTCCGTGATCGCCTCGCGAATCGCCGCGACGTTCTCCGCATGTTCGTCCGACGTCGGATTCTCGATTCGCCAGAGGTCCAAGGCCTGCTCGGGAGTGAGGTCGGTTCCGCCGTTGGACAGCTTTTCGCCCACGAACGCGTGGAACCGTTCCAGTTCAGAGTATGTGACTGCGGACATTGTCTGCCTCCTTTCCTCAGCATAGCCATTTCCGGACGTGCAAATCAATCACGTCCCGATCGCTGAAGCACGCTTCTCATATGACCGCGGCGAGACGACCTCCCCAGGCAGCTCCCGGAACCACCGATGCATCCCCCGCCGGTCGCGGCCGAAGATCCGGCCGGCGATGTTCTCGACTGTGTACAGCGCGTGCGGCTGCAACTCGTCGAGGTCGTCGTCGGCCAGTCGCACCAGCACGGCGGCGGGCCACGGGTAGCCCATGCGGCCGAAGTTCGCAACTACGAGCCGACGCACCGGCAGCGGCACCGACGGGTCGAGCAGTTGCGGCACCCAGCGGTCGTCGATGAGCGATTGGAGATGCTCCGGCGGCGGCTCGTAGGGGGGCGGCGGAGACGACGTCAGCTCGCGCGTCGATTCCGACAGGATCTCGGCGACCGACACGCCGAATTCCCGTTCGAAGTCTTCGGGCGACATGCGGGTCGGCCGGCGGGATTCGAGGAACTCGACGAACCGCGGCCGGCAATGCCGCGACAGCCACGACACGAGCTGTCCGCCCTGGAAGCCGATCCGCGACAGCACCGCCAGCTTCTCCACCTGCGGGCGTTTCTCGCGGGTCAGGCCCAGCAGCAGTTGGCCCGATTGCCCCAGCAGTTGTTCGGGGCTCAGAAGTTCCCCGCGCTGCAGCTCGGCGGAGAGGAAGCGGGCGTTGCGGCCGGCGGCGCTCGACGTGCCCCCCAACTGCTTCAGCAGTACGCCGACGAGCCCGCTTTGCAGCCACTGCTCGGGATACGTGCCGTAATGCCCGATCAGCAGGTGGTGCCCCATCAGGATGTCGAACGCACCGGTTTCGCCGTTTTCGAAGAAGGCGCGGCTGGCTTCCTGATTCAACGCCATCCGGCCGGTGACCAGCTTCAGGTAGAAACCGGCGAGATCGAAATCCCCCATCACCGCGGTCGCGTACCGCCGGTACGTTTCCCACCGTTCAAACAGCACGATCCGCAGCGGGGACACCGCGGAGACCGCCAGCCCCGTCACCGCCGTGAACTCCTGGCAGACGCGGTCGGCCTCGCGGTGGACGTCGAACGGCAGGCCGCCGGGAAGGTCGGTCCAGATCGTCAGCGGCGGCGGCGAGTCGACCATCCGCATGGCCGGCGAGGCCCGCCGGACGGCCCGCCAGTCGACCCGGTCGGAGGCCCGCGCGAGCTGCCGCAGATACAGCCGGCCGCCCGGCGTGAGCAGAAACAGAACCGCCAGCGCCGCCAGAAAGAGCGTCGTGCTGGCGATGAAAAACGTGGCGACCGGCGGGAAGCCCCGCCGGACCATCGGCAGCGCCAGCAGGCCCCCCATCAGCCCGCACAGAATGATCAGCAACAGGCAGCCCGCGGCGGGATGCAATTGCCTGGGCGGCGGTTTCGATTTCGCCATGTCGGTGTTCCCTGCGCAGGTGCGCTCGCAAAGGCGTCGGTCCGAGCGATCTCGCGACAGCGTACTGCTTCGCTTTCGGCCCCGTCAAAGCCGGCTGTTCAACGAAGCGCCGGCGGCAACATCCATTCGCCTGGACTGCGGTGATGTTCGATGGAACTCGTTGAAATCGACGGACATGCGGTCTAAGATCGGCCCCGAAGCTGGTCAAAAGTCGGAAGGTCGGAAAGTCGAAAGTCTTACGATCGACCGCGTCTCCGACCTTCGACCTTCGACTCTTCGACTCTTCGCCCAGTCCTCGCCCCGAAGGAGCCGCTCGCATGGCCGACACCGCGCACAACATCGAAAGCGTCCTGCAGGAAGACCGCAAGTTTCCGCCGTCGCCGGAGTTTTCACGGCTGGCCCACATCAAGACGCAAGAGCAGTACCAGCAGATGTGGCAGCGGGCGAAAGACGACCCCGGCGGCTTCTGGGGGGAGCTCGCGAAGGAAAACCTCGCATGGTCGAAGCCGTTCGACACGGCAATCGACGGCGAGATGCCCGAAACGAAGTGGTTCCCCGGCGGGAAGCTCAACGCCTCGGTGCAGTGTCTCGACCGGCACCTGACAACGTGGCGGAAGAACAAGGCGGCCCTCATCTGGGAAGGCGAACCCGGCGACGAACGCGTCCTCACCTACCAGGACCTGCACCGCGAGGTCTGCAAGTTCGCCAACGTGCTCAAACAGCTCGGCGTGAACACCGGCGACCGCGTGACGCTGTACATGCCGATGATCCCCGAACTCGCGATCGCCATGCTGGCCTGCGCCCGGATCGGCGCCCCGCATTCCATCATCTTCGGCGGCTTCAGCGCCGACGCCGTCGCCGACCGCAACAACGACGCGCAGGCGAAGCTGGTCGTCACCGCCGACGCCGGCTGGCGGCGGGGGCGGGAGATCGCGCTGAAGGCCGCCGTCGACGAGAGCCTCGAAAAATCGCCGTCGGTGCAGAAGGTGGTCGTCGTCCGCCGCACCGGGCACGACGTCGACATGGTCCCCGACCGCGACTACTGGTGGCACGAGCTGATGGCCGACGCCTCCGCCGAATGCGACCCCGTCGACGTCGACAGCGAGCACCCGCTGTTCATCCTCTACACCTCCGGCAGCACTGGCAAACCGAAAGGCGTGCTGCACACGACCGCCGGCTACATGCTCGGCACCACGATGACCACCCGCTGGGTCTTCGACCTCAAAGACGAAGACACCTACTGGTGCACCGCCGACATCGGTTGGGTCACCGGCCACAGCTACATCGTCTACGGCCCCCTCTCCAACGGGGCCACCTCGCTGATGTACGAAGGCGCCCCCAACTGGCCCGACTTCGGCCGCTTCTGGTCGGTCGTCGAGAAGTACAAGGTCAACATCTTCTACACGGCCCCCACGGCGATCCGGGCGTTCGTCAAGTGGGGGGATGAATGGCCGAACAAATACGACCTCTCGTCGCTGCGGCTCTTGGGAACGGTCGGCGAACCGATCAACCCCGAAGCGTGGATGTGGTACCACCGCGTCATCGGCCACGAACGCTGCCCCATCGTCGACACCTGGTGGCAGACGGAAACCGGCTGCATCCTGATCTCCCCGCTGCCGGGCGTCACCGCGACGAAACCCGGTTCCTGCACGAAACCGCTGCCCGGCGTCGTCCCCGACATCGTCACCGAAGCCGGCGAAAGCCTCGGCGACAACCAGGGCGGCCTGCTCGTCATCCGTCAGCCGTGGCCGTCGATGCTGCGGACGCTCTACGGCGACCACGACCGCTACGTGGAGACGTATTTCAGCAAGATTCCCGGCTGCTATCTGACCGGCGACGGCGCGCGGCGGGACGCGGATGGCTACCACTGGATCATGGGCCGCGTGGACGACGTGATCAACGTCTCCGGCCACCGCCTGAGCACGATGGAAGTCGAAAGCGCCCTCGTCTCGCACGCGGCGGTCGCCGAAGCCGCCGTCGTCGGTTTCCCGCACGAGCTGAAGGGGGAAGGCATCTGCTGCTTCGTCACGCTGAAAACCGGCGAAGGCAGCGACGAGCTGAAGGTAGAACTCACCCAGCACGTCCGCCAGCAGATCGGCGCCCTCGCCACCCCCGACCAGATCCGCTTCGCCGCCGCCGTCCCCAAAACCCGCAGCGGGAAAATCATGCGCAGGCTATTGCGCGACATCGCCGCCGGCAAAGAAACCGCCGGCGACACGACCACGCTGGAAGACTACAGCGTGCTGGCGAAGCTGCGGGAGGAGTCGGAATAATGAATGGAAGAAACTGAACAGGAGCGAACAGAGGGAACGGAGAGGAAAGCCTTGGCAGATTTCAACGTGCGGGGACATGCAACAGGATTTACTTGTCGTTCCCCATCAGTGAAATGGACGCGGAATCCTTTCGTACGCGGTCATCTGCTTTTCGCATTGATTCCTCTCATCCTTCTCCGTTTCCTCTGTTTGCTCCTGTTCAATTCCGGCGTTTCACAAGAGGACCATGACATGCATCCGCTGTACGAGAAAGCGTCTGGCCTCACGGGTGAAGTCATCGGCGCGGCGATTGAGGTGCATCGCACGTTCGGCCCGGGGTTGCTGGAGTCGGTTTATGAGTGGGCGCTGTTGCGGGAGTTGGAGCTGCGCGGGATTCAGGCGAATAATCAGGACCTCGTGAGGATCGAGTACAAGGGGGCCGTCAAAGAAGAGCCGCTGCGATACGACGTGCTCGTCGAAAACTGCCTGATGGTCGAAGCGAAAGCCGTCGAATCCGTGCTGCCGATTCACAAGGCGAAGCTCATCAGCTACATGAAGCTGCTCGACGTTCCGCTCGGGCTGTTGATCAACTTCCACGAAATGAAGTTGACCGACGGCGTCTCCCGCGTCATCCTGCCGGGGGCGAATCGGACGGGGAATTGAACAGGAGCGAACAGAGCAAACGGAGGCAGGCGCCGTGAACGTCGAACTCGCCAACAACGACGATCTGATTCGCGCGCGTGCCGGCGTGATTTCCCGCTCCCAGTGGCCGGATCGGAGATTCACAGACAGTCAACTCAGAACGCCGGCTTCAACGACTTCGCGCGTTTCAACATCCGGCGCGGTTCCGACGGCATCGAACGCCGCGGCAGGCCGGTCATGGTCATCAGGGATGACCGTTTCGGACTGCGGGGCGTGCTGCAGGGTCGTCAGGTAGGCGTGCTGCGTGTCTCGGCAGTGATCGAGCAACGCCGCGGCGAGCTCGACGATCTGCAGCGGGTCGCCCCCCATGTTGGCGGCCTGGGCGAGTTGCCGCGAGAGTTCGGCCACGTCGGTGATTCTGTACTCGACGGCGGTGGCTTTCAGCCGCTCGGCCATCGTAAACAACGTGTGGACGTCCTGCGAATCGACGGCACCGGCGAGCGTTTCGATCTGCAGTCCGATCTGCAGGGCGCCCTGCTTGGAGAGTTGTATCGACGATGCCGATCCCCGCGGCTTCAACGTGGCCGTCGTATCGATGAACCGCTCGACGAGGCGGGGGTCGAACTGCGTGCCCGCGCAGCGGCGCAGCTCGCGGATGGCTTCCTGAGGGCTCTGGGCGTTGCGGTAAACGCGGTCTGAGACAATCGCGTCATAGGCGTCTGCAATCGCCAGAATGCGGGCGCCGATGGGAATGCCGTTTCTGGTGGGCAGTTCGGGATAGCGCGGGTTGCCTCCATAATGGGCGTGGTGGTTGGCTACGATTTCCGTCAGCTCCGGACATTGAAAGGCCGATTGAATGATGTCGACGCCGCGCGAGTCGTGCGTCTCCATCTCCTTCCACTCCTGTTCGGTCAGCGGGCCCGGCTTCAACAGCACCGCGTCGGGAACGCCGAGCTTTCCGATGTCGTGCAGCAGCGCGGCGACCTCCAGCACATAACACCGGCGTTCCGACATCGAACCCCGCGCCGTCGCGACGCAGAGGTCGGCCACGCGCCGGCTGTGCTCGGCCGTTCGCGGGTCGCGGTGGGCCAGGGCCGTAATGAGCGACGTGACGGCATGGAACGGAATCGACGATTCGATCGCGTTGTCGGCCGGCATGGCGGTGGGGCGTTGGAGTTCATGCTTCAGCGTGCTTTCGCGAACCACACCCTCGTCGGCGCACGCCGAAGCGTGAACTCCAACACTTTCATCCCATTCGGTGACGCGGTTCCTGCCGGTTCGCTTGGCGGCGTACAGCGCCTGGTCGGCCTGGGTGATCAGCTCTTCGACGTCGCGCGCGCCGCCCGCGGTCGCGGAAACGCCGATGCTCACCGACAGCCGCAGGTCCGGCCGGCTCCGCGAACAGATCGCCACGCGAATTCGTTCCGCCACCACGACGGCGACCGCGGCTTCCAGCCCCGGCAACAGCACGCAGAACTCCTCGCCCCCGTAGCGGCAGAGCAGGTCCCCCTCGCCGAGCACGTCCCGCACGCTCGCCGCCACCGTGCACAGCACCTGGTCTCCGGCCTGGTGGCCGTGTGCGTCGTTAATCGATTTGAAGTGGTCCAGGTCGATCATCAGACAGCTCAGAGACTCGCCGTGCCGTTTGGCAGACTGCCACTCGGCGGCCAGCTTTTCGAAGAAGGCGCGGCGGTTGAGGCATCCCGTCAGCGGATCGCTGCTGGCCAGCCTCTTGAGCTGCCGGTTCTGGTTGTGAATCTCCTGCCGCGACTGGTCGAGCCGCCGCAGAAGCTCTTTCAACCGGGCGTTTCGCTTCTCGACGTCGGTCAGGTCGTCGAACGTGGCGATGGCCCCCCGGCAGGCGCCGTCGTCGGAAAGGATCGACGTCGAGTTCACCGAGAACTTGCGGCGGTGGTCGGGCCCGGCGTTCATCTCCATCACGGTCCCCAACTGGATGCGGTTTTGCGCCATCGCGCGGTCCCAGGGGAATTCCCGCAGGGCCGAGTCCGGGTCCGCCGGGGTCCAGGGGATTTCGGAGACCAGCTTTCCTTCCAGTTCGTCGCTCGACTTCCCGACGTGGTTCAGGAACGCGCGGTTGGCCAGCGCGATCTGCTGCTTCTTGTCCAGCACGAGCACGCCTTCCACGAGCGTATCCAGCGTGGCCCGCACCCGCTCGGGAATCTCGCCGGACAGCATGCGTTCGGTCCTGCGGCGCAACCACCACAAGTAGAGCAGGCTCACGACAAAGACGGTCGCCGCAATCACGCCGATCTGCGGCGGAAACAACCGGCTGAGCCAGGCCCCGGCGCTCAGCGGCGCGAAGCCGACTTCCACGGCGCCCCACGGTTCGTCTCCGGCGAGGATCGGCACGCTGACCAGCTCGTCGGTCGACTGCACGCATCCGGCGTGGCGGATGCTGCCAGCATCCGCGCGGACGCTGGCAGCGTCCGCCACGAATCCGGGGTGGTCGCCGACCTGCACGAGAATCCGGCCGTCGGCGAGGCGGACCGCCCCCGAGACGACCTCATCGTTTCGCCGCCGCACCTCGTCGATCAGCCGGCGGGCCGGCGCCGGGTCGTTTTGCAGGTCGTGTAGCGTGCAGTTGACGGCCAACTGTTCGGCGATGATCTTCCGCTCGGTGAGCGCCGTGCTCTGCTGCGTGGGAAGCAGGCCCGCGTGCATGCCGGCCAGCAGCGCCGTCACCACGGCGCACGCAATTCCCGCACTGACGAGAATGGAAGACGCCGTCGGACCCAACCGCCAGCCACGGCGGCGTCCGGTCGGTACTGTCTCGTCTGGTTCGGGGCCATGATCCGGAATTCCGTCCGGCTCGTAGGACGGACTTACAAGGCCGTCCCGGACGTCGAGAAGGTTCTGCGACGGCCTTGGAAGGCCGTCGTACTCGCGGCTGCTGGTACTCATTCCGAGAACACCGGATGCTTTTCGAAGTAGTCCAGAACGGCGAGCGGGTCGAGGGATTTCCAGTGCGCGAGTCGCGACGCCGCACCGGTGACGATCAGCGAGGAACCGGCCCCGTAGAGCACGAACCCGGCGGTCAGCGCGGAAGCCGTTGCCACGAGGGCCTCGGTCATCCGGCCTGCGTCGATACTCGCGAGTCCGTCGTCTGTCCCGTCGCCGTTCCATGGACCGTCGGGCGCGAAGCGGGCAACGGCCGCCGTCAACGCGGCGACGTCTCGCCGCAACACCGGCGCGGAGTCGGCGTGAGCCGGCTCGAGACCACCGTCCGGGGTTCGTACGACGGTGACGGACGCAACCTGCGACTCGGCGTGCTCGATCTGCTCGGCCAGCTTCGAGGAGTCTGAGAAGACGCCGTCGACCGCGGCCGTGGAATCCCCGCGGGGACGAACCGTTCGCGACGTTTCCACCGCGGCGCCTGTCGCCCCCGCCTCCGAGAGCGGCAACTCGATCGTCCCGTCGTGGTTGAATTCGGCAGTTGTCGCCGGGTTGCCGTTTGCCGATACGGAAGACGAAAAGGCGGATTCGATTCCTCCACCGGAAGGCAACGGCCCCAGCGGAAGTTCCGCAGCCGAACCAGACGGCGCCGCGATGACCGGGACGTTCGTTGTCAGTTCCGAGGCGGCGGAGGGACTCGGCATGGCCAGGAAAAGACCGACAGCCGGCGTCTCGGGTTCGAACGATCCATCGACGACCGCGTCCGCGGGCGGCGCCGCCGGGTCGCTGACGTCGAGCACGTTGATCACGACCGACGCGGCATTGCTCAGTCCCCCGGCGTCCTCGACCCGCACGCTCAGCAAATGCACGTCGGCCGAACCGGAATCGAGCTGCGAGTTGTCGACGACCGTGATCCGCCCGGTCACCCCGTCGATCGCGAAGATGCCGGCCTCGTTGCCGCCAACGATGCCGTACGTCAGCGAATCAGCGGCGTCCGGATCGGCCGCGAGCACCTGCCCCAACGACGTGCCGTTGGCGGCATCCTCTGCGACCGAGAAGTTGTGCACCGGCAGCAGCGGCGGCTCGTTGACGTTGAGCACCGTGATCGTGACCGACGCCGTATCGCTCAGCCCCCCGGCGTTCTCGACCCGCACGGTCAGCGAATGAACTTCGTCCGACTCGAAGTCGAGCTGCGAGTTGTCGGCGACCGTGATCCGCCCGGCCGCCCCGTCGATGGCGAAAATGCCGGCCTCGTTGCCGCCGACGATGCCGTACGTCAGCGAGTTCGGGTCGGAATCGTCGACGAGCACCTGCCCGACCTGGGTTCCCGCGGCGGCGTCTTCGGCGAGATGGAACGCGGCGTCCTGAGCAATCGGCGGCTGGTTCGGGGCGAGCAGACGGTTGTTCGCGCCGTCGTAGATCACCTGGGTTTCGGCGGCGAAGTCGTCTGTGTAAAAGAATCCGCCGTCGCTCAGCGTGAATCCGCCGATGACGCGCTGCGCCGTCAGAAGCCCCACGAAGTCCGGTCCGCCGGGAAAGTCGGCTTCGAACGATCCCAGGTCTCCCCCAATGGTGATGCTCTTGGTGCCGCCCCCACGCAGGATGAGCGTCTGCAGGTCGCCCTCGACGAACAACGTGCCGTTCAGAATCTTCCCGACGTCAATGACGCCGGCGTCGCCGTAGATGTTGATCGGCTTGGTGATGTTCCACGCCGCTTCGATCCGGTCGACCGTTCCCGTCGTGTCGGCCGTGAATGAGCCCACGTCGACGCCGATGTCCATCCCGCCGACATTCCACGAACCATTCCCGGCCGGATCGGTCCGAATCAGGTCGATGTCGGTCGTGGTGACCTGGAAGCCGGCGTTGTTGGACAGCAGGCGGATCTCGGTGAGGTCGCCCGTGTTGGCGACGTCGTCGGAGAAGTGAAGCTCCACGTCTCCCTTGGTCACGTCGAGAGCCTGCGTGCGGGCCGCGCTGTCCTGCCAGGTGAACACCCCGTCGTTGGCCCCCCACACGACGCTGAGCACCACGCGGGACTCCAGCCGCTCGATCGCTAATGCCCGCGCCAGTTGCCGGCGGCAGGGCAAGGAACGACCGAGGACCGCCTCGACGACGCGCCGCGCCCGCTCCCGTCCCCAGCGGCAGGCGGCCCGCACCGCTTCCGCGGCACGGCCCAATCCCAGACCGCGTTGCAGACTCGGCGCCAGCGTTCTGCCCGCGGGAACACCCAGCAGGGCGGCTACCCTGTCAGCCGCCACCGGCTCTCCGTCGTTAGGTTGCAGGATCCGGTTCGGCATTTCTCGGGATCGATGGAGATTCCGCAATTTCGGGACGCTCGGTTCAACCGCATTCCAGGAACATGGCTGCGGCCCCACGATTGGATTGTTGCTCAGAAACCATAGGTTGCGGAGACCCGGCCGCGTGCAATCCCGTCTATTTCCACCGGACGGCCCACGAGCGGCCGCGCGATTGCGCCGGATGCAGCGGCTGTGCGGGTGATCGCAAAACGATGCGAATTGCAGCGCTGTTGCCGCCGGAGAGCGCCCGGTGTTCCAGAATTCCACCGCTCACGGCGCAACTCGCGCGATCGAGACGTAAGCTACGATGGCAAGCCCACTCGTCATCACCGGTCCAAGATGTTTGCGATTCAGGAGACGCCTCTCATGCTGGCGACCCACAGCGACTGCTTCCTGGAGTTTCTCAAAGCCAATCTCGACCTGACCGACGATGACATTCCGTCGCCGGGAGAATGGGCGGACGTTGGAAACACGATCGGCGCCCTGGCACTGAGGTTGGACGTGTTGTCCGTCGAGCAGCTTGCGCGGATTCTCGATATCCAGGAGAACGAGCAGGACGGCACTCTCTTCGGGCAGTTGGCGGTCCGGCTCGGCTACCTGAGCCAGGAGCAGGTGGATCACCTGTTGCGGATTCAGGAGTTCAATCGCTGCCTCGAAACGGCCGAGCGGCTGGTCATTCGGAGCCGGATGAGCATGCAGACGCTCGCCGCCGCCCTCTCCCATTTCTTCAGCTCGGAACCGCCCGGGTCGTCGACTTTCGACCGGGACATTCTCCGAACGATACGTTGACCCGGTCGTGCTTTCGGCATTCTCCGCGCGTCACCGATGGCGCCGCAGCCGGATCGCGATTCGGCCGGTGTCGAATCGTCTCTTGACCTCCGCCGCGTACCAGAGCGACGATCCCGCCGAATTGTGACCGGCGGGCTGTGAAGCCCGGAAGGAGGCTTTCACGATGCGACGGCATCGCGGCCCTGGATGGGTCCGCCGCGACGGATCCGTCCAGGGTCGCGGCGATGAGCGTGCGCGCGGAGGATGGAGAGGCGTCTGCGATCACATGCCGGCGGCGGCATGCGTAGGAGCGGCATCGTTCATGATGCACTCTTCGCTTTCGACAGCAGCATCATCATGGATGATGACGCCGCCCACGCGCGACGGGGGCTCATGCACGGTCTTCCGGGCGTTACCGCTGATAGATCGGCAGATACCGGTACTCGACCGCCAGGGCCAGCACGGCCATCGCGGTGCAGTAGGTTTCGCCGTAGCGGCGTTCGCCCCCCCAGCCGTACCAGCTTCCGTCGGAGCGCTGGCTGGCCAGCAGGGTACGGTTGATGTGGTCGCGGGTGGCGGTCCAGTGTTTGCCGCCCACCTTGAACATGCCCACCGAGCAGTAGTAGACGCCGTAGAAGAAGTAGCTCTCGCGGGAGTGCAGGGGCCGCTTGAGGAGGTAGTCGGCGGCGGCCATCACTTCGGGGCTTTTGTGCTTGCCGCAGACTTCCAGGCAGAGGATGCCGGTCCCCGTGCGGGTGGCGGTCGGGCCGCCGCCGGGCTGGTAGCCGAAGCCCGACCCGAACCGCGACTGGCACTTCTTGACGTACTCGACGGCGCGGTCGATGTTGTGCTTGGGGACGTCGCAGCCGATGTTCCGCGCCGCCCGCAACGCCAGCAACTGCCAGCCGGTGACGCTCAGGTCGCTGTCGCGGCTCGACGCCTGGTAACGCCAGCCGCCCGCGTGGTGGTCGCGCTTGGGAACGTTCTGCGACTTGACGATCAGCCGCACGGCCTTTTCGAGCGTTTCGCGGCAGCGTTTGGCGCGGTCTTTCTTGAGCATGCCGGCGACTTCGGCCAGCATGAGGGTCGAGATGCCGTGGCTGTACATCGGCCCGTGGCTGCGGCGGGCGACGAGCATCACCGTTTCTTTGCCGCGGGTCGTGTCGATCGGCTGCTGGTGGTCGAGCACCCAGTCGATGGCGCGTTCGAGCCGTTTGCCGTAGGGTCCTTCGCCGGGGACGTGGCCGGCGGCGAGAAAGGCCATGACGGCCAGCGAGGTGGAGGCGGTCGATTCGCCGTAGCTGCGGATCCGCCACGAGCCGGACGGCTCCTGGTCTTTGGCCAGCGACTTGAGCGCCCGCACGATGGCGTCGTCGACCCGCTTCTGCTGGGCGGTGGGGGGTGCGGCGGGAAGGGGGGAAGCGGATGCGGCGAGGAGCAGCGCCATCAGCGCCGCGGTGAATGTGACTGGCGGGCGAGGGCTGCTCATGATCTGACCTCATCAAAGCTGCGGCTGCAGTTCCGCAGGCCGCGGATGTGCATCCGCGGCTGGGAAATTGTCACATTAACGACGGGGGTTCGCCTGCCGGGCCTGCTGTTCCTTTTTGGCGATGTCGCGGAAGTAGAGCTTGATCAGCTTCGCGTAATCGCTGTTCGGCCGGCGTTGCGCGCGTTGCAGGATTTCGGTGCGGAGGTGTCCGGGGAGGCGGCCCCAGTCTTCGCCAGTGAGCTTCTGAATCTGGGCTTCCATCCTGCTGAGGTCGAGACCGGCGCGGGCGCCGTTGCCTTCGCCGTTCTGACCGGGCTGGCCGGGTTGACCTTGTCCCTGCTGGCCTTGACCTTGCTGTCCCTGTCCCTGCCCCGGTTGGCCTCCCTGTCCCTGCTGGCCTTGCCCCTGGCCTTGTTGACCCTGTCCTTGTTGACCGGGATTGAGTCCCATCTGGCGGGCGGCGTTTCGCAGGGCCTGGGCGGCCTGGCGGAGTTGCTGGGCGGACTGGCCGAGGGGGGAACCCTGCTGACCTTGTCCCTGGCCTTGCTGACCCTGGCCTTGCTGGCCCTGACCTTGTCCCTGTTGTCCCTGTCCCTGCTGACCGGCCTGGCCTTGCTGACCGCGCTGGCCGGCTTGCCCCTGTTGTCCTTGCTGACCGCGTTGTCCGGCCTGGCCTTGCTGTCCTTGTTGTCCCTGCTGGCCTTGTTGTCCTTGCTGTCCTTGTTGTCCCTGCTGTCCTTGCTGCCCCTGCTGTCCGCGCTGGCCCTGTTGCTGGTTGTTCTGCGCGAGTTGGCGAAGGGAAGGATTGCGCGCGTTGGCGAGTTGCTGGCCGGCGCGTCGGAGGGCCTGCGAGGCGTCGGTGACCTGTTGCCCGACCTGGCCGGGAACGGGGCTTTGCGGTCGGTTGCCGCTCTGCGCCTGCTGGCCCTGACCGGCGGCCTGGCGGAGTTGCTGCGCCGCCTGCCGGGCCTGCTGTGAAGCCTGTCCGGTGTTACCCTGACCGAGTTGCCGCGCGGCCTGCCGTCCCGACTGCTGCGCCTGCTGCGCGGCGCGGGCGGCCTGTTGGGCCTGCTGTCCCTGCTGCTGTTGATTGAGCGGCTGCTGCTGCATCTGCTGGGCGGCCTGGCGGAACTGCTGCGCGAGGTTCTGCGTCTGCTGGGCGAGCCGTTGCTGTCCCGCCTGCTGGGCCGCCTGCCGTTGCTGGGCGTTGTTGTTCGCCCGCTGCAGCGCCTGCGCGTTCTGCGCCTGTTGCCGGGCAAGCTGGGCGGCCCGCTGTTGCAGGGCCTGCTGCTGCGGGTTGTTGTTGCGGTTCTGCTGCAGTTGCTGGGCGGCCTGCTGGCCGGACTTGGCCGCCTGCTGAGCCTGTTGGGCGGCCTGCTTCAAGTCGCCCTGGTTCGCCTGTTGTGCCGCCGAACTCGCCTGCCGGGCGAACTGGGCCGCCTGCTGTGCCGCGGGAGATTGCGCCCCTATCTGCCGGGCGGCGTCGATCGCCTGTTGCGCCGCCTGCCGCGCGATCTGGTTCTGCTGCGCGGCGGGATTCTGCTGTTGCCCGTTCTGTTGCTGGCCGTTTTGTTGTTGCTTCTGCCCGGCGTTGGCCTGTTGCTGGGCGTTCTGTTGCTGCCGCTGCTGCTGAAGCTGCGCGGTCTGGCGGGCGAGGTTCTGCTGCTGCTGGGCGAGCCGCTGCGCCTGTTGCTGGTTCTGTTGCTGGTTTTGCTGGTTCTGGTTCTGTCTGGCCTGCTGGCCGGCCTGGGCCTGGCTGCGGGCCTGCTGGGCGAGGCGGCGGAGGGCGTCTTCGGCCTGCTGCTGGCGCTGCTGGGCCTGCTGGCCGTTCTGCTGCCGCAGTTGCTGCGCCGCCTGCTGCATCCGCTGTTGGGCCTGAGCCCGCTGCAGCGCGCCTTGCTGTCCGGGCAACTGCGCGGTCTGCTTCTGAAGCTGTTCCTGCTGCTTCGCCAGGTTTTCCAACTGCTGCTGACGCTGCTGCTGGTCCTGCCGGCCGTTGGCCTGCTGCGTCTGCTTGCGGAGCTCGGCCTGTTGCCGGGCAAGCTGCTCTGCCTGCTTCGCCAGCTCGTTCGGGTCGGGTTGCTTCTGCTTGGTCAGCCGTTGAAGCTGGTCTTCGTCCTGCTTCGCCAGCTGTTGTTGCGAGTCGTTGTTGAGCTTCTTCTGCAACTCCTGCAGGGCGTCGGCGGCTTTCTGCTGGGCCTGGGCGTCCTGTTTGGTGAGCTTCTGCAGTTCCTCGCCCTGTTTTTCCGGCGGCTTGCCGTTGTTCTCCTGCTGTTGCTTCTTGACGAGCTGTTCCAGTTCGTCCTTCTTCCGGGCGGCCTTGCGGAGGTCGTCGAGGGCCTGCTTTTTCTCCGGCTGGGCGGCGTCGCCGACGCGGAGGTCCTCGGCCTTCTTCGTCAACTGGTCGAGCTGCTCGCGGTCCTTCTTCACCTGATCGGCGTTCGGGGCCGGCTCGGCCTTCGCCGTTTTCTGCGCGTTGTCGGCGGCCTGCTGCTGCTGTTTCGCGAGTTGGGCGGCCTGTTGCGCGGTGGAAGGTTTCTGCGCGTTGGGATCGACCGCCTGCTGAAGCTGCCGCAGGGCGTCGTCGGCTTTCTTCACCGCGTCGGCGACCTGCTTCGCGTCGTTCCCCTTCTGTAACTGAGCGGCGGCGTTCCGCGCGGCCTGTTGCGCGGTCTGCTGTTGCGGTTTCGCCGCGGGAACGTCGAGCTTCGAGAGCTTCTCGGCGATCTGCTTCTGCTCGTCGGCCTGTTTCTTGAGACCCTGCTTTTGGGCTGCGGAGAGTTTCGCGGCGGATGACTTCTGAAGCGCCTCGTCGGCCTGCTGCTTCACGTCCTGCTGTTTTTTCGCCAGCTTCGCGACTTCGTCTTCGGGAAGCGGCTTGCCGGCGAGGTGCCGTTGCAGGCGGGCCAGCGCCTGGTCGGCCTGGCGCTGGGAAGCGGGGGCGTCCTGCGAGCGGCGGTTCTGCAGGTCGAGCATCGCAGCGGCGGACTTGCGAAGCGCCTGCTGCTGCGTCTGAGCGGCATCGGGGGCGTCGAGGTCGGCGAGCTTGCGGGCGATCTGTTCCTGCTGCCTGGCGAGCTTCTGCAACTCGTCGCCGGTCTCTTTGGCGGACTGGCCGTTCTGTTCCTTCTTCTTCTGCTCGGCGACCTGATCGCCGAGGTGCTGCTGTTCCTTGCGAAGCTGTTCGACCTGTTTCAGCGCGTCGGCCTTGCGGGCGTCTTTGCCGGCGATGTTCTTCGCCAGTTGCTGCAGGGCGTCGGTCGCCTGTTTCGCGGCCGATTGGGCGTCGGCGGGTTTCTGGGCGAGCAGTTTCTGGACGGAATCAGCCGCCTTGTTGACGGCGTTCTGCTGGTCATTGCGGTTCTTTTGCGGGGCCTGCAACCGGGCGGCGCCGGCCTGGATGCCCGCCTGCCGGGCGGCGAGAGTCCGCATCTGCTGGCGGAAGTCGTCCTTCTGTTTCTGGTCGGCGTCGGTTTTCGGTTCTTTCTTCGCGAGCTCGTCGACGTCTTTCTGAAGCTCCTGCTGGCGTTTGGCCAGTTCCTGCGCCGCTTTCTTCGGGTCGGAAGGAAGCGACTGGTTCTTCTTCAACTCGTCGGCGAGCCGCTGGAGTTCCTTCGCGGCTTCTTTCTGTCGTTCGAGGGCGGCCTTCAGGTTCCCCTTCTTCAATTCGTCGAGTGCCTTGCGGACGGCGTCGGGGTCGAGCGGGGTGACGGCGGCCTGTTTCGCGGGTTCGTCGGCTTTGACGGCCAACTGCTCGGCGTCGTCGGCGAGCTTCTGCTGCTGTTTGGCCAGGTCGCCGGCGTCCTTCGCGTTGGCCTGCGCTTCCTTTTGGAGGGCGTCGGCCAGCTTGTCCTGCGGCTTCGCGAGTTCGAGGGCCTTCTTCGCCAGCTCGGCGAGCTTGTCGAGCTGCTGGTTGCGGGCGGCGTCGACCAGTTCGGGGCGGCGTTTGAGCAGGTCGTTCAACTCGTTGGTGAGGTCTTTGTGCTCCTGCTTAAGCTGTTGCTGGCGGATGGCGATCGCGTCTTCGCGGGCCTCCTTCTGCTCCCGCGACTCGCCGGCCGGTGGGTTCTTCAGCATGTCGTCCAGCCGGGCGGCCTCGTCGGCCAGACGTTGAGCCGCCTGGGCGAGCTGGTTCAGTTCCAGCAGGTCCTTTTCGATCTGGGCCAGCTTGTCGAACTGCTTTTCGAGCTCGGCGAGCTTTCGATCGGCGTCATTGAGCTTGTCGATGTTCTTCTTCAACTCGTCGGGCTTGGCGTTGAGGGGCAACTCCTTTGCCTTGGCAAGCTGCTTGCCGGCGGGGTCGAGGTCCTGCTTCGCGACTTCCCGCAGTTTCTTCGTCAGGTTGCCGAACAGCGGGTGCTTCGCGAACTGCGTGGCCAACTGCTCGACGCGGCCGGAAAGCTTGTTCTGCTCGTCGACGAGCGTGGCGATCTTGTCGTCCCCCTTGAACTGCAGTTGCTTGCGCTTGTCTTCGTCGGCGTCTTTCCGCACTTTCTGCACGGCGTCGCGGTTCTGGCCGAGGTCTTTGCGGATCGCGGCCAGCGTGTCTTTCAACTTTTTCTGCTCGGCTTCGAGCTTGTTGGCGCCGGCGAGCTTGGCGGTCTTGTCGATAGTGAGCGTGCGGAAGTCGGACCAGATGACGTGCGGGCTCGCGACCCATTTACCAATGTCGTCGGGGAGCATTCGTTCGTCGGCGGTGCGGATGCGGTATTTCAGCGACTGCCCCACGGTGAGCTTGAACGTCGCCATGTCGAGCGGGAAGGCGTGGGCGACCTCTTTACCGCCGAGCCGGGCGGCGGGCACGCGGGTGACGCTCTTCTGGCCGTCAGGCAGCACGTAATGCAGCTCCAGCGCGCCGACGCCGACGTCGTCCTTCGCGCTGGCGGTGACGACGATGACGTCTTTGGGGCGGACGAACTGTGCGACGTTGCTGTCGACGGAGAGTTCCGGCGGGGCGTCGGGAATGATCGTCAGCTTGCGTTCGACCGGGTCGTCGTTCTTCAGGCCGTATTCGTCGGTAACGCGGAACGCGAACTGCCCGCCGCTGCGGGCCGTCAGCGTCAGCGTGGCCGAGAGCCGGTCTTCCGCGAGGACCAGTTCCGTCGGCGGCGCGGGGATCGCTTCCGGTTCCGCCTGCTTCTTCGCCGCCCCCTTCTCCCCGTCGGCATCCAGCTTCTCCGGACGAGCGGGCCGCTCGATGGTGACCCATTCGAGCCGCGCCGTCTGGACCGGCTTGTTGAACCGCACGGTCAGCCGGCAGATGCTGTTCTCGAACACCCCCTGCTCGCCGACCACGCCGTCGATCTTCTCCGCCTTGCGACCGGTGTAGGGCGGGGGCTGCACGTCGAGCTGCACGGCGGTGACGGCCGGGGCGTCGACGACGTTGATAGAATGCGTCTTCGTGCGGGTGCGTTCGGCCGCCACGTTGAACGAGAACGAATGGAACACGTGGCGGATGACGGTCGAGTACGTCTGCGACTTTTCGTCGTAGTCCATCCGCACGCGGTCGGCGGCCCCTTCTTCGTTCTTCCATTCCAGCCAGACTTCCTTGGGCAGGGCGCCTGTGCCGACGTGGAACTGCGGGTCGGCGACGACGGTCACGTCGCTGCCACGGGCGACGGTCGCCGGCCCGTGGTCGATGTTGAAGTACAGGTTGCCGGCGGAATCGTAGTTGTTCCAGGGGGTGAAGAACCGCGCCCAGAGCAGCCCGTAGCCGGAGGGCGAGAGCACGAACGGGGCCATCAGCACCAGCAACGCCGCGCAGCCCAGAATCGACGAGCGGGTCATGCGTTTGCTCGACACCGACCCGTTGAAGTTGATGCCCGCGACCGTCTTGGCCGTCTGCCGGGCGAGCAGCTCGCGCATCAGCGGCGAGCCTTTGTGCTGCTCGGGGACCGACGGGTCGGCCAGCTCGATCGTCGACGACAGCCGCTCGCGAAGATAGGGGTGGGCCGTTTCGACGACGGCGGCCAGCTCTTCGGCGGTGTACTTCCGCGTGAGCGGGCGGACGAGGCAGGCCCACAGCCCCACGGCGCAGGTGCCGAGCACGCTGGCCAGAATGCCGAGCCGCACCCCCACCGAAAAGCGGAAGTAAATGTCGAGCAGGAACCCGACGGCGAAGGCGGTCACCACGACCACGCCGAGGGTGCCGATCCCCCGGAAGAACTTCAACCGGCGAACGTGCGACTGCAGGGTGGCCAGACGGGCGGCGAGGTCCCCGGGAAGCGAAGAATGAAATTGCGGCATGGTCAGTTGTCCGTTGTCAGTTGCATTCCGTAGGACGGGTTTTCAACCCGTCCGGAGCGCTCGTCCGTCCCGCGGAAACTCGTCCCACGGAGGGAACCGATCAATGGTTTTCAATGTAATCGGTATTGTACCGATCCCTGATTGTTCAGCCAGCGCAAATGTCTGCGAATTCTGTAACTATGGAACACCGCGAATTGGGGAATGTCGCGGCCCCGGTTGCAGGTCGAAGCGCAAGTCGGCTTTACTACGCGCCCGGACGGGTTGAAAACCCGTCCTACGAAAAGCCGCCTTCCGCTTTCCGCCTTCGACTCCCGTGGATTGAAATCCACGCTACGAAATGTCACGGCAATCCGTTCAGTTTCCGAATCACCCACTCTCCCGTCAGCAGCACGAAAAATACGGTCAACAACATCCAGTGGTCCCAGAGCGTGAACTCGCTGCCGGCGGATTTGCTGGCACGCGGGTTGCGAATCAGTTCGGGAATCTGGTTCGCTTCGTCGGGAAGCAGCAGCTTGCCGTCGCTCTTTTCGGCGATCATCGACAGCAGCCCGCGGTTGGAGCTGAGGTCCTGTAGCTCGCGGGAAAGTCGGTCGCGGACGATGAGGTCGGTTTCCAGCGGTTCGCCGTTGCCCAGCTTCAGCCCCGGCGTGACGAGCCGCACTTTGTACTGCCCCGCCGGGAGCGAGACGGCCCGGCCGACGTCGACCAGCGGGCGGGATTCGTCGGGTTTGAGTTCGACGGTCGAGAACGGCGAGCCGCGGTTGTTGTCTTTCGCGAGGTAGATCTCGACCTTCGCCTTGAGGTTGGGATGCAGCCGCCGCACTTTCTTCGCCCAGCGGGCGCGGAGGACGGCGTCTTCGCCGACTTCGATTTCGGTCCGCTCGGGGCCGAACTTGACGAACTCGTTGCCGGCGGTGGCCTTATTGGTGGCGGCCCAGCGGCCGATCTGCCCCCAGAAGCGGTGGTGGTAGCGGTCGCCGATGCGGTGCCGCCAGCGCCACGTGCTGTCGACACCGATCCAGAGCACCTGCCCGAAGCCGTAATGCTGGTGCACGATGAGGGCCGACCGCCGTTGTGCCTGCAACGTCTGGCGCTGCCCCGGCTGGACGGCGTACGCGAACACCGTCGCCCCCTTCTTGGCCTCGCCGAGCAGGCCCCAGGTGTGCCCCGGCAGCCCAGCCCAGGCCCGCTCGTTTTCTTTGGGATCGTCTTCGAACTGGAACATCGGCTCGCGTTCCCCTTCCGGGGTCAGCCCCAGGCGGAAGCCCCGCTCGGTCGGCGAGCCTTCCGACCGCGGGCCGGTCATGTCGAGAGGCCGCAGGTCGGTGACGGGCAGCAGCGCTTGCAGCGTTTGCGAGCGGTGTCCCATAGGAAGGTGTTCCTTCCCGGCGATCATCACCAGCGTTCCCCCCGCTTCGCTGACGAACCGCTCGATCAGCTTCCAGCCCTTTTCGGTCAGCTCGGCTTCGGCGACGTCGCCCAGGATCAGCATATCCGGCTCGGCGAAGGACGACTTCTCGATGTCGTCCGCTTTCGCCGGCAGGTCGAGACTTTTGGGGAAGAAGCTCTTCTGCGTTCCTTCCGGCGCTCCGAGCAATGGCTGGCGGAAGACGACCCGCTTCGCTTCGACCCGTTCGTCGCGTTCCAGCGCGTTGTCGATGAAGCGGAACTCCCAGCGGGCCTCCCCCTCGACGAGCAGCGCGCGGACCTTGTCGTTGACGATGTTCATCGCGAAGGATTTGACGTTGTTGTCTTTTCGCGTTTCGCCGGGCTGCACGTCGATGCGGACTTTGTACTTGTGCCGGCCGACCTTCTTCGATTCGAGATCGAAGGTGACGTCGGTTTCCTGCCCGACCGGGGTGACTGTCTTGCGAATGGGGTCGGCCCCTTCGCGGTCGAGCACCACCACGACCTGCCTGCCTTCGAAGCCCGGCGTGTTGATGCGTGCCCGCAACTGCGGGTTGTCGTCTTTGAAGGCGGTCTCGGGGTACTTCAGCTCGCCCACGGAGATGTCGGTCGGCCGCAGCACCGAACCGAGAATCACCGGGTAGACCGGCGCCTTGCGGTACCCGAGCCGGGCGGCGGCGGAGACAGCGCGTTTGGCGGTGACGTCGACGTTGTCGCGGCCGTCGGTGAGCAGCACGACGGCCATCAGCGTGGTGTCTTCGCCGCCGCTGGCCGCCGTGAGGGCCGTCGACATGTCGGAGGCGTCGGCCCGCAGCGAGGTGGGCGGCTTGGCGGCCGCTTTTTCGAGGGCCGCCTCGTCGGTCCCTTCCGCCTTGCCGGCGAACAGCAGCAGGTCGACTTTGCCCACTTCGTTGAGGCGCTTCAGCAGCGGCGACGTCCCCTTGGTGAGCAGCCGCAGGGCGATCTCCTTGCGGCTGAGGCCGTCGATCTCCTTGAGGATGCCCTCGACGTTTTCCTTGCGGGTCTGCGCGAGGGCGGCGCGTTTCTCGGGGTCGCGTGTTTCGTCGGGATCGACCCATCGCGGTTCGCGGTTGCTCTGGTAGTCGGCGATCCAGCGGTCGATGCGGTCGTTGGTTTTCTCATTGCCGATCATGCCGACGGCCCGCGCCCAGCGGAGCTTTTCCCCCTTCAGCGCGTGAATGTCGGCGGTGGACATGCTCTCGGAGAGGTCGATCGCGACGAGAATGCGGGCGTTTTCGTCCCGTTCGATCGTCCACCGCAGCACCGGCTCCAGTAGCGTGAAGAACAGCACCACCAGCACCGCCGCCCGCAGCACCAGCAGCGTGTACCCGATCTTCTTCGGCACCAGCCGCCGCTCGTACCGCATCAGCATGTAGATCAACACCGCCGCCAGCAGCACCACGAACAGCAGGAAGACCGTCCACGGCGAGAAGTGGAAGGCGTCCAGGATGAACTTGCGTCTGGGCATGTCAAGCGGTCAGCTTTCAGCGGTCAGGTGTAGTGCGAAATTCATTTCGCACGAGCGAGATACTGCCGTGTGCGAAATGAATTTCGCACTACGTCACGTCGGTTCCCACATGTCACGTTCCCCGCGGGACACCACCGAGCGCCGTCGCGGGGGCGGGTCGTCTTCGATGATCGGGGCGACGGCCGCCGGTTTCAACGGAGGCGGCCCAGCGACCCGGACGCTGCCAGCGTCCGGGTCGTTTTGCGGTTCCTGCGCGTCGTCGACGACGGCGTGGCCGCCCTGCACCATCTTCCGGGCCATCGCCACCTCGAACACGAGGATCGCCAGAAACACCAGCAGCAGAATCCACCAGAACTCCGACCGCGAGTTGTCCTTGTACATCGCCGCCATCAGCTCGTCGCGGTCCTTCACGAACGTCATCCGCGGCTCCGCCTCGTCGCCGGCCGCCGCCGGGCTCTTCGTCAGCGCCTTGAGCTGTTCCTCATTCAACGGCGTCAGGTCCGATTCGGACCGGTCGAAATTGACGACGAAATACTCCGGGGGCGTCCGCGTGTCCTGTTTCCCGCCGGCGGTCTTGCGACGGAAGACATACACCCCCGCCAGCGACGTGTCGTCCAGCCGCACGATCCGCTTGCCGTTGACGATCCCGCCCGTCGCGTAGTCGAACGTCGTTTCGCCCGGGCCGAAGAAGACGTAGTTGTCGATGTTGGTTTTCTCGGTGACTTCGAGGATCAGCGGCACGCCCGCGTCGACGTTGCGGGATGCCTTCGACGAGGCGAGGAAGAACGCGACCTCGTGCAGGAAGGGGGTGTAGTCGTCTTTCGCGGGGAACGTGCTCCAGTCGCCGTCGATGGCCGAGGTCATCAGCACGACGCGGCCGCGGCCGACTTTGCGGGTCGTTAGCAGCGGGTCCCCCGTGTTGAGCTTCGCCAGGGTCGTCACCCCGCTGAACTTCACCGGCTTCGCTTGCGGCTTCGCGTTTTCCTTTCCGGCCGCTTTCGGCTCCGCCGGCTGCTTCCGCCTCTCGTTCCCAAGCTGGCGCTTGGGAACGAGGGCGACGGCCGGTTTCGTCGACCAGCGGTGGCTGAACCGCACGTCGCAGAACCCGCCGTCGTGTTCGGCGCGGAACCGCTGAATCCACGGCACTTCGAGGCTCTTGCTGACCACCTGCACGGTCTGCTTCGATTCGTCTTTGTTCTCTTCGAGCTTGACGAGTTCCGCCGGCAGCAGCCCGCCGCCCTTCGCCAGCAGCTTGTCGTTGTAGTGGGGGCTGTCGATCTTGTTTCCCAGCGTGATGAACAGCCCGCCGCCGTTGGCGACATACTCCCGCAGGGCCGCGATTTGCCCGTCGCTCAGCCGCGGCACGTTGCATAAATAGACGGCTTCGTAGGACTTCAGGTCTTTGAGCTTCGGGTCGAGGTTCGTCCAGGGGACGACGTCCGCCTTCACCCACGGGGCGGGGTTGTTCTCCGGCGTGAGGGCCGAATGGGCGAACACGGTTTCGCTCTGGATGAGGTTCCGCGGGTGCGGGTCGCCGTCGACCAGCAGCACCGGCAGCGCCTCGGTGACGGTGATCGCGGCGTCGGCCCGGTTGTCCCCCGGCAGGTTGTCCCGGTCGAGCGACACACTGACGCGGTGCGACCCGGCCGCCTTGAACTGGTATTCGAACTCGACGCTTTCTTCCCCGCCCGGCTTGACCGTCTTCTGAATCGTCTTGCCGTCGAGCCGCTGGCCGTCGACTTCGAGGTACACCTTGCGCACGGTGGGCTGCTTGCCGCCGAAGCCACGGATTTTCGTCTTGATGCGAATCGGGTATCCGACCGCCGTCATCTCGCGGTTGAGCTGCAACGTCTCGACGCTGAAGTTGACCCGGTCGGCGGCCTTCGCTTCGCCGACGTTCATCACCCACGTCCGCGGCCGCACGCTGGGATGGTCGAGCAGGTCGTCGTACTGCGCCCACAGCCCCTTGTCTTCGGCCCGCCAGCCTTTCGCCTGCCCGTCGGTGATGACCACGATCTCCCGCGCGAGGTTGCTGGTGCGGCTCAGAATCTGCACCCCCTTCCGCATCGCCTCGGCGAGATTGGCCGTGCCCGACGGCGGCGGCAGCTCGTTGAGCTTGTTGCGGACGTGGGCGAAGTCGCGCGTGGGGGGTTCGATCACCAGCCGGGCCTGTTCGCGGGCGTCGATCACCGCGACCGAGTCCCCCGATTTGAGATCGTTCAGCAGGTGGTGCGCCGCCTGCACGGCAGCCTTGTGCGGCGTGACGGCCCGCCCTTCCCAGCCCATGCTGTACGAGCCGTCGATGACGATCACCACGTCGCGGCTCTGCGTCGAGATGGCTTTCGTCCAGCTTCCCTCGGCCCACGGGCGGGCCATCGCGAAGGCGAGCAGGGCGATCAGGCCGATCCGCATCAAGAGCAGAAGCAACTGTTCCAGCCGCAGCTTCCGCCGGGCGTTCTGGCTCAGTTCGAGAAACTGCATCGCCCCCCAGTTGACGACGTCGTACTTCCGCTTGCTGAGCAGGTGCGCGAGAATGGGCAGCGAAATCCCCGCCAGGCCGGCCAGCATCCACGGATTGATGAAGTTGAACATGGCGGGCGGGTAAGGGCGGGCGGGAATCCTTCAGTGGACGGCAAGCGGCCCGCAACCATTCTAAACGGACGGAACACGGATTGGGAAGTAGCTGCCTGTAACGCCGGTGCTATTCCATTATACTCGCGGCTCCGAAGACGCCGTTTAGCCGCGACTCGGAGTCTTCGGAGAGGAGCGCGGCGTCGATGCCGCGGACACGCCGCGCTCCTCTGCGCAAAGCCTTCGAGTCGCGGCTAAACGCGGACCCCACGCCGCCCATGCCCACGCTCGCCGTCATCGTCGCCGCCGGCAAAAGCACGCGGATGAACTCCGACGTGCCCAAGGTCCTGCACGAAGTCTGCGGGCGGCTGCTGATCGACTACGTCCTCGACGCCGCCCGCGATGCCGGCGCGACGCGGCTCGTGGTCGTCGTCGGCCACAAAGCCGAGATGGTGCAGGACGCGCTGGCCGCGCAGAAAGACGTCACTTTCGCCCTCCAGGGAGACCAGCTCGGCACCGGCCACGCCGTGATGATGTGCGAACCGCAGCTCCGATCGCACGACGGCCCCGTTCTGGTGCTGGCCGGGGACACGCCGTTGCTGAAGGAGGAGTCGCTCCGCGGGCTGGTCGACGACCTGCGGAAGCACAACGCCGCCGCCGTCATCGGCACCGCCGTCACCGACGCGAACGTCGGCCTGGGCCGGATCGTCCGCGACGCCGGCGGGAATTTCCAAAGGATCGTCGAACAGCGGGACGCGACGGAAGCCGAGCAGGCGATCCGCGAAATCAACACCGGCTGTTTCGCCTTCGATTGCCAACGGCTGCTGCACGCGTTGACGAAGATCCGCCCCGACAACGCCCAGTCCCAATACTACCTCACCGACTGTCCCGCCGTCCTGCTGGCGGAAGGGGACACCGTCATCGCGTCGAACCGGTTCGACGTCCACGAAGCGATCGGCGTCAACACCCGCGCCCAACTCGCCGAGGTGCACCGCACGATTCAGCACGAAACCATGAACCGCCTGATGGCCGCCGGTGTCACCATCGTCGACCCGGCCCAGACGTATATTGATCCCCGCGCGAAGATCGGCCGCGATACGATCGTCTACCCGTTCACCACGATCACCGGCGAAGTCACCATCGGCGAAAACTGCCACATCGGCCCGCACGCGGCACTGGCCGGCCCGCAGGAAATCCCCGACGGCGAGACAATTGCACCGTTCACGTGCCGACACCTCGAATGAATATCGAATATCGAACACGGAATGATGAAGGTTGAAGGAAAACGCGTGATCGCGGCCCCTTCATCATTCGAAATTCCGTGTTCGATATTCGATATTCATTCCCTTCATTCGCGGTTGAAAAACCATGCCCTGCACCAGCCAGCAACTTCGCGACCACGTCGCCCGTCTTCCGCGATTCCCATTGGGCCATCTGCCGACGCCGCTGGAGTTCGCCCCGCGGTTTTCCGAAACTCTCGCCGGCCCGCGGGTCTGGCTCAAGCGGGACGATTGCACCGGGCTGCTGTTCGGTGGGAACAAGACGCGGCACAACGAATTCCTGCTGGCCGACGCGCTCGCGAAAGGGGCCGACCTGTTCGTGTGGGGGGCCGGCGTGCAGAGCAACAACTGCCGGCAGACCGCCGCCTGCTGCGCGAAAGCCGGGCTCGACTGCCACCTCGTTCTGGGCCGCGGCAAACCGCTTTCCGATTCCGATCCCGACCCGATTCAGGGCAATCTGCTGCTGGATCACATCGTCGGGGCCAGCGTCGAAATCGTCCCCGAACCGGTCGGTAGCGATCTCGACGACCGCATTACCGAACGGGCGGAACAATTCCGCGCCGCCGGCCGCAACGTCTACTCGTGGGACCGCGACACCGTCAAACCGCTGGCCGCCGTCAGTTACATTCTCTGCCTGCTGGAAATCGTCGAGCAATCCGCCGCCGCCGGTTTCACGCCGGACGCCGTTTACGTCTGCTCCGCCGGCTCCACAGGTTCGGGTCTCGCGATCGCCGCCGCCGCGCTGGGTTGCGAGTTTCCGATCTACAACATCTGCCCCATCCAATGGGAATGGGACACCCAGGAAGACATGGCCCGCATCGCCAACGATGCCGCCGAGCTGATCTGCATCGAGACGCGCCTCCAACGCAACGACCTGCACATCACCTTCGACCACATCGGCCCCGGCTACGGCAAGGTTTCCGACGGCGGCCTCGAAGCGATCCAACTGCTGGCAAGAACCGAAGCCGTCCTGCTCGACCCCATCTACAGCGGCAAAGCGATGGCCGGCCTGATCGCCGACGCCCGCGCCGGCCGGTTGTCGCCGCGGAAGAACATCGTCTTCGTTCACACCGGCGGCACGCCGGCGGTGTTCGCGATGAGCGCGGAACTGGCGACGGGGATACCGCGCCGCGAGATTCCGTAGGACGGTTTTTCAAACCGTCCGTGGCAACCGTGGCGGACGCTGCCAGCGTCCGCGCGGATGCTGGCAGCATCCGCCACGACCGATCGATACAATGCCGTTGGCATCGTTTACAGGAACGATCATGAATGAACCCACCGAAACCCTCCTTCACCTCTCCCAGCAACTCCTCGACGCCATCGACGCCGGCGACTGGGAGACGTACGCCGCCCTGTGCGATCCCACGCTGACCGCGTTCGAACCTGAAGCCGTCGGCCATCTCGTCGCCGGGATGCCGTTTCACCGGTTCTACTTCGACCTGGAGCGCGACGGCCGGCCGCGGCAATCGACGATCAGCTCGCCGGACGTCCGCGTGATGGAGAATTCCGCCGTCGTCTGCTACGTTCGGCTCGTGCAGCGCCTCACCCCCGACGGCCGCCCGGAGACCGTCGCGTTCGAGGAAACCCGCGTGTGGGAGAAGCAGGCCGGCGGGTGGCGGCACGTGCATTTTCATCGGTCGACAACGGCCCCGTAGGACGGTTTTTCAAACCGTCCGTGGAATCGACTTCAACCTGCAATGGAGGATGTGGGGCACATCCCCGTCGTCCTCATTCACCGAAGTGACGGACGGTTTGAAAGACCGTCCTACGGAATGCAACCCCATGTCCTGCGTTCTCGTCTGCGACGATTTCTTCTTCGCAAACAAAATCACCGGCACCGCGCAGGCGCTGGGGATTGCGGTGAAGGAAGTTACTTCACTGAGCGCCGCTTGCGGCTTAGCCGCGTCGGAAAACGCGCGACTCATCATTCTTGATCTGAACACGCCGGGTCTCAACGTCGCCGACCTGATCGCGACCCTCCCGGAGGAGAATCGCCCGGCGGTCATCGCATTCGATTCCCACGTCAACACGGAACGCCTCCAGTCCGCCCGCGACGCCGGCTGCGACCAGGTGCTGCCGCGCAGCCGGTTTGCGGCGGAGTTGCCGGAGATTCTGCGGCGATTCTCGGAAAAGTAGATGAATATGCTCCATACCTTTGGATCGTCGTTCTGTTTCCTTGCCGTGTTCTTTCTCTGCGGTTGCTCTTCGAAGGAGCCTCCGGGGAACCGCGTGGCGGCGAAGTCTCCCGAAACCGGCAAGTCATCGAAGAAAGACCAAACTCCGGGTGTCCACGATGTTCGCGACTTGACGAGGGAATCCCAAGGGTTGAGTAGCGTAACAATCTCTGCCGACGGTCAACGGGTTGCTGCGGGAGGCATCAATGGGGAGATCACACTCTGGAATCTCGACAAGCGCGATGACAAGACGGTCTTGAGAGGACACAAATTGCCCGTGACGTCCGTCAGCTTTTCTCCGGATCGTCGGCTCTTGCTGTCCGCATCGAACAGCACCGTCCGACTCTGGAGTTTGGAATCGAACAAGCAGTTGCGAACAATCGGGAAACACACGGCTCCGATACGCGCCGTCTTCATGCCAGACGGAAAACGCGTATTGGTAACCAGCGGAGACCCCTCCCCGGTCGACAAATCGGTGCCGGCGGACCCAATTCAGGTGAATCTCTTCGACGTCGAAACCGGCAAGTCACTGAAGGAATTCGGCCGGCACCCGCTGCCGGTAAAGGACATTTCTCTGAGCAAGGACGGGCGGCTGCTGGCGACCGCAACGGGCTGGGCGTATCTCTGGGACGTGGAAAGCGGTACTTTGAAAGCGACATTCAAATATCCGGTCGTGATTGAATCCGTCGCCTTGTCTCCCGACGGGAAACATCTGCTGACCGGGAACTACCGTGGAATCGTGACCCTTCGAAACCTGGAAACAGGAACCGCTGAGGATTTCCCTGAAATCCACACCAAGAAAGCAACCGGTCAGCACTTCGAACAGGTCACTTCCGTTGCGTTTTCCAATGACGGCAAGTGGGGCGCCGCAAGTGGTTGGAGCCAGCGCGTGTGCATCTTCCCCATTTCGGACGATAGCAGTTTGTTTCATTACTGGGACTTCGAATCCTGGGTGACCGGTGTTGCATTCAATCCGGTTTCCGAGCACGTTTATGCAAGCCTTTGGATGCACGATTCGGGTCGCGTTGTGGAGATAATTCGACCAAGTCGGAAGGGAAAAAAGCGCTGAGCCACCCAAACGGATTAGCAATCCGCCCTACGGGAGAGAACCCCGATGAAAATGCACCTCGCCGCCGCCTGGCAAGACCGCGATCAGCGGATCGACGTCACCAACCCCTTCGACAACTCGGTCATCGACACCGTCCCCAAAGCCACGCCGGCCGACGTCGACAAGGCCCTCGCCACGCTCGTCGACGGGGCGGCGAAGATGCGGAAGATTCCCGCTTACGAGCGCAGCCGGATCCTCCGCCGCGCGGCGGCGATCATGGCGGAGCGCGTCGAAGACCTGGCCCGCACGATCAGCTCCGAAGAGGGGAAGATCATCGCCGAAGGCCGCGTCGAGGCGAGCCGGGCGGCGGACATCATCGATCTCTCCGCCGACGAAGCCCGCCGGTTGGAAGGGGAGGTCGTGCCGCTCGACGCCGCGCCGGGAGCCGGCAATCGGCTCGGCTTCACGCTGCGGGTGCCGTGCGGGATTGTCGCGGCGATTTCCCCTTTCAACTTTCCGCTGCACCTGGTCTGCCACAAGGTGGGGCCGGCGATTGCCGCGGGCAATGCCGTGCTCATCAAGCCGGCGACCGACACGCCCCTCTCGGCCCTGAAGTTCACCGAAGTCCTGCTGGAAGCCGGGCTGCCGGCCGAAGCGATCGCCTGCCTCACCGGCCCCGGCGGCGAGCTGGGCCGGGCGATCTGCGGCGACGACCGCGTGCGGAAGATCACTTTCACCGGCAGCTACGAAGTGGGGAACGAAATCTGCAAAACCGCCGGCATGAAGAAGGTCACGATGGAACTGGGGAGCAACAGCCCGGTGATCGTGATGGACGACGCCGACCTGGAGAAAGCCGCCGCCGCCATCGCCTCCGCCGGGTTCGCCAACGCCGGGCAGGTCTGCATCTCGGCCCAGCGGATTCTCACGTCGCACCGCATCCGCGGCGACTTTCTTGACGCCCTGAAACCCAAAGTCGCCGCCCTGGAACCCGGCAACCAGCTTGCCGACGCCACGAAAATCGGCCCGCTCGTCCGCCAGAAAGACGCCGAGCGCGTCGAAGGCTGGATTCGCGAAGCCGTCGCCGCCGGGGCCACGCTGGTCATAGGCGGCGAACGCGAGGGGGCCCTGCTGCGGCCGGCGATCCTCGACGACGTGAAACCGACGATGCGCATCAGCCGCGAAGAACTCTTCGGCCCCGCCGTCGCCCTCACGCCGTTCAACGACATCGACGAAGCGATCCGCCTGGCGAACGACACCCAGTTCGGCCTCTCGGCGGGCATTTTCACACAGGACATCGACCGCGCCCTGCGGTTCGCGAAAGAAGTCGACAGCGGCTGCCTGCACATCAACTGGTCCAGCCAGTGGCGAGCCGACCTGATGCCCTACGGCGGCCTCAAACACAGCGGCATGGGCAAGGAAGGCCCGAAATACGCGGTGCGGGAGATGACGGAGGAGAAGATGGTGGTGGTGCATCTGGCGTGAAGGGAAACTCGAAATTCAAAACACGAAATCCGAAGGAATTCCCAATGACCAAATTCCATTGACCAATATGATGCCAAACGAAAGGGCGAAGAAGAGAGACGGGAACACTGATTTCCACTAATCTTCACTAATTCAATTCAATTCATTCCGGCCGGGAAAAAGTCCTCCTGATTAGCGTAGATTAGTGGTGATTAGTGTTCCAACCACTTCTTCAGTTTTGCACTTGAGTGGACAAGCCGATGAAACTGCTTGGAACGTTGATGATGCTTTCCTGCCTCGCCCTGTTTGCGTGGGGGTGTTACTTTCGTCCTCAACATCTCAAGTCCGATCCCATGCCTGTGTGGATTCCAGCGGCAATTGTTGGTGCGACTGGCCTGTGCATCTATTGCTGGGGACATGTTCGTTCAAAGCGTCGAATCTGAGCCTTCTGTCCCTCAACCATGAACCCTCAACCGTAACCCTCCCTCGCCATGCAAATCTTCGGACTAGGCCGCCAGACCGCCCTCCTGACCCTCCTCGCCGAGGTCGAACGCGAATACGCCCGCACGCACGGAGCGCCGGCGAAGCTGGTGTTGCACGGGGATGACCTCGTTGTCACCGGCACGCGGGCGTCGGTGGATGCGGGGTTTGAACATTGGACGATCAGCTTTCCCGCGGGGAGTCCGCTGCTGGAGGCGTTTCAGGCGGTGCAGACGGAGTTCGCGGCGACGTGCGAGCTGGCGGAGGTCGGCGAGCGGTGTGAGTTTCAGTGCCGGTTTTCGGGGGACGACGCCGATCCGTTCCCCGCGCTGGCCCGGCTCTCGGAAACCGTCGCCTGGCCGGAGATCTGGCGGGTCGCCGGCGAGGACCCGCAGCGGGGGCGGCTTTCGGCGGAGCGGTTGTTTCAGGCGATGCGCGACCGCAAGGCGAGCGACATTCACCTTTATCCGGGGGCGAAGCCGGTCTATCGTATCGACAACGAGACCGTCCCCGCCGCGAACTTCGCCGCCGTCACGACGCAGCAGATTCTCGACCTCGTCCGCGAGATCGCCCCGGATTCGGCGTGGGACGAATTCCAGAAACACCAGCAGACCAGCTTCAACTACCGGCAGGTGGGGATTGCGTATTCCCGCGTTTCGGTGTTCATCAAGGCCGGGGTGCCGCACTGCACGATTCGCTATCTGCCCGAGCACATTCCGTCGTTCGAGGAACTGCACATCCCCCGCTCGACGATGGAAAAGCTGGCCGACGTGCACGAAGGGCTGGTGCTGGTGAGCGGCATGACGGGCAGCGGCAAATCGACCACCGTCGCGTCGCTGATCGACTGGATCAACTCGAACCGCGCCCTGCACATCCTCACGATCGAGGCCCCCGTCGAATTCGTGCACGGAAACAAGAACTCGATCGTCTCGCAGCGGAACGTGGGGACCGACACGCCGACGGCCATCGAGGCCGTGCACGGCGCGTTACGGCACGACCCGGACGTGCTGTTCATCGGCGAGATGCGGGACAGCGACACGATCCGCGCCGCGATCGACGCCGCCAGCACCGGGCACCTGGTCATCAGCACATTCCACGCCAACAACGCGTCGGAGGTCCCCAACCGCATCGTCAGTTTCTTCGACCCGGCGGAGCGCGACCTCGTCCGGCTGCAGCTTCGCGACGCGCTGCGGTGCGTCATCAGCCAGCGGCTGGTGCCGAAGAAAACCGGCGGCCGCGTCCCGGCGCTGGAGTTCCTGTTCAAAGACACGGTTCACATCGAGGACTGCATCCTCAACGGCAACTCGGCGGCGTTGCGGGTGGCGATGCAGCAGATGTCGTCGGAATCGAGCACCTTCGAGCAAAGCCTGCTCGCGCTGTTGAAGGAAGGCCTCATCGCGGAAGACACGGCGATGGCTTATGCCACGAATGCGACGATGTTCGCCCAGATGAAGCTGGGGACGTACGCGGTGCCGTCGCTGGAGACGATGGTGACGCGGCACCGGTGAGGGACGTTCGGTCGGATTGGCAATCCGACCTACGGCATGCGACAGGCCGTCCGGAATTACCGGCCGATGCAGTACATGTTTGTTCGGCCGCGGACGTACATGCGCGTGCCGATGAAGACCGGCGCTCCGCTGAACGGCTCGAGTTCATTGCGGGCGACTTCCTCGTACTTGCGGCCCGGCTTGAGCACCAGCGTGGTGCCGTTGTCGCTGCCGAGGAACACGAACCCGCCGGCGATCGTCGGGCTGGGATAGACCCGTCCGCGACGGCCAAAGTCGAGGCGTTTGCGGTAGACCAGCTTGCCGGTGTTCTCGTCCATCACGTCGAGGATGCCGGTTTCGGTCACGCCGTAAATCAGTCCGTCGTGCACGACCGGCGACGCGAATCGCCGCTGCCGCATGCCGGCCCCTTCCCAGCGGACCTTCCATTCGGCGCTGGTCTCGGCGGTCTTCGGCAGCGCGACGGCGACGACTTTGCCATTGCCCATCGCGTAAACGGCGTCGTTGTGAATCACCGGCGAACAGTGGCCGAGGCGGAACATCCGGTCGGTGAGGATGGTCCCGTCGGCCGCTTTGACCGCCGCGCCCCCCGCCGTGACGACGACCGCCGCCCCGCCGATCTTCGCCACGACCGGCGACCCGTGCCTGGCTGCCGTCTTCGCCCGCCAGACCTCGCGGCCGTCTTTGAGGTCCAGCGCGACGAGGTCGCTGTAATGGACGATCACTTTGCCGTCGGCGATGACCGGCGACGTGCTGTGGCCGAAACCGATCCGGGCGGCCTCGACGTACTTGAACCAGCGGCCTTTGCCCTCGATGGAGAATGCGGCGACGATCCCGCTTCCGAACACGACGACCACCACGTCGCCGTCGCTGACCGGGGTGGCGGTCGTGTTGCCGTTGGCCCCGCGCTGGCTGCCGGCGAATTTCGTCAGTTCGGCGATGCGGTCGCGCAGCGACTGCAGTTTCCTTTCGAGCGGGGCGGTTTTGTCCGCGCCGGCACCGTCGTTCTTCGACTTACGGAGTTCGCGGCGAACGGTCCGCAGTTCCCGCTCCAGTTCCCGCGCCTTGCGGACGTCGGCGGCGATCCGGGCGGCCTTTTCCGCGCCGAACACGTCGGTGTTGGTGACCTGCTTCTGCCAGAGGATCATCCCGTCCTCCGCGTTCAGGCAGACCAGCACGTCCGGCTCGGAAGAGACGAAAATCCGCTCGCCGACGACCACCGGACCGCTATGGCTGCGACCCGGCAGCTTCGTCTTCCAGACGACGTTCTTGTCGCCGGACCACTTCGTCGGCGGGTTCGCGGTGGGGTAACGCCCGGTCCCATCCGACCGCCATCCGACGGCGTCCCCGGCAGTCGCCCACGAACCCGCGACCAGCGCCGCGGCGCAGAATGCGATCACGAATTGCACGCGCTTCACGAAACCCTCCAGAGACTCAGATTCCCGGCCCGGAAATCAGCAACGTCAGGCGATTCGGGACCCATTATGGCAATTGCAGCGGGTCTGGTCGAGCATCAAGGGGTGCAGCGGCGTGGATGCGTCAGGACGGAAGTCGAAGGTCGAAGAGTCGAAGGTCGAAGAGTCGAAGGTCGAAGAGTCGGACGGTCGGACAGCGCCTGCGGCGGATTAGCGTTCCGAATCCAGTACTGCGTACTCCGTACTGAGTAATGAGTACTGAGTACGGAGTGAAGGAACGAGCGGCCAGGAATGATCTGGCGGTCGGGTCCCATCATTCATCGCTGCAACGCATCGAGCATTCAACCCGGCCTGTGACTTGCGACCTTCGACCCCCCGACCTTCGACCTTCCGACCTTCGACTCTTCCCCCCTCACGCATCGCAGAACCGCAGCGCGCACAGCGCGTAGTACTGTGCGACGCGTTCCAGTTCGGCGACGCTGACCTGCTCGTGCAGCGTGTGGGCGCCGCTGCCCCGCGGGCCGTGCGTGACGCAGGGGATGCCGTGGGCGCAGAACGTGTTGCCGTCGTCGACGAACGGCTTGACGCCGGTGGGCAGCGGCTCGCCGCGGACGGCCCGGCAGACCTCCTGGAACGATTCGACCAGCCAGTCGCGTTCATCCAGCTCGAAGGCGTTGCGGACGAAGTGGAATTCCCCTTCCACTTGCGTGCCGGTCCCTTCCTCGGCGGCGGAGAGCAGGTCGAAGAATTCCCGCCGCACGTCGTCCGGATTCGAGTCGCGCGTCCAGCGGCGGGTGCCGGAGAGGTGAAACTGTGTCGGCGACTGGTTGTAGATTTCCCCGGCATGGACCTGCCCGATGAAGACCGTTTCCTTCAGGGTTGGGGTCGGGTGTCCAGAATTCAATTTTCCGTAGACATCGTTTTGCGCGTGCGAATCGGCAGTCGGAAAATTGAATTCTGGACACCCGACCCCTGCCCCGGCCACCCCTCGCTCGCCGAGCTGCCGGTGGAGGTCGGTCAGCCGCCGGACGAGGTCGGCCCCGACGGCGATGACGCTGGGCTGTTCGATTCCGCCGAGCACCTCGTGCACCGGTTCGCCGTCGCGGGTGACGGTGACTTCCAGCACGGCGAGACCGCGACCGACGACGGGGAGAATTTCGGCCGTGTATTCGGGGATCAGCGCGCCGTCGCCGGCGTAGCCGGCCTCGATCAGCCGGTCGACCTGCGAACCGTCTCCCCACGGGGCTTCGTGCAGGTCGTGGGCGGTCAGCAGGATGCCGCCGCCGGCCAGCAGTCCCGAATCGCGGACCGCCCGCAGGGCTTCGACCATCGCGGCGACGCCCCCTTTCATGTCGATCGCGCCGCTGCCGTAGAGGATGCCGTCTTGCACTCGCGGCGGGACGAACGGCAGGTGCACCGTGTCGAGATGCCCGTTGAACTGCAGCGTTTTCCCGCGGCGGCCGGAGTCGAACCGGGCCACGACGGCCGGCGCATCCGGCCAGCCGCACGCGGGGCGTTCGACCGGGAAACCGTCGCTTTCGAGGATCTCGTGCAGCCGGTCGGCCACCGCCGCGCCGCTGCGTGTGGGGCTGGGGACGCCGATCAGCTTCACCGCCGTGTCCAGCAGGCGCTCCGGCTGAATGGCGGCTTTGACGGCGTCGATCTGTTGCGGTGGGAACGGCACTTCAAATATTTCCGGGGATCGGCATTGCGGCGTTCCATCGAATCATTCCCCACGACAGGCGGTCAGCTAACGATATCGATTCCGGGTGCGGTTTCCCAGCACGCGGGAAGCGGACAAGTCTGCGGAAGGCGGACAATCCGTTGAATCGGGTCCCCCCAGACCGTAGTATCAACGGGTTGATCGGCGCGGTTCAGGGACCGGTTCGGCCGTGCCGGCAGACGGAGCGTGGGTTTTCACTCACGCGATATGGCCACTCGCGTGGGTCAAAACCCACGCTCCGGATTCTCTGACTCATGGCGAAGCTCGTGCTGTTACAGGGTGGTGAAGCCACGCCGTTCCCCATCACGGGGCGGGAAGCCGTCATCGGGCGGCATCCTGAATGCGAAGTGCAGTTGCATTCCAACATGGTCTCCCGCAAGCATGCCCGCGTGCAGGAGGACAACGGCGGGTTTGCGATTGAGGACCTCGGCAGCGGCAACGGGACTTACGTCAACGGCCGCCGCATCGAGGGCCGTACGCCGCTGGCCCATCTCGACCGCATCAAGCTGGGGCCGGTGCTGCTGCGGTTCGAGTCGGAATCGAGCGCGGGCGCGGCCGGCCCGATCGATTCGCAGTTGTCGGGCACGGGGCAGTTCGTCGTCGACCTGGCGGCCGAAGACCGCGACGACGGCGCGACCATCATGAGTTCCGCCGGGCACGGCAGTGGCTACGGCATGTTCGACGTGCAGCCCGAGGCGAAGCTCAAGGGCGTGCTCGAAATCACGCGGAGCCTCGCCGGCAGCACCGACGTCGGTTCGCTGCTGCCCAAAATCCTTGACACTCTGCTGAAGATCTTCCCCAAGGCCGACCGCGGCTGCATCCTGTTGAAAGACGCGGAATCGTCGAAGATGCGGGTCGCCGCCCAGAAAAACCGCCGCGCCGATGTGGACGAAAGCGTGCGGCTCAGTCGGACGGTGCTCAACCGCGTGCTGGAGGAGAAAGCGGGAATCCTCTCCGCCGACGCCAGCGCCGACGCCCGCTTTCAGGCCAGCGAGTCGATTTCGAACCTGACGATCCGCTCGGTGATGTGCGTGCCGATGCTGGGGCTGGACGGCGAGCCGATGGGGGTCATCAACCTCGATTCGCAGAACCCGGTCAACCAGTTCAAGAACGACGACCTGGAACTGCTGATGGCCGTCGCCGGGCAGGCCGCGCTGTCTTACGAGAGCACGCGGCTGCTGGTGTCGCATCTGGAGAAGCAGCGGCAGGACAGCGAACTCCGTATCGCCACCAACGTCCAGCAGGCGCTGTTGCCGCAGACGATGCCCCCCGTCGACGGGTACGACTTCTACGCGTCGTACCACTCGGCGCTGGCGGTGGGGGGGGATTATTACAACGTCATTCCGCTGAAGAACCACAAGATCGGCATCGCGTTCGGGGACGTGGCTGGCAAGGGGGTCCCCGGGGCGCTGGTGATGTCGCGGCTCTCCAGCGTCGTCGAGACGACGATGGCCTTCACCGACGACGTCGCGGATGCGATGGAGAGCATCAACAACCACATGTGCTCGCATGCCGCCGACGGCCGCTTCGTGACGTTCATTCTGGCCGTCATCGACCTCGACACGCACGAGATGTCGATGATCAACGCCGGCCACATGTCGCCGATCATCCGCAAGCCGGACGGCACCGTCGAGAGCTTTCACGAAAATCAGATCGGCATCCCGATCGGCATCAACGAAGATTACCCCTACGAGCTCGTCTCGCGGACGATCCAGCCGGGGGAAACGCTGGTGATCGTCACCGACGGGGTCGACGAGGCGATGAATCCCGGCGGCGAACTCTACACGAAGGAACGGGTGATCGAATTCGTGAAGAACGGCTCCTCGAACGCCGCCGAACTGGGGATCGCCCTGCTGGAAGACGTCCGCCGCCACGCCGCCGGCCGCCCGCAGAACGACGACATCACGATCATGACCTTCGGGCGGAGAGTTGCGGGATGAGGGATGAAGGATAAGGGATGAAGGATCAGACGTCCGGATTGCTCATCCTTCATCCTTTCCTCACTGCATCTTCATCTGCATTTCCGTCGGTTCCGCGACCTGGCGGTAGCCGAGGCTTTTGAGGACTTCGAGGACTTCGCTCCAGGTGGGGAACTGCCGGCCGCTGCGGCGCTTGTAGGTGTCCATCGCCTTCATAAAGTCGATTTCCTCGTCGGAGTAATCGCGCTCGCAGGTCGTGGGGTCGATCTGCCGCCGCCGCTCGGCCTTGCGTCGGCTCGAGACGCGGCGTTCTTCGCCGGTGAATTCCGCCGTCGCCGCGTCGCCTGTCCGGCGGTCGCCGCCGGAGCGGCGGCCTTTGCCGCGGCGGTCGACCGTCAACTGTTTGAATCTCGATGTTCGTTCCACCATCGCTGCGCACCTCTTCGGACCAGGGGAGAGTGGGAGTGTGTGAGTCTCGCGAAAGCAGGTCCGGACGGCCCGTCCGGACCTCGGTGGGCCGAAGGATGTCAAATCGAGACGATCGGCGAATCGAGGTCCGGTCGAGCCGACACGGACCGACTTCTCTGATGCACACACTGTGGGAGAGTCCGTCGGCCATTCCGTCGCGTTCGGGCGTTGCTTCCTGCGGCGGCCAAAAATCGGCCGCCTCTATTATTCCACCGGCGGGGGGATGTCAAAGAAGTTAACGCGCAAATTGACTGGGGAATCGCGGGGGACCTTCCGGACTGCGCAATTTGTCCGGTGGCAGCGGGTGTAGCGGAATTCGTGAGAATTCCGTGAGCGCATCGGAATTCTCACGAATTCCGCTACAAACCCCACATGTTGCCGTTCCACAACCGCGCAACGCATTTGCTGGATTTCCGCAACACGCGGATCGCTTGCATTCGCGGGGGCGGATTGCCGCAACTGCATCGTCAGCCCCCACTTGACGGGAAAACGTCAAGAAACCGAAACGCTCCGGCACCGGATTTGTTTCGGAGATTGAACGCCGGCGCGGTCTGACCCGCCGCGGCCGGGTCTCTCACATCCCATCGAGTCGAAAGTCGGAAAGTCGAACGTCGAAGGTCGGAACTTCGAAAGTCGAAGCCTTCACACCTTCAGACCTCAGACCTTCGACCTTCGACCTTCAGACCTTCGACCTGACTTGAACCCCTTGGGCCGTTCGATCATGACGACGACGCGAATTGCGCTGTTCACGGAGAGCCATCAACTCGCAACGCTTCTCGAAGACGTGCTGCGTACCAAAGCCGACCTGCACCGCTGCGCGCTGCCGCTGTGGGAACTGTCGAACGAAGCGGAACGCGCCCGGCCCGATGCGCTGGTCGTCGACTTCAGCCGCACGACGCCGGGCGGCCACGCGGAAGACCGCCTGCTGGAAGAACTGCAGCGGCAATGGCCCGAACTCCCCGTGGTGATGCTGACCGGCGACGACTGCCCCGAGCCGCTGGCCCGCCGCACCGCCTGCTCGGGGTTGATTCACGTCTGCGACCGCCGTCCGTGGGAATCGTTGCTGCGGGCCGTCGAGCGGCTGTGTGATCCGCGACATGCGGACGCATCGGGCGGGGTTGGGGTCGGGTGTCCAGAATTCAATTTTCCATTACGCGTTTCGGAGCCACCGACGGAGTCCCTTGGAAAATTGAATTCTGGACACCCGACCCCCGCCACCCTCGGCGGCATCGTCGGGCGGTTCGAAACGAATTGTCCCGCGCTGACGTGGATGCTGCAGGAGCTCGACGTCGCCGCCCTCCACGACGTGACGGTGCTGTTGATCGGGGAAACGGGCGTCGGGAAAACGTTCCTCGCCCGGTTGATTCACGAGGTCTCGCCCCGCAGCGACGAGCCGTTCCTGCACGTCGCCTGCGGCGCGCTCCCCGGCGACCTGCTGGAAAGCGAACTGTTCGGCCACGTCCGAGGGGCGTTCACCGGCGCCCACGCGGATAAAGACGGCAAGTTCGTCGCAGCCAAGGGGGGCACGATTCTGCTCGACGAAATCGACGTCCTCGGCCTCGAACAGCAGGTGAAGCTGCTGCGGGTCATCGAGACGGGCGAATTCGAACCGCTCGGCTCGAACAAAACGCTCACCCGCCGCGCCCGGCTGGTCGTCGCCAGCAACCTCGACTTGCAGCCGCTGGTCAATCAGGGCCGCTTTCGCGCCGACCTGTTCTACCGGCTGAACATGATGAAATTCGAGCTGCCGGCCCTGAGGGAGCGGCCCGGCGACATCCCACTGCTGACTCGCAAGCTGGCCGATCGGCTGTCGGCCCAGCACGGCGTCACGTTTTCCCGCATCGAGGAGGAATTCCACGCGGCGTTGCAGCGCTATCCGTGGCCGGGCAACGTCCGTGAGCTGGAAAACGTGCTGCGGCGGGCCGTCATCTTCTGCCGCGACAGCGTGCTGCGGCCGGAGCTTCTCCCGCGGCAGATTCTGGCGGGCGAACAGCCCGGCATCGTAGGACGGGTTTCCAACCCGTCCGGACGGGTTGGAAACCCGTCCTACGGTTCCCTCGGCGGCCAGATCGAGACGACCGAACGCGAGATCATCCGCCAGGCACTGGCCGGCAACAATCACAGCCGCACGAAGACGGCAAAGCAGCTCGGCATCAGCCGCGTCACGCTCTACAACAAGTTGCGGAAATACGGCCTTGCGTGAATTGCGATCCGTAGGACGGGTTTCCAACCCGTCCGGACGGTTTGAAAAACCGTCCTACGATTCGCTCGGCAACTTCACACCGGCTCGCCGTTCTCGTACATCTTCTCACCGCGGTCCAGCCGCACGGCGATCGTCGCCGTCTGATGCCCGGCCCGCGGCGTGGGGCAGAAGGCGGCCAATTGCCGGACGACGCCGACCATGATCTGCTCCGCTTCCGGCCCACCGTTCCATTCGCGAAACTGCTGCACGCCGGCTTCGAGGACCTGCATGGCGTGGAAGTCGAAGTCCTCGCGGGCCGTCGCGAACGCCAGTGTGTCGAACAGTTCCTCGGCGGAATGCCCCAGTCGCAGATGCCGCAGGACCAGCCGCGTTGCCCCGTCAACGTCCGCCTGCCGGTTCAGCGTCTCCAACAGTTGACGTCGCAGTTCGTTCGCGTCAGTCGGAAGATCGGCCAGCGACGATTCGACCGGCAACCGTGCCGCCGGCACGTTCAGAAAGCGATCCTGATACACGGAAACCGCCGCGTGCAGAATCCCCCGCACGACGCCGGGGGTCGCACTCCGCTTTACCGCCTGATGTACCGCCTTCGCGAAGATGAACGTGTGCCGTGGGTTGAACCAGTCGGCCACTTCGTTCGTCATCGCGAACCGCGCCAACCGGCAGGCGGCGGCGAGCGCGACCTGTTTCGACAGTTCTAACGGCGGTGTGCCGTCTCGCAGCGCCGTCATCAGTGATTCGATGATCGCCAGCGGGTCGTCCTCCAGCAGAACCCGAGAAGGGGACTGGTCCATTTTTCGGCCTTCGACTTGCGGCCCGCCGCTGGATTCCCCCCGAAAAATGGACCTGTCCCCGTTCACGCCCCCGTCTGCGCACAACGCCTCCAACTCCCGCTCCGCCACTCGCAGCGGTTCGATCAGCTCGATCGGATGATGCCAATGCGCGTTCTCTTCCGCCCCGCGGGACATCACCGTCTGCCGCGACAGCAGCGGGAACACGCCGTCCAATGCGTCCCACCCGACACCGTCCAGCAGCTCGAATGCCTTGTTCGTCGCGTCGAACACGTGCCCGGTCTGCGCGTAGACCCGTTCGTTGGCCCCGGTGAAAATCAGGTCGGCCAGTTCCGGCGACGGCCCGAAGCGTTCGCACGCCGTCAGCACGACCCGCTCCGTCCCGTCGCGGTGCCGGTCGCGAATCCAGTCGCACAGCCAGCGGGTCAGCCGTGGCTGCGACTGGTCCCCTTCCAGCAGCGGTTGCCGGCGGCGGGTGGGGACCGCTTCTCCGCAGTCCTCCGCCACCTGCCGCGACGCCCGCAGCAGCACGTGGTACATCGTCGTATCACTCAGGACCGGCCGCAGATTGCCGGCGATCGTCAGCAGGGTCATCCCCTGCCCCCAGTCGTCGTGGTGCGCGACGCCGAAGCGAGCGATTTCGCGGACGATTTCCGTCCAGTCCGTCCGGAACCGCCGCAGGCCGAGGATCGCTTTCGCCTGAATCAGGCCGATTTCATGCTTCAACCCGTGCCGCAGCCGGGCGAAGTGATGTTCCGCCGATTCGGGAACCCGCGGCCGCGATGCGACGAAGACGTCGCCGTCGCGAACCTCCGTGTCGTACGCCGGCACGTCGTCGGCCCACAGGTCGAACGTGCAGCCGGAACAGAGATCGAACCGGGCTTCGTGCCAGTGGCAGGTGAGCAGGCCGTCCTTCACGCTCCCCTTGTGCAGCGGAAACCCGAGATGCGGACAGCGGTTGTCGACCGCTGCGACGCGATCGCCGTCGTAGACGTAAACGGCGATCGGCCGGTCGGCGCCGGGGACGACGATGACGCCTTTGGATTTCAGCTCTTTTAACGTGCCGACGCGGAGGAACGAGTCGCTGGCGGTCGGGGCGGACATGGTCGGTCTCCTGTTGCGCGACTCATCAGTCGCCGGCATTTTGTAGTGCGAAATTAATTTCGCACTACAAAATGGATCACCCCACGAACTCCAGTGTCACCGGGTTCGGAATCACCCCCGCTTCATGCCCGCGACGCAGCAGCGTGGCGACGGCATCGCGCCCTCGGTCGCCGAAATCGAGCGTCCAGTCGTTGACGTACATCCCCACGAACTCGTCCGCCTTGCCGCGATTCAGATTGCGGCCGTACTGCAACGCGTAATCCAGCGCTTCGGCCCGGTGTTCCAGCCCGTAGCGGATGCTCTCTTTCAACAGCGCGGTCACCTCTTCCATCGCCTCGCGGCCGAGGTCCTTGCGAATCGCGTTCGCCCCCAAGGGCAACGGCAGGCCGGTTTCGTCCATCCACCAGCGGCCGAGATCGACGACCAGATGCAGCCCCTGGTCGGCGTAGGTCAACTGTCCCTCGTGAATGATCAGCCCCGCGTCCACCCGGCCGGCTTCGACGAGGTTCAGAATCTCGTCGAACGGATGCACCTCATGCGTGAAGTCGTCCCCCAGCAGCAGCTTCAGCGTCAGAAACGCCGTCGTCAGTTCCCCCGGCACGGCGATCCGTTTGCCGCGCAGATCGTCGATCGCCCACGGTTCCCGCGCGACGACCATCGGCCCGTAGCCGTCCCCCATGCTCGCTCCGCAGGAGCAGATCACGTAGGTGTCGGTCAGATAGGCGTACCCGTGCAGGCTGACGGCGGTGAGCTCCAACTCGGCCTTCAACGCCCGGCGGTTGAGCGTCTCGATGTCCTGCAACGTGTGCCGGAAGAGATACGGCCCGGTCTCGATCTTGCCGTTGGCCAGCGCGTGGAACATGAAGGCGTCGTCGGGGTCGGGACTGTGGCCGACGTGGATGATCGTTTTGGTGAGGGGGGTCATAGGGAGTCGCAGGTCGGAAGGTCGAAGGTCGCTGCTTGCGGCTTAGCGATCCAATTCGGCAAGGATGGAACGCAAGCCGCGGGCGATCAATTGCGCTCTGGGAATCTGCATTTTCTTCGCGAGCTTGTCCGTGCGGGCGAGAAGTTCCCGTTCCAGGCTGACGGAAATGACCTTGGAACCTTTCCCCACCGGCGGGCGGCCGCGCTTCCGCTTGATTCGCTCCCACCGTGCCCGTTGCTCTTCGGTCAGCGGCGAGAATGTGTCAGCCACAAATTCCTGGTCGAACTCCGCAGTGGCTTCGGCCAGTTCATCAGCATTCATCTCGGTGATCGGCTTCGAGCGTTTTTTTGTCATCTTCGCATCCTTCGCCGCCAGCGGCGTTTCTCGTGTTCGGTCAATGGCCGCGCGTGAATCACGTAGACAGTGCCGTCCTCATCTTCTACAAACACGACTTGGATCAGGCGACCTCCGCGGCCGCGGCCCCACACCAGCCATTTGCCATCACCGCGGTGGGTTGGATACGGGCGCTCGGCCCGGCGAATGACCAGTTCGGCCTCTTCGGGATCGACGCCGTGTTCGGCGATGTGATCGATGTTCCAGTCGTTCCAGCGGAAGTCCATTGCCGGGTTCCGAATTGATTATAGAATGAAATCGGCCGCCGACAACGCGACTGACTAACCGAAATCCAACTTCTACGTTAACCGCCGAATGATACTGCTTTCCGTCCGCGACGTCGTCCGCCGCTTCGACGCCGAGCCGGTGTTGAAAAACGTCAGTTTCGAGGTCCGCGCCGGCGAACGGATCGGGCTGGTCGGGCCCAACGGGGCCGGGAAGACGACGCTGTTGAACATCCTCGTCGGCGACGACGACCCCGACACCGGCGTGGTCGAGAAGCCGCCGTCGGTCGAGGTCGCGTTGCTCGAACAGCAACTGGAATTCGCCCCCGACCGCACGCTCATTCGGGAAGCCCGCAGCGGATTGGGGCATCTCTACGAATTGCAGGATCGCTCGCACGAATTGGCCGAACGGTTGGCGTCGGAACAAGACGCCGGGCAGCTCGACCGGCTGCACAAACAGTTCGACCACGTGCAGCACGAGCTCGACCGGCTGGACGCCTACAACATCGACCATCGCGTGGACGAAGTCCTGCACGGGCTGGGGTTCGAACCGGACGAGTACGACCGGCCGCTGACGAGCTTCAGCGGCGGGCAGCAGAATCGCGTGATCCTCGCCCGGCTGCTGCTGCGGGCTCCAGACGTGATGCTGCTCGACGAGCCGACCAACCATCTCGACATCGAAGCGACCGAATGGCTGGAATCGTACCTTTCCGGCTGCCCGCAGGCCGTGATTCTCGTCAGCCACGACCGCTACTTCCTCGATCGGGTGACGACGCGGACCTTCGAACTCATGTCGGGCCGGCTGACCGATTACGCCGGCAACTTCACCGCCTACCGCCGGCAGCGCGAAGAGCGGGTCAAAGTCCTGCAGCGAACGTTTGACAAGCAGCAGGAATTCATTGCCAAGACCGAAGACTTCATCCGCCGCAACAAAGCCGGCCAGAAACACGCGCAGGCGACCGACCGGGAGAAGAAACTCGCGCGATTGGAAGCCGTCGACCGCCCGCCGGAAGAACCGTCGCTGTCGATGACGTTCGGCGACCCGTCGCGCACCGGCGATTGGGTCATCGACGCCGTCGGCCTGACGAAAGGCTTCAGTACGCCGCTGTTCACGAACTTCACGATGCGGGTGCACCGCGGCGACCGGATCGGCATTTTCGGCCCCAACGGCAGCGGCAAGACGACGCTGTTGCGGACGCTGCTCGGCGAACTGCCCCCCGACGCCGGCACGGTTCGGCTCGGCACGGGAGTGAAGGTCGGCTATTACGACCAGCAGCTTTCATCGGTCGATCCGGAACTCGACGCGATCGAAGCCTCGCGGCCGCTGGACAATCTCACCATCACCCCCGGTTACATGCGAAGTCTGTTGGGGCGGTTCGGTCTCAGCGGCGAGATCGTGTTTCAGAAAGTCGGCAGCCTCAGCGGCGGCGAGAAAAGCCGCGTGGCGCTGACGAAGATCGCGGCGGCGAACGTCAACCTGTTGATTCTCGACGAGCCGACGAATCATCTCGACCTGTGGGCCCGCGACGCGCTGGAAACCGCACTGCGGAGCTTCGACGGCACGCTGCTGTTCGTCAGCCACGACCGCTACTTCCTGGACCGCATCGCCACGAACGTCATCGTGTTCACCGACGGCAACTGGAAGCACCACCACGGCAACTACAGCGACTTCGTGCGGTTCCGGCGGAACATCCAGGAAGAGACGCAGCCCGCGAAAGAAACCCCAGCGTCAAAGCAGCCCGCCGAGGCGCCGAAGGCCGAGAGCAGCCGGCCGGCATCCAACAACCATTCCGCCGACCCGAACCAGAAACGCCGCCGCCGTCTCCCCTACCGCAAAGTCGAAGACCTCGAGCAGGAAATCGCCGAGTGGGAAGACCGCAAGGAACAATTACAGACCGCGATGGCCGACCCCGATCTGCACCGCGACGGCAACCGGGTGAAGGAAACGATGGCGAGGTTCGCGGAGACCGAAACGCGGCTGAAGGACTTGTACGCGCACTGGGAAGAGGCAATTGAGTTGAATTGAGAAGATTTTTCACCCTTCAATTTATAACCCGCCCTGGAAAAGGGTCAGCAAGAGGCGGGTTATAAATTGAGGGGTGAAAAATGGCCTATATCAAGCCTCCCCTCGTTCCCAAGCTCCCGCTTGGGAACGCACTCGTCGCCAGGCTCTGCCTGGTAACGTGTGGAGCGTCGCGCGGTTCCCATCCAGCCGTTGACGGCGTCGGCGGTCACGTAACGCGAACGTTCGCGGGTGGAATCGGCGTCCATTGCCCCACACACGCGTTGCGAAGCAGAGCTTCGCGGAAGTGCGTTCCCAAGCGGGAGCTTCGGAACGAGGTAGGATTATCCAGCAATCGCGTCCGTGAATCCGTGCTTTCGGTGTGATCCGTGGTTAGAATTCCTGCATCAGAAGGCTCAGCGTTGACCCCCGCCCTCCACAACTCACGCTTCCTCAAAGCCGCCCGCCGTGAGCCGGTGGATACGTCGCCGGTGTGGATCATGCGGCAGGCGGGGCGGTATCTGCCGGAGTACAGGGCGGTCCGCGACACGGTGACGTTCCTCGAGCTGTGCAAGCGGCCGGAGCTGGCGGCGGAGGTGACGCTGTCGGCCCGCGAGGCGTTGGGAGTGGATGCTGCGATCCTCTTCGCCGACCTGCTCCCGATTCTGGAGCCGATGGGGTTCCACCTCGAATATCAGAAGGGGGAAGGCCCGGTCATTCACAACCCGGCCAAGAGGATCGAGGACGTGAAGCGGGTCAAGCCCGTCGAAAATATCGCCGATCTGGGTTACGTTTTTGAAGCGGTGCGGCTGATCCGCAAACAGCTACCCGCGGACATTCCGTTGCTGGGTTTCGCCGGGGCGCCGTTCACTCTGGCTTCCTACGCAATCGAAGGGGGCGGGTCGAAGAACTACGTGCTGACGAAGTCGATGATGTACAACCACCCGGCCGCCTGGGCCGACCTGATGCACTGCTTCACGGCCAGCCTCGGCAGGTACCTCAACGCCCAGATCGAAGCCGGCTGCCAGGCGGTCCAGATCTTCGACAGTTGGGCCGGCTGCCTGTCGCCCGCGGATTACCGGCGGTATGTGCTGCCGCACACGAAAGCCGTCATCGACCAGTTGCCGTCCGACGTCCCCGTCATCAACTTCCTCACCGGCAACCCGGCGCTGCTGCCGTTGATGCGCGAAGCCGGCGGCAGCATCATGGGCATCGACTGGCGGGTCGACTTCGCCGATGCGTGGCGGACCGTCGGTTACGACGTGGCGATTCAGGGGAACCTCGACCCCGTTTCCCTTTACGCCGAGTTGCCGGTCTTGCGCGAACGAGTCGCCGACGTGATGCACGCCGCGGCCAAACGCCCGGGGCACATCTTCAACCTCGGCCACGGCGTGATGCCGGACATGGACCCGGCGAACGTGAAGGCGCTGGTGGAGATGGTGCACGAGATGGGGCAGCGATGAGTGTGGACATCGAACATGAATCCCAACGAAGATATCCGTCGTCTCGTCGATGCATGGTGCGATCGGCGTGAGCTTGCCGCACTCGCCTATGTCCTTCCAGCATGCACAAGCAACAATGGTCTGACGGATGGATGGACAGAGTTGCGGGATGCACTGCGCCACGCCTATGCGATGTGCCGCCACTTGCCAGACGCAGAGCGAGACTTGCTGAAAACCATCTACGTGGAAATCGATGTCGCGCTGCGAAATCGATGATCGCTGCCGTCCATTCATGCTCTTGCCTGATCCGCAATCCGCAATCCGCAATCCGCGATTCCGCGTCGCGGTTGTCGGCGGCGGCATCACAGGACTCGCGGCGGCGAATCGCGTGATTGAACTCTGCCGCGAGCAGTCCCGGCCGCTGGAGTTGGCGTTGTTCGAAGCCGGTCCACACGTTGGTGGCGTTGTCGCGACGGAACATCGCGACGGCTATCTCGTCGAGCGCGGGGCGGATTCGTTCATCACAAACAAACCGTGGGGAATCGATCTCTGCCGACGGCTGGGGCTGGAAGACGACCTCATTCCGACCGACGAAACGTTCCGCCGGTCACTCGTGCTGCGGAAGGGGAAGCCGTTGCCGGTGCCGGAGGGATTCATGCTGCTCTCCCCGGCGAAAGTCTGGCCGGTGATTGCATCGCCGATTTTCAGCCCGTTCGGCAAACTGCGGATGGGTTGCGAGTACTTCGTGCGGCGGCGGACGGAGAACGGCGATGAAAGCCTCGCGTCGTTCGTCCGGCGGCGGTTCGGGCGGGAAGCGCTGGAACGGCTCGTGCAGCCGCTGGTGGGGGGCATCTACACGTCCGACCCGGAGAAACTCAGCCTGCTCGCGACGATGCCGCGGTTTCGGGAGATGGAACGCGAGCACCGCAGCCTGATTCGCGCTTCAAGGAAGGAGGCAGCCGAACGTACCGCTGCTGAGACGTCCGGCAGCGGGGCGCGGTACGGGTTGTTCGTGACGCTGCGGAACGGGTTGAGTTCGCTGCTGGAGGCGCTGCGAGCACGAGTCGATGCCGGCGGGACGGTGCGGTTTGGAGCGTCCGTGCGAAATGTCAAACCGCTGGCAACCGGCGGCTGGCGGTTGGAGTTCGGCGATGCGACGACGGCCGAATTCGATTCCGTCATTCTGGCCGTTCGCGCGTATCAAGCGTCCGCGATGCTCCGCGATTTCGATTCAGAACTCGCCGACGCGCTGAAGCAGATCGAGTACGCGTCGACGGCGATCGTCGTCAGCGGGCACCGGCTGCCGGATGTCGCCCATCCGCTGGATGCGTTCGGGCTCGTCGTCCCCGCGATTGAAAAGCGGAAGATTCTCGCCGTCTCATTCGCCAGCCGGAAGTTTCCAGGCCGCGCGCCGGATGGCCGCGTGCTGCTGCGGACGTTTGTCGGCGGAGCCATGCAGCCGGAATTGATGAGGCTCAGCGATGAGGAGATGACCGACCTTGTGAAACGCGAACTCGGGGAGATCCTCGGCGTTTCCGGCGCGCCCGACTTCATGGATGTGGTGCGCTACGAGAACGCCATGCCGCAATACCACGTCGACCATCTCGACCGGATCGCGCGGATCGACTCGCTGGCAGCGAAGCATCCGGGGCTGCAACTCGCCGGCAACGCGTACTACGGCGTCGGGATTCCGGATTGCATCCACAGCGGCGAACGGGCGGCAGAGCGGGTCGTTGCCGCGTCATCGGCATTCGCGCCCAAGCACGTTTAGCCGCAATACCGTTCATCTTCGCGCAAACCACGACCTCCTGTATCGTTGCGATGTTCAACAAACCACAACGCCCAGGAGGTCATGGCGATGCACGAGCAAGGATGCTCGACGATGTCGGCG
>Ga0268386_10000031_pt1 | contig 66342 bp, 65 predicted proteins | sample RVTome_15_FD_200260 | JGI IMG/M metagenome (GOLD analysis project Ga0268386, IMG submission 200260) | Soil microbial communities from uranium-contaminated site in the Upper Colorado River Basin, Wyoming, United States - RVT150D86... ... | reverse complement strand
AGGCACGGTCGCTGCGATCTCGCTGGAGGACGGTGCCGTGACGTGGTCGCAGGACCTCGACGGCCACGTCGACACACCGCTCGCGGTCTCGGACGGCCAGGTGTACGCGGTGGCTCGGAACGCCGACACGCCGCAGGTCGTCGTCGCGGCGTTCGACACGGCGTCGGGGGAACGGGGATGGCCGGCGGTGGTGTTGCAGGCGAGCTCCACCGCCGGATCCGCGCCGACGGCCGCCGGGGGATCCGTCTTCGTCGGTTCCGCCGACCGCTGGGTCCGAGCTCTCGACGCCGGGGACGGCGCCGAGCGCTGGGCGACGCTCGCGCTCTCGCTCTTCTCGCCGGCGACCTCGCTCGCGTTCGACGGCGAGAGCGTGTTCGCGGCGGACATCTCGGGTGGTCTCTACGGGCTCGACGCGAACGACGGTGAGCGGCGGTGGAGCTACCAACTCAATGAGGTCGTGTTCCGAAGCTCGCCGGTGGTCTCCGATGCGTCGGTCCTCCTGGGGTTGGGGGACGGTCGTCTCGTCGCGATCGACGTGTCGTCCGGGCATCTCGTCTGGGAGAGCGACGCTTCTCCGGGGCTGGTCGGGACGATCGCGCTCTCGACCGACGCGGTCATCGCCGTCAAAGGCGGGAGGGGGGCCGGCCTGATCGCGTTCGAGCACGACCCGGACGGAGCGCTGGTCGACGTTCCGTCGCCGACGGAACTCGACGTCGGAACCACCCTGTCGCGGTACGGGCTCGCCGCCGTGCTCGTCTTCGGGGTCGCGTTGGTCCCGGGTCTGCTGGCCCGGAGGCGGTTCGGACCGGCAGCGGAAGGTTCGGACGAGATCGACGACGATGCTCCCGACGACGACGTCGTGGACGAGACCGATCGAGCCGTCGGCTCCGGCTCGGACGAGGAGGAGGACGCGTGAGCGGCAAGAAGCGCCGAAGGCGACCCCCCGCGCCGGCACCGGATCCGGTGGCGGTCGACGTCGCGGATGCACCGCCCGAACCGCGTCGACCGTTCGGAAGCGGGCTGCTCGGAGGTGGCGGGAGCTCGGTCATGCCGCCCATCGGGCGCTCGCTCGGGCGCGGGCTCCTCGCCGTCGTGTCCTCGCCCGCCCTGCTCGCCGTCGCGATCCTCGCGCCGTTGCTCGCGTGGCTCGGCCTGCACGCCCTCGGGTTCGAGGGCCGTCCCGCCTTGCTGGTGGACGTCCTCGCGCTCCCCCCGATCGCCACGTACTTCGATCTCGGGACGGGTGAGAGCCTGCTGGGGATCGGACCGACGTTCCTCATCTTCACCGGCGTCGCGATCGTGATCCGGGGCGTGCTGTACGCCTTGCTGGCCGGGATGATCGTCGAGTCGCTCGAGGACGGACGCGTGACCTCGTGGGGCCTGCTCCGAGGGCTCGCGGCCATCCCCACGGTGATCGTCGTCCAGGTGCTTTCCTTCACGCTGATCCTCGGCAGCAACGTGATCTTCCCGATCCTCGGCCCGGGGATCGGACTGCTCGCCGCGGTGGCCTCGCTGGTCGGCGGGTTGTTCTTCCTCGGGTTCGCCCCGACCGGGGCCGTCCGACAGCGAAGAGGGGTCGTCGAGACGCTCCGACGGTCGGGCAGAGCCGCGATGCTGCCGGGGAGCCGGCACCTCCTGTTCTGCGGTCTGTATTTCTTCATCGCGCTCCCGGTCGTCGTCGGCCTGGCGCCGGGCGGTGGGGAGATCACGGCGAACCCGACCTTCGTGGGATGGGTCTTCGTGCTGGCCGCGAGCGTTCTGCACCTCGCGTTCATGGGCGGGCTCGCGTATCGGTGGATCGTCGTCGAGCCCTTCGTCCCCGAAGAGCCGGTGCCGCGTCGACGGACCCAGGCACGGGAGCCGTCTCGGCGGCCCTCGGGCCGCCGCTGAGCCGGGGTCCGACGCATGCCCGTCGCTACCGGCCGAGCGTGACATCGTCGCTGGTAGACTCGGCGTTCGCCGGCGTTCCGACGCCGAGCACACACGCCCGGGGATCGCGTCCGGGGTCCCGGCCGGGGTTCGGGGGCTGAAGAAGCCAGCGCGGATGCGCCAGCGCAGCCTCCGAGAACGAGGCGGGGCCGGAGGCGAGCCGAACCGGGCGGAGGGACAACCGGAAGGAGGCGCACCGTGCCTGTCGTGACCAGGCGGGAGCTCCTCGAGGCAGGGGTGCACTTCGGGCACCAGACGAGGCGCTGGAACCCGAAGATGGGCCGGTACCTGTACGGGGAACGCTCCGGGATCTACATCATCGACCTCGAGAAGACCCTGTCGGGGCTCGAGGAGGCCTACGCGTATGCGAGGGACCTCGGCCGACGCGGCGGGGTGATCCTGTTCGTCGGCACCAAGAAGCAGGCGCAGGAGGTCATCTCCGAACACGCCGTCCGGGTCGGGATGCCGTTCGTCACCACCCGGTGGCTCGGCGGGATGCTGACGAACTTCCAGACGGTCTCGCGCCGGCTCCTTCGGTTGCGCGAGCTGCGCGAGATGGAGCGCACCGGGGCGTTCGACTTCCTCCCCAAGCGGGAGGCGATCCGGCTCCGCCACGAGAAGGAGAAGCTCGAGCGCAACCTGGGCGGCATGCAGAGCCTCGAGCGGCTCCCCGACGCGATCTTCGTCATCGACACCAAGAAGGAGCACATCGCCGTCAACGAGGCACGCAAGCTCGGCGTCTCGGTCATCGCGATCGTCGATACGAACTGTGATCCCGACGAGGTGGACTTCGTGATCCCCGGCAACGACGACGCGATCCGCTCGGTCTCGCTCGTCACCCGGTTGATCGCCGACGCCCTCGCCGAGGGCAGGCAGGAGGGCCGCGAGGCCGTCGTCACGCGCGCCACCGGTCCCGAGATCGAGCCCGAGCCCGAGCTTGTCGTCCCCGAACAGGCCCAGGCTCCCGCCGAACCGATCAAGGACGAGGGCTGAGGCGATGGCGGAGATCAACGCGAAGCAGGTCAAGGAGCTCCGCGATCGCACCGGCGCCGGGATGATGGACTGCAAGAAGGCGCTGCAGGAAGCCGACGGCGACATCGACAAGGCGGAGGAGATCCTCCGGACGAAGGGCTTGGCCTCGGCGGCGGGCCGCGCGGATCGTTCGGCGAACCAGGGGCTCATCGAGGCTTACATCCACTTCAACAACACCGTGGGCGCGATGGTGGAGGTCAACTGCGAGACGGACTTCGTCGCCAACACGGAGGGCTTCAAGCAGCTGGCGAAGGATCTGGCGCTGCACGTCGCGAGCCCGTCCGCCCCGCGATACGTGACCCGTGAGCAAGTCTCGCAGGACGTGCTCGAGTCCGAGCGGCGTATCTACGAGGCGCAGGCACGGGAGCTCGGCAAGCCGGACAACGTCATCGCGGACATCGTCGAAGGCAAGATGAAGGCGTTCTACGAACGGACCGTGCTGCTCGACCAGCCCTACGTGAAGGACGACGCGAAGACGATCCAGCAGCTCCTGGACGAGATGTCCGCTAAGGTCGGGGAGAAGGTGGCCGTGCGCAGGTTCGTGCGGTATCGGCTCGGCGAGGAGACTGGGTAGGGTAGCGCCATGCCGGAGGGGGACCACGCGCAGGAGGCCAGCCGGCCGATGTACCACCGCGTCCTGTTGAAACTCTCCGGCGACGCCTTCGCGCCCGTGGATACCGGCTACGGCATCTCGACGGAGTCGACCGGTTTGCTCGCGCGCGAGCTCGCCGACGTGGTCGATCTCGGCGTCCAGTGCGCCGTGGTCGTCGGCGGCGGCAACATCTTCCGAGGTCGTCAGGCACCCGGGATCGACCGCTCCCGGGCCGACTACATGGGCATGCTGGCGACCGTCATGAACGCGCTCGCGTTGCAGGACGCGCTCGAGAAGATCCATGTGCCGACGCGCGTGCAGACGGCGATCCACATGGCGCAGATCGCGGAGCCGTACATCCCGCTCCGGGCGATCCGGCATCTGGAGAAGGGACGGGTGGTCGTGTTCGCGGCCGGGATCGGAGCGCCGTACTTCTCGACGGACACCACGGCTGCGCAGCGCGCGCTCGAGATCGGCGCGCAGGCGATCTTGAAGGGGACGAAGGTCGACGGCGTCTACACCGCCGACCCCCACGTCGATCCGACGGCGGAGCGGTTCGAGACGATCGAGTACCTCGACGTGCTTCGGGAGGGCTACCAGGTGATGGACGCGACCGCGATCAGCCTGTGTATGGAGAACGATCTCCCGATCATCGTGTTCGCGTTCCGCTCCGAGGGGAACATCCGGCGAGCGGTCTCCGGGGAACCGATCGGCACCCTGGTGCACGGGAGCGCACCACGATGACCGTGCAGTCCGCGCTGGCGGCGGCGACCGAGAAGATGGACAAGGCGATCGCGGTGCTGAAGGACGAGCTCTCCGGCGTTCGGACGGGACGGGCCACGCCCGCGCTGCTGCAGCGGATCGTCGTGGACTACTACGGGACGCCCGTGCCGATCCAGCAGCTCGCCTCGTTCTCCGTGCCCGAGCCGCGCACACTCATGGTCACGCCCTACGATCCGAACGCGATCTCCTCGATGGAGAAGGCCATCATGGCGAGCGACCTCGGCATCACCCCGGGGAACGACGGTACGGTGATACGGCTCAGCTTCCCGCCACTCACCGAGGAGCGTCGGAAGGAGCTCAGCAAGCTCGTCCATCACCGCGGCGAGGAGGGACGGGTTGCCGTTCGGAACATCCGCCGTCATTCGAAGGAGGAGCTCGAGAAACTTGAGCGAGAGGGCACCATCTCGGAAGATGACCTCGTACGCGCCGAGCGTGAGCTCCAGAAGCTCACGGACAAGCACATCTCGGACATCGACGAGGTCGTGGCCCACAAGGACACCGAGCTCAAGGAGATCTGAGCGTGGCTGAGGACGAGGACCGGACCGAAGGCGAGGAGCTCTTCGAGGACCTCGAGAAGTTCTTCGCCCCGATCCAGGACGTCGACTGGCCCGAGTCGTCCGAAGCCAAGGACCCGGACCCTCGGCGCGACGAGCCACCCCCCGCCCGGTCGCAGGAGACCGATGCCGAGCCGGAGCCGTCCCGTCGCTCGACCATGGCGTTCGAGACGGAGCCGGAGGAGGACGATGCCGAACCCGCGGCCAAGGACGTTCCGGCCGAGGGGACCGGCGCCACCGACAGGTCGGACGAGCTGCTCACGGACCAGGGCACGGCCGCGACCGAGCGCGTCCCGGCCGGGGACGCCGAGGAGGCCGACGAGCTCGAGGAGGACGGTGTCGGGTCGTTCCTGTCGGAGGCCGAGGCCGAGGGATACGACGCAGGGTCGGACGAAGGCGCGGAGCCCGTCGCGTCGGCGCCCGGCTACGTCGACCTCCCCGGCGCGGAGCAGGAACCGGGGGTCGCCGAGCTGATGGAGGAGACCGAACCCGAGGTCGCCGAGGAAGCACCCAACATCCAAGCGGTCGAGGCGGCGGCCGATCACTTCGCCGAATCCGTTCGGGACGAGGTCCACGTCGAGCCCGAGACTGTGGGGCCGCAGCCCACCGAGGAGGTCGCGATCGCCCAGCTGCTCGGTGAGGAGGGCGACGACGGTTCGGAGGCGGCGGAACCGGCACGGACCGTTCGGGTCGGCGCGGAGGGTTTCGGCGGGCCGAGCTGGCAGGAACCGACCGCGATCGAGGTTGGCGCCGAACCCGAACGCAAGGGGCCCGGCCGCGACGTGCCGATGGCGTTCATCACCGGCATCGTCCTCGTCGGCCTTGCGGTCGGGGCGATCTTGATCGGGCCCGGGGCGTTCGCGATCTTCGCAGGCATCGTGGTGCTGTTCGCGCAGGGGGAGTTCTACCTCGCGATGCAGAAGCGGCACTATCAACCGGCGACGGCGCTCGGTCTGGTCTCGGGGGCGCTCGTCCTCGGCGCCGGGTACTACCGAGGCGAGAACGCGATGCTCGCGATCGTGGCGCTCTCGCTGTTCGCGACGTTCCTCTGGTACATGACCGTTCCCGTGCAGCATCGGCGCAACCTGGTGTCGAACATCGCGATCACCGTGCTCGGGGTCGTCTACATCCCGCTGCTCGCCGCCTACGCGCTCGCGGTCCTGAAGCTGCCCGACGGCGAGGGTCTGACGCTCTCGATCATCGGGCTCACGTTCGTGTACGACACGGCCGCGTTCGGGGTCGGCTACTTCTGGGGGAGTCGTCCGCTCGCGCCCAACGTCAGCCCGAAGAAGTCGTGGGAGGGCGCCATCGGAGCGACCCTCGTGGTGATCGCGGTGTCGGTCGGCGTCGTGGGCTCGTCGGTGACGCTGCTCGATACGATCGGCCGGTCGGTGGGATTGGCGGTCGTCGTGGCCGTGTTCGCGCCGCTCGGCGATCTCGCGGAATCGCTCCTCAAGCGCGATCTCGAGATCAAGGACATGGGCGGGATCCTCCCCGGCCACGGCGGCGTGATGGACCGCATCGATTCGGTGCTGTTCGTGGCCCCGGCCGCGTTCATCTACCTGCGCTTGATCCTGCTCTGAGACCTCTCTCACCCGGGGTCAGGCCTGCCTACGGCCTTTGTGGGCGCCGCGGGGTAATCTCTTGCCGATGCGCTCGCTGGTGATCCTCGGCTCGACGGGATCGGTGGGGACGCAGGCGCTCGACGTCGTGCGGCACAACCCCGACCGGTTCAAGGTCGTTGGCCTGTCCGCAGGCACCAACCAGGAGCTCCTGGTCGGGCAGATCCGGGAGTTCCTCCCGCCGCACGTGGCCATCGCCAACGACGAGGCGGCCGCCGACCTGGAGGAGAAGCTCAGCGGGATCAAGGGCGTCGAGGTCCACGTGGGCCCCGAAGCGGCCGAGAGTCTGGCGCGAGATTCCGAGGCCGACATGGTCCTGAACGCGCTGGTCGGGTCGGCGGGTCTGGCGCCAACGCTCGCGACGCTACAGGCAGGCAAGCTGCTCGCCCTCGCCAACAAGGAGAGCCTGGTCGTCGGTGGCGACCTCGTCGTCGACCTCATCAAGGGCGAGCCGGAGCGGCTCATCCCGGTCGACTCGGAACACGCTGCGCTGGCCCAATGTCTGCGTGGGGAGCGCCGCGAGGACCTGAAGCGCGTGATCTTGACCGGGTCGGGCGGGCCGTTCAGGGGCTGGACCCACGCAGAGCTCGCCAAGGCTTCCGTGAAGGAGGCGCTCGCGCACCCCGTCTGGCAGATGGGGCCGAAGATCACGATCGACTCGGCCACGTTGATGAACAAGGGCCTCGAGGTGATCGAGGCCCACTACCTGTTCGGGCTCGAGTACTCGCAGATCCACGCCGTGATCCACCCTGAGGGGATCGTGCACGCGCTCGCCGAGTTCCGGGACGGCTCGATGACCGCCCAGTTCGCGGTCCCCGACATGCGGCTGCCGATCCAGCTCGCGCTGGCGTGGCCCGAGCGGCTCCCGACGGGCGTCGGCCCCGTTCCGCTCGCCGACAGCCGTCTCACGTTCGAACCCGTCGACCGCGAGGCGTTCCCGGCGATCGACCTCTCCTATCGGGTCGGCGAGCTCGCTCTGACCTTCCCCGCGGTCATGAGCGCGGCCAACGAGGTCGCGGTCATGGCCTTCCTCGAGGGCAAGATCCCCCTCACGCGCATCGTCGAGGTCGTCACGGCCGTCGTCGATGAGCACGAACCGCCCTCGAGCGTGGTCTCGGTGGTGAACCTTGAGCGAGCCGATCGCTGGGCCCGCCAACGTGCCGCCGAGATCATCGAGGCTCGCTAGGACGTATCGCTATGGCCGCTCTCGGCATCGGTGCCTTCATCGTTGCTTTGATCCTCGTGATCGTGATCCACGAGGCCGCGCACTTCGCCGTGGCGCGAGCGTTCGGGATCAAGGTGACCGAGTTCTTCGTCGGCTTCGGTCCCAAGCTCTGGTCGCGGACGCGCGGCGAGACCGAGGTCGGCGTGAAGGCGATCGTGGCCGGCGGCTACGTGAAGATCGCCGGGATGAACCCGTACGAGACGATCGCGCCAGAGGACTATCCGAGGACGTTCGGCGCCAAGCCGATCTGGCAGCGCGCGCTGGTGATCCTCGCCGGTCCGGCGACCCACTTCGTCCTGGCGTTCGTGTGCTTCGCGCTCTGGCTTGGGTTCGTGGGAGAGCCCGTCGCGACGGGGACGGTGATCGACGAGGTCGCCCCCCGACTGGAGGGCGTCGAGTCGCCGGCTGCGGCCGCCGGTCTCCAGCCCGGTGATGTGGTCGTCGCGGTCGACGGCATCCGCGAGCCCTCGATGGATGAACTGGTCCGCTACACGACGGCGCACGTCGGCGAGCCCATCACGTTCACCATCCTGCGCGACGGCTCCCTGTTGCGACTGGAGCTGGTGCCCGTGATCTCGGAAGGGGTGGACGGCGAGCAGATCGGCCGGATCGGGGTCCTCGTGCGGCCCGGAAGCATCGTCCGCGACACGGAGGGCGTGTTCGGGTCGGTGTCCGGCGCGGCCGACCTCGTCGGGGACAACCTCGTCGGGACGGTGCGCGGCGTCGGGCGGATCTTCGGACCCGAGGGGATCGGTCGCCTCGCCACCCTCGTCTTCACCGACGAACCACGAAGGGATGAGGACCCCGCCAGCGTCGTCGGCATCGGGCGAGTCGCCGGGAGCCTCGCCTCCGACGACCGGTTCGGAGACCTGCTGCTCCTGTTCGGCGTCGTGAACGTGTTCGTCGGTCTGCTGAACCTGCTCCCGCTGCCGCCGTTCGATGGCGGGCACCTCGCGGTGCTCGCCATCGAGAAGATCCGGGGCCGCCCCGTCGACATGCGCAAGGTGATCCCGGTCTCGGCCGCCGTCGCCGCCTTCTTCATCATCTTCACGGTCGCCGTGGTGTACGTGGATCTCGTGAAGCCTCCTGTCTAGGACGCTCCGGAGGCGTTCGCGCTCGGGAATCCGAACCTGGGCGGCGGCGACACGATTTCTCAACACGGTCGGCGAAAGCCCGCGATGCGCGGCGGCTACGATGGGCCGGTGACCGAGCAGACCGTCCTGGTCGTGGACGACGAGGCTGCGATCGCGGAGGCCGTCCGCGCCCGCCTCTCGAGCGAGGGCTTCCGCGTCCTGGTCGCGGGCGACGGCCCGCAGGCGTTGGAGCTCGCCGGCGCCGAGGAGCCGGACCTGGTCGTGCTCGACCTGATGCTCCCGGGGATGGACGGTCTCGAGGTGTGCCGGCGGCTCCAGGCCGGACGCTGGGTGCCGGTCCTGATGCTCACGGCCCGCACCGAGGAGGCCGACAAGGTGGCCGGGTTCGCCGTCGGCGCCGACGACTACCTGACGAAGCCGTTCAGCCTGCGCGAGCTCACGGTGCGGGTCAGGGCGATCCTCCGGCGCGTCGAGCGCATCGCCTCGCCGCCCTCGACCGGACCGATCGACTACGCCGGGCTCTCCGTCGACCCCTCGAAGCGAAAGGTGAGCGTGGACGACGCGGAGGTGCAGCTCACCCCTCTCGAGTTCGAGATCCTCCTGGCGCTCGCCCGGGAGCCGGGCGTGGTCCTGACGCGCGAGCAGCTGATGGACCGCGTCTGGGGGTACCGCGACTACGCGGGTGGCCGCGTCGTCGACTCGCACGTCGCTCGGATCCGCCGGAAGCTCGGCGAGGACGGAGCCGAGCCGCGGTTCGTCCGGACCGTACACGGCGTGGGTTACGCGTTCGGGGACGAGTGAGCCCGGCGTGACGCTGCTCCAGCGGTTGCCGACGATCCGGTCGAAGCTCGGCTCCGTGATCGTGTTCGCCGTCGGGACGACCCTGCTGCTCGTCTACCTGATCCTGGGCGTGGGGTTCGAGGTGTTCACGATCGGCGGTCACTGGTGGGAGCTCCTGCTCGCGGGGGTCTTGGGTGCGGGGATCGCGCTGGTGATCGCCCGGTGGGTGGCGCGCGGGATGACGCAGCCGCTCCGAGACATGGCCCGGGCGGCCCGTCGGATGGAGATCGGTGATTACTCCCAGCGCGTCGTGACGGATTCGCGGGACGAGGTCGGCAAGCTCGCCGAGGCCTTCAACCGGATGAGCAAGGAGCTCGAGGGTCTCGAGCTGCTTCGGCGCGAGCTCGTCGCGAACGTCTCGCACGAGCTGAAGACGCCGATCTCGGCGTTGCGCGCGCATCTGGAGAACCTGCTCGACGGCGTCGAACAGCCCGACCGGGAGACGCTCCAGATCATGCTCGTGCAGTCCGAACGTCTGGGACGCCTCGTGGACCAGCTCCTCGATCTCTCCCGGCTCGAGTCCGGCGACGTGCCCCTCGAGCGGGAGCTGGTGGATCTCGCTCCGCTCGTGTCGCAGGTGTTCTCCGAGATCCAGGTCGCCCGTCCCGAACCGGGGGTGACGCTCGCCGACGACCTGCCGGGAGATCTCCCGCCGGTCTTCGCCGATCGCGAGCGTGTGCACCAGGTGCTGTTCAACCTGCTCGACAATGCTGTGCGATTCACGCCGATGGGTGGTCGCGTCACCGTGACCGCTTCGCCCCACAACGGCTCGATCGACGTTGCGGTCGCCGACACGGGTCCCGGCATCTCGGCCGAAGATCTGTCGCGTGTGTTCGAACGCTTCTACCGAGTCGACGAGTCTCGGTCGCGCGACGACGGCGGAACGGGGATCGGACTCGCGATCGCCCGCTCGGTGGTCGAGGCCCACGGGGGGCGGATCTGGGCCGACAGCGAGCCGGGCCGAGGGAGCACCTTCACGTTCGAGCTGCCGGTCGCTCCCGGAGCCGGCGGCGCGAGCGGTAGCCTCCGGGAGAACGGGACAAGGAGGAGCGAGTGAGATCCGTCACCACGTCCGTCGACGTCGCCGCGCCGGAGCGATACGCATACGTCGACCTCACCGAGGAGCTCGAACGGGCGATCAAGGACTCGGGGGTCACCGAGGGTTCGGCCGTCGCCTTCTGCGCGCACACGACGTGCGCGCTCATCATCAACGAATGGGAGGACGGAGCCCTCGAGGACTTCCGCGCGCGCATGCTTCACCTCGTCCCCGACGACCTCTACTACGCGCACGACGACCTGGCGCGCCGAACGCAGAACCTCGAGGAGTCGCACGAGCGCCGCAATGGGTCCGCCCACGTCAAGGCGATGCTCCTGTCGGCTTCGTCGCACGCGATCCCGGTGGCGAACGGAGCTCCGATGCTCGGACGCTGGCAGCGGCTCATCCTGTTCGAGATGGACGAGCCCAAGGACCGGCAGGTCGTGTTCCACGTGTTCGGCGGGTAGCCGGGCGGGGGTGCGGCGGCTCACGGAGCGAGCGCGAGCGCGCGAGCGGTAGCCCCCCCTGGGGAATGGGACACTGGAGCCGTGCTGACCGAACGCCGGAAAACCCGCCAGGTCCGGGTGGGCGACGTGACCATCGGAGGAGACGCCCCCATCCGGGTGCAGTCGATGACCACGACGAAGACCGCGGACGTCAACGCGACGTTGCAGCAGATCGCCTCGTTGGTGGCCGCCGGCGTCGACATCGTCCGCGTGGCCGTTCCGCACTGGGACGACGCCGAGGCGCTTACAGCGATCGCGTCCAAGTCGACCGTTCCGGTGGTGGCCGACATCCACTTCCAATGGAAATACGCGATGGCGGCGCTCGAAGCCGGGATCCAGGGTCTGCGGATCAACCCGGGGAACATCAGGTATCAGGACAAGGTGCGCCTGATCGCTCGCGAGGCGAAGGCTCGGAGCGTGCCGATCCGGATCGGCGTGAACGCGGGCTCGCTCGAGAAGGACCTGCTCGCCAAGCACGGTGCACCGACGCCGGCCGCGCTCGTCGAGAGCGCGCTCTCGGAGGCTCGGATCCTCGAGGACGAGGACTTCTTCGACATCAAGATCTCGGTGAAGCACTCGAACCCCGGTGTCATGATCGAGGCCTACCGGATGCTCGCGGACGCGTGCGACTACCCGCTGCATCTGGGTGTCACCGAGGCCGGCCCGATGCCCGCAGGCGGTATCAAGAGCGCGGTCGGCATCGGAACGCTGCTGTCCGAGGGGATCGGCGACACGATCCGCGTCTCGCTCACGGACGACCCCGTCGAGGAGGTCAAGGTCGCCACGTGGATCCTCCGATCGCTCGGACTGCGCAAACGTGGGCTCGATCTGGTGGCGTGTCCTTCCTGCGGACGGGCCGAGGTCGACGTCCTCGGGCTCACCAAACAGGTGCACGAGGCGATCGAGCGCGAAGGCCTGAAGGTTCCGATCCGCGTCGCCGTGATGGGCTGCGTGGTGAATGGCCCCGGCGAGGCTCGCGAGGCGGACCTCGGCATCGCCGCGGGCAAGGGCCAGGGCTTCCTCGTCGTCAAGGGTGAGGTGATCGACAAGATCCCCGAGGACCGGTTCGTCGAGCGTGTCATCGAAGAGGCCAGGAAGATCGCGGCCGAGCGCGAGGCCGCTCCATCCGGGTAAACCGCTTCGCCGGCGGCTGGCGCGCTCGCCGTCCTGGCTGCGCTCGCTCGCCGCTCCGTCATCGACGTGACCGTGATCACGACGGATCGGTAGCGCCCGATACCGAACCTCCGGCCGACCCGCCCTACGGTGACGAGGACATCATCGAAGGGAGAAGAGGTCGATGGCCACCAGGATCGAGACTCTCGGAGGAGGCAAGCGGGCCCCCCGGGCTACCTGGATCATGCTGTTCGCGATCGTCATGGTCGCCGCAGCGCTCGTGATCGGGACCCTCCTCCGGTCGGACGGAGGGACCGTGAAGCCGGCGGGCTCGGCCGACGACGGAGCAACCACCGCGCTCGGGCCGGCGACACACGTTGCAGGACTCGTGAAGACGGGGCTGCAGCCGAGGCCGTTCTCGCCGATCCCGGTGAACGAGGCCGTGGTCGCGGAGAGGACCCCGAACAGGTTCGTGATGATGCCGGTCGGTGAGCTGAAGCTGAGGTACGGCGGCTAGGAACGACCATCTTTTCGCAGGGCCGGAGCCGAACGGCTCCGGCCCTTCGCGCGCTCGAGCTCGGATGCGCTACCGACGAGGGACAGGAAGTTCCGGACGATCTTCGGGCCGTCCGGTGTCAGGATCGACTCAGGATGGAACTGGACGCCGAACCGAGGCAGCGTTCGATGCTGTGCGGCCATCACGAGTTCGTCGTCGCTCCAGGCGGTCAGCTCGAGCTCGGGAGGCAGACCCTCACGGGTCACGACCAGCGAGTGGTAGCGGCCCGCCTCGAAGGGGCTCGGAACGTCGGACAGGATCCCTCGGCCGTCGTGATGGACGAGCGACGCCTTGCCGTGGACGGGCGTCACGCGCTCGACGCGGGCACCGGCGACGATCCCCATCGCCTGGTGGCCGAGGCAAACGCCGAGCACCGGCGTCGCCTCCGGCAGGATCCGCAGGAGCTCGGTGAAGCATCCCGCGTCCTCCGGCCTCCCCGGTCCCGGCGAAAGCACCACGGCTGCCGGCTCCCGTGCGACGAGCGCCTCGGCCGGCTCGGCGTCGCTCTTCACGACCTCGGTCGTCGCTCCCAGGCTCTCGATCAGCTGCACGAGGTTGTAGGTGAACGAGTCGTAGTGGTCGACGACGAGGATCACGTGCCCTCCTCGGCGCCGAAGGCCTCCGCGTCCAAGATCGCGGGCAGGAGGGCCGCGGCCTTCGCGTTCGTCTCGGCGAGCTCGACATCGGGGTCGGAGTCCGCGACGACGCCGGCGCCGGTCTGCACGTACGCGGTCGCGTCGGCGACCACGGCCGTGCGGATCGTGATGCAGAAGTCGAGGTCCCCGGCGAACGTGCAGTAGCCCACCGCACCCGCGTATGGTCCGCGTGCGGTGGGCTCGAGCTCCGCGATCAGCTCCATCGCCCGGCGTTTCGGCGCGCCCGTCACGGTTCCCGCGGGGAATGTGACGGCGAGCGCGTCCAGTGGATGCGTGCCCTCGGCGAGCTCGCCCTCGACCGTGCTGACGATGTGCATGACCTTCGAGAAGCGTTCGACCGACATGAGCTCGCTCGGCCGGACCGTCCCGGGCGTGCACACGCGGCCCAGGTCGTTACGGGCCAGGTCGACGAGCATCGCGTGCTCGGCGCGCTCCTTCGGGTCGGCGAGGAGCTCGTGCTCGTAGAGACGGTCGCGGAGCTCGGTCTCCCCGCGTGGGCGCGTCCCCGCGATCGGGCGGCTCGTCACGGTCCGCCCCTCGACGCGGACCAGCGGCTCCGGCGACGAGCCGGCGAGCTCGAGGCCGAGCATCCGCACGAAGAACATATAGGGAGCCGGGTTCGTGACGCGGAGGCGCCGGTAGACCGGGAACCCGCCGCCCGAGCACGGGAAACGGACCCGCCGCGAGGGGACACCCTGGTAGATGTCGCCCGCCACGATGTGTTCCTTCATCGTCCGAACGATCTCGCGGAAGCGGTCGTCCGACATGTTGGGCTCGCCGAGGGAGTCCGCGTCCGGCGTCGTCGGCCCGGGCAACGGGTTCGGCGCGGGGGCGCTCGGAGACGACAGCCGCCCGGCGAGGTCCTTCAACGCGTCCGCGCCCTCGTCGTATGAGCCGGGGGGGACGTGCGCGACGAGGAGCATGCGCTGGCGCCAGTGATCGAAGACGACGGCCCGATCCACCACCATCAGCGCGATCGGGGGACCCATGGGGTCCCCGTCGGGGAAGGGGTGTCCGTCGAGGAGCGCCGCCGCCTCGTAGGACAGGAAGCCCATCAGCCCGCCGGTGAGCGAGGGCAGGCCGTCGACCCGGGGCGCTCGGAGCGAGCGGGCGAGGGCGACGAGGTCCGCACGGGCGTCACCGCTGCTCGGCGTTTCGAGCGACAGTCGGTCGGTGGCGTCCAGGACCCGGAGCCCGTCCCGATCGAGGACGACGATCGCCGCGGGGTCCCCCGCGACGAACGAGTACCGCCCCCAGCGCTCGGAGCGCTCGACGCTCTCGAGCAGCAGGCCCGATCCGTCACCGGCGAGCGCCGGGAAGACGCCGACCGGGGTCGAGACGTCGGCGAGCAGCTCGGTCCAGACCGGTGCGAGCGCGAACCCCTCGGCCTCGCGCTGGAACGTGTCTCGATCGGGGCGCACCCTCACGCGGTCTCCTTCGCCGGACGCCGGCATCCGTTCGCGAGAGCCGTACCCTACCCGGACCCGCCGAGCCGGCATGGCCGGTGACCGGCGCGTCCGTCGCTGTCGACCTGGTTTCGGGGCGTCGGGTAGGGTGTTGCGCCACGGAACAAGGGGGGGAACCCGCGATGCGAACGTCCCGTAGGTTGCTTGCCGTCCTGACCGGCTTGGTCGCCGGCGCGGGGTTGCTGCTCGTCGCTCCGGCGGCGGCGGAACGGCAAGCCCGACCGCACGCGCGGACCGCCGCGCGAGCGATCGTGCACGGGCACGTTACCGCCGCGTCGCAGAACAGGCCCACGTCGTTCGAGGTGTTCGCGCAGCGGTCACGTCCACGGCTCTCCACGAAGGGCTCCACGGAAGCTCGAAGCACTCGGTTGCCGGCGTTCCAATTCGGATTCGACGGGCTCGCCGACCCTTTCTCGCGACCGTCCGACACGACGGGAGCGCTGGGCGGCAGCTTCTACGTCGTGGCGGTCAACACGCAGGTGGCGGTCTACGACCGGACGGGTGTGCAGGTCGTCGCGCCGATCCAACTTGACGCGCTCCACCCGGATTCGTCGGGACGCTTGTCGTTCGACCCGAAGGTCGTCTACGACCAGTACAACGACACGTTCCTCGTCGTCTACCTGGTCCAGGAGGACTCGCCCCGTCTCTCGTTGATCGTGGCCGTCGCGATACCGGACGCCACCGCGAACAACACGGGCACGTGGTGCCCCACGTCGTTCCCAGGCGACGCCTTCCCCGCGAGCCCACGGCTGTGGGCCGACTATCCGGGCGTGGGATACAACGACACGCGCGTCACGATCGCCACCAACCAGTTCACCTTCCCGAGCAGCACGGCCCGGTTCCGCTACTCGCAGATCATGACGCTCGACAAGACCGGTCTGTACGACTGCACGCAGCCGGCCCCGATGCCGACGGTCTTCGGCGGCACGAACACGCGTGACACCAACGGCTTCCAGTCCTTCACGCTTCGCCCCGCCGAAACGGTGGGATCGTCGCCGGGCGCACAACTCTTGATCTCGTTCGAGCCCATCGACGGCAAGTTCGACTACCTGGTGCTGTGGCGGATCAAGCCGACGGCGACGGGCTTCAGGCTCAAGAAGGCTTGCTGCGGGTCCACGGGCAGAGTGTCGGTCCCACCGCTGGGATCGCAAGGCGGCGGCGGGGTGAACGACCCAGACTTCTGGTGGGACCCTGGAGATTTCCGTCTTGTCAACGCGTTCTACGACGCCGACCGCAACGAGTTGTTCGCCGCGCACACGGTGTTCAAGAACTTCAAGCCGGACGTCCTGACGGGGTCGTATCCGGAGGCGGCGGTGCAGTGGTACGAGGTCAACCCGAAGAGCAACCTCAGGAACTCCGTTCTCGCCCGTAAGGGCGTGATCGGCTCGACCGAGATCGACGTCGGATGGCCGACCGTGGCGACCGACTCCAGCGGGACGCTGTTCGTGACGTACAGCCGGGCGAGCGATCCGCACGACGAGTTCCTCTCGGCATGGGTCGCCACGATCCCGTCGAACTCGACGGCCGATACGCAGCTTCTCCTCCGGGCGGGATCGGCGACGTACGACGCCAGCAACGGACCCGAACGCTGGGGCGATTACACCGCCATCAACCGCGACCCGCTGGACGGTCAGTTCCTCGCGACCTCGAACCAGTACGCGGCGTCGTCTGCCCAATGGCAGCAGTTCATCAGTACGGTCACCGACAACTAGGGTCGAGCCCGACCGGTATCCTGAGCCTCCATGAGGCTCTCGGCACTGTTCGCGTCCACCCTGCGCGACGATCCCGCCGACGCGGAGATCGCGTCGCATCGTCTGCTGCTGCGTGCCGCGTTCATCCGTCAGGTGGCTGCTGGGATCTACACGACCCTGCCGCTGGGTCTGCGTTCGATCCGCAGGATCGAACGGATCGTCCGCGAGGAGATGATCGCATCGGGGGCGCAGGAGTTCCGGATGCCGATCCTGCTGCCCTCCGAGCCGTGGAAGGCGACCGGTCGCTGGGATCTGTACGGAGACACGCTGTTCCGATTGAAGGATCGGCACGAGCGGGAGATGCTCCTCGGACCGACGCAGGAGGAGGTCGTGACGCAGCTCGTCGCGGTCGATCTGCCGTCGTACCGCGATCTTCCCGTCAATCTGTATCAGATCGAATGGAAGTACCGAGACGAGTTCCGCCCGCGGTTCGGGTTGCTCCGAGGGCGCGAGTTCCTGATGAAGGACGCCTACACGTTCGATCGCGACGAGGAAGGGATGGCGCGCTCGTACGACACGATGCTGCGGGCATACCGGAGGGTCTTCGACCGATGCGGGCTCTCGTACATCGTCGTGGAGGCCGAGCCCGGGCAGATCGGCGGTGGCGTCAACCACGAGTTCATGGCGCGGGCGGACGTTGGGGAGGACCTCTTCGTCGAGTGCGTCAACGGCGACTATCTCGCGGACTGGAAGGCGGCGACCCCGCGACCGCCCGAACCTGCCTCGGTGGACGGATCGGCGCCGCTCGAAAAGGTCCACACGCCGGACGCGGCGACGATCGATGCGGTCTCGAAGCTGCTCGGCGTGCCGCCCGAGCGGACGCTCAAGACCATGTTGTTCGACGCCGGGGGTGGGACGGTCGCCGTCCTGTTGCCCGGCGACCGCGAGGTGGAGGAGGCCAAGCTCGAGCGCGTGATGTTCCCGACTCCGGTTCGTCGGTTCGAGGACGCGGACTTCGCCGCTCGAGGATATGCGAAGGGCTACGTGGGTCCCCAGGGTCTGAGCGAAGACGTGACGATCCTCGCGGACCCCTCGGTGCGTGGCGAGAGCGATTGGGTGATGGGTGCCAACGAGACGGACCACCACGTCACGGGGGCGAACGTCGGGCGCGACTTCCGCGTCGACCGCTACGAAGACCTCGTCGCGCTCCGGGACGGCGACCGCTGCCCCAACGACGGCGGTGAGCTCCGCTTGGGGCGGTCGATCGTCGTCGGCCACATCTACCAGCTCGGGACGAGGTACTCGGCGCCGCTCGAGGCGACGTTCGTAGATGAGGACGGATCCGAGCGCCTGTACCAGATGGGGAGCCACGGCATCGGCATCTCGCGCATCCTCGCGGCCGCGGTCGAACAGTTCCACGACGAAGCGGGGCTCCGGCTGCCGAGGTCGCTCGCACCGTTCGAGATCGTGGTGATCCTCGCGAACCGCGACGACGAGCGGGTGGTGGCGGAGGCCGAGCGCGTGTACACGGAGCTGCTCGAGGCGGGCGTGGACGCCGCGGTCGACGACCGGGAAGCGACCGCCGGTGTGAAGTTCGCTGACGCCGACCTCATCGGCTACCCGGTCCAGGTCGTGATCGGCAAGCGCGGCGTCCAGGCGGGGACCGCCGATCTCAAGGTCCGCGCGACCGGGGAACGGTCGCAGGCGCCGCTCGCCGAAGCCGCCAGCGCGGCGGTGGACCTGCTCGCGACCGCCCCCTAGGCTGGCTCTCGTGGGCACATGCGAGCGCCTACGGTGAGGGCGCCGAACGCCCTCCGGGACTTCGTCAAGCTCCGGCCCGAGGTCGAGGCGGTCCTCCAGCACGTCGGGTTGCGGACGTGGGACCTCGTGCTCGTGGACGCCACCGGCCTGTGGGTGCGTGACGAGTTCGAGGACGAGGAGGCGGCCGAGGCCGTGTGCCGCGAGCTGGGCATCCGTGTGCACCGGGGCTGGGACGACCCGCGCATCGTGCGGCGGATGGGTGCGAGGGACCACTGGAACACGCCCGACGGGCAACGCAGAGGCCTGTGAGCGACGCGCTCGGGCTTCGGAGCGATGCACGTCGGGTATACTGAGCAGCAGAAACGGAGCGGTGTTACCCGGAAGTGGGCTTGCGCCCACTTTTCTTTTCGAAGGGGTCGTTCGAGGTGCGCGAGAAGGAGGTCGGCGATCTGGTCCGGCCGGTCGTAGAGGACGCCGGGCTGGAGGTGTGGGAGGTCTCGTTCGACCGGGAGGCCGGTCGCCGGATCCTGCGGGTGAAGGTCGACCGGGCGGCTGGGAACGGACGGGACGGCGGCGTCGACCTCGACACGATCGCGACGATCTCGCAGAGGCTGTCGCGCAGGCTGGATCTCGAAGGGTTCGAGCAGGATCGCCCGTACGAGCTCGAGGTGGGCTCGCCCGGGTTGGAACGGCCGCTCCGGGAACCCCGGCACTTCGAACGGAGCGTCGGGCAACAGGTGAGGGTGAAGACGGTGGAGCCGGTGGACGGACGCAGGGTCCACGAGGGCGCGCTGGTCTCGGCCGGTGCGGAGGCGATCGTGATCGCATCCGAGGGCGGAGAGCTGCGCGTCCCCTACGACGGCATCGCTTCGGCGAGGACCGTCTTCGCGTGGAAGAGGGCTGGGAGCAGGACATGAACCAGGAGATGATCGCGGCGCTGCGCGAGCTCGAGCGTGAGAAGGGCATCGCGTTCGAGACGATCCTCGAGGGGCTCGAGGAGGCGATGGCGTCCGCCTACAAGTCGTGGTGGAAGCAGCAGCACCCGGAGCTCGATGAGGAGACCTTCGGCGTGCGGGCGAAGATCGACCCGGAGAGCGGTGACCTGCGCGTCTGGGTCCAGGAGCTCGAGCGGATCGAGCACGAGGACGAGGAGGGCGAGATCACCGTCGAGACCAAGGTGCTGTCCGAACAGGAGGTCCAGGTCACCGACGAGTTCAAGGGGCGGATCGGCGCGCAGACCGCGAAGCAGGTGATCTTCCAGAGGCTCCGCGACGCGGAGCGCGAGATGACCTACGAGGAGTTCGCCGGCCGTGAGGGCGACGTCGTGACCGGCATCGTCCAGCAGTCCGAGCGCCGGTATACGCTCCTGGATCTCGGCAAGGTCGAGGCGCTGTTGCCCCAGGCCGAGCAGGTGCCGAGCGAGCCGTACCGCAACGGCGAGCGGCTCAAGGGCTACATCACCGAGGTCCGCAAGGGGAGCAAGGGGCCGCAGATCGTCGTGTCGCGGACCCACCCCGGGTTGCTCAAGAAGCTGTTCGAGCTCGAGGTGCCCGAGATCGCCGAGGGGATCGTCGAGATCAAGGCCGTGGCTCGCGAGCCCGGCCACCGTTCGAAGATCGCGGTCTCGTCCAACGAGCCCGCGGTCGACCCGGTCGGCGCGTGCGTGGGCCCGAAGGGCTCGCGGGTGCGCAACGTGGTCACGGAGCTCCGAGGCGAGAAGATCGACGTCGTGCCGTGGAGCGCCGACCCGGCGACCTTCGTCGCCAACGCCCTCCAGCCGGCGAAGGTACGAGAGGCTCGTGTCGACCCCGAGACCCAGACCGCGCTCGTGATCGTTCCCGACTACCAGCTCTCGCTCGCGATCGGCCGCGAGGGGCAGAACGCGCGGCTCGCGGCCCGGCTCACCGGCTGGCGGATCGACATCAAGAGCGAGACGCAGTTCGCCGACGAGCAGCGCGGCGGGCCTCGGCCTGCGCAGCCCGCGCAGCCGGCGGCTGCGGCGGAGCCTTCGCCGTCTTCGACGCAGCTCGTTTCGGAGGGCTCGGGGGCCGCTCAGGCCGGGGATGCGACCGACGGTGGCGACGGGTCGGGCGCCGACTCCGCCGCAGCCGCCGGGGGCGACTCGGCCGCCACCGAGGCCGAGCTCGGCGCAACCACGCGCGACGACTCGGCCCCCGCACCTGCCGACACGGAGCCTTCGGCCACTGAGGGTGCGGGTGAGCCGGTCCTCGTCGAGGATGCCGTCGAGGGGTCTGCGGAGGAGGCGGCGGAGGAGAAGGCGGAGGCGTAGTCGTGCCGACGGCGCACGTGCCCGCGCGGACGTGTGTCGGCTGCAGGGAGCGAGGCGACAAACGCGATCTCGTTCGCTTCGTCGCGGTCACGGGCGGCTCGGTCCGGATGGACCTGCGGGGTTCCGAACCGGGGAGAGGCGCGTACGTGCATCGTCGGCGCGTGTGCCTCGAGGCGGCACTGTCGCACGGCGCGCTCGCCAGAGCGCTCCGGACCGGTCTGGACGAGCACGGAGCCGCTACCCTTAGGGCGGATATCGAGGGGGAACTGGATCGTTGAGGGTTCATGAGCTTGCCAAAGAGCTGGGCGTCGCGAGCAAGGAGCTGCTCGCGTCGCTGAAGGAGATGGGGATCGACGGCCTCACCGCGTCATCGTCGGTCCCCGATCAGGCGGTGCCTCGCTTGCGGGCATCGGGTGGCAAGGCGGTGCCCGAGGCCAAGATCAAGGAGGCCGTGGAGGAACCGCTCCCCAAGCCACGGCCCTCGAGGAGGAAAGAGGTCCTCGAGCCCGAGACGCCTCCCGCGGCCAAGGCCAAGACGGCGGTAGTGGCCGAACCCGAGCCGTCGGCCGCACCCGCCGAGGTGGCTTCACCGGTGGAGGCACCCACGGCCGTCGAAGCCGCCGGACCGGCCCTTCCGGCCTTGAAGCTCGTACACGGCTCGACGCCACAAGACGTCGCCGACAAGACCGGCCGGAGCGTGGCCGAGGTCGTGAAGACGCTGATCGCCCTCGGCGAGATGGTCACGGCGTCCCAATCGCTGTCCGACGACGCGCTGCGGCTGCTCAGCGCGGAGCTGGGTTTCGAGGCGGAGATCGTCGAGATCGAGGACGACGAGGAGCCTGAAGAGGAGATCGACGAGAGTCAGCTGGAGCCGAGGGCGCCCGTCGTGACGATCATGGGCCACGTCGACCATGGCAAGACGCTCCTGCTGGACGCGATCAGGCAGACCGACGTGGTGTCGCAGGAGTTCGGCGGGATCACGCAGCACATCGGCGCCTATCAGGTGCACACGGACGGACGCGAGGTCACCTTCATCGACACCCCCGGCCACGAGGCCTTCACGGCGATGCGGGCCCGGGGGGCCCAGGTGACGGACATCGTGGTGCTCGTGGTGGCGGCGGACGACGGCGTGAAGCCGCAGACGATCGAGGCGCTCGACCACGCGAAGGCGGCGGGCGTGCCGATCATCGTCGCGGTGAACAAGATCGACAAGCCCGAGGCCGATCCTACGCGCGTGCGGCAGCAGATGGTGGAGCTGGGGATCGTGCCCTCGGAGTGGGGCGGCCAGAACGAGTTCGTCGACGTCTCCGCGAAGGCGCGGACCAACCTGGACAACCTGCTCGAGACGATCCTGCTCGTGGCCGACCTCGAGGAGCTGAAGGGCGACCCGGTCGGACGGGCGCGCGGCGTCGTGCTCGAGGCGCACCTGGACAAGGGCCGCGGGCCGGTCGCCAGCGTGCTCGTCCAGCGTGGCACGCTCGACGTCGGCGACACGCTCGTGTCCGGCACGTCGTGGGCGAAGATCCGCGCGATGTTGGACGAGAACGGTCAGCAGGTGAAGCAGGCCGGCCCCAGCAAGCCCGTGCAGATCCTCGGCTGGTCCGCCACGCCGAACGCCGGGGACGACATCCGCGAGGTTGCGGACGAGCGCGAGGCGCGGCACATGGTGCAGGAGCGCGAGGCGAAGGTCCGCGCGGCCGAGATGGTCACCGGGCGGCCCCCGACGTTGCAGGAGCTCATGGCGCAGGCCCAGCGCGACGAGGTCCCCGAGCTGAACCTGATCGTGAAGGCCGACGTGCAGGGTTCGATCGGGGCGCTCGTCGACGCGCTCGCCAAGCTCCCGCAGGACGAGGTCCGCGTGAACGTGATCCGCAGCGCGGCCGGAGCGATCACCGAGAGCGACATCAACCTCGCGCTGACCTCCCGCGCGATCGTCGTCGGGTTCAACGTCCGCCCGGACGTCCAGGCCAGGGAGCTGGCCGAGAAGGAGGGCGTGGACGTTCGCCTGTACCGCGTGATCTACGACGCGATCGACGACATCCGCAACGCCGTGGGCGGCATGCTGAAGCCCGAACAGCGCGAGACCCAGCTCGGGCGTGCGGAGGTCCGCGCGCTCTTCCGCGTTCCGAGGGTAGGGCTCGTGGCCGGGTCGTACGTTCTCCAGGGTACGATCACCCGGAACGCGCGCGCCCGCGTCATCCGGGACGGTGTCGTCGCGTACGACGGCAGGATCGGGTCGCTCCGCCGCTTCAAGGATGACGTCCGTGAGGTGAGCGAAGGGTTCGAGTGCGGCATCGGGATCGAGAACTTCAACGACGTGAAAGAGGGCGACATCATCGAGGCGTACGAGGTCCACGAGGTCGCCCGCGAGCTGTAGGGACACCGTCGATGCTCGTTGCGCTGGAGCGGTTCGACCTCCGCATCCCCTCGTGCGGATCCCTCAAGGAGAAGCGGCACGTCGTGAAGACGCTGACCCGCGGCATCCGCGCGACCTTCAACGTGTCCGTCGCCGAGGTGGACCATCACGAACTGTGGCAGCGCACGGCGATCGCCGTGGCGGCCGTCGCCGGCGAGCAGTACCACGCGCGGCGCGTCCTCCACGAGGTCGAGAAGCTGGTCGACCGCTGGGGCGAGGTCGAGCTGATCGACAGCGAGCTGACGCTGCACTACCCGGAGGCCTGAGGGATGCCCGAGGGGAGTCGGCCGAGCCGCGTCTCGGAGGAGTTCCGGGAGATCCTCGCGGAGGAGATCCCGAAGCTGAAGGATCCGCGCGTGGGGTTCGTCACGGTGACGGGTGTCACCGTGACGCCCGACCTCCGTCTGGCGCGTGTGTTCTACACGACGTTGGGAGATGATCGCGCTCGCCGTGCGACCGCCGCCGCGCTCGCATCGGCGCGGGGACACCTGCGTCAGGTGATCGGTCACCAGGTCCGGATGAAGGTGCTGCCGGATCTGCGGTTCGAGCACGACCAGACGCTGGGGGATCCGGACCGCATCGAGCAGCTGCTCCGAGAGCTGCGCGAGAAGGAGGGGACGTGAGGATCGCCGACCCGTTCACGAAGGCGGCCGAGGCGCTCTCGGCCGCCGCGAGCGTCGCGCTCGCGTGCCACGTGAACCCCGATGCCGACGCGCTCGGCTCGATGCTCGGGCTCTCGAACCACCTGCGGGCCATGGGGAAGGAGACGGTGTGCTCCTTCCCGAACCATCCGTTCGAGCCGCCGCGGTGGGCCTCGTTGCTGCCGGGGACGGAGGCGCTGGTTCCACCCTCCGCGTTCCCCGAGGATCCGCCGGTGATGGTGACGTGCGACGTGGCCTCGCTCGATCGACTGGCCTCGCTCGGAGGCGCGGCCGTGCGGGCGAAGACACTGATCTGGATCGATCACCACGTCACCAACGACGGGCGGGGGACGATCCCGATCATCGACCCCGCCGCATCGTCCACCTGCGAGCTGGTGTGGCGCCTCGTCAAGCAGCTCGGTGGCGAGATCCAGATCGAGACGGCGATGTGCCTGTACGCGGGGCTCGTCACCGACACGGGGCGGTTCCAATACGAAGCGGTCAAGCCCGACACCCTCCGGCTCGCCGCGGAGCTCCGTGAGTACCCGTTCGAGCACACGAGACTGGTGCAGGCGCTCTACGAGGACAACGGGGTGGCCTACCTCCGGCTCCTCGGGATCGCGCTCGGGCGTGTGCGCGTGGAGCCGGGGGCCGATCTCGTCTGGACCTACCTGACGCGAGCCGACCTCGAGGCAGCGGACGTCCACCCGGGGGAGACCGACGACCTCATCGACGTCGTTCGGACGGCGCGCGAAGCCGACGTCGCCGCCGTGATCAAGCAGCAGCGGGACGGGCGGTTCAAGGTGAGCCTGCGCTCACGCGGCGGGCACGACGTGGCGACCGCGGCGTCGCGGTTCGGTGGCGGCGGGCATCGTCTCGCGTCGGGGTACACCTCGAGCCAGGGTCTGGTCGCCACGGTCGAGTCGCTCAAGCGTGCTCTCGGAGCCGGTCCCTCGGCTCCGTAGCCCGGCGATGACTCCACGGGTCGAGGGGCTGATGTTGGTCGACAAGCCCTCCGGGGTGACCTCGCACGACGTCGTCGACGTGGTGCGCAGATCGCTCCGAACGCGCAAGGTCGGCCACGCGGGCACGCTGGACCCGATGGCCACCGGCCTGCTGATCGTCGGCGTCGGACGAGCGACGCGCCTCCTGCGCTACCTGGGCGACCTCTCGAAGTCGTACGCGGCGACGGGGCGCCTCGGCGAGGAGACCGACACGCTGGACGCCGACGGCCAGATCGTGCGATCGGCTTCCGTCGACGTCTCGCGAGCCGAGATCGAAGGGGTATGCGCCGCTCTGGTCGGCGATTCGTTGCAGGCGCCGCCCGCGTACTCCGCCGTCAAGGTCGGCGGGCGCAAGCTCTATGAGGCTGCGCGCAAGGGCGACGCTCTCGAGGCCCCCGCGCGCCGGATCCGCGTCGACGCGTTCGAGGTGTCGGCGTTCGACGGGCGAGACGTCGAGGTTCGGATCACCTGCTCGGGCGGCACGTACGTACGCGTCCTCGTGGCCGACGTCGGTCGTGCGCTCGGCTGCGGCGCGCACCTCGTGCGCCTTCGCCGAACCGCGATCGGGCCCTTCCGGGTCGAGGACGCCCGCCCGGCCGGCGTGGGGGAACCGCTCCCCATCGAACGCGCGATCGAGCACCTGCCGAGCGTCCACCTGGATGCCGAGGAGGCACGGGCGGCGTCCCACGGGCGCCTGTTGGGACCGGCGGCGATCGACGGCCCCTACGCGGTGTTCGGCCCCGACGGTGCGCTCAAAGGCATCTACCGGGACGCCGGAGCGAGCGCCCGGCCCGAGGTCGTGCTCGCGCCGGATCGATAAGGGGGTGCGCGCAAGGGCGATGTCTGCAAGCATGCCGTGATGCCCGAGGTCCGGAACACGAACGAGAAGAAGAAGCACTCGCCGGTCCGCCGCGTGATCTCGGCCGCGATCTCTCTGGTGATCGTGGCCGCCATCTTCATCTACGCGATCCCGCGCATCGCGGACTACTCGGCGGTATGGGCGACGATCAGCACCCTGACGCCGATCGAGTTCTGGACGCTGTTCGCGGCGATGGTCTTCAACCTGTTCACGTACTGGCTCGCGAACATGGCGGCGCTCCCGGGCCTGCGCCTGGGGCCGGCCGCGGTGGTCACGCAGACGACCACCTCCGTCGCGAACACGATCCCGGCCGGTGGCGCCGTGGCGGTTGGACTCACCTACACGATCCTGTCCTCGTGGGGGTTCAACGCCCAGGCGATCACCCTCTACATCGGCGTGACGGGCGTGTGGAACACCCTCATGAAGCTCGCCCTCCCTGTCGTGTCGCTCGCGCTCCTCGCGATCACGGGCCAGGCAGCTCCGGCCCTCGTGGTCGCCGCGTTGATCGGCCTCGTGTTGCTGGTGGTCGCGGTGTCCCTGTTCTCGCTCGCGCTCTGGAAGAAGGAGTTCGCTCGGCGGATCGGCGACGGGATCGGTCGTTTCGTGTCGTGGTTCCTTCGTTTGTTCCACAGGGGCCCGATCACGACGTGGGGCGACCAGGCTGTCGCGTTCCGCAAGCGGACCATCGTTCTCGTCGGCAAGCGCTGGCTCCTGCTGACGATCACCACGCTGGGCTCGCAGCTCGCGCTGTGGTTCATCCTGCTGCTGTGCCTGCGGGCGGTGGGCATCTCCGAGCAGGAGGTGAGCACGCTGCAGACCCTCGCGGTGTTCGCGTTCGGCCGTCTGCTCGCGGCCGTGCCCATCACGCCCGGTGGGGTGGGCTTCGTCGAGCTCGGGTACATCGGTGGGCTGACCGCGGCCGGCGGGAACGAGGCGCAGGTCGTGGCGGCGGTGCTGCTGTTCCGCGTCCTCACGTACGGGATCCAGATCCCGCTCGGCGGGTTCACGTACGTCATCTGGAGGTTGAAGAAGAGCTGGCGGCGCGAGGCACCGAAGCTCGAGCTCGAGCCCGAAACGCAGCCCGTCTAGGTCGCTCCGGTCGGGGCTCGCGCCCGCCGGCGCAGCGCGACGTCGCGGATCTCGGTGACCAGGCCGGCCGATCCGAGCGCCACGCCCGCCCCGAGCAGCACGCCGGCTACCACGTCGGAGAACCAATGGGCCTGTAGGTAGACGCGCGAGAGGGCCATCACGAAGGCGAACGCGACCGCGGCGAGCTCCCAGCGGAGTCGTTCGGGGCCGGCGGGCAGCAGCACCAGCACGAGGGCGACGGCGGTCGCCGCGCCCGCGACCGCGTGACCCGAGGGGAACGAGAACCCGACGACGTCGGCGAGCGGATCCGGCGGTCGCCCGCGATGGAAGAACGGCTTGGCACCGGCGAGGACGAGCTCCGCGACCGCCCAGGTGAGGAGCCAGGCCGCGAGCGCCCGCCAGCGGGTCCGCACGATGAGCCAAACCGATACCCCGATCCGGAGCGGGATCGTCACCAGCCCGCCGCCCAGGACGTTCAGGAACCGCGCGAGCAACGTCAGCACCTGGTTGCGCACGTCGTCCGTCCAGTGGAAGACCATGAGGTCCCACTCGCCCACGAACGGGAGCGTCGTCGTAGGCGCGAGCTTCGGATGATGGCGTCCGACCGCGACGAACACGAAGATCATCGCGCCGAGGAGCACCGCCGACCATCCGATCGCTCGACGGTGATCCGTCAGCACGCTAGTCGCCGTCGACGCACGGCGGCGCGCCCGCTCCGCACAACGTCAACCCGAAGTCCTGCTCGATCTCTTGGACCAGCACCGTTCGGAGGCCGAACGTGACCGCCTCCTCGGCTTCCAGCGCGAGCGTTGGCTCCGCGTCGCCATCGAACCGGAAGCGGTAGGTGACGCAACCGCCGGGGAACACGAAGTACTCGTTCGCCGAGAACGGGTGCAGGGTGAACTCGCGCAGGTAGACCCGCACACCGCCCTCGCTGGTGGAGTTCGTGACGTCCACGCCTCCGGCGATCCGGCACGAGGACGTGAGCGCAACCTCGACGGCATGGATGCCGCCGCGGTCCGAGTCGAGCCAGAAGGTCGAGGTGCCGCTGCCGACGTCGGATCCCCCGTAGGTCCAACCCGCGGGCAGAGCTTCGATGCAAGGGAGGAGGGTGGCGCTCGGAACCGATTGCGCCATCAGCACGAAGAGCTCGCCGTCCTCAACGGGGCAGTTGGCTTCCGAGGCATCGCCCGCCCGCGAGCTGCACGAAACGAGGGTCGACAGGATGATCGCGACGACGGCGGCCGTGCCGAGTCGCCGTCGCCACCTCATACGAACGCGTTCCAGTTGCTCACGACGAGTCCGACCGCGAAGAAGGCGGCGAACGCGACCGCGACCGTGAGGAGCACCCTGCGGAGGCTCCAGCGCTGGATCGAGACCTGTTCGCGCGCGGGGGCCATCCGCCGGAACTCGGTCAGCAGGTCGCGACCGTCTTGCTTGAGGTTGTTCCGGAGCTGGGTCGGGCTCGCCACGCCGCGCGCGGCGGCGAACGCCTCGGCGATCTCGTCCTCGGAGAAATAGGTGAGCGCGTGCGCGTAGACGCGCTCGGCGTCGCTCCGCAGGGCGAGGACGAGCATCATGTTGGCGAGGTCGACCGCCTGGCGCCACGGTGAGGGCCGGACCTGGACGAAGAACACGTCGATCACCTTCAGCTCGCCGTCGCGCACCATGAGGTTCGCCGGCTTGACGTCGCGGTGCGCGAGCCCCTCGTCCCACATCCTCCGAACCAGCGCGAGCCCCTGGTCGATCACGCCGTCGTCGATGTCCGCCTCGCCGATCTCGACGGCGCCCTCGAAGAACTCCATCACGATCAGGTATTCACGTTCGGGGGTGATCTCGACGATCCCGTAGGCACGCGGGACCGGCACCCCGAGCTCACGCAGCAGGCGCAGCGTGTAGTCCTCGTACTCGACGAACCGGCGGACGGACTGGAACGGCTTCTCGTCCTCCAGCGCCCCGTACAGGATCGTCCGGCCGAGCTTGTACCAGCGGTCCGCGCGCACGTGGCTCTTCGCGTACAGCTTGGCGAAGAGGAACCGCTCCGGTTCATGCTCGGTGGCATCGATCTTGATCCGGAGCGGCGTGGAGCCTCCCGATGCCTCCAGGCCCACGGGCTTTACGTCCAGCACGGACAGCCCGAGCTGATCCCTGATGGCCGACACGATCGCCTCACCGCGCCGGCCCCCGATGTCCAGGTGGGCGGCCTTGCCTCGGCGGTACGACACGGGGAACAGGTCGTTGGGCGCGAACCATCGGAACATCGCGACCCCCACGGCGATGCCGAAGATCGCGCCCATCACGGCATCGGTGGTGTGGTCCACCCCCAGGTAGACTCGAGCGAACACGAGGATCACGAGGACGATCCCGATCACCCATTTCGCGATCGACCGCGGGCGCCCGGCCACGATCAGGGCGTAGGTGGCTCCGACGGCCGAGACGGCGAGGCCCGCGAGCGGCCGCGACGGCATCGAGTACCCCTGCCATCCCGTGAGGATCTCGATGCCGAGCGGTCGGGACCGGGCGATGACCGTCGAAGCGTTGTACGCGACGATCTCGGTCAGGATGATCGCGCCGAGGAACACGAACAGGTGCCGCCACCGGCGGAACACGACCAGGCCGATGATGACGCCCCATCGGAGCAGGCGGATGGACCAGGTGGACGTGAGCCCGTTGACCGCGAGCATCACGCGGGTGAGTCCGGGGCTCCGAAGATCCGTGATCCGGACCTGTCGCCCGTGGTCCAGCCGTTCGAAGACGCCCTCGAGCGACGGGAACACCAGGAACCCGGTGAGGACCAGGACGAAGTACAGGAGCATCAACAGCAGGAACTTGCCCGAACGACCCAGCTCGTGCGGCAGCGCCGGCGGCTCGCCGGACGGGCGGCGCCGTTGACCCGCGTGATCGTGGACGCGCATGCGCCCCCGCTGGTCGACGCCCCTGGTTCGGCCGGTCGCATCCATACGCGCTCGGCGACTCTACCTCGGCTCCGCGCCGAAACCGCTGGAGGCGAGCCACGCGGACGCGATCCGTGCGGGATCCGCGCCCCTGGCCACCTCGGCGTTCAGCATCCGGAGCTCGTCGGTCGAGAGCAGCGCCGAGACAGCGTTCACCTCCTCGGCCAGCGACGGTCCGAACCTCGCGAGCGCGTCGGCCCGGATGACCGGGGTGACGTTCTCGGCGGGCTGCAGGCTTCGGTCGTCGTCGAGCAGGACGAAGTCGTTCAGGTCGATGGCGCCGTCGCTCGTGAACAGGAGCGCCACGTCGACGGTCCCCTGCGCGAGCGCGGAGACCGTGCGCGGCCCTCCGGCGTCGAGGTTGGTGAAGGTGTCTTCGAAGCCGATCCCGTACGTCGAATCGAGGCCGGGGAGGCAGAACGGGCGCGCGGCGCATTCGGGCGGGCCGCCGAACACGAGCCGGTCGGAGACGGTCGCGAGGTCGCTCAATGTCCGAAGGTCGTAGCGCTTCGCCGTCTCCGACGTCACGACGAACCCGTTCTGGTCCTCGGCGGGAGAGGCGTCGAGGGCGGTGACGTCGAGCGACGCCAACCGATCCGCGAAGATGCGGTGGTTGGTCTCGTGATCGGGGGTATTCGAGCCCGGTCCGGCGAGGAACTGGAGCCCGCTGCCCGAGTATTCGGGGACGAACTCGACCAGCCCGCTCACCAGCGCCGGCATCACGAGCTCGCGTGGCCCGAGCGCCACCTCGCGCTCGATGCGGAACCCGGCTCGCTCCATGGCCTGCGCGTAGATCTCTGCCAGCAGGACGCTCTCGGGGAAGTTGAACGAAGCGACGGTGACCGCGTCGTCGGAGCGTGCGTCGCTCGCGGGCGCGCCCGACCCGCCGCACGCCGTCAGCGCGAACGCGAAGCTCGCGACGAGCGCGGACGTCCGGCGGGCCGGCATCGGACCAGCGTAGGACAAGCCGTCCCCGCCGTCGTGGGATGATGCCTGCTCCGGAGGTGCGAGATGGGGACCAAGACCGAACGAACCGGCGCGTCCAAGCACGGGTCCAGGCACGGCGGACACCGCGACACCGAGGATCGGACGAGCAAGCTCCCCAAGAAGGAGTACGAGAAGGAGCTCCGCCGCCTTCAGGAGGAGCTCGCCAAGATGGAGGACTGGGTCTCCGCCTCGGGTGCGAGGATCGTCGTGATCTTCGAGGGGCGGGACGCCGCGGGCAAGGGCGGCACGATCAAGCGGATCACCCAGTACATGAACCCGCGGGTGACCCGCATCGTCGCGCTCCCCAAGCCCACCGAGCGGGAACGCACCGAGTGGTACTTCCAGCGATACATCGCCAACCTGCCCTCGGCGGGCGAGATCGTCCTGTTCGATCGCAGCTGGTACAACCGCGCCGGTGTCGAGAAGGTGCTTGGTTTCTGCACGCCCGAGGAGCATCGCCGGTTCCTGCGGCAGGTCCCGATCTTCGAACGGTTGCTCGTCGAGGACGGCATCGTCCTGCTGAAGTACTGGTTCTCCGTCTCCGACGAGGAGCAGGAGCGCCGGTTCCGCTCGCGGATCGACGACCCGATGCGCCGGTGGAAGCTCTCGGGGACCGATCTCCTCTCGCGCTCGCACTGGGTCGACTTCTCTCGCGCGAAGGACGAGATGTTCGTGCACACGGACATCTCGGAGGCGCCCTGGTACGTGGTGGAGGCGGACGACAAGCCGCGGGCGCGCCTGAACTGCATCGCCCACCTGCTCTCGATGATCCCGTACGAGCCCAGGGGCGCGGAGCGGATCCGGATGCCCGCACGCCAGAGCGACGAGGGCTACGTGCGCCCGCCTCGCGACACGTACACCTACGTGCCCGACCACGCGAGGACGCTCGCCGACTAGACCGGCCGCGCGGCCCGTTCGTTACCCTCGACGTGATGGAACGACTCCGCGGTCTCGGAGCCCTGCCGCTCGCCGCCGAGCGTACCGTGGTCACGGTCGGGTTCTTCGACGGCGTGCATCTCGGCCACCGAGCGGTCCTCGGTCGAACGGTCGAGGTCGCCCGCGAGCGAGGGCTGCCGTCGGTCGCGGTCACGTTCGATCGCCATCCGCGAGAGGTGCTCACGCCCGGTCAGGAGCCTCGCCTGCTGACCACGGTCGACCGCAAGGCCGACCTCATCGAGGAGACCGGGATCGACGTGCTGCTCGTGCTCGAGTTCACGCCGGAGTTCAGCCGGTGGCCGGCGGAGGCGTTCATCACGCGCGCGCTCGTCGACGGGCTCCACGCGGCCCATTGCGCGATGGGCGCGAACTTCACGTTCGGCCACCGGGCAGCCGGAACCGTCGAGATGCTGATCGAGACCGGGCCGGAGCACGGCTTCACGGTCGAGCGTGTCGATCTCGTGGAGATCGATGGACGACCTGTGTCGTCGTCCTCGATCCGGGATGCCCTCGCGAACGGCGATCTCGGATGGCCGGGGGTCGCGCTCGGCCGGCGGTTCGTGCTCGACGGCACGGTCGTCAGCGGCGCGGGACGCGGGCAGGGTCTCGGCTATCCGACCGCGAACCTGCGGACGGGCCCGCGGCTGCTGCTTCCGGGGCGCGGGATCTACGCGGGTCGCGCGCACGTCGATGGCCGCCCGCACGTCGCCGCGATCAGCGTGGGAACGAACCCGACGTTCGGCGTCGAGCCCCTGCACGTGGAGGCGTACCTGCTGGACTTCGGCGGCGACATCGTGGGGAGCGAGATCGCCGTCGAGTTCTGGGCGTACCTGCGCGACGAGGAGCGGTTCGACACGCCCGAGCAGCTGTCGGACGCGATCGGCGAGGACGTCCGTCGGACCCGCGAGCTCGTTTCGGGGACGTGAGAGCCTCGGGAACGTGACCTCGCGCCAGCCCCGTTCAAGGATCCAGTTCGGGCTCCTGTTGATCGTGCTCGGCATCGCGGTCGGGATCCTCGCGTTCATCGTGGGCCGGGCCGACGACGACGCCGGCGCCGGCGCCAAGGCAGGGCCGCCGAGGGCCAAGCTCGTGATCCACGGCACCGGCGACGTGAGCCTGGACCCCGGCTACATCCCGGCCTTGGGCTCGAACGGATACGACTGGGCCTGGAGCGGGCTCGGAGGCCTGTTCCGCGACGACGACCTTACGATCATCAACCACGAGTGCCCGTCCACCGAGATCGTCGCACCGCTCGACAAGCGGTTCGTCTTCCGGTGCGATCCCGACGCGCTCGATGAGGCTCGCCGGGCGGGTGTGGACGTCGCGAGCCTCGCGAACAACCACGCGTTCGACCAGGGACCGCAGGCCCTGCTCGACTCGATCCGCAACCTCGAGCGGGCCGACATCGTGCCGATCGGGGCGGGCGCCTCGCAGGAAGAGGCGGACGCGCCCGCGTACATCGACGTGAAGGGGTGGACGATCGACGGAACGCTCTGCGGCAGGCTGCTGCTCGCCACGATCGTCTCGGACGAGCACCCGGTGCTGGACCCGGTGACATCGGCTCACGACTGCGTCGTCACCCGTGCGGGCTGAACCATCCCGTTCGGGCTCTGACCAGGGGAGACGCGGCAGGGTGGTCCGGGTCGTCTGGTAGCCTTGGCGCGTATGACGCTGACCAAGACTCAGAGATCCGAGATCATCACGGAGCACCGGCGTTCGGAGACGGACACCGGCTCGACCGAGGTCCAGATCGCCGTGCTGAGCAGACGGATCGCGGACCTCACGCAGCATCTGAAGACCCACGCCAAGGACCATGCGTCCCGTCGTGGGCTGCTGATGCTCGTGGGGCGACGCCGTCGCCTGCTCGAGTACCTGCGGCGAGAGGACATCGATCGCTACCGAGAGATCGTCGCGAAGCTCGGGCTGCGCCGATAGACCGAGAGGCGCCCGAAGGGGCGCCTTCTCCGTGGGGGGGATGCGAACAGACGACTGATCGGAAACCGGAGGCGGGCGTTCCCCGCGGTCGGTTCTCAGTTGCGAGCCTCCGATCTCGATCGGCGGTTCCCCACTGACAACCGGCCCGGCTCCGCCTTCCCAGTCGCGCGGCGCGGCCGCGCCGCGCATCGACCAAGGAGGCACCAGGCCTATGGCCATCACCCTTTCCCGACAGTTCGGGAACAACACCCTGACCTTCGAGTCCGGCAAGCTCGCCATGCAAGCGGGCGGCTCGTGCGTCGTGACGTACGGCGAGACCCAGGTGCTCGCCACCTGCACCACCGCGCAACCTCGCGAGGGGATCGACTTCTTCCCGCTCACGATCGACGTCGAGGAACGCATGTACGCAGCGGGCAAGATCCCCGGCGGGTTCTTCCGCCGAGAGGGTCGTCCGTCCGAGACCGCGATCCTCACGGCTCGCCTCACCGACCGTCCGATGCGCCCGAGCTTCAAGGACGGCTACCGCGACGAGGTCCAGGTCGTGATCACCGTCCTCTCGGTCGACATGGCCAACCCGTACGACATCCCCGGGATGAACGCCGCCAGCCTCGCGACGATGCTGTCGGGGATCCCGTTCGAGGGACCGGTCGGCTCGGTCCGGCTCGGCTTGATCGACGGCGAGTGGGTCATCAACCCCACGTTCCAAGACCTCGAGGAGGCCACGTTCGACATCGTGGTGGCCGGCCGACGCAACGACGCGGGGCAGGTCGACATCCTGATGATCGAGGGCGAAGCGCCCGACAACACGTGGACCTTGCTCGAGGGCGGACGCGGCACCGCCCCGACCGAGCCGGTCGTCGCCGAGGGCCTGGAGGCCGCCAAGCGCGCGATCGACGAGCTGATCGAGGCGCAGCTCGAGCTGGTCGCCCAGGCCGACGTGAAGCCGAAGCCGTTCGAGCCCAGGCCCCTGTACGGCGAGGACACGTGGACGGCCGCCGAGTCGTTCAAGGAGCGTCTGGAGACCGCGATCGTGCCCGACCGGGCCGAGCGCGAGGCCGGCATGGCCGAGATCAAGGAGCTCCTGAAGGGGCACCTGCTCGAGACGTGGGGGGCGGAGACGTACGCCGCTCGCCAGTCCGAGGTCTCACCCGCGTGGAAGGACCTGCAGAAGAAGGTCATGCGCGCTCGCGTGATCGAGCATGGTGTCCGTCTCGACGGGCGCGGGCCGAAGGAGCTGCGGGCCCTGTCGGCGGAGGTCGGGTTGATCCCCCGCGCGCACGGCTCGAGCCTGTTCAACCGCGGCGACACGCAGGCCCTCAACGTCACCACGCTGGGGATGTTGCGGATGACGCAGATGATCGACACGCTCGATCCGGAGGAGAGCAAGCGCTACATCCACCACTACAACTTCCCGCCGTTCTCCACCGGCGAGGTGGGCCGGATCGGCTCCCCGCGCCGTCGCGAGATCGGCCACGGCGCGCTCGCCGAGCGGGCGCTCGTGCCGGTGATCCCGCCGGAGGAGGAGTTCCCGTACGCGCTGAGGCTCGTATCGGACATCCTCGGCTCCAACGGCTCGACGTCGATGGCCAGCGTCTGCGCCTCGACGCTCTCGCTCATGGACGCGGGGGTCCCGATCAAGGCCCCGGTGGCGGGGATCGCGATGGGCATGATCGCGGAGAGCGGCACATTCGTGACCCTCACCGACATCCTCGGCGCCGAAGACGCGCTCGGCGACATGGACTTCAAGGTGGCGGGGACGAGCGAGTTCGTCACGGCGATCCAGCTCGATATGAAGGTGACCGGGCTGCCGGGCGACGTACTGGTCGGGGCGCTCGACCAGGCGAAGGAGGCTCGCCTGCGGATCCTCGAGGTGATCCGCGACGCGATCCCCGAGCCTCGGACCGAGGTCAACCCCAAGGCACCTCGGATCCTCACGCTGAAGATCCCGGTCGACAAGATCGGCGAGGTGATCGGTCCCAAGGGGAAGAAGATCAACGAGATCGTCGCTCTCACCGGCGCCGACATCGACATCCAGGACGACGGCACCGTGTTCATCGGAGCCCGTGAGGCCGGCGGGGCCGACGAGGCGGCGCGGATCATCGACGAGATCGCGAACCCGCGCCCGATCACGGTCGGCGAACGCTTCACCGGCACCGTCGTGAACACGACGACGTTCGGTGCGTTCGTGAACCTCGTTCCCGGCCGGGACGGCCTGATCCACATCTCCAAGCTCGGCAAGGGCAAGCGGCTCGCGAACGTCGAGGACGCGGTCAAGGTCGGCGACACGATCGAGGTCGAGGTCCAGGACATCGACGATCGCGGGAAGATCTCCCTCAAGCCGGTGGGCGAGGAGTGGGCGATCCCCGAGGGGATGGAGCAGGAGGTCTCGCAGGACCGGCCGCCGCGTCGCGACCGAGACCGGGACCGGCGGCCCCGCGACCGGGATCGGCGACCCCGCGACCGCGAACGCGAACCGCGCGATCCCGCGTAGCCGATGTCGATCGGACGGACGGAGTTCACCTCCGGTCTGCGTGTCGTCACCGAGCGGATGCCCGGCGTCCGCTCGGTGGCGCTCGGCTTCTGGGTCCTCGCCGGCTCGCGCGACGAGCCCCCGCCGATCTCCGGCTCGAGCCACTTCCTGGAGCACCTGCTGTTCAAGGGGACCAAGACCAGGAGCGCGCGCGACATCGCCGAAGCGTTCGACGCGGTCGGAGGCGAGGTGAACGCGTTCACGGCCAAGGAGTACACGGCGTTCTACGCCCGGGTACGCGACCGCGACCTGCCGATGGCCGTCGACCACCTCTCGGACATGCTGCAGCACTCGGTCCTTCGAAGCGCGGACCTCGAGGCCGAACGGCAGGTGATCCTCGAGGAGATCAACCAGCACGAGGACGACCCCGACGACCTGGTCCACGACCTGTTCACCGAGACGCTCTGGCCGGGGCATCCGCTGGGACGGCCGATCCTCGGCACGAAGCAGAGCATCCGGGGCGCCGGGCGCGACCAGGTCCGGCGCTTCTACCGCAAGCACTACGTTCCCGGGAACGTGGTGGTCGTGGCGGCCGGCAACCTCCGCCACGAGTCCTTGTTGGATCTCGTGGCCGAGCGGATGGACCCGGGCTCGGTGCGAGCGCAGGGCCCGAGCGCCTGGAACCTGCGGACGGCCGGCGACGCCCCGAGCCCGTCGGGCCGTTCGCTCGTCAAGAAGCGGAAGACCGAGCAGGCCCACATCTGCATCGGGACGAGCGGGCTGTCCCGGACCGATCCGGACCGGTTCGCGCTGGGGGTCGTGAACACCGCCCTCGGCGGCGGGATGAGCTCGCGCCTGTTCCAGGAGATCCGAGAGAAGCGCGGGCTCGCCTACAGCGTGTATTCGTACCACGCGATGTACGCGGAGGCCGGGGTGTTCTGCGCCTACGCCGGTACCACGCCCGGGCGCGCGAAAGAGGTCCTCGCGCTCATGCGGGCCGAGCTCGAGGACGTGGCCAACAAAGGTCTCGGTCCCGACGAGTTCGAGCGCGCGAAGGGTCACATGAAGGGCTCGCTCGTACTGTCGCTCGAGGACCCGGGTGGGCGCATGTCGCGCATCGGCAAGTCCGAGATCGGGCACGGCGAGATCCTCACGGTGAACCAGCTCCTCGGGCGCATCGAGGCGGTGACGGCCGAAGACGCGGCACGCGCGGCCGAACGGGTACTCTCGCAGCCGATGACGGTGACCGTCCTCGGCCCCTTCTCGAGCAAGGACGCCATCGCGTGATCCGTGTCGGCGTGATCGGCGCGTGCGGCCGAATGGGGTTGATGGTCTGCCGGGCGCTGGCCGATGCAGAGGACTTCGCGCTCGTCGCCGCGATCGATCGCTCGAAGATCGGGCAGCAGATCGGGCAGATGATCGGCCACCCCGAGATCGACGCTCCGGTCTCGGACGAGCTCGAGCGGCTGCTCGAGGCGAACGCGGAGGTCGCGATCGACTTCACCCACCCGGAGGTCGTCATGGACGACATCCGCTGGTGCATCTCGCACGCGGTCCATGTCGTCGTCGGCACCACCGGGATCTCGCCGGAGAACCTGCAGGAGATCGAGAAGCTGCTCTCGGACGAGGGCCATGAGTCCAACGTGATCGTGGCTCCGAACTTCGCGCTCGGCGCCGTGCTGATGCAGCGGTTCGCCGCCCAGGCCGTTCGTTACCTGCCCGCCGTCGAGATCATCGAGCTCCATCACGATCAGAAGGCGGACGCGCCCTCCGGCACCTCCATCGCCACGGTGCGGCGGATCCAGGAGGAGCGGGGCGACGGCTGGCGTGGCCCGCTCGGCGAGTCGCTCGAAGGCGTTCGGGGCGGGGACGTCGACGGGATCCGGGTGCACTCCATCCGGTTGCCCGGGTTGGTGGCGCACCAGGAGGTGATCTTCGGCGGGCAGGGGCAGACGCTCACGATCCGTCACGACTCGACCGACCGATCGTCGTTCATGCCCGGGGTGCTCATGGCCGCTCGGGCCGTGATGATCCGGCCGGGACTCACGGTCGGGCTCGAGCCGCTCCTCGACCTGCCGCCACTGCCCTGACCCGGTGAGACGGGTCGCGGGCGTCTTCGCGCATCCCGACGACGACACGTACGGCGTCGCCGGCAGCCTCGCGCTCCACGCGAGCGATGAGCTCCAGCTCACGGTGATCATGGCGACCAGCGGTGGGGCCGGCCGCATCGCCGACCCGTCGCTCGCGACCCGCGAGACCCTCGGCCGGGTGCGCGAGGCCGAGGACGTCGCGTCGTGGAGGGCGCTCGGCTTCGACCCCGACGTGCGGTTCCTGCGGCACCCCGATGGGGGACTCGCTCGGATCCCGCGCGAACAGCTCGTGCTCGAGGTGCGGGACCTGCTCGAGGAGACCGCCCCCGAGGTCGTGGTCACGTTCGGCCCCGAAGGCATCACGGGTCACGAGGACCACGTCGCGATCGGCGCCGCTGCGACCGAGGCGTTCCAGGCGACGCGGACGTCTTCGAGCGGACAAGCCTTCTCGAGGCTGCTCCACAACGTCGTCCCGCAGAGCTCGCTCGATCGCCTGAACGTGCTCTTCCGCGAGCGCGGGCTCGAACCGATGGATCCCACGCAGCCGTTCATGCCTCGCGGCGTGCCGGATCGAACGATCGGCGTCCGCGTGGATTGCTCGAGCGTCTACGAGCGCAAGCTCGAGGCCATCCGGTGCCACAAGACGCAGGCCGAGCTCGAGGACGTCCCGTACGACCTGTGGCCGGAGATGCTCTCGACCGAATCGTTCACGGTGGCCTGGCCCGAACGGCGACCGCGCGACCCCGTCCTCGCCGACCTCTTCGAGGGCCTGCCGACCCCGTAAGCTCGTCGGATGGACCTGCAGATCCGAACCATCTCCGAGGACGAGTTCCTGCCGTACATGCGGGCGATCGACGCCGCGTTCAGCGAGACCGCCTCCGACGAGGACATCGAACGCGAGCGTCGGATGGCCGAGGTGGATCGTTGCTTCGCTGCGTTCGACGGGCCCGAGATCGTGGGCACCGCTGCGGCGTTCACGATGCCGATGACGGTGCCGGGCGCCGAGATCGAGATCGGCTTCGTCACGATGGTGGCCGTCCGGCCCACCCATCGGCGACGGGGTGTCAACACCGCGCTGATGCGTCGCCAACTCGACGAAGCGCACGAGCGAGGCGAGGTCGTCGAGGTGCTGCACGCCTCGGAGGGCGGCATCTACGGGAGGTACGGATATGGCCTGGCGACGTTAGGGCTGTCGATCGAGATCGAGACGGCGCGATCGGCGTTCGTCCGCGGTTCAGAGCCGGCGGGGGAGCTTCGGTTGGTCCCACGCGATGCGGCCGAGAAGGCGATCCTCGCCGTGAACGAGGCCACGCGGCTCGATCGTCCCGGGATGGTTCGGCTGGACGAGCGGCGCCTCGACTACATGCTGTCGCACGAGCACGGTCCCGAGAAGGACGTCCCCTCCCTGTTCGTCTTGCACGAGGCGGCCGATGGCGTGGACGGCTTCGCGGTCTACAAGGTCAAGCACGATTGGCCACAGGGCTGGCCGAGGTCCGTGCTGACCGTCCGCGATCTTCAGGCGGCCACGGCGCAGGCGTACGTGGACCTATGGCGGTACGTGCTCGACGTCGATCTGATCGAACGCGTCGACGCGTGGAACCGACCCGCTGACGAGTCGCTCCTGCACCTGCTGCAAGAGCCGAGGCGCCTGCGCGCGACCGTCGTGGACAACTTGTGGGTTCGGCTCGTCGATCTCGCCGGCGCCCTTCGTGCCCGGCGATATGCGGCCGATGGGCGTCTGGTTCTCGAGGTCGCCGACCCCTTCGGGCGGTGGAACGAGGGTCGCTACGCGCTCGAGGCGTCGGCGGGAGAGGCCACGGTGACCGCGGATACCGACGCGCCGGCCGACATCGCGTGCACCGTGAACGAGGTGGCGGCCACGTACCTCGGGGGAATCACCTTCCGGCAGTTGCACAGGGCCGGGCGGATCCAAGAGCGAACCGACGGCGCGCTCTCGCGCGCCGACGCGATGTTCGGATGGGATCCCGCGCCATGGTCGCCGTACGACTACTGATCGCGCTCGTCAGCCCACGATGCCCCGGACGATCAGCCACACGCCGAGCGCGCCCATCGCGACCGCCAGCACGTCGCCGAGGGTCCGGAGGAACCGGACGCTCACGCGGTGGGCGCCAGCGCCGAGGAGCACCATCGCCGAGTCCATCAACGAGACGCCGACAAGGAGCGCGAGCACCGTGACGACCGCGAGCCCGCGACCGCCCTCCTCGATCGCGCTAGCGACGACGGCGACGCCCGTGGTCGCGAGGAAGACGTAGACGCCCGGGTTGAGCAGGACGGAGACGATGCCCCGAACGCCGGGGTGGATACCGCCGCGGGCGGTCTCCACGACCTGCGGACGGCGGCTCTCGCGGATCGCGTCCAGGGCGAGGAACACGAGGAACGCGCCGCCGATCACCCTGACGACGCGCAGGAACGTCTCGCCCGGCTCGAGGCTCGACAGCCCCGCCGCGAGCACCAACATCATCGCGCCGAACGTCGCGTTCGCGCCGGCCATCGCGCGCAGGCCGCGGCCCGCGCCGCCGCGCGACGCCTCGGAGAACAGCAGCAGCTGCACCGGACCGGGAGAGGCGCCGAGCGCGATGCCGAGGCCGAACGCCGCGAGCGGGATCGAGACGTCCACGCCGCTTACCGGAGCCGGAGCTCGCCGACCTCGACCGCTGCGTCATCGTCCGCCTTCGACAGCAAGACGCCCTCGCATTCGGACAGCGGCTCGATCTCGGCGGCGGTGAGCCCGAGGACCGCCCGCTCGATCAGCGGCGTATGCGAGATCGCGAGCCCGCGTTCGCCCTTCGGCACGGCGTCGAGCAGTGCCGCGACGACGCCGGCCATCGCGAGCGGTGTCCCGTCGTTGTCCTCCGCGGCCAGACCCGGGACGACGGCGTGCGCCGGGAGCTGTTCGCCCAGACCACGCAGGAGCCACGCGACGGTCTCGGCCGCCCGCTGGGCGGGGGAGACGAACACCACCGAGTAGCCTCCCGCGAGCGTGGCGCCCACCGACTGCGCCTGCGCGCGGCCCTGCTTGGACAACCGGTCGGCCGCAGGGTCGCGTTGCGCGTGGCGTCGTAGTTCGAGCGTCCTCACCTGGGTACTTCCTCCTTCGGCGGTCGTGTAGCATGCCGCGACTCATGAAGCCTACCGGTCGTGTCGTCGTGCTCTTGCTCCTCGCGATCGCGCTCGGGGGTTGCACCGGAGACGATGGCGACGCTACCGCACCGAGCGGACCGAGCCCCACGAGTGACGTTCCGACACCGGCCCAGACCTTCACCGGCGCTCCCGGCACCGCCGTCTACGAGTACGCGAACGAGGGCCTGCTGGTGACGCTCGAGCTCGACGGGAGCGAGGGAACGCTGCAGGTCGACAACGGGTCTGCCAACGATCTCGACGCTCCCGGCGTCTACGTCAAGGACGCGGTCGACGGTCACGAGATCGACGGTGAGGTGGTCGCCAGCACACCGGTGGCGGCGGGCGAGCGAGCGACGTTCGACGTGACGCTCGACGGCATCGCGGTCGACGACATCGGGCTGCTGGTCTTGCTGTTCGGGGCGGACGACTACGGGGCGTTCGTCCGAACGGCGTAGCGATCGCTACTCGGTCCGACTGATGGGCTCGGCCTCACCGGCCGCGACGCGCGCGAGGACGAACAGGGCGTCCGAGAGGCGGTTCAGGTAGCGGAAGGCGTCCTCGTTCACGACGCCGCCCGACTCTCGGAGCTCGACCACGCGTCGTTCCGCCCGGCGGATCACGCTCCGGGCGACGTCGAGCGACGCCGAGACCGGGTTCGCACCCGGCACGATGAACGCGTTCGGCAGGGGATGGGATGTGACGAGCTCGTCGATCCGGGTCTCGAGCCGCGTCACCATCCCGGGCGAGACGAGCGAGACACCGGGTTCGAGCCTGCTCCGTCCGTCGGGGTTGGTCGCCAGATCGGCACCGACGACGAACAGCTCGCGTTGGAGTTCGAGCAACTCGTCGCCAAGCCCATCGTCCCGCGCGTGTGCCCTCGCGAGTCCGATGAGGGCAACCGCTTCGTCGATCGTGCCGCATGCCTCGGGGACGAGATCTGCTTTGGAAACCCGGCCTCCGTAGAGCAGCCCCGTCGTCCCGTCGTCCCCGGTCTTGGTGTAGATGCGCGGCATGCTGGCTAGGATAGCGGCGGCATGTCGCCCGAACGGCTGGTTGGGAGCGGACCGGGCGGAGCCCCGAACAGGAGCCGCAGGAGATGCCGGAGGCACGAGCGATGCCCCTTTCGCACCTGCAAGACGTTGCTCGACACCCTCCCGACACCCTTGGTCGACATGTGCAACATGTGGCAGATGTGGTTATCGTGCGGACCGTGAAACACCCGCACCGGAGTGAGGAGGCATCATGGCCGGTAGGTTCGGGGCGGTCGTCACCGCCATGGTCACACCCTTCCGCGACGATCACGCGCTCGACGTGGACGCGGCACGATCACTGGCTGCGCACCTGTACGAGCGAGGTTCCGACTCCCTGGTGATCGCCGGGTCGACGGGCGAGTCGCCGACCCTGACGCACCGGGAGAAGCTCGATCTGTTCGAGGCCGTGATCGACGTCGCGAAGGGCAACGGCAAGGTCCTGTGCGGCACCGGCACGTACAACACCGCGGAGACGCTCGAGCTGTCGCGAGAGGCCGAGGAGCTCGGCGCCGACGGGCTGCTGCTCGTCACGCCGTACTACAACAAGCCGCCGCAGCGAGGACTGCTCGAGCACTTCACGCAGGTGGCCAACGCCGTGTCCATCCCGGTGGTCGCGTACAACATCCCGGGGCGAACCGGCACGCGGATCGAGCACGACACGCTGCTCCGGATCGCGGAGGTCCCGAACATCGTCGGCGTGAAGGACTCGACGGGAGACTTCCAGTGGATCTCGAAGCTGATCTCGGAGGCGCCGCCCGACTTCGAGGTCTACAGCGGCGACGACTGGGCGACCTTCGGGTACATGTGCCTCGGCGCGGTCGGCGTCGTGTCGGTCGCCGGGCACCTGGTCGGCGGGCGGATCCGCCAGATGTGCGACCTGATCGAGACCGGCGACATCCCGGCGGCGCGCAAGATCCACGAGGAGCTGACACCGCTGTTCAACGCGCTGTTCATCACGTCCAACCCGATCCCGGTCAAGACCGCGCTCGAGATGGTCGGCCTCCCGGTCGGCCCACCGCGGCTCCCGCTCGTGCCGGCCACGACGGAGGAGCGCGAGCGGATCCGCAAGGCCCTGGTGGATGCCGGGCTCATCTGAATCCGGCGGGCCCGCGCGCGTCGTCTTCCTGGGAGGCGTCGGTGAGGTCGGGCGGAACATGGCGTGCGTGGAGCTCGACGACCGCATCCTGATCGTCGACGTCGGTCTGTCCTTCCCGCACGCCGAGATGCCCGGCATCGATCTCGTCCTCCCGGACTTCGAGTACGTACGGGAGCGCTTCGACGACGTCGAGGCCATCGTGCTGACGCACGGGCATCAGGATCACATCGGTGCGCTCCCGTACCTGCTCCGCGACTACGACGGACCGCCGCTGCCCGTCTACGGGACGGCGTTCACGCTCGCGCTCCTGGAGGGCCAGCTCGAGGAGCACGAGGTTCGAGACCGCGCCGAGTTCCGGCAGGTGATGCCCGGCGAGGCCTCGATCGCGGGGCCGTTCTCGATGCGGTTCCTCCGCGTGACGCACTCGATCCCGGACGGGATGGCGGTCGTGATCGACACGCCCTACGGCTCGATCCTGCACACCGGCGACTTCAAGATCGATCAGACGCCCCTGGACGGCCGCGCCACCGACCTGCACGCGCTCGCGGAGGAGGCGGGTCGAGGCGTGCACCTGCTGCTGAGCGATTCGACCAACGCCGAGGAGGCGGGCTACACGGACAGCGAGCGGAGCGTCGGGCCGGTGCTCCAGGACATCATCGCCCGGGCCCCGCAGCTCGTCGTGGTCGCCTGCTTCTCCAGCCACATCCATCGGATCCAGCAGGTCGTGAACGCGGCCCGAGGCGACGAGCGCGTGGTCGCGTTCCTGGGCCGCTCGATGCACCAGAGCGTCGAGGCCGCCCGCAGGCTCGGGATCCTGCACGTTCCCGAGACCGACGTGATCCCGATCGAGGAGGTCGAGCATCGGGATCCGTCGCGGGTCGTCGTGATCTGCACGGGGTCGCAGGGCGAGCCGTTCTCCGCGCTCAGCCTGATGGCGGCGCGTGAGCACAAGTGGGTGAAGCTCAAGGAGGGCGACAACGTCGTCCTGTCCTCGAGCCTGATCCCCGGCAACGAGCCAGCGATCCACCGCGTGATCGACGGGCTGTACCGCACCGGCGCCGACGTGTTCCACCTTCCGGCCTACCCGGTGCACGCGAGCGGTCACGCCGCCGCCGAGGAGCTCCGGCTGATGCTCTCGCTCGTGCGGCCGCGATGGTTCATCCCGATCCACGGCGAGCGCCGACACCTCTCGCACCACGCGAAGATCGCGACCGAGGTCGGCATCGCGGCCGACCACGTCCTGATCTGCGAGGACGGGGACATCGTCGACGTCGGCGAGAAGGTGCAGGTCGTGGGCCGGGCCCCGGCCGGTATGACCTTCGTCGACGGCCTGGGTATCGGCGACGTCGGCGAGGTGGTCTTGCGCGACCGGCGCAAGCTCTCGGGGGACGGCGTCGTGGTCGTCGTCGTAGCCGTCGACGCCCACCACGGGCAGGTGCTCTCGGGCCCGGACATCGTGAACCGCGGGTTCGTGTTCGACGAGACCTCCCGCGACATCCTTGAAGAGGCGCGGGAACGCGTCATGCTTTCCCTGAAGGACAGCGCCGAGGCCGAGGTGGTCGACCGCGGGGTGCTCGAGCAGAACATCCGGCGGGTCCTCGGCAAGTTCTTCTACGAGGTCACGCAGCGCAAGCCCGTGATCCTGCCCGTGATCGTGGAGGTGTAGTGGCGAGGACGACGAAGGGCCGCGGCCAAAGGACGAAGAAGCGGCCCTCGGTCAGGAGCCACCTCCGTCCCTGGGCCCGCGATGCCCTCGGGATCGGTCTCGTCGTGCTCGCGCTCCTCGCGGTGCTCGGGCTCTGGTTCGGGTCGGCAGGGCCGGTCGGGCGGGGGCTGGGCTGGCTCCTGCACGCCACGTTCGGGATCGCGGCGGTGGTCTTCCCGCTCCTCGCGCTGTACTGGGGGTTGATGCTGCTCCGCGGGTCGGCCGAGCAGGACCGCCTACGGATGTTCATCGGGTTCGCGATCGCGGCCGTCGGGGTGCTCGCGCTCATCTCGCTGTGGCAGGGCAACCCGCGGCCGTTCGGCGGATACGACCGCGTGAGCGGCGCGGCCGGCGTCGTCGGCGCCCTGGCGTCGTGGCCGCTCGGCAAGCTCGTGTCCGGGATCGGCGTCGCCATCGTGTGGGGCGGGGCCGTGCTCCTGGGGCTCCTGATCTTCACCGGCACGCCGCTGTCGGCGATCTGGGATCGGATCGCGGAGACCTTCTCCCGCGAGGAGGTCGATGAAGACGAAGACGAGGAAGAGGCGGAGGCCCTCGAGGACGACGAAGAGGAAGAGATCGTCGAACCCGAGGTCGTCCACGGGAGCGAGGACTTCTCGCTACTCGAGCTCTCCGAGGATCACCAGGAGGACGAGCTCGAGCCGATCGAGGTCCCCGCGCTCGTCCGGCCGTCGGGGAACGGACCGTACGAGCTCCCGCCGCTCGAGCTGCTCCGAACGTCGCCGCCGTCGGCCTCCAGCGAACGCGACGAGGAGCACCAGAAGGCCGCGCTCGAGCGCACCTTCCACACCTTCGGCGTTCCTGCGCACGTCGTGGCGGCGCATCGCGGGCCGACGGTGACGCTGTACGAGGTGGAGGTCGAGGCCGGTACCAAGGTCAACAAGGTGCTGTCGCTTGCCGACGACATCGCGTACGCGCTCGCGACGCCCGACGTGCGGATCATCGCGCCGATCCCGGGTCGCTCCGCGATCGGCGTCGAGGTCCCGAACAAGGTCCGCGACTTCGTGATGCTCGGCGACATCCTGCGCTCGAAGACGGCGGTCGACGACGAGCACCCGTTGTCCGTCGCGCTCGGCAAGGACGTGCACGGACGAGCCCAGCTCGTGAACCTCACCCAGATGCCGCACGTGCTGATCGCCGGCGCGACCGGCGCCGGCAAGTCGAGCCTCATCAACTCGTTCATCGCGTCGATCCTGATGCGCGCCGACCCCGACGAGGTCAAGCTCGTGCTGGTCGACCCCAAGCGCGTCGAGCTGGTGCATTTCTCCGACCTACCGCACCTGCTGGTCCCCGTGATCGTGCATCCGAAGCGGGCCGCCGAGGCGCTCGCCTGGGTCGTACGCGAGATGGAACAGCGCTACGAGCTTCTCGCGATGGTGGGTGTGCGCGACATCGACGGCTACCGCGTGGGCATGGAGGAGGAGACGCTCCGGATCCCGCCCGGACAGGAGGACCGGGTCGTCGACTTCCCGTACCTGCTGGTCGTGATCGACGAGCTCGCCGACCTGATGATGATCGCTCCCCGCGACGTCGAAGACGCGATCTGCCGGATCGCCCAGATGGCTCGAGCGGTCGGGATCCACCTGGTCGTCGCGACCCAGCGCCCGAGCGTCGACGTCGTCACGGGTCTGATCAAGGCGAACATCCCCAGCCGCATCGCGCTCATGACCTCGAGCCAGGCCGACTCGCGCGTCATCTTGGACATGAACGGCGCAGAGAAGCTGGTCGGACACGGCGACCTGCTGTTCGCGCCGTCGTCGGCCTCCAAGCCGACGAGGTTGCAGGCGGCGTGGGTGACGGAGAAAGAGATCGAGGCTGTCGGCGGCTGGGTCCGTGAACAGCGCTCGGCCGAGTACGCGATGAGCGTCGAGGGCCTGGGCAGACCCCCGGCAGAGGGCGAACAGAACGGCGGGCTCGGGGGCGACGACGACCTGCTCGAACAGGCCGCCGACCTGGTGATCCGCTCCCAGCTCGGCTCCACGAGCATGCTGCAGCGCAAACTGAAGGTCGGGTTTGCCCGCGCCGGCCGGTTGATGGACCTGATGGAGGACCGCGGCATCGTCGGACCGTCGCTCGGTTCGAAGGCGCGCGACGTGCTCATGACGCCGGAGGAATGGGAGGAGTCCCGCTCCGCCCGCGCGGGCTAGGAGAAGGTCCAGCCCCTCGTGGGTCGGAGGTCCGCGTGGTGGAGTCTGAGCGCTAGGACCTTTCCCTGCTCCCGGCCTCGTTTGAGGGCCTCGACCTCGTCTCGAGCCGTCCGATAGGATGCCCCGCGACCCGGCCGGGAGGTTCTTTGCAACGGACAACGCTCAGCGTCGGCCCCGCGCTCCGGAAGGTGCGCGAAGGGCGCGGCCTGACGTTGGAGGAGGCGGCACGCGACACGCGCGTGCGCCTCGAGTTCCTCGAAGCCATCGAGTCCGAGGACTTCCACCTCCTGCTCGGCGACGTCCACCTGCGGGGGTGCCTGCGGACCTACGCGACCTACCTGCGGCTATCCCCGGACAAGGTGGTCGCGGTGTACGAGTCGGATCGAGCTCCGCACGACGAGGTGGTCGTCGTCCCCCCACCCGCCCGCACCGAACCGGTCCTGGGTGGGCGGCGCCGTCGCGACGACCACCGCCTGTGGATCCTCGTGGCCGCGACCGTGCTCGTCCTCGCCACGGCGTTCGGCGTGCTCTCGGCCCGCCGCCCTGCGCCCGCGCCCGCGAACCTGTCGGCGGAGACCGGCACGTCGGTCTCGGCCGCCGAGGTCGGCCGCCCGATCAGCGTCGCGGTCCTCGCGCGCCGTCCCGTCGAGGTCACGGTCGTCGCCGACGGCGGCGACCCCGAGACGTTCGAGCTCGAGACCGATGAGGGACGCTCGTTCGACGCCAGCGGATCGATCACGATCCGGCTGTCCGAGGGCGCGACCGCGCGGATCACCGTGGTCGGCGTGGACTACGGATTCGTCGGCTCGCGCGGCGAGCCGTGGGAAGCCACCTACAGCTACGACGAACCGTCGGCGCCGGAAGGCTGACCACGCCCGTGAGGGCCGAGATCGTCGCGGTCGGGACCGAGCTGCTGATCGGGCAGATCGCCAACACGAACGCGCAATGGATCTCGGAGCGGCTCGCCGAGCTCGGCATCGACGTGCTGCATCACCAGGTCGTCGGGGACAACGCGGATCGGATCGTGGACGCGATCTCCCTCGCGGCCTCCAGATCCGACGTCGTGATCGTGACCGGCGGGCTGGGGCCGACGCAGGACGATGTGACGAGGCAGGCCCTGGCGGAGGCGGCGGGCGCGCGGCTCGTCCGACACGCCGAGATCGAGGACGCGCTCCGCGACCGGTTCCGCGTCCGGGGTCGCGACATGCCCGAGTCGAACCTCGTGCAGGCGGAGGTCCCCGAGGGAGGCCGATTCATCACCCCCGAGCGCGGCACCGCGCCGGGGCTGGTCGTCCCGGTCGGCGGGGTCATGGTGTACGCCATCCCCGGCGTCCCCTCGGAGATGCGGGAGATGATGGAGGGCACGATCGTGCCGGAGCTCTCGGCGCTCGTCGGTCCCACGTCGCTCGTGTCGCGAACCCTCCGCAGCTACGGCGTCGCGGAGTCGCGCATCTCCGAGCTCCTGGACGATCTGTTCCACGCATCGTCGAACCCGACCATCGCGTACCTCGCCGGCGGGGGAGAGGTCCACGTTCGACTGACGGCGAAGGGCACGGTGGCGGAGGCCGCGGCGCTGCTCGACCCGCTCGAGCGGCGCGTCCGCGAGCGGCTGGGCGATCACGTCTACGGCTCGGGTGACGAGTCGCTCGAGGTCGTGGCCGGACGTCTCCTCGACGAACGTGGGTTGACGATCGCCTGCGCCGAGTCGCTGACGGGCGGCGGGCTCGGGGAGCGCATCACGTCCGTGCCCGGCGCCTCCTCGTACTTCCTCGGCTCGGCCGTCACGTACTCGACCGAGGCGAAACGCTCGATCCTCGGGGTGTCGGCGTCCACGCTCGACGGACCAGGACCCGTCAGCCGCGTGTGCGCCGCCGAGATGGCATCGGGCGCGCGCCGCGTCTTCGGTGCCGACCTGGCGGTCGCGCTCACGGGCGCGGCGGGCCCCGAGGCGCACGGGGGCGCGGAGCCCGGCCAGGTGTGGATCGCGCTGGATGCCGGCGACGCCAGGCACCAGCACGGGTTCCGGTGGCCGTACGATCGAGAGCTCGTCCGGCGCCTCTCCGAGCTGGCGGCGCTCGACCTCGTCCGGCGGCAGCTGCTCGGCCTCCCGTTTGCGGATTGATGGCTCGGGATCGCGCCTCGCGTCCGGAGGCCAAACCCCTTCGATTGTTCGTGGCCGTCGAGGTGCCGGAGGACGTCCGGGCGGGCCTCGCGGAAGCGGTGGTGCGCGTCCGTGAGCGGTTCCCGAAAGCGAGGTGGGTGCCGCCACAGAACCAACACGTGACGTTGAAGTTCCTCGGCTCGACGTACCCGCGTCTCGTCGAGTGGGTGACCGAGACCGTCGCGGATGTCGCCCTCGACAAGCCCTCCTTCGTGACCCGCGTGGAGGGTCTCGGCGCGTTCCCGCACGCACGTCGAGCGCGGGTCCTCTGGGCCGGGCTCGACGACGCTGGTGGGCGCCTCGCACGCTTGGCGGCGGGCCTCGACGAGGCTCTCGCACGGGAGTTCACGCCCGAGAAGCGGGGGTTCACGCCTCATCTGACGGTCGCTCGATTCGACCCGTCGGTGGTGGTCGATCCACTCGACGTCCGATACGAGAGCGAGCCGTTCGAGATCGATCGGATCGTCCTGTTCCGCAGCCATCTGCGTCGTCCCGCGCCGATGTACGAGCCGCTCGGCATCTACCCGCTCCGCGGGTGAGCGGCGACCTCTTTGGCCTGCTTGACCTCGAACACCTGTTCGAGTAGCGTCTTCGGGGTTGCACGGTTCGAACTACAGGGGTGTAATCCATGTCAGACCCTCGAGGTAGCGTCTCGCCTCACGTCGGGGAGCAGACCAGCCCGGACGTCGATAGGGAGCTCACGCGGGCGGTGGCTCGCTGGGTGCGGGGGACGAAGGAGGCTTCGCGGATGGACGACCGGGACAAGATGCTGGACGTCACGCTGACGCAGATCGAGAAGCAGTTCGGCAAGGGCGCGGTGATGAAGCTCGGCGAGCACCCGATGGGCGCCGGGATCTCGGTGATCCCGACGGGCTCGCTGGCGCTCGACATCGCGCTGGGTGTGGGCGGGATCCCGCGCGGTCGCGTCGTCGAGGTGTTCGGGCCCGAGGGCTCGGGCAAGACGACGGTCTGCCTCCACGTGATCGCCGAGGCGCAGAACCACGGCGGGATCGCGGCGTTCATCGATGCCGAGCACGCGCTGGACCCGACGTACGCGCAGCGGCTCGGTGTGAACATCGACGAGCTCCTGGTCTCACAACCGGACTCCGGCGAGCAGGCGCTCGAGATCGCCGACATGCTCGTGCGCTCGGGCGCGCTCGACGTGGTCGTGATCGACTCGGTCGCGGCGCTCGTCCCGCGCGCCGAGATCGAGGGCGAGATGGGCGACACCCACGTCGGTCTGCAGGCGCGGCTGATGTCGCAGGCGATGCGCAAGCTCTCGGGCACGCTGTCACGGTTCGACACGACCGCGATCTTCATCAACCAGCTCCGCGAGAAGATCGGCGTGATGTTCGGCAACCCCGAGACGACCCCGGGCGGACGCGCGCTGAAGTTCTACTCCTCCGTCCGGCTCGACGTGCGGAAGGTCGAGAACCTGAAGGACGGGACCGACGTGGTCGGCTCGCGGACGCGAGTCAAGGTCGTGAAGAACAAGGTGGCGCCGCCGTTCCGCCAGTGCGAGTTCGACATCATGTACGGCTTCGGCATCTCGAAGGAGGGCAGCCTCCTCGACGTCGGGGTCGACCTCGAGATCGTCAAGAAGAGCGGAGCGTGGTTCACCTACGAGGGCGATCAGCTCGGACAGGGCCGGGAGAACGCCCGGCAGTTCCTGGCCGAGCACACGGACATCGCGACCGAGCTCGAACGCAGGGTGCGCGAGGCGGTCGGCCTCACGGCGTTCGGTGACGAGGGTGACGAGACGCCCATCGAGGTCGTTCCCGATCTCGTGGTGACCGACGAGGCGGCTCCGAAGGCGGCCAAGGCCGACAAGGAGCGTGAGACGACCGGGGCACGAGCGGGTTAGGGGAAGGCCCGCTCGGCCCCGGCGTCCTCACATGGCCACCAAGCGATCCGCGAAGGCACCGCTCGACTGTCACGAGCGCGCGCTCCGGTTGCTCGCCGTTCGGCCGCGATCGCGTCGCGAGCTCGGGTCGAGATTGCGCCAGGCGGGGTTCGAGGCGGGCGAGGTCTCCTCGGAGCTCGACCGCCTCGAAGAGGTCGGGCTGATCGACGACGGGGCCTTCGCGCGCGAGCTCGCCGACCATCACCTGAAGGTCCGCGGGAGCGGACGGCGGGCCGTCGTGGGCGCGCTGGCCTCCAAGGGTGTGTCCCGCGAGACGATCGAGGAGACGCTCGCCGGCCTCGAGGGGGACGAGAGCGAGCGGGCGCTCGAGGTCGCGAGGGATCGAGCCCGGCGCCTGACGAGCCTCCGGCCGGAGGTCGCCTACGGGCGACTGGTCTCGTTCCTTGCGCGGCGGGGCTACGACGGGGGCACGTCACGCGAGGCGGCCAGGGTGGCGCTGGACCTCGACGGCCGCCACGCCTGAACCGCCCGGGCCCCGAAGAGGTCCCGTCGCCACCCTTGCCGGTACCGAACGCACGCCGTAGGCTCTCTTCGAACGAGGTTCATCCGTTGGTCAACGTTCAACCGTGCCTGAAACCTTGAGAAACCAGTCGACGCAGGGAGCACACCGGATCGGAGGGCGAGCGGGGCCGCCGGCCCCGGCATCGCTCTAGTCCGCATCCTTCGGACGCACGGCCGAACAGTGCCCGATGGGCCTCGGTTCGGCCGTTGCATGTCTCCGGAAGAGGCGGTGGACCGATGGTTTCGGTGGTGGTGGGAGTCGTGGCGCTGGTCCTCGGCGTCGCGATCGGCTTCGTCATCCGACGAGCCGTCGCGAGGTCGCAGGCCGAGAGCGCCGAGGGCAGAGCTCAGAAGGTCATCCTGGAGGCCGAGCGCGAGGCCGAACGGCTCACGCGTGAGGCGCTCGTCGATGCGAAGAACGAGATCGGAGCCCTCCGGCGCGACACGGAGGAGGACGTTCGCACCCGGCGCGACGAGATCAAGCGTCAGGAGGAACGTCTCACACAGAAGGAACAGACCGTCGACCGCAAGGTCGACGCCGCGGACCGGCGCTCTGAGGAGCTCGACGATCGCGACCGCAAGCTCGCGCTCGTTCGGGAGCAGCTCGAGCACTCGGCAACGCAGCACCGAGCGGCGCTCGAGAAGATCGCGGGGCTCACGGCGTCCGAGGCCAAGGAGGCTTTGCGCACGCAGGTCGTCGACGAGGCCAAGCGAGACGCGATGGCGACGGTGCGCGAGATCGAGCAGCGCGCCCGGGAAGAAGGCGAGGAACGCGCCCGAAAGATCGTCACCATCGCGATCCAACGCGTGGCTTCGGAGCAGACCAGCGAGTCGACGGTCTCGGTGTTCTCGCTCCCGAGCGAGGACATGAAGGGCCGCATCATCGGTCGAGAGGGCCGGAACATCAGGGCGTTCGAGGCGACGACCGGGGTGAACCTCATCATCGACGACACGCCCGAAGCGGTCGTCCTCTCGAGCTTCGACCCCGTCAGGCGCGAGATCGCGCGCCTCACGCTCGAGAAGCTCGTGCAGGATGGGCGGATCCACCCCGCGCGGATCGAGGAGACGTTCGAACGCTCGCAGAAGGAGATCGACGAGCAGATCAAGCGCGCGGGCGAGGAGGCGGTGCTCGACACGGGCATCACCGACATGCACCCGGAGATGATCAGGCTGCTCGGGCGTCTGCAGTTCCGGACGTCGTACGGTCAGAACGTCCTCAAGCACCTCGTGGAGTCGGCGCACATCGCCGCGGCGATCGCGTCCGAGCTCGGCATCGATCCGACGATCCCCAAGCGCGGCGCGTTGCTGCACGACATCGGCAAGGCGGTGACGCACGAGGTCGAGGGCTCGCACGCGATCATCGGAGCAGAGATCGCCCGGCGCATGAAGGAGGCGCCCGAGGTCGTCCACTGCATCGAGACCCACCACGGCGAGGTCGAGCAGCGAACGATCGACGCCGTCATCGCCCAGATCGCCGACGGGATCTCGGGTGGGCGCCCCGGTGCGCGCCGCGAGAGCCTGGAGACGTACATCAAGCGCCTGGAGCGGCTCGAGGAGATCTGCACGAGCTACCCCGGCGTCGAGAAGGTCTACGCGATGCAGGCCGGTCGCGAAGTCCGGGTGATGGTGAAGCCCGACGACATCGACGACCTCTCGGCGCAGGTCATGGCTCGCGACATCGCCAAACAGGTCGAGGAGGAGCTGCAGTACCCCGGGCAGATCAAGATCACGGTCGTTCGCGAGACCCGGTCGATCGAGTTCGCGAAGTAACGAGTTCAACGGCGCCCAGCGAAGTGTTGGGGCGGCCGTCGGGCAGCAGGTGATCCTTGAGTCAGGCGATCAGAGTCCCTCGCACTGATCCTCCTTGCTGCCCTGCACGACGTTGCCTCCGCCGGTCGGTGCCGGATCGTTCTTCTTGCACTGCAGGTTCCCGTCGATCCGGTTGTCGTTGATCGACAGCCCGCCGGTGTTCTGGAACGCCTGGAGGTTGCCGCCGATGCGATTCCTGTTCGCGGCAAGAGCTCTGTCCTGCTCGTCGAACAGGATGTCGCCGGTGATCCTGGTCCCGAGGATCCTTGCGGCCCCGCCCTGGACGATCTGAACGCTGCCGCCAACGGACCCGTTGCGGACCACCACCTTGCGCGCGTTCTCCGCCTGCAGGTTGCCGATCACGCGGATGCCGAACGCCTTCAGCGTAGCATCCCTCTCCACCTTGATCGTCCCCTCGACCCGGGTGTCGTTCAACGTGCACGTGGCGTCCTGTGGGACGCGGAGGTTGTCAACCGTGACCGCGCCGATCGTGCCGCGACACACTCGCTCTTCCGCCGAGGCCGGCCCTGCGGGAAGGAGCAGCCCCCCGCCAACGGCCAACACCGTCATCCATCTCCTCGATCGCTTCACTTCGTCTCCTTTCGACGACATCGCCACGCTAGTTGTGGCTCGTGAGGCCCTCGTGAGACGGGTGTGAGAGGTCTCTTATCGGAAGCCAACGCGCACGTAAGACATCTCTCACCAGTGTCTCATGGATGCGTCACGTCCCCAGGATACGTTCGTCATCGAAGCAGGAAGACCGTCGCGACGGTGCCAGCGGGGACCGACGAGCGGTGAGTCTCGGTTTCCACATCGAGGAGGAGAGAACGATGGCGATCAGGTCGGAGGAACGACGAGACACCTGGGAGATGCAGGAAGGCGACGAGATCGCCCCGGGTCTCACCGCCCTGCAACTGCTCGGCGGCGGCACCAGATACGAGGCCTTCCTCGCCTTCGACGAGCAACTCCATCACGCGACGGTGGCCAAGGTGCTCCGTCCCCATCTCATCGAGGACGAGGGTGCTCTAGGCGCGCTCCGCGACGAGGCGCGGTTGTTGGCGTCGCTGAGTCATCCGGCGATCGCCCGTCTGCTCCGGGCCGCGATCGACCACGAGCGACCGCACATCGTCCTTGAGCTCGTCGAGGGACCGCGGCTGTCGACGCTGGTCCGGCGGTTCGGCCCGCTCGAAACGGGGCAGGCCGCGCCGCTCGCCGTCGAGGTCGCCTCGGCATTGCATTACCTGCACGGGCTCGGCGCGGTACATCTCGACGTCAAGCCGAAGAACCTCATCATGGGGGCGCCGCCTCGCCTGATCGATCTCAGCATCGCGCGGTCGCTCGAAGCGGCGGCAAGCCTGAGGATCCCGGTCGGCACCGACGCGTACATGGCGCCGGAGCAATGCCGGCCGAAGGAGAGGCTCGTCGGACCGGCGGCCGATGTCTGGGGTCTCGGCGCGACGTTGCACGAGGCGCTGCGCGGAGAACCGGCGTTCCCTCGGGGCTCGGAGACCGAGGGTGCGTCGCCCGCCGAGCGGTGGCCACAGCTCGAACGGGCACCGGCCCCGCTCCCCGTATGGATCCCCTCGGAGCTTTCCGAGTTGATAGGAGCCGCCCTCGCATACGAGGCGGCCGACCGTCCGACCGCGCGCGAGGTCGCCGAAATGGTCGAGCCGCTCCTGCGTCGCCCGCGGCGGCTGCTGCTGAATCGGCTGAAGCCTAGGTAGGCCAAGCCGGAGACCGGCTGACGTCCAGCTGGGGCGGGCCGGAGAGAGACGGAAAGGAGAGTGATGTAGATGCGGTGGGGAAGGATGGCAGTGCTGCTCTTCACGGGGGTGCTCGGCCTCGGCCTTGGGCTCGTCGTCGGGCAGCCGTGGGAGGGCCCGACGCGGGTCGATGCCATCGAGCTCGATGACGAGGCCCGGCGTGAGGAGGATGCCTTCGACGCCGAAGTTCGAGACGATGGCGACGACGATGACGACGGAAAGGGAGCCCGAAACGGGAACGGAGGCGGCGGGAACGCCGCGGCCGCCACCGACGACGGACGTGACGGCACCCGTGACGGAGACACCAGCCACGGCCGGGGAACCGGCACAGCCGCCGGCGACAGCGGCCTCGCCGCCGCGGCCACCGACGACGGACGCGACGGCACCCGCGACGGGGACACCAGCCACGGCCGGGGTACCGGCACCGGCGTCGGTAACAGCGACGCAGCCGTCGGTGGCGACGGCACGGACGATGGCGGCGGCTTCTCGCCCGGCTCCAACAGCGCCACAGGCGGCGGGAGCGCCTCGGGTGGTGGGACCACCTGAGTCGAACGCGCAGCCGAGCAACGCGGCCCCTGGGGTGAGATCGCCCCGGGGGCCGTCCCGTTCCTCGGCCGGCCGGCGCCTGCGATCGAGCATCACGGTCCGGATCCTCGTGTCCTTCGCGGCGCTCATGGCGGTCGTCACCCTCGTCTCGGTGTTCCTCGTGCGGCAAGTTCTTCTCGCGGGGCTCGACGACCGGATCGATGAGGCCCTCGTCCAGGAATCGCGGGAGCTCAATCGGCTTGCCGACCGAGGGATCGATCCGGACACCGGCGAGCCGTTCGGCACGGATGTGGCTCGTCTCCTCGAGGTGTTTCTGGAGCGGAACGTGCCCGCCCGGAACGAGGCGCTCCTGACCTTCATATCCGGTGAGCCCTACGTGCGGAGCCGCAACGTGCTGCCATACCAGCTCGACGAGGACGAACGGCTGGTCGAGCGGTGGTCCTCGATCACCGAGACCGATGCAGGGGCGGTTCAGACGCCCGGCGGCACCGTGCGGTATCTGGCCGTGCCGATCCTCGCGGGCGGCGAGACACAGGCCGTGTTCGTCGCCGCCGTCTTCCGCGACCTCGAGGCCGAGGAGATCCAACCGGCCGTCCGAGCCGCCACCCTGGTCGGTATCGCGGGTGTCCTGATCGGCTCGCTCCTGGCATTCCTGCTCGCGCGCCGCCGGATCATCAAGCCGGTGCAAGCGGTCGAGACCACGGCGAGGACGATCTCGGAGAGCGATCTCAGCCGACGGATCGAGGTGAATGGCGACGACGAGATCGCCCACCTGGCCGAGACGTTCAACGACCTGCTCGGACGGCTCCAGCGGGCGTTCACGGCGCAGCGCGGCTTCGTCGACGACGCCGGTCACGAACTCCGCACCCCGATCACGATCATCCGCGGGCAGCTCGAACTCCTGAGCGCCGACCCGGAACAGCGGCGCCGCGCGGTCGAGCTCGTCACGGGGGAGCTCGACCGGATGAGCCGGATGGTGAACGACCTGCTCCTGCTCGCGAAGGCACAGCAACCCGAGTTCCTGCAGTTCGACCTCGTCGACGTCGGATCCCTGACGCACGAGGTGCACGAGAAGGCCGGCGCACTGGGCGAGCGGCAGTGGCGGCTCGACGCCGTCGCCGACGGCGCGCTCGTCGGCGACCGGCAGCGGCTCGCGCAGGCCTTGATCCAGTTGCTCCAGAACGCGGTCGACTACACCGAGTCCGACGACGAGATCGCGCTCGGCTCGAGGATCGACGACCAGCGGGCTAGGTTCTGGGTACGCGACGGCGGCCCGGGGATCCCACCCGAGATGCGCGAGCGGATCTTCGATCGCTTCAGCCGGGTCGGCTCGAGGCAGTCCGACGGCGCGGGGCTCGGCCTGGCGATCGTTCGCACGATCGCGGAGGGTCACGGCGGCCGCGTCTGGGTGGACAGCGACGTCGGGGAGGGCACCACGTTCACGATCGAGGTTCCGGTGAACCAGGACCCGGCCGGGACCGAGGTCGCCTGATGGGCGCGGCGCGGATCCTGATCGCGGAGGACGAGCACGGCATCTCCTCGTTCCTCGAGCATGGGCTGCGAGCCGCGGGGTTCGCGGCGACCGTCGTCGAGGATGGCTCCTCTGCGCTCGCCCTCGCGCGAACCGGGGAGTTCGACCTGGTGGTACTCGACCTCGGGCTGCCGACGCGGGACGGCCTATCGGTGCTCGAGGAGCTCAGGGGTGCCGGTAACAGGATGCCCGTCATCATCCTTACCGCGCGCTCGCACCTCGACGACACGGTCGCCGGCCTCGACCGTGGCGCGGACGACTACGTCACGAAGCCGTTCCGGTTCGAGGAGCTGTTGGCTCGGATCCGGGCTCGCCTTCGGACCGGCGGATCCGTTGAGGAGACGGAACTTCGAGCGGGAAAGGTCGCCCTGGACCTGTTGACGCGTCGGGTCCACGTTGGAGACGAGGAGGTGGAGCTCTCTGCACGCGAGTTCGCGCTCGCCGAGGTCTTCTTTCGAAACGCGGGCCAAGTGCTTTCCCGCGAACAGCTCCTTAGCTTCGTCTGGGGCTACGATCGCGACCCCGGATCGAACGTCGTCGATGTGTACGTCGGCTACCTGCGGAAGAAGCTTGGGGATGACGTGATCGCCACCGTCCGCGGGATGGGGTACCGGCTCCAGCCGTGAGGCCGACCCCGAAGACCCGCCCGTCCTCGGTGTACCCTCGAGACGATGTCGGATCGGCGCTACCTGCTGCGGACCTTCGGGTGCCAGATGAACGAGCACGACTCGGAGCGGATCGCCGGCCTGCTCACCGCGGACGGCTACGTGCCGACCGGCGAGGCCGCCGAGGCGAACGTGATCGTGTTCAACACGTGCGCGATCCGCGAGAACGCGGACAACCGCCTGTACGGCAACCTCGGGCACCTCCGGCCGCTGAAGGAGCGGAACCCCCGGATGCGCATCGTGGTCGCGGGATGCCTCGCCCAGAAGGACGGCGCAAAGATCCGCCAGCGCGCCCCTTGGGTCGACGTCGTGGTCGGCACCCACGCCCTGCCCGAGCTGCTCGACCTGCTCCACCGCGCCGAGACGGAGGGGCCGCAGCTCGACGTCCGCGAGCAGACCGAGATCTTCCCGAGCGCCCTTCCGGCCCTCCGCGAGGTCGCGCACCACGCGTGGGTCGGGGTCGCGGTGGGGTGTGACAACGCCTGCACGTTCTGCATCGTGCCGCTCGTCCGCGGGCCGCAGCTCTCGCGTCCGATCGGCGATGTGCTCGCCGAGGTCCAGGGCCTCGCGCGACAGGGCGTCGTCGAGGTGACGCTCCTCGGTCAGAACGTGAACACGTACGGTCGCGACCTCACCGTCCCGGACTCTCCGCGCCGGCCGTTGTTCGCCGACCTGCTCCGAGCGGTGAACGGGGTCGACGGCATCCGCAGGATCAGGTTCACCAGCCCGCATCCGCACGACTTCACGCCCGACGTGATCGACGCGATGGCCGAGGGCGACAAGGTGTGCGAGCACATCCATTTCCCGCTCCAGTCGGGATCGGACCACGTGCTGAAGGCGATGCAGCGGTCGTACCGGCGCGAGCGATACCTCGGCTGGCTCGAACGGATCCGCGCCGCGATCCCGGACATCGCCGTGAGCACGGACATCATCGTCGGGTTCCCCGGCGAGACCGAGGAGGACTTCCGGGGCACGCTCGACGTCGTTCGGCGAGCCCGCTTCGACCAGGCGTACACGTTCCAGTACTCGCCCCGGCCCGGGACGCGTGCCGCCGAGATGGACGGACAGCTCGACAAGCCCGTCGTCCAGGAGCGGTTCGAGCGCCTCGTCGCGCTCCAGGAGTCGATCGCGCTCGAACGGATGCGCGAGCAGGTTGGGTCGTCGGTCGAGGTGCTGATCGAGGGCGTCGGCCGCAAGGGCGGGGCGCAGGGACGAACCCGGACGAACCGCGTGGTCCACGTCGGCGGCGATCACGCGCCGGGCACGTTCCTCGACGTACGGATCGTAGGAGCGCACCCGCACCACCTGGACGGGGAGCTCGTGCGGGAGCCGGCCGGCGTCGGCTGATGGCCGCTCGCGACGGGTCCGGCGCCGAACCGCCGCTCTTCGCGCTCGTCGGTCCGACGGCCGCGGGGAAGACGGAGGCGGGGATCGCCGTCGCGGAGCGCCTCGGCGCCGAGATCGTCTCGGTCGACTCGATGCTCGTGTACCGCGGGATGGACATCGGCACGGCCAAGCCGACCGCGGAGCAGCGGGCGCGGGTCCCGCACCACCTCCTCGATGTGTCCGAGCCCTCGGAGCCGTTCAGCGTCGCGCGCTACCAGGAGCTGGCGCGCGAAGCGATCGCCGAGATCCGCGGGCGGGGACGGCGAGTGCTGCTGGTGGGTGGCTCGGCGTTGTACGAGCGCGCGGTGGTGGACGATCTAGGGTTCCCCAGGACCGACGCGGACACCCGGAGGGGCCTGGAGGCCGAGGCCGCGGTGGTCGGGGCTACCGGTCTCCACGAGCGCCTCGCCGCGTCCGATCCCACGGCCGCCGCGAGGATCGAGCCCGGCAACGTCCGGCGCACGGTGCGTGCGCTCGAGGTGGCCGAGCTCACCGGGCAACCGTTCTCGAGCTTCGCCGGAGGGTGGGACGTGTACGAACCGCATCGGGTCCGCGCCGCGGGCATCTCGGTCTCCGGTCCGGCGCTCCGAGCGCGGATCGAGACCCGGGTCACCGAGATGCTCGAACGCGGCTGGCTCGACGAGGTGCGCACCCTCCTCGAACGCGGTTTCGGCTCGTGGCTCACGTCGGCCCAGGCCATCGGGTACGCTGAGTTGGCCCGCCACCTCGCCGGCGAGATCACGCTCGACGAGGCGATCGTGGGCACGGTGAAGCGCACGAGGGCGCTCGCGCGCCGGCAGCTCGCCTTCTTCCGGCGGGACCCCAGGATCCGCTGGTTCGAGGCCGGGGAGACCGGGGCGGAGCCGCTCGTCGAGGACGTCGCGGCGTACCTGTCGGGGCGTACCTGGGAGACCGCGGATGGATGAGCTCCGGTTCTGGAAGTACCACGGGACGGGAAACGACTTCGTCCTGATCGAGGACGTCGCCGGGCGGTTCGAGCTCGGTGACGAGCTCGCGCGCCGCCTCTGCGACCGGCGATTCGGGATCGGCGCCGACGGCGTGATCCGGGTCGCGCCCTCCGACGATGCCGACTTCTTCATGGATCACCGCAACTCGGACGGCAGCCACGCCCAGATGTGCGGCAACGGGATCCGGTGCCTCGGCAAGCTCGTCTACGACCGCGGCCTGATCGAAGGCACCGAGGTCCGCGTCGACACGCGCTCCGGCGTCAAGACGCTGTCGTTGCACGTCGAGAATGGTGTCGTCGGCTCGGTCACCGTGGGCATGGGGCCGGCGCGGTTCGCGCGCGGCACGCTGCCGATGGCCGGCGACCCCGCGGAGACGTTCGTCGGCGAGCCGTTCGAGGTCGACGGGCGCAGCTACAAGGCGACGGCCGTCTCGATGGGGAACCCGCACCTGGTGCTGTTCGTCGAGGAGGACCCGGACGACGTCGATGTGCCACGCATCGGGCCGCTGGTCGAACACGACGAGCGGTTCCCCGAGCGCACCAACGTCGAGTTCGTCGCGGTCCAGGGAGACGGCGTGAAGGTGCGGGTGTGGGAGCGGGGTGCCGGCGAGACGTTGGCGTGCGGGACCGGGGCGTGCGCCGCGGTCGTGGCCGCGAACGAGGCGGGCTTGGTTCCTTCCAAGGCGCCCGCGCGGTTCCCGGGGGGACTCCTGCAGATCGAACGGCTTCCCGACGACGAGGTCCTGCTCACCGGTCCCGCCGTCCGGGTCGCCGAGGGTGTCCTGGACGCGAGGTGGCTGGAGGCCTCCGGCCGGTGAGGATCGCCAAGCGCGTGGAGGTCTTGCCACCGTACCTGTTCGCCGAGCTGGACCGAAAACTCGCGGCCAAGCGCGCGGAGGGCGTCGACGTGATCTCGCTCGGCGTTGGGGACCCGGACCTGCCCACGCCCGAGAACGTCGTCGAGGCGATGCGCGAGGCCGTGCTCGATCCCTCGACCCACCGCTATCCGAGCTACTACGGCTCGCTCGAGTTCCGCCGGGCGGTCACCGCCTGGTACCGGCGCCGTTTCGGCGTCGAGCTCGACCCCGAGACCGAGGTGATGGCGCTGATCGGTTCGAAGGAGGGGATCGGGCACATCGCGTTCGCGTTCGTCGACCCCGGCGACGAGGCGCTCATCCCCGACCCCGGCTACCCGGTCTACGGCGTCTCGACGCGACTCGCCGGCGGGACGCCGATCCCGCTCCCGATGCCCGAGGACGATGGTTTCCTCCCGGATCTCGACGCCGCGACCGTGACCGAACGGACCAAGGCGATCTGGCTGAACTTCCCGAGCAACCCGACGGCCGCGGTCGCCGATCTCGCGACGTTCGAGCGAGCCACCGCGTTCGCGCGCGAGCACGACCTGCTCCTGCTGCACGACGCCGCCTACAGCGAGATCACGTTCGACGGGTACGTGGCGCCGTCGGTGCTGCAGGCGCAGGACGCCAAGGACGTCGCGGTCGAGTTCGGCTCGGCGTCGAAGTCCTACAACATGACCGGATGGCGGATCGGCTGGGCGGCCGGCTCGGCGGAGGCGATCCGTGCCCTGGGGGTCGTGAAGACCAACCTCGACAGCGGGCAGTTCACGGCTATCCAGAGCGCGGCGATCGCCGCGCTCGAGGGGCCGCCCGAGCACCTCGACGAGCTGCGGGCTACGTACCAGCGCCGGCGTGACATGGTGGTCGCGACCCTGAACGGGCTCGGGTGGTCGCTCAAGCCGCCCCTGGGGTCGTGCTACGTCTGGGCGGCGGTGCCCGAAGGCGACACGTCGGCCTCGTTCGCCGACCGGCTGCTCGACACGACGGGCGTGTTCGTCGCGCCCGGCAATGGCTATGGTGCGCGGGGCGAGGGGTTCGTACGCCTCTCGCTCACGGTCCCCGACGACCGGCTCGCCGAGGCGATGGATCGCATCGCCCGGGCCCTCGCGTGATGGGCCGCTGATGGCGCAGAACGGGAAGCCGAAGCCCCGCGGGACCCACGAGACCAGCACACTTGAGTCGCCGCTCGCGGCGACGTGGCGGCCCCGCGTCCCCGAGAAGGCGGTGCTGGTCGGCGTCGGCCGGGGGATCGAGGAGGCCGACCTGGACGAGCTCGCCGCGCTCGCGGATTCGGCCGGCGCGGAGCCCGTCGAGCGTGTGCTCCAGACACGCCAGGACCCGAATCCGGCGACGTTCGTCGGCAAGGGCAAGATCAACGAGGTCCACGACGCGGTGCACCGCAGCGGCGCCGAGGCCGTGATCCTCGACGACGAGCTCACGCCCGGCCAGCTCCGCAACCTCGAGGAGCGGCTCAAGGTCAAGGTGATCGACCGGACGGCGCTGATCCTCGACATCTTCGCGCTGCACGCTCGCAGCCGGGAGGGCAAGGCCCAGGTCGAGCTCGCGCAACTCACGTACCTGTTGCCTCGCCTCCGAGGTTGGGGCGAGGCGATGAGCCGGCTCGGCGCCGGCATCGGCACCCGCGGCCCCGGCGAGACCAAGCTCGAGGTCGACCGTCAGCACATCAAGCGCCGCATCTCCAAGCTCCGCAAGGACCTGAAGGACCTCGCGCGGACGCGTGATGTGAAGCGCTCGAGTCGCGAGCGCTCGGGCATCCCGCAGGTCGCGATCGCCGGGTACACCAACGCGGGGAAATCGACGTTGATGAACGCCCTCACGCGTTCGGACGTCGTGGTGGCGAACCAGCTGTTCGCGACGCTCGATCCGACGGTGCGGAGGATCGAACTCCCGTCGGGGCGCGCCGCCACGCTCTCGGACACGGTCGGGTTCGTGAGCAAGCTCCCGCACGAGCTGGTGGAGGCGTTCCGTTCGACGCTCGAGGAGGTCGCGCGCTCGACCCTGATCGTGCACGTGGCCGACGCCTCCTCGCCCGACGTCATCGAGCAGATCGACGCGGTCCGCGAGGTCCTCGCCGAGATCGGCGCCGTCCACATCCCCGAGGTCCTGGCGCTCAACAAGATCGACCGACTCTCCGAGACCGAGCGCGCCCGGGCGGTCGCGCGCATCGACGGCGACGCGGTGCCGATCAGCGCGCTCACGGGCTCCGGGCTCGACGAGCTCATGGAACGGATCGAACGTTCGCTCCCGCGCTTCCCGATGGACGTCACGATCCTGGTCCCGTGGGGCCGAGAGGACGTGACGGCGATGCTCTACCGCAACGCGGAGGTCCTCTCCGACGAGGCCCGCGAGGACGGGACCCTCGTGCACGCCCGGGTGGGAGAGCGCGAGTTCGCGGTCGTCGCCTCGTTCCAACATGCAACGCCCGTGACCCGCGCAGGCTGAGCGGGCGATGGATCGGTCGACCGTGGTCTCCGGAGGCGGGACGGGGATCGGTCGGGCTGTCGCTCACTCGTTCGTCCTCGGGGGCGATCGCGTGCTGATCATCGGCCGCAGAGCCGACGTCCTCTCCGGCGCGGCCGCAGACATGAACGAGGAGTCGGGGACCGACCTCGCGGCGTGGATGGTCGCGGATCTCACCGTCCCCGAGCAGGTCGAGCCCATCGCGGAGCGAGTCGGAGGGGTGGTGGACGTCGTCGTCAACGCCGCCGGGGGCGTGGATCGAGCGGAGGCGGCAACGCTCGCCGAGGTCCGCGACGGTTGGTTGCGCGACGTCGCCTCGAGCGTGCTCACCGCCGTGTTGCTCACCACCGCGCTCGAACCGAGCCTCCGCCGCCCCGGCGGCCGGATCGTGACGATCAGCTCGATCGCCGCGATCCGCGGCGGCGGCGAGTCGTACTCGGCCGCGAAGGCCGCGCTGATCGGGTGGACCTTTCAGCTCGCGAGCGCTCTCGGGCCCGAGGGAGTGACGGCGAACGTCGTCGCCCCCGGCTTCATCGAGGGGACCGAGTTCTTCGGCGCCACCATGACGGATGAGCGCCGCGACCGCCTGATCGCGGAGACCAAGGTCCAACGTGCGGGCCGGCCGGAGGACGTCGCCGCGGCGGTCGGGTATCTGGCATCTCCCGAGGCGGGGTTCGTGACGGGACACGTGCTGCATGTGAATGGCGGAGCCGTCTTCGGCCGGTAACGCCGCGCGATCGAGCCGGGGTCGAACTCGCGTCGCCGATCCCGTGCTCGGGTAGCCTCCGCGGCGTGCGGATCGCGATCCACCTCGGGCACTGGGAGGGACGGCCTCACGACGTCGCCGAACTCGCCGTCGAGGCCGAACGTGCGGGGTTCGACTCCGTGTGGATATCGGAGACGTGGGGGTCGGACGGCGCCGTCCTCCTCGCGTGGATCGCCGCACACACGGATCGGATCGGGCTCGGCGCCGGGGTACTGCAGATGCCGGCCAGGTCGCCGGCGGCGGCCGCGATGGCGGCGCTCACGCTCGATCACCTGAGCGAAGGACGCTTCCGGTTGGGACTCGGCGTCTCGGGGCCGCAAGTGGCGGAGGGATGGCACGGAGCCCCGTTCGAAGGACCGATCGCACGAACCCGCGAGTACGTCGATATCGTCCGGAGCGTCTTGCGGCGGGAGGCACCCGTGACCGCGCCGGGGCCGAACTACCCGCTGCCGCTCCCCGGTGGGGCAGGGAAGGCGCTGAAGCCCAACGTCCGCCCCCTCCGGTCCGACGTCCCCATCTACCTCGCAGCGATGGGCCCGAGGAACGTCGCCCTCGCCGCCGAGATCGCCGACGGGTGGATCCCGTTCCTCTACTCGCCCGAGCAACCGGCGACGTTCGCCGACGCGCTGGTCGAGGGCTCGAGCCGACGAACGCCCCGCCTCGGTGAGCTCGACGTCGCGCCGATGGTGCCGGTGGCGTTCGATCCCGACCTGGGCAGCTGCCGGGACGAGCTGCGCCCGCTGATCGCGCTCTACGCCGGCGGGATGGGTTCGGCCGGCGCGAACTTCTACAGGGACCTGTTGACCCGGTACGGGTTCGGCGACGCGGCGAACGCGATCCAGGAGGCGTTCCTGGACGGACGCCGGACCGAGGCGGCGGGTCTGGTGCCCGACGCGATGATCGACGAGCTCTGTCTGGTCGGCTCGGTCGAGCACGTCCGCGAGCGCCTCGACGCCTGGCGATCGGCGGGTGTGACCACGCTGCTCGCGAAGGCCCGAGACGTACGGACGGTACGCGCACTCGCCGAGGCGGCCGCGTGAGCCGTCAGGACGTCGGGGAGCCGATCGCCCACAGGTCCGGATCGTCCCACGGGCCCTCGATCGCGACGTCCGGGTTCTGGCCGCGTTCGAGCGCCGAGCGGAGCGCCAGGATCTGCAGCCGGACCGTGAGCGGGATCTGCTCCAGCGGGGATGGCAGATCGGCGCCCTCGTCGACCCGGGTGACCGGGATCCCGGCCGCTCGAGCGGCGACCTCGACCCCCTCGGTGAGCCCCTGCGTGTCCGGCGGCGCCAGCGTCACCAGGTGGTCGGATGCGTTCAGCGGGACGGCATGGCCGTGCAACAGGTACTCGACGTCGTACCCCTCCGCGGGGAACCTCGACGCCTCGCGGACCTTGAGCGCGCCCTCGCGGGCGCTGACCGAGGCGGGACCCTCGCCCGTGAGCACCAGCAGGCGTTCGGGCAGCGCGATCCGCTCCGTCCCGGGCTCGGCGATGGCCGCGCGAACCGCGGCCGGCACGCGCCCGAGGACCTCGGGCGTGAAGGCGCCGGCTCCCAGCTCGTGCGCGAGCCGGGCGAGCTGCACCAGCGCGGCCGTGTAGCTCGCGGTGTAGGTGTGCGAGGTCTCCTTCTCGACGGTCTCGATCGCGTCGGGCATCGCTCCGCCGCGCCGGGTGATCGGGACCACCGGGAGGCCGGCACGCGTGGCCATCGTCCACACC